>Ga0213863_10000586_pt1 | contig 27657 bp, 26 predicted proteins | sample PICome_8_FD_160128 | JGI IMG/M metagenome (GOLD analysis project Ga0213863, IMG submission 160128) | Coastal seawater microbial communities near Pivers Island, North Carolina, United States - PICO497 | ecosystem: Environmental > Aquatic > Marine > Coastal | place: USA: North Carolina... | reverse complement strand
TTAAAACAATACATGTTTACATTTGAGGAAGGCGGTTGGAATACCGTATGGGCTAAATCATTACCAGGCGCTCGTAAACAAGCAATCGCTGAGTATAAAGATTCACCGACATTAAATCCACGTGTGGATAGTGTTCATAAAGCAACGGACGCGGGAATGCAAAACGCGTTATCACTATTTTACTAGGATAATATTACAACCATTATTATAACTACCGTGGTACTCCTTACCGCGGTGGTACTTCTGTACGCCATACTTAATACATACTTAATACATAAATTATGCCGCCGTACCGGCGTATATATATGTACATAATCCCATACGCGTTGGTGTCCATATAGCGTGTATATGTGAAGAAAAGGGTGTAGCACAATTTATGAATCGTACACAATCTTACACCCCGGATAGTATATACTTATATTTTATATTATGATAGTATATATGGATATTTAGTACTTGAGGCGGGACTTGAACCCGCACGAACATTACTGCTCAATGGATTTTAAGTCCATCGTGTCTACCAATTCCACCACTCAAGCATTATAGACCCCCCAAAGGGGGGTCTTTTTCCTATTTGACACCAAATTTTTAAAAATAGTAAAATGGCAACCTTCTTTTTTCAAAACCTTTTTGGCGTCGAGGAAAATATATATTTATTTTGTTTTAAACCATTTAATTAATATAGAGGCAGTCCTATAATTAGTTGCTAATGGTATATCATGGACATCACATAAACGCATTAACATAGATATATCTACATCATGCGGGTGTTTATCTAGTGGATCTCTCATGAATATAACACCAGTAATCTCTTTTCTCACAACCATTGCAGCAATTTCTGCGTCCCCACCTAATGGACCTGAATTTACTGTATCAACGTTATCTATCCCAGCATGTTTTACTTTCTTCCCCGTAGTACCTGTTGTTACAATTTGGACGTCTTTTCGGTTAAAGAACGGTAAACGTTTAGAAACAAAAGCAACCATATCGGCTTTTTTGTTATCATGTGCTATTAATGCAAATTTCATCTAATATCTATCAATTATATTTGGATCTTGTAATAACCCTTTAATGTTTTGTTTTAAACCATTTATTTCACTAAACGCATCCGTAACATTTTTATTAAACACTTGATTCGACTGTTTTATATTTTCAACATTTTTATATGCAACCGCATCTAATTCTTTTATTCTTTTATTTATTTCAGACAAACTTTCATATTGATCCTTTTCCATCTTAGATTGAATATCCCCAATCAATAATTTCAAATTATCCAATTGATCATCTAAATCAGCATTCCTAATAGAGGAGATATTTGATTGTGATTGATATCGCGCCAGTAAATCCGTATGTGAAGACTTTACCGTACGTAGGAGTTTAATCCCATATAACACTCCAACAGTTAAAATACCACTTATAAAATATAATAATTCCATATAACATTAATTTAGCATAAGGGGTGGGACTCGAACCCACGACCTCCTTGACCCGTTTGCTTTTCACGATCGTATCTATTGTGCGCGCGGTTTAGTCAAGGTGAGCTACCTACTGCTCCACCCTTTTATTTACATCAATATACGAACCCCAATCAAGGGATCCACACAATTTTATAAAAAGTATGTAAATAATTTAGTATATACGGATGTATAGATGTGAATATGTATAAGAGAAAGAGTCGTTTTCCGCCTTTATACTGGACAGCTTAATGTACTTTGCCAACCTGTTGATGGTAATGGTCCATAAACATTTACATTTGCTGTTGATGTTGATGTATTTTTGCTAAAAGTATAAGTTCCAATAGCATTTACAACAGGATATCCATCACTTGCAATTACATTAGGAGCAGTACCTCCGGGAGCTAAAGGATAAGTTCCTCCTTCGGGGGCTATTCTTCCTTGTAAAGCTTGTTGTAAAGTATTTCTTTGGTTCCCTCCTATATTATATAGAGCAGGATTAGCAGATATATATCCCGTATCAATTACTTGATTACCATCCCATTCTACAATCCATCTATCAGGTATATTAACAGGTGATGCATTTAATGTTACTGTACCTGTGCCTGATCCTAAAACACTTTGTAATTGAGTAGGATAATTTTGTCCTCCTTGCCATGCTTGAGGAATACCACAAGCTTCAGTTTCAGGAGATACTTCCATATCATAATCACCAGTTGCTCTAAAAAATACTCCACTTACAGGTACATCAATTTCTGGGGTAAATGTAAAAGAAGAAGTTTGAGGGGTGTCATTTGGAAACATATCTAATACATAAGAAAATATATAAGGTGACTCAACCAAACCAACAGAACCTGATATGCTAGCTTTAGAACCTGAAGCATATTTAGGCCACGTTGCAGGATAAAAACCATCTACATCTCTTACTGTTTCATAAGTAAAATAACCTGAACCTGAAAGATATTTTGATGTACCTACTGATGTAGTTGATGTGTTTGGTGGTCTGTATAAAATAAAAGTATATTCGCCCCCTGCTAATAATTGATTTTTAATATATTGACCTTTTCCTCTTAATTCTAAAGCGTTATATTGCATCCTAAAATATTTTATTATAAATATATAAAAAGAAAATAAAAGTAATGCACCGGAAGTTTGGCTACCCGGGATATCCTTCGTATATTTACCCTGTTGTGATAATGAAGTTGCAGCACTAAATAAATAAAGGTTATGACAAGTACAGATGTTAGAAATTTCAGAAATGATTTCCAAAATGCAGTTACAGAATTGCAAAAAAAGTATGGTGTTAATATTAGCACAGGTGCTATCCGTTATTCAGATAGTGAATTAAGATTTAAAGTTACCGCTCGTAAAGGTAAGGTTGTTCCTAAATTAACTAAAGAAGCTTTCCAAGTAGGAGATATTGTTAAAATTAATCACAAAAGTGCTATTGGTAAGCAATTTAAAGTTGAAAAAATTATGACTAAAAACATTAGGGTTAAAGAAATTAATCTTCCTAAAGGTAGTATTGGAGGTCAAGTTAGAGTTTCACCAAGTTTATTAGAAAAGCTTTAAAAGTAATGCACAGGTAGCTTGGCTCCCCAGGCTACCTTTTGTATATTCACGTGTTCGAATGTTTCGAGCTATTAAAATTAATTATTTAAAATAAAAGTTATGTTAGATTACACAAGTTCAAATTTCAAAAGTTTAGAAGAGTTAAAAGAAATCGCTCCTAGTATTTTTACTACAAAAGGTGCAGAAAGTACTTCAGATAAGTACACACACATTCCTACTGATCGAGTTATTCAAGATATGGAGTTACTAGGTTGGAAAGTTGTTGATGCTAAAGAGGTTAAAGCCCGTCAAAATGTTGGTTTCCAAAAACATTTAGTTGTGTTTAGAAATCCTGATGTTGTTATTAATGGTGAAGATGGTGATACTGTTTTCCCACAAGTATTACTTACTAATTCTCATGATGGTAAAAATTCATTTACCTTTACTGCAGGTTTATTTAGAATGATTTGTGAAAATGGGTTGGTTGTTGCTGATACTAAGTTTGAAGATTTTAAAGTTAAACATATGGGTTATGATTTTGAAACACTTCAAGATACAATTAAAGAGATTATTAGTAATCTTGATTTAACTGTTGAATCAATGAATAAAATGAAAGAAACAGAACTTAATGAAGAGCAAATGTTTAATTTAGCAAAATCATTCCTTGATATGAGAGTTGAAGGTACAAATAATACCTACAATAAAGATGCAATTCAAGAAGTTTTAGATCCTCAACGTTCAGAAGATATGGGGAATGGATTGTGGGAAGTATTTAATCGTGTTCAAGAGAACATTATGGAAGGTAATTTTGAATACCTTACAGTTAAAGGAAAACCACGTCAAGCTCGAATTATCAAAAATTTCAAGCAAGATCAAGACTTGAATAAGAAAATGTTTAGTAAAGCATTAGAGTTTGTAGCATAATGAAAAAGTTAATTTACATAACCTTAATAAGTTTCTTCTGGGCATGTAGCCCAGAGGAGCTTATTTCACCATATCCTTGTTTAGATGGAGATTGTAATGCTTATTTTGAAATTGATTCTTTAGTATCACCTGGTGTATATCAAGATATTAATGGTTATTTCCATATTGAACATCAGGGTTATAATTATTTTACTATTCAAGGACAATTAGATGAATTACATCCTGATTATGTTATTAATGAGGTACCTTTGGTTGAAACTGTTTATGATTCTAACTATTGGGTTTGGATTGATAGTATAACATTTACAGTACCGTTATATAGTGTGTTAGGTTATTTTACTGGGGGTGGGTATTTAAATCCAATACCTGTTGGTAATCTAACGTATACTATTGAAGATATGGCGCAAAATTTTCCTCCTCTAAATATAGCAGGTTATTCTTATAATCCTAATTCTAATTTTGAAGATTTAGGGACATATAGTAAATATAACTATACACCTCGCCAACAAATATTTTTTGATAATGAAATGATAGGTGATACAGCTACAGTATTTGTTAAAGCTATATTTAATAATGATATAGAAATAGAAAAAGAATTTAATATTATATTTGAATGAGTTTAAGTAAAATTACAATTAAAGAAGCTAAACAATTTATTCCATTAAAAGAAAATTATGGAAATACGGATTTAGAACATGCTAGATATTTTACCCTAACACCCAGCGAAAAAGGGGATGGATGGGAAAATGTAACGTATTATACCGATAAAAAATATGGGTTATACGCAGATAAAGGGGATGGAGATCAATGGGTATATGTATTATCAAACCCAACAACCCCAGGTTTACTTAAAATAGGTTATACTAAAAAATTACCTGAAGAAAGGGCAAAACAAATATCTGCAGCTACAGGTGTTGCATTACCATATAAAGTTGAATGGGCATACCAATGTTTTAATGGTGAAACTGTTGAACGTGAAGTACACCATAAATTAAAGTCACAACGTGTAAATAATAATAAAGAATTTTTTCAAATTAGTTTGGAAGAGGCAAAAGAAACAATTAACTTAATAGGAAGTAAATTTAAATAAAATGACAAAACAAGAAGAATTAGATCAACAAAAAGCAGAATTAGTTAATGATTTACTAGCAACATCTACTGTGATGGAAGAAGTTTGGAGATACCATCCAGATAACCCTAATAAAAAAGATGTTATTAAAGAATATAATATTCTAAAACAAATTCAATCTGATATTGAACAAGAATTAGCAGAATTAGAAAAATAGTGTATATTTATGACCAAACGTCATTATGTACATATATAAAGCTAAATGTGAAAGAGTAGTTGATGGTGATACTATCGATGCAACTATTGATTTAGGATTTGATACTTGGAAAAAAATTAGGATAAGATTAGTAGGAGTTAACGCCGCTGAATCTCGTACTCGAGATTTAGAGGAAAAAGCAAGAGGGTTAGCTGCTAAAGCTTTCGTAAAAGATATTTTAAAAAAACATAATAATGAATTTATACTTCATTCACAAGGTGTTGGAAAGTATGGTAGGTGTTTAGGTGAAATATTTTTAGGTGATGTAAAATTAAACGAATTATTAATTACAGAAGGACATGCTGTAGAATATTTTGGTGGAAAAAGATGATAGATAAAAATAAAATATTTCAATTGTTTGTAGATGGTAAAGAAATTGATGATCAAAAAACAAAGGATGAGATTAAGGATTTTATGAATGGTCCTTTCGCTAAAATAGGGATGTTTGTCAAATTAATCCAAAACCATGAAGTATTTCACCGTAAATTAGAAAAATTTCTTAAAAAGGAACAACCTAACTATAATGTAGAATCAACCAAAGAAGCATCAGAATTTACTGTATATAATAGGGCTTGGACCTATATAAAAGATATTAATTTGGATAATCATGATGATGTAAATGCTATTATTAACTTTGATCCTATTGTTTTTTATAAAGCATTAAATGGTGCCATTTCATTTTTTGAACAATATGAAGAGTATGAAAAATGTGCCCATCTTTACAACATGAAAGAAATTGTTAAAAGAATTTAAAAAATTACTTGGCTCCCCAAAATTGCCCTCGTACATTATTATTACAGGGTTTTGGAATAAGAAGGGATAGGGGATAAAGGCAATAAAGGGGTTAAGGGATACCCTGTATTAACAGTAAAAAAAATAAGTTATATATGAAAAATAGAGAAATAATTTCGAAAAGATTAGACAGTTTAGAATCAACACTTACAAATCTACAAAGAATAGTAAACACTCAGGAACCTATTGAAACTTACAGAATTAATATTATTAAAGCTCAAGGATTAGTTGAAGATATTAAATCATTTGTAGAAAGAGAACCTAAGTCTGTTTATGAAAGATAAATAATGAATAGATTTAATCGTTTAATAGAAGCATTTGGTAATATGCCTGCTATATATGAAGGTATTAAAAATAGAATCTTTGTAAAAGAAGACGTTGAACAAATAGCTGCTATTAGATGGTCTATCTGCCAAAAATGCACCCATTTAGATTATTCAGGTAAAAAATGTACTATGCCAGGTACTCAACCTTGTTGTTCTTTATGTGGTTGTAGTATGGCAAGTAAAACAAGATCATTAATATCATCCTGTCCAGATGGAAAATGGGCAAAATTTATAGAAGATAAAGAAACGGCAGACGAATTAATAAAAAATTTAAAATAAAAGTTATGAAACTCACAGCAGAACAAATTCAATCAAATTGGGAAATATTCTTAGATAATATTAAAGTACACATCCCAGGAAACCGAGGAGAACAATTAATCAATTTTTATAAACGATATGAAGAGCGTATTATATTAATGCCTGCTGCTCATAAAAAAGAATACCATTCCGCATTTCCAGGTGGTTATGTAGACCATGTTAATAGAGTAGTTAGATGTGCTCTTAAACAATATGATTTATGGGAATCCGAAGGTTGTGATATGACAACATTTACTAAGGAAGAATTAGTATTTTCTGCTATTAACCATGATTTAGGTAAAATGGGTGATAAAGATCATGAAGCTTATATTCCCCAGACTGATCAATGGAGAAAGGATAAACTAGGTGAAGATTATATGTTCAATAAAAAATTAGCATTTTGTTCTGTCCCAGATCGTGGGTTATTTTTGCTTCAACAACATGATATTTCTTATACATTTAATGAGATGGTAGCTATTCAAACCCATGATGGTTTATATGATGCTGCTAATGAAAAATATTTAAAAGCATTTATGCCAGAACAAAAACCTCGTACATCTCTACCTTATATCTTACATCAGGCTGATATGATGGCAGCTCGTATTGAATTTGAAATTGAATGGCTACCTAAATTTTCTAAAGATAGCGTGGATACACCAAAGAAAAATTATACATTAAAGTCGAAAACAAATACTAAATCCAAAGCATTAAACACAGTTGCAAGTCCAGGATTAAAAAGTATGTTAGATAGCTTATGATATTAGAAACATTTATTATAATTTTAGGTTTATTAGTCGTTATCCTTGGATATACGACTTTCAACCTTTTACGTAAAAATGAACAAGCAGAAGATATTTTAATTTCCTACCAAGAATTTATTAATAAACTTCAAGAACACATCACCAAATCAGAAACTAGATTAAAAGAGATAGATCGTAAAGAGACATTTAAAAGTGATGATGAAATAGGTTGGTTTTTTAATGAAATAAAAAAAATACAAAATAACCTATCTCAATTTAAAAACAATTTATAATGGCTCCCGTAAGGAAAAGAAAAAAAAAGAGTAAAAATTATTTTACTCAAGAGACAGAAGACTATATTGTAAAATATAATAATTTAGATTCTATTGAAGATGAAGAATTAAGAAGCAAAATTTATGAAAAACATATACATTATCCGTTTTTTAAACTTACTCAAAATATAATTCATACATTTAAATTTTACCATACAGAAGTAGAAAATTTAGAACATTTACAACATGAAATAATTACTTTTTTATTATCAAAAATTCATTTATTTGATCCAACTCGGGGGGCAAAGGCATATTCTTATTTTGGTACTATTGTTAAACGTTGGTTAATATTATATAATACTAAAAATTATAAAAAGAAAATACAAAAAGTTGATGTTAGTGTATTAACATCTGAAAATTCTACTCACATTTATAATCAAGGTGATGGGGAAGTAAAAAGTGATTTAGATAAATACGTAGATATTTTTGTAGATTACGTGTCATCAAATATATTTGAATTATTCCCAAAAAAGAATGATGCTCAAATAGCAGATGCAATTTTAGAATTATTTAGAAAAAGAGAATTATTAGAAGTTTTTAACAAAAAAGCACTTTATATTTATATTAGAGAAATGGTTGATGTTAAAACACCCAAAATAACTAAAATAGCTGATAAACTTCATATAATATTCAAATCCCAGTATATATTTTATTTAGAAAACGGTTACGCTAGATTCTAATCTTTTCCTATATCCATATTTATAATAAAATAACATTATGGGATCATTAGACAATATTGTATTTAAGAAAAAAAAGTTTTCGGATATCTTAAGTGAAATTTATGATAACCAAAAGAAAAAAGAAGCCCAAATTACTGGTTTAATTTCAGAATTAAAACCACTTATAAATGATATAGGTGATGCTACTTTAATTGTTCCCCTTATTAAGGAATATATGGAAATTGGCGTTCGTAACGATGAACAATTGATTAAAATGGCTACTATAGTGCAACGTGCGCTTAATAATAGTGGTGGTGAAGAATCAATGGGTATAACGGAAGAAGAAAAACAACAGTTAATGGAGGAATTAGATAAACTTAATACAAATTTCACAGAAAAAAAAGATGGCAAATAAATATGGTTTTTCTAGTGTAAATAAACAACTAGGAGTTAAATCTACAACTTCAAAATCTGCATCTAAACCTACAGAAACAACACCAACAGTTATTTCTGCTAGAGTAACAGATATTATATTAGATGAATCACATCCTGATTTTGAAACATTAGGAGGATTTAGTTCTATAGGTACTATTTTTTATGAAATGGTAGAAGGGGCTAGTCTAACTTTTGCAGGAGGTAATACTGCTATGCCTTTACTTCCTTATATGAAGAATTATCCTTTAGTAAATGAATTAGTATTATTATTTTTAGTTCCTAATAATCAAGTAGGCCAACAAGCTAATGTTAAACAATATTTTTATTTAAATCCTATATCTATTTGGAATAGCCAACATATGAATGGTTATCCAAATTTATTAGATGTGCCTACAACCCAAAATACAGAAAATAAAAGCTATCAAGCTATAGAAGGAGGCCAAACTAGAAAATCTACCAAAGAAGAAGTTGATTATGATTTTAATTCACCACTAGTAGGTGGGACTTTTATTGAAAGGAGTAATATACACCCTTTATTAGCTTTTGCTGGTGATATTATAGTAGAAGGAAGATGGGGTAATTCTATTCGTTTTGGTAGTACAGCAAAAACAACAACTTCATCTTACCCTAATAATTGGTCTGATGTCGGAGAAAATGGAGACCCTATAACTATAATAAGAAATGGTCAACCAACAGATGCACCTGACAATGGGTTTACCCCTCTTGTAGAGGATATAAATAAGGATTTATCCTCAATATATTTAACATCTCAACAATCAATCCCACTAAATTCTCCTATTACATCCTTCCCAGCTTTTAAAGCACCTCCAGAAACTCTTACTTCTTTTAGTGGTAGTCAAGTTATGATTAATTCTAACAGACTAGTTTTCAATACAAAATCAGATGATATTATTGTAAATTCATTCCAAAATGTTTCAATATCTGGTGTAAAATCCATTGGTTTATATACTGAAGAAGGAGATATTTCTTTACAATCTAGTAAAGGTAAAATAAAATTAGGAGATTATAATGCAAATCAATCTATAATTTTAGGGGATAATTTTATGGATGATTTTGAAAATCTATTAAAAAAATTAAGAAATTTATGTAATCTACTTACAGGTGAACCTAAATTATATTTAAGTGGGGGAGCAGCTGGTTCTGCTAAAACTCAAATGAATTTAATGTTAAATAATATTGATAATTATACTTCTAAAGTTGTAAAGTCTATTTAAAATGGGAGAAGAACAATTATTACAGATAGCACAAGAATTTCTAAAAACTCCTAAAGGTAAAAAATTATTAGGGGAAAGTTTAAATATTGCTGAAATAACGGATAGAATAAGTTCTTTATCTAGTAAATATAATATTGATTTAACTAAATTATCATCTTCTACAAAAAAAGAAAAAACAAGAGCTTCTAATGCTTCTAATAAAATAGATCAAACCTTAACAGCTAAAGAAAGAATTCAAAATAAATCAGATGCTTTAAAACAAGAATCTGCAGCTAGAATTGATAGTATTAAAGATGAAATAATTGCTTTAAAAGCAAAATTAAAAAGTGAAATCCCTGTTTTAGAAGAATTTGAAATATCAGGGAGACTATTTGATAAGATAACAGGAGATGTATTAAAAGGAGCTAAGGTTCAACTTGGTGTAAATTTAGGTGAAGATGTACCTGTAGAAAATCCACTTAATATAGACTCTAATTTAATTGATTCTACCCCAAATTTTAATTTTAATGATCAAGTTTATATACCCATACCTGGTAACAATACTAGATCAAATAAACAAGGTGAGTTTAAAATTAAAATTAAAATACCTATAATACCAAAAAACCAAAAAACACCTCTTAATTTAGGTTTATTATATACAAAATCATCTTTTTTACCTGCTAGTTCTCCTATTATAAATGGAGATAGAACAGTAAAATCAAACTTATCTGCTGCAAGTTTAATTAATACAAAAGAAGCAGCAAAATATGTAGCCCAAGAATTTACTGATAAAGTTGATCAAGCCCAATCTTTAGTAAAAGCAATAGCAATGAAACCTTGGGACTTAGTAATCTCTGCTAAAAAGTTTGCATTAGCTAAATTTGTAGATATTATAAAATCAAAATCTATTCCCATGGCTATTGGAATTATGTTAATGTTTGGGATATCTAAGTTAACTGAATCTAATAGAAAAACATGCCCAACTCAAGAAGAATTAAGAGATATAATTAGAAGAAGAAATAGACTTGTAAGACAATTAAATCAAGTAATGGCTATGATAGCTGGTAATGTAGCATTAGCTTATGCCTTTAGATCTTTAAGTGGGGTTTTAAGAGGAATTAGATTATCTATGGATGCAATTCCTGCACCACAAGCTATTGGTACACCCCCAGCAAAAGATTTTGGTGGTTTAATATTTGCACAACCTTACTCATTTACAGCTAAATTACAACACATTAACGATGAATTAGAAAAATTAGAAGAAAAATATGAAGGGTTAGGAAGATCTACTTTAGTTTCTTTAGTATTTCTAATAGCAGCTGCTGTTACCTTAGTAATTTTATTGTTAGGTATAGATAAATTAACACAAGAATGTGCTCAAGAAGGAGGTGTAAGTCAATTAGATTTAACTGCTATTAATCAAGAATTATTAGATTTAGCTCAAGAACAAGAAGAAGATGGAAATCCTATTATAAAAAGTGTTAATGGTTTTGTTTTTAGTGTAGAAACAGATAATTCAAACCCTGTTGGAACTCTTAAAAGAAGATTTGCAGTAGCAAAAGATAATAGAGGAGTTACTTTATTAAAAGGAGAACCCTCATTTAGTTCAAGTGATCAAATTTTGATTGATGAACTTGTATTTTACATACAACAAAACGATTTAAAAGCTTACTAGTTTAATATTTATAATAAATCAATATGATATGAAATTAAGTCAATTAAAAACAATTGTAAAAGATGCAGTAAAAGAAGCGATTCAAGAAGAAATGAAAGATATTTTACTTGAAGCAGTTCGTGTTCCTAAAACAAATATACAACCTGTTGTACAAGAAAAAGTAAAACATCAACCTCTCCCACAAGCTGATAAAGCTCAATTAAGGGAAAACATGATGAATGTTTTAGGGGGAATGATACCCAATGCTAATGGAACATTAAGCGCAACATCAACAGATGTGCCCCTACAAGTAGGTGGAACTGTAGATACAACATCACCAAATGGTAGTTTACCTCAAGGAAATGTTAGTATGGATCAAATTATGGGTTTAATGAACAGTAAAGGATAATAGATATGGCATTTGGAGCAACAAGGATATATCCTAATGATTTACGACCCAGAGTTGCTATTGGGGTTGATTTACCACTTAGTGGTCCTATTGCCTTTATACCAAATTATCAAACCAAAGATGCTATAAAAAATAATTTAATTAATTATTTATTGACAAATCCTGGAGAAAGAATTGAAAATCCTTCATTTGGAGCCGGGTTAAGAAGATTTATTTTTGAACAAATTTCTACTAATAATTTAGAATATATAAAAGAAGATTTACAAGATAAAATCAGTACTAATTTCCCAACTGTTAGGTTACAAGAAGTAGATGTATTACAAACATATAACACAAATACAATCCAAGTAATTCTTAAATATTCAGTCCCTAACACAAATATAAATGATACTGTAGAATTAAATTTTAACTAATGGCAACACAAAATAAAGATATAACTTATATTAATAAGGACTTTAATGATATTAGAGCCCAACTTATTAATTTTTCACAAACATATTTCCCTAATACCTATACAGATTTTAGCCCTGCTTCTCCTGGAATGATGTTTTTAGAACAAGCAGCTTATGTTAGTGATGTTTTATCTTTTTACTTAGATAACCAAATTCAAGAAACTTATCTACAATACGCAAGAAATTTTGATAATTTATATGATCTTGCTTATATGTTTAGTTATAAACCAAAAGCAACAGGTTTAGCAATTGTAGATGTTGATTTTTATCAACAAATCCCATCAAAAGTAGTTAGTTCCCAAACTGTACCTGATTTTGATTACGCTTTAAATATAGCAGAAAATACTCAAGTTTCATCTGATAGTGGGGTATCTTTTATAACCCAAGAATCTATAGACTTTTCAGTATCATCTTCTAATAACCCTACAGTAATTAGTATAGCTCAAGTAAATAATGGTGAACCTACTTATTACTTGCTTAAAAAAACAAGAAAAGCAGTATCTGGGAATATTTTATCTAGAAACTTTACTTTAGGAACCTACCAAGAATTTCCTACAGTACAATTAGCTGGAACTAATATATCAAATGTAATAGATATTATAGATTCAGATGGAAATAAATATTATGAAGTAGATTACTTAGGTCAAGATTTAGTATATGATAGTATTAGAAATACAAATACTAATGATCCTAATAATTATCAAAATGGAGATGCACCTTATATCTTAAGAACAAGATCTGAAAATAGAAGATTTGTTACTAGATTTTTAAATGCACAAACTCTTCAAATTCAATTTGGAGCAGGTAAACCATTACAAACAGATGAACAAATTACTCCTAATCCCGATAATGTAGGATTAGGTTTACCTTTTGGTCAAAATAAATTAACTACTGCTTATAGCCCCTCAAATTTTGTATTTACGAATACTTATGGTATTGCCCCAAGTAATACTGTTTTAACTGTAAGATATTTAGTAGGAGGAGGAACAAGTGCTAATGTTGATGCTAATTCATTAAATAGTATTGATACATCAACAGTAAGATTTTTAAATGGGGATATATCTAATACCCCAACAGCAAATTTTGTATTTAATTCAATAGCAGTAAATAACCCAATTGCAGCTAGTGGAGGAGGTGATGGTGATACAATTGATGAGATAAGACAAAATTCTTTATCTAATTATAATACACAACAAAGAAATGTAACAGCGGATGATTATTTAATTAGAGCATTAAGTATGCCTTCTAAATTTGGTGTTATAGCAAAAGCTTTTACAACAAAATCATCTCCTAAAGATCCTGATACAATTTTAGATTTATATATTCTTACCCAAGATATTAATTCTAATTTAACTAAATCATCAGAAACTATTAAACAAAATTTAACAACATATCTTAACCAATATAGAATGATTGGGGATACAGTTAATATTAAAGATGCTTTTATAGTTAATATTGGAGTTGAATTTGATATAATTACATTACCTAATTTTAATAATAATGAAATATTAACAAATTGTATAACAGCTCTTCAAAGATATTTTGATATAAATAAATGGCAAATAAATCAACCTATTATATTAAGGGATTTAACTATTTTATTAGATGCAATAGATGGAGTACAAACCATAGCTGATATACAAATTATTAATAAAGCTGGAACAAATTCAGGATATTCAGAATATGCTTATAGTATAAGTAGTGCAACTCAAGGTGGTGTTATTTATCCATCATTAGATCCTTCAATATTTGAAGTTAAATTTCCTAGTGATGATATAAAAGGAAGAGTTGTATCATTAGGAACAGGAACTTTTGGTTATGGTGGATATTAAAAATTAAAATATGGCAGTATATAAACTATTTCCCTTAAAAGACGCATCATTATATGCATTTTATCCCTATATGAATACAGGGATAGATGCTATGATTGAAGTTGGTAATCTAAATGTTAACATTAATCCAGTACCTCAAGTATTTAGATATGTAATTAAATTTGATCAAAAAGAAATTGATGATGTAATTGATACTAAAGTATCTGTTGATAATCAAGGTAATAAAGTGCAATTTGCTTCAAATCTAAAAGCATATATAGCTAATGCTCAAGGAATTATTTTTGATACTAATTTAGAAATTTATCCTATATCAGGTTCATGGAATAATGGTAGTGGTACTTATTTAGATTCTCCATTTACAGTTAATGGTGTAAGTTGGAAAGCTAGAAATTTTTCGGGGTCTGTTGCTTCTGGGGCTGAATATTGGAATTTAAATGTCCCATCATACGCTGACTATGTAACTGCTTCTTGGTCAGAAAGTATGGAAGGTGGTGGAACTTGGTATACTGGTTCAAATGATCCTAATAATACTAAAGTTACATCTTCAGTAGAATACCAATTAAGATCAGAAAAAGATTTAAATGCAGATGTTTCAGATATAGTAAATATATGGTATTCTAGCTCAAAAAATATAGGTGGTTATACAAATATTGTAAACGATGGTTTTATAGTTAAATGGGAAGATTCAATAGAATTTAATACTGCTGATGCCATTCAACCTATAATGCAATTTTATTCTGTAGATACAAATACAATTTATCCACCTTCATTAGAAATAAAATGGGATGATTCTAGTTTCGAAACAGGTGCACTACCTCCTTTAACAACATCTGATATATTTGTTGCATTAGATAACAACCCAGGAGTATTTTATAGTGAAAGTGTTAATAGATTTAGATTAAATTGTAGACCAGATTATCCTGTAAGAAGATTTATGACTAGTTCAATAGACACAGTTAATCATTATTTACCTGAAGAATCATATTGGGCTATTAAAGATTTAGATACTAATGAATTTATAGTTCAGTTTGATCCTAATTATACTAAAATAAGTTGTGACTCCACAAGTAATTATTTTGATGTATATATGGCAGGATTACAACCAGAAAGATATTATAAAATTTTAATACAAACAACAATTAGTGGTAGTACATTAGTAAAAGATGATAATTATTACTTTAAAGTAGTTAATGGGTAATGGCAGAAGAAAGATTAGATCTTAGAAAAGAAGTTTTTAATAAAGCTCAATATATTAAAACTATTGATACTAGTTTTGATCAATTGGGTGTTACTTCTTTAACTGAAGATTTAGAAGCTCAAGTTACTGTTGAAGAATTCTTTGGATTATACAACTCTCTTTTTTATGATATACCGGCTCTAGGTGAAACTAATTCACATGAATATTTAGTTAGAACTAGTGGTGAGTATGTTAATTTTGATGAAATAAACGAAGAAGTAAGAGCATTACAAGCAGAAATAGCTCAATTAAGGCAAGATTTATTAAATGCCCAAATGGAAAATGCCCAAGCTGCTGCTGCTGGATCACAAGACCCAGCTACAGATGCTTTATTAAAACAAACTAATATGTTATTAAACAATGCAAATGCACAACTAGTAGAAACTAATACATCAATAGCAAATAATACAGAAACATCAACTAATGAAAAAAGTAGTACATCAAGTTTAACTAGTGGAACTACTCAAGGATTCGTAAGTAGAGGTTATTAAATATAATTAAAAATAAATATGGCATTAGATCCAATTATAGCACCATTAGATCCAGATACATTTGAATATCAAACGTATTCTCTTTCAGATGAAGAATTAATAGTCCAATCTGATCTAGATACTGTATTTTCTGCATCTACTGATTATATTGAATATTATGTTTATGACCAAAATAAAAAATTAATTTATCCTGGGGTAACAACTCCTTTAAATAGCTATAATGTAAGAGAAGGTGATGTATTGTTAGATCCTGCTTCTAATTTAGAAGAATTAGGATTTGATGTAGGGGTTTATAGCATATCTTATTCTTTTTATAGAAAAAGAGGTTCATCTTCAATCACAGATAAATACTTTATTTCAGAAATATCTTCAGATAGAACTGAAATTAGATTAGATAGTAATGTTATTAACAATGAAGATATAATTTCTTCAATTAATGATTTTGTTAACTATAGAGAAGAACAGTCTTATTTTGTTGATTTTTATTTAAATTTTGGAGGAAATCAAATAATAATAGCTAATAATATTAAATTAGAAACTGAAGAAGGAGTTGATCCTACAGTTTTAATTAAATTATATGAACCTTTACCTGCTAATTTTGGTTTAAAAAATGAACTATGGTTAGTAGAATTATTATCAACTCCTCAAGCATATGAAGTTGATTTTCCATTTGAACCTATTGTTGAAGATGATTTTACTTATATAGCTGGTCCTAATTATAATCTAGATATCATAGGACAAACATCTACCCCAGGTGAACAATTTTCATATAACACTTTACTAAACTCAGATATAACTAGTTCAATAAACCAAATACAAAGTTTACTAAATGAAAAAGAAATAAATATAAATATTGATTATGAAAATTATTCAAACTTTGTAAATTTTAGTTCTGCAAAAACAAGACTAGAAAACTTTTTTTATAAAGTAGAATTAATTCAATCTAAAAATATAGAATTAGCTTCTTTAACACATACTGTAACTAGTAACACAACAAATACCTTTGCATACTCTGAAAGTATAACAAATTTATCTAGTCAAATTGATACTATTATTAAGAATTTTGATGGGTATGAATATTTTCTTTACTTTAATAGTGGATCGGATTGGTCATATCCAAAATCTACTTTATCCCCTCCATATACTTTATATCCAACTAGTAATACTGAAGTTCAATCTTGGATAACTTCATCAGCTGCTTCTGCTTCTGCTTATGATATAGAAAATAAAGATTGGTTATATTATTCAATCCCAGAATATTTAAGAGAAGACCCAGCAAATAGAAATTATGAATTATTTGTTGATATGGTTGGTCAATATTATGATAATGTTTGGACTTATACTAAAGACGTAACAAATAAATTTGATGCTGATAACCGTCTAGATTACGGTATTTCTAAAGATTTAGTAGCAGATGCTATTAAAGATTTTGCAGTTAAATTATATTCTAATAATTTTAATACCGATGATTTATTTACTGCTTTTTTAGGAATCACTCCATCAGGAAGTGCTTTTCCTTTCCCAAATATGACTGGCAGTTTACCAACACCCACTGGGTATGAGTATGTAAATACTGAAATATCTGCTTCAAATGATATAGTACCATTAGACGATGTTAATAAGCGTTTATATAAACGAATTTACCATAATATCCCATATTTACTTAAAACTAAAGGTACAGTAGCTGGTATAAGAGCATTAATTACTTCTTATGGAATCCCAGATACAATTTTAAGGATTAGTGAATTTGGAGGTAAAGATAGAAATGAATCACAAGATTGGGATTTAAAACAAGATGTATTTAATTATGCATTTGATACTGGTGAAAATTCAACTAATTTTATAACTTCATCTTTTATTCCTAATAATGATTTTAATTATTTAAATTCTAATTCTCCCCAAACCGTACAATTTAGATTTAAATCACACCCTATACCTTTACCTACAGATAATATAGCCAGTAGCGATATTAGATACTCTCAATCATTATGGTTAGGAGATACCTCTGGTAATAATTTTAGTAATATCGGAGCTGCTGTTGTTTTAGAATATAATGGTAACGGTTTAATTTCTGGTTCCTATTCAGGTTCAATTCCAAGTCCTTATGATACTTGGGGTAGAGTAAAATTTTATCCTAACGCTGGTCTTAATAGTAACCAAAGTATTGAAGTATATGCTCCTTTTTTCAATGAAGATTGGTGGTCAGTACAAGTAACTTTTACTGGAAGTAGTACAACAAATTCAACAGCTTCATTATTTGTTGCTAATGAAATAAATGGTGAAATTGGATTTTCTGGTTCTGAAGTTTTAATGGGATTAGATTCAAGAGATTGGAATAGGATTGATTTTGCCGCTTTAAATATTGATTCAAATAAAACAATTAATAGTAAAGTTTATAAACCTTTCTCTGGATCTTATCAAGAGTATAGAATGTTTACTCCTAGAATTAGTGAAAGTAAATTTTTTGATTATACAGTAAACCCATATTCTGTTGAAGGTAATACCCTTAATAGTACCCCTAATGAATTATTTTTTAGAGCTGATTTAGGAACACAATTAGATACTGGCAGTACAACTTCTATTCATCCAAGAGTAACTGGTTCAGCAGTACAAATTACTCAATCTTTTAATGGTAATAGTGAGTTTTACACTAGTAGTGCTAATTGGGTAACAAACGTAGAAGATATATTCCAAGATCAAGTACCCGTAGGTATAAAAAATAGAATTACAGATAAAATAAAATCTGAAAACTTAATTTTAGCTGAAGCTCCTTATGGGTTTCCTAACTCAACATCATCAGTCCCAGAAATTTCAAGTAGAAATAATGATACCCAAACTATTTCTGCTATGGAATCAATGCAACAAAATTCTTTTGTAAGCCAAAGTTATACACCTAATGTTAATTATTTAGAAGTAGCATTTTCACCATCAAATCAAATAAATGATGATATTAATGCTCAATTAGGTTACTTTAATTTAGGTGAATTTATTGGTGATCCAAGATTCCAATCTTCATCATTGTATACTTATCCTGATCTAGATAGATTAAGAAATGCATATTTTGAAAAATATATGGATAGCTATGATGTAGTTGATTTTGTTAGGTTAATTAAATTCTTTGATAATTCATTATTTAAAATGATTAAAGATTTTACTCCTGCTAGATCAAGCTTAGCATCTGGGGTTGTAGTAAAACAACATATTTTAGAAAGAAATAGACAAAGACCAGCTCAATTAACATCTTCATTACATGATTATGAAGGCTTAGTAGTAAATCTACCAAAAGATTATAACTCAGGATCAACAGATTTTCCACAATATTCAACCTCTGGATCTGCTATATATAAATTTAGTGGTGGTACTGGTGGTTCATTTGAAAAATTTAATGGTTTACAAACTTATAACTATGTTAGAAGTATTATTCTTCCTACTACAAATCTTTATACTGGTATAAAAGAAAATACATTATTAGGATTATCAACAGATGATTATGATGCTTTCCCAGCTATTATTAATCATCGTATTCCTACTGGTCAAACTATTAGTGGATCTAATTCAATAACTGCTCATTCTTCTTCAATTATAGAAATTGCTTCTATGGTTGGTGTTGCGGGACCAGGAGGGACATTAAATATAGACTCCCTTTATGTTGGAAATCCAAACCCAGAAGCTTGGATAGGAGATGAATTAGTTATTTTATCATCAGATTTAGAAAGTGGTGCTAGTGGTAAAGTTGTAGTAGATATCCAACCTAATTTTTTAACTAATATTACTTCTGAATATCCAGATAATAGATTTGGTGTTACCCAAAGCTGGCAAGATGGAAATGATGGGTCAATATTAAACCCAACTAATTTCAATCAGAGTAGTTCCCAATTTATTAGTGGGTCATATTTAGGACCTAGAGAATGGGTTAAAGATAACCAATCAGAATTTTATGATGGTATATTTAGTGGTTCTAATATTGTAGCAACAACACAATCTTTAAATCCAGGTTGTGAACCCTATTTAAATGTAGTAGATACTCCATTATTATATAAACCTATCTTTTTTACATCTACTGATGCCCTTGGTTCAACCGTTGCTTTAGGTGAATTTTTAAATCAAAATAATGTTCCCCCAAATGGATATGCTTGGATACTTTCTCAACAAACAATTAATAGTGGACAGTATGCTGGGGTACAACAAGTAGTAGCGATAAAATTAAGCCAAGATGATGCTAATGGTATTGAAGTTATTAATTATTTAGATGATTTTTCTAGTTTAAGAGTATTATTTTTAGATGCAGTTATTCCTTATAATGAAGCAGCAGTAGAGTATATAGTAACAGGTAGAACTATATACCCAGATCATGCTTTATTAAATATCTCCCAACAATTTGGAATAGCTGGGAATAACTATCCTCAAACAGTAGATGGTGTAGATTATTTTCCAATAACTAGTTCTACTCAAGGTGGTTCTATGAATTGGTCTTTAACTGCCCAAACAGATTTTAACAGCCTTTTAATACACAATACCCAATCTAGTGATTTACTCCAGCAAAATGTACTTAGTAACCCAAATTCATTTTTTCAAGAGCAAAATATATATTATTGGAGTGGGCAAATTAATGATGCTTTAGGATTTTTCCCTGAAGAGGGAGCACCTGATGTTGAAACTAACCAAATATTAAACGCTATAGGTAGTGAATATGATGATGCTTCTTATAACCCATCTTATACTTCAAATATACCTTGGTTAATATCTGCTTCTGTAGTTTATAGCTCTTCATTAGATGTAAATGCTTCATTAAACACAATAGATGGTGGTATATACCATTCAGGTTCTTCTTACCAAGGTGCAGGTTTAACTAACCAAAATTTTACACTTGGGAGCCAATTAACAGTTAGTAATCTTGGGTTTGCAATTAGTGCAGGTTTTGTATCAGCAGCAGCTGCTGCCGCTGCCACAGATCCTACTTTATCTAGTAATAGAGTATTTTTTAATACTATCTCAGCAGGCAGCACCTATCTTTCACAAGATTTATATACTGATAGCTCCTTTACAAATGGTGATTTTCCCACTGCTTATTCATTACCTGTAGGATCTTATATAAAATTAAGTAATTTAGATACTGATGGTACTCAATATTATTTTGTTGGTCAAATTGCTGCTGGTTCCGGTCCTGGTCTTTATAAAGTAATTGTACAAACAAGAAGTCTATATAGTTATCCTACTACTGGGAAAGGACCTTTACTTGGGAATAGTTTCTCTCCACTAACCTTATTCAGACCATCACCTCGATATGTAACAGATTTAGGAACAGTTAATTTTAATGGAAATAACTGGGACACACAAATTCCAGGTAATTCGGGATCAGGTACTAATATGAATGACTTTGCGGGACATCCAAAAATTAAATTCCCAGGTACAGCTTCATTCAAATGGACTTTCCCTTCTTTAACTTTAGCAGGTACAGCTCCAACATTAGGACCAGGAACACCAACATTCTCACCTCTTTCAGGAAGTCAAGTATCATCTAATGGAAACTTTGCTGCAGATTTTAATCCTGATGGAGATTGGATAGCAGTCCCTGATGAGGTAGCAGAATTTTTAAATGATACTGTTGGTCCAGACCCAGCCATGGGACAAAATTATGATGGTTCTATTTTAATTGATATGAACATGGTTAGTGCTACTATCGATGCTGATATTGGGTTTAATTGGACACCCCAATTCACCACTATACTTTCTACTCTTAAATTAGAAGGTGCTAATACTACTGATAGTTTTAATCTTAAATGTACTTTACAAAAATATAATGAAATAACCAATGAATTAGAAAGCTCTCCATTTACTGTTTTTAATGCCTCAAGTATTAATGGTATAATAAACATGAGTAATTTAGGTTCTACAAATATAAATACTTCAATAGTTTCTTACAATAAGTATTATAGGTTACTTTATGAAGTACAAAATAATTCCACTACTGATTTAGAATATACTTTTGAAATTGATGGTATAGACCTTCAAACAACTGGAACAACCTCTGGAGGAAATCCTTTTTCTTATGTAGGAACTCTTTTTAGAGGAGATAATACAGGTAATGGTTATACTAATTTATTCCATGGGGCTTCAAATTCACAACCTCAAACACACCCTGCTCCTAACGCAGATTTTTACCCACAAGGTGTAGTTGATGTGTACTTGAAAAGAACAGGATCAGCTGGTGAGTTTACTATAACTGGATCAACTTTTGCTACTGGAGGTGGATACTCAGGATCAATATATTCAGGTTCAGTTCTACCAATTACAAATGGTGCAACAGGATTTATTATTCCTGAAAATGATACTCCAGCTACTACTGATCCAACATCTACTTTAAATGAAATAGGAGATATATATTTTATAGAATATTCAGCAAGTGAATATAAAAATGGTCAAATTGGAGGTATTACAGTTGTGGGACAACAATTTAGTTTTGAAACTGATAGTGATCTTTCAAGATTAGAAATTACTCAATCATCTACAAATAATGGAGCAACACCAACATTTGATACAACCGGAAGTGTAATTTTAAGACAAACAAATAGATCAGCTATAGGTGGTCCTGTAGATTCTAATGGATTATTACCAATTGGTAATGAAGTACTTAAAATGGACTGGAATGCAGACCCATTAGCTAATGGTACAACAAGAGTAAATTTAACAGGATCCTTTACTGGTGATTTTGTTCATGACGATATTTTTAGATTTTCTGTAGCTAGTACTAAAATAGGATTAGGTTCTGGAATTTTTGTAAATGAATTAACTTGTTCAATTTTCCCTTCACAATCAATATGGTCTCCAATTTCAGCACCTTTTGCATATGATAATTATAGAGCTCCATCAAACACTGGTTTTATCGTTCCAACTTATTATCCTGGTAGTGTACCTTTTGAATTAGCAGTAGATTGTCAACCAATGTTAAATAACTATTCATTAGGAAGATTTAATCCCTATTTACAAGATGTAGATTACAATAATGAATCTGGTCCTATTATACCTGTTAACCAGGATTTAATATTAGAAGATAAAGCAGTTAGAGCACAAACACCTGTCTCTAATTACACTCAATTATCTTCTATTAATCCAAAGTATGATGGATCTAAAAGTACAAGTCAAGAAATAAATGTGTGGAGTGTAGGAGATGAAGGAACATTTGGTAAAAACCCAACAGTAGAACTTAAAGATGCTTTCTTTGGGTACTTTAATGATATATCAGATCCTTATCCAAATATAAATGCTTTAACTAAAGTTAACATTAATTATTTAATTGATGAACAAGGTAATGCTTTACCTCCTTCATTAGAAGATCAATTAAGTATTGATACTTTTGAACAAGTATTCCCAAATAATACAGAAGGTAAATTAGCTATAAAATCAGGTAAAACTACTTTTACTCCTATACAAACACCTTCTCCAATAAATCGTTTAATGCAGGATATAACTCCTATATGTTATTCCCAAAATTCAGGAAATAACTATAGTAATACCATTCCATTATCAGGTTCTGGATATATTTCAAGATATGATAATGACGATGAAAATTCTGTTATATTTGGTGGTTTCCAAGCTGCTGGTACTTCATCAGTTGTTGATTCAGTTGGTGTTGATGTACAAGAAGTAAATTATTATATTAACCCATCAGAAGCAAATGCAGCTCAATCAGGTTCAAATTCAGCTTATACAGGTTCAGGAGCATCAGATAGTACAGGTTCTGCTTCTTATCCTGCTACAGTAACTCCAGGAACGGGTTGGGGTACTGCTGGTGATGATTTATCAAATGCACAAGTTGTATCAATACAACACTCAGTTGTAACTTCATATGTAAGTGAAACAAAAGGTGTTAGAGATGAATTAGATCTAACATTTAAAATGTTTACAGGTTCTGATGAAGGTTCACAATCTCCATTTAATCTTGAAGGTATAGATTGTAAAGTTTATACTGATACTGGACAGGTTTATTTAATAACAGATGTAGATGAATATGGGTGGTTTACTTATAAAAACTTACCAACATCTAGACGTATACGAAAAAGAAAAAAAGGTTTAAGCTTTAAAAGATTCTATTATACAAGAGTTCCAATTCCTGGTGGAGGAATTAAATGTAAAGTTGATTGGGAAATGTTTGAAACATTATTTGATTTAGGTTTAATGAGGCAAAGACATCCTAGAAATGGTGCCGGAGTTCAAGCATTAGAATGGATATTTAAAGCAAATTCTGGTAATCATACTATTAAAGTTGGAGAAAAAATTAGTTGGAAAGTAGAAGGTTTCTTTAAAAAAGCTAAAAGTAATTGTAAACAAGGTCTTTTCTTCCCAAATGCGTATCAAGGATCATACACTCCTGCTATGATACAAGGAGTAGGTGCTCAAGATTATTTATTATCTGAAGCAAATAAAGCAGCAGCCCCATTCTGGGTATTTACAGGATCAGCTGGTGGACAACTTAATATTATAGATCAAAGTATACTTGTAATGTCTTCATCAAACTTTAATGAAGCATATGGTACAGGATTTTATCAAGGAGATTTACCTTATGAACCTGGTTTTTCGGAATATTTTCCTTCAAATGTAGAACCTAAATCAACTGCTTTTGCTCCAATTGAAAATGTTTTAGAATTAAGAGAAAGAGATGAAATTAGATTTGGTAATAATGAATCATATACTTACACTATTTTAGAAGTATTTGCTCCTTCAGAAAATGTAGAAACTACACCTGTATATAATCAAAAAGCCAGATTAAAAGTTAGATTAGATAGGCCAGTAGATACATCAGTAAATAAAGATTTCTTTTTAGTAAGAAGATCAGTTCCAAATCCTCAATCTCTTTATTTGGATATGAATTTCCCTTATGGTACATTATCGAGTGGAAGTATTTTCCAAGGCCTTAAATCAACAAAAGGTTTTGCTATTACTTCTTCAAATGTAACAGGAAGTTTCCCTTTACCAGGTGAAGGTGATTTATATACTGCTTCTATAAGTAATGTAGAAGCATTATCAACACCAGGTATTTTATATCCAGATTTTCCAACGGAATATCTAATACAAAGTGCCTCTATAATAGTAAATGATTTAATTTCTAAAGGAGTAATAGAATCTTAATAGAATACATATTTATAACATATAACAATATTTATATAAAAACACAACATGGGATATTTAAATAACGCAGTAGTAACAGTTGATGCTATCTTAACAACAAAAGGTAGAGAATTGTTAGCTAGAAATGATGCTTCATTTCAAATTACACAATTTGCATTAGGAGATGATGAAATAGATTATACATTATACAATCCAAACCATCCATCAGGATCGGCTTATTATGGTGAGGCAATAGATAATATGCCTTTATTAGAAGCATTTCCAAGTGAACTCCAAATCATGAAATATAAATTAACTACATTACCTAGAGGTACAGCGAAATTACCTGTATTAGATTTAGGTTATGCAGCAATTACAATGAAACAAGGAGCTCAATTATCTATAACGCCACAAACATTAAATTATTTAGGTAATGAACAAATATTTGAAACATCTGGGTATAGTGCAACTATTGGAGATGTAAGACTATTTAACACATTTGCTGGACAAGGAATTCAAACAGAATCAGCAATAACTGCGAACGCTAATGCTACCGTTACATTAGGAACTAATGTTTCTAAAACAGTAATTGGTACACAAATTAATTTAACAGCAACAACAGTAAATACCTTATTTGGTACAAACACTCAGTTAAGAACAACATTAACCGTAACAGGATTAGATAGTGGTGCAAGATTAACAATCCCAGTAACAATAACTCAACAATCATTAACATAATAAGATATGGCATTTAAAAGATTAGATCCTGAAGATTTTGTAGTAAGTGCAGATTCAGTAACATCAACAGTATGGAGTAATAATTCTCCTTCACTAAATACTTATTTTACTTCCTCAACACAAAAAGAAGGTGTATCAGGTCCTTTTTATTTAAGTGTTTATCAAACAGCATCTGATTTACCTGAAGCTGCAGTACAGTTTCAAATTGCTTATGGTAACAGAGATGGTGGTGGAGGTGTAAATTATGATACTTCAGTACCTTTTGTATCTTCAACAACAACTATTTATGGACAATATAGAACTTTAGTATTAGAAGATGAGAATGCTTCTTTTACTTTTGGTGCTTCATCAACTGGTAGTGCAAGTAATGACTTTTATGCTATTAGTATTGAAAGAGCAAGATATAAACAATCATTACTTCCTGGTTCATTAAATTTAACATTAAAAAATGTAAATAACGCTGCTAGTTATTCTCAAATTCATATAACTGATGATTCTAATATGGTAACTTTGCCTACCTATTATGGTACAATGAGAGCTTACCAATTAATATCAGGTTCAGATGGTACAGCACATAATGCGGCTGCTGGGGGAAATGGATATACTCCTAATAGTGGATCTTATGGTCTATTCTTACCAGATATTTCAACATTATTATTTAATTCTGCTGCTCTATCAGGCTCAATTGCAGGAGATGGTGGTATTGGTTTAGCAACAAACCAAGGAGCTGATACATTTGGAGATAATCCAACAAAATTATACGATGTAATTTCAGGATCAATTGGAGATGCAGATGGTAATATTTTTCAATTAAATTCTCAAGAAACATTAACCTCAGATTATGTATTTGTTAGAGCAAGAAATAATGAATTTAATTATACAGAAAACCCATCATTTATATCAGGTTCAACAGGTGAAGTAATTTATCCTTATTTTATTAATAATCCTCAAACTTTCCCAACAACAATTGGGTTATATAATGATTCAAATGATTTATTAGCTGTAGCTAAATTATCAAGACCAATACAAAAAGATTTTACAAAAGAAGCTCTTGTTAGAGTGAAACTAGATTTCTAAAATGAATGAGCGCTTACAAACAATTAAATTCACAAGATCTAATAGTATCTCCATTTGAGGTAAATAAAAGCTTCCGTTATGAAGGAAATCTAGCTTTAACTCAATCAAATGTAGAGATTGGAAGGTATATTGGAAGAAATGGGAGTTACATTGATTCTGGAAGCCAATTAACAGGTAATATGCCTGCTTATCAATTACCTGTTGTATTAGTATATGATGGGATTCAACAACTTTATTATTCTAATTATATATCAGGAAGTGGTGGGTTTGTAGGTAATGCTATAACTGCAAGTATACTTATTGGTGCTGATGAAGCAGGTAATGAATTTTTTGGTGGGTTAGAAAATACAAATTATTATAACTATGACCAAACAACCTTATGGCCTAGTAGAGAATTTCCAATCCCATCCCCAACAACATCTTCAGTTCCTATTGGTGTGATTTCTATTCCTTCAAAATTATGGGGTGATTATATTCAACCTAATTCATTTTATATAGAAGGACTTTCAGGTTCAATTAAAGATGATGGTGAAGGAAGATTATTATTTAAATCAACAGAAAGTAATGCTACTTTTGATTATATGTCAGGTAATATTATATATGACCATGGTAT
>Ga0213863_10000582_pt1 | contig 27734 bp, 25 predicted proteins | sample PICome_8_FD_160128 | JGI IMG/M metagenome (GOLD analysis project Ga0213863, IMG submission 160128) | Coastal seawater microbial communities near Pivers Island, North Carolina, United States - PICO497 | ecosystem: Environmental > Aquatic > Marine > Coastal | place: USA: North Carolina... | reverse complement strand
CAATCAGCTTTCTCAAGCAAACATAAAGCTAGATAGAAAATCTTTAGCTGGCATTGCATTTTCCGATCCTGACACTTTTAAGAAAATCGTAGAAAAAGTCAGGGTATAATGTTCTCATGCAAATCCCCCAGGATTTAATTGAAACAGCCGCTCTCAAATTAAAATCCATTCAATCAGAGGCTGAATTCTTTCAACTAAGAGCTCAATATCTTGGTAAAAAGTCTTTTGTTGTAACTGCATTCTCAAAGCTTAGAGATCTTCAATCAGAGGAGAAAGTAAATGCAGCGAAAGAGTTGAATGTTCTTAAAAATAACTTAACTAAATTATTTGAGATCTCTATTGAGGATATATTAGGTAAAAGTGATCTGAAGAAATTAGACGTAACTCTTCCTGCTGATCCGTTTTTGGTTGGTTCTGAGCATCCAATAACCAAAATTTCAGAAAAAATTATTAACTATTTCACCCCTCTAAATTATCAAATTTTTTCTGGAAATGAGATAGAAACAGACTTTTATAATTTTGAAGCATTAAATTTTCCAGAAAATCATCCTGCAAGACAAATGCATGATACTTTTTATCTTAGTTCTAGTGGCAATTCAGAATATTTGTTAAGAACCCATACTTCAAATACTCAAGTTCATGCAATGTTAGAAGAAGATTTGCCCTTATATATGCTTTCTCCTGGCAGAGTATTTAGATGTGACTCTGATACCACTCATCTACCAATGTTTACTCAAATTGAGGGCTTGGTAGTAGACGAAGATGTAACTTTTGGTGATTTAAAAGGAGTTTTAATAGATTTCTTAGAAAATTTTTTTAATGAAAAAATGGAAGTTAGATTTAGGCCATCATATTTTCCCTTCACCGAGCCCTCAGCGGAAGTGGATATAAAATTTGGAAATCAGGGGTGGTTAGAAATTTTAGGATGTGGAATGGTTCATCCCAATGTATTAAATGGCTGCAATATAGACACAAAAAAATTTCGTGGCTTTGCTTTTGGTATGGGAGTTGAGCGATTAGCTATGCTTTATTATGGAGTAACAGATATCAGAGAATTTTACTCTTCTAATTTAGATTTTTTAAATCAATTTCCATCATGAAAATTCAATATTCATATTTAAAGAATTTTCTTAATACAAATCTTAGCCAAAAAAAACTTTGTGATGTTTTCACACAGGTTGGTTTTGAGTGCGATATAGAGGGAGATCTAATAGAATTTGATATCACTCCAAATCGTGGAGATGCTCTATCACTTAGGGGTCTGGAGAGAGAATTCTATGCATATCAATCAAAAAAACCCAGCCAAAAACTTGAAAAATCAACTCTAAAACTTTTCCAAGATAGGAAAATTATCAACCAAATTGATGGTTCTGGTTGTGGCAATTATCATTTAATGCTAATTAAAGGTTTACAAAAAATAAAAAATCTAGATTCTAAAAAGCGAAGCTTTATAGAGTCTGCCGGTATTCCATTAATTAATCCCTTGGTTGATTTAGGTAACTATGTGATGTTAGAAATAGGCGCGCCTATGCATGTATTTGATTTAGATAAGCTAGCTTTACCAATCAATGTTCGCTTTCCTCAAGAAGAGCATAATTCAGTAACAGTTATTGGAGGGGACGTGAAAGATGTTCTATCTTCATCATTAACAATTCAGGATCAATCTGGAGTCCAAGCAATTGCTGGCATCATTGGTAGCGAAGCATCTTCGGTGTCATCAAGCACTTCTAGCATAGCTGTTGAAGCCGCATTTTTCAGGCCCGAGGTTATTGTCAATCAAGCTAGAAAGTATGGACTGGCTACTGATGCCTCCCATCGCTTTGAAAGGGGCGTAGATCCTGAATTACAGCAAACCGCACTAGAAAGATATCTATTTCTATTAGATCAAATAGCAGAATATGATTTGGTTAAACTCTATTATTCATATTCTCACAAGTCTAAAGAGAAAAATGTGAAATTGAACGTAGCAAGATTTAATAAATTTTCTGGTTTAAGTTTAAAGGCAAGTAAAGCAATTCTTATATTAAAAAACCTTGGGTTTAAAGTGCATTCCAGGGGTGAAAAGAATGTTACATTCATTATTCCGAGCCACAGATTTGATATTTCTTTAGAGGAAGATTTGTACGAGGAGTTATTAAGATCTTATGGGTATGACAATATACCTATATCAAAACCAAAGGCAGGACCAATTGTTAACAATAGGCAGAATAATACATTAGATAATCTGAGACTTGGCCTTGTTCATTCTGGCTTCAAAGAACTTATGCATATGCCATTTGTTTCAAGAGACTCCTTCCATCAACTAAATTCTAATAACTGGAAACCCGCTGAATTACATAATCCAATAAATGAGAACGAGCCATTACTTAGAGGGAGTCTTTTCAGATCTCTATTTGCAGCAGTAAACAGCAATGTAAAAAAAGGATATACGTCTATTAAAATTTTCGAAGCAGGCAACGTATTTCAAAAAGAAAAAAGTAGCTTCACTCAATCATTACATTTGTCAGGAATGATCTATCATCATGAGCCTCAAAAAGCATGGAACCAGAAAGAATTGATATATGATTTCTTTTCACTCAAAGCAGAAATCTCTAAATTATTACAAACCCTAGGCATGCAAAATATTGAGTTTCAAAAAGCGATTTCTTTAATGCCGTTTAATGAAAATGCCTTAGATATATATATTGGCAAACAAAAGATTGCAGTGATGGGTGAAATAGAACTTTCTGTTACAGAGAAACTGGTTAAGAAACAAGCATACGGATTTGTAATTTATCCCGAAAAAATTTCATTAGTTTCCATCAACCCAAAAATCGTAAAAACTAGCAAATTCCCTCTTTCAACTCGAGACATTAACATTGTTTTAGATAAATCTATTTCTTATAAAGAGGTTGAAATCTCAATCTCTCAAGCAGCAATTAAGCACCTAGTCTCATTCAATCTTATTAATACTTTTGAAGGAAAAGACATTCCCAAGGGTTCTGTTAGCATGACATTAAGATTTACTTTTCAAAGCCGCACCAAATCTTTATTAGAGTCTGAAATAAATAGATCAATGCAAATGACATTAAAGCTTTTGGAAAAAAGATTGAATGCTAAAATAAGGTTATGAATTTGACCAAAAAGGATCTCAGCGCACTATTAAAAAAAGAATTGAGGTTGTCAGGTGATACTTCTGATTCATTGGTCGATGAATTTTTTCAAGTTATAAAAACAACCCTTAGATCTAAAAAAAATATTAAGCTGTCTGGATTTGGCTCTTTTGAAATATTTACAACAAAAGAAAGAATGGGTAGAAATCCAAAGACCATGCAAGATTTCAAAATCCCATCCCAAAATAAAGTTCGCTTTAGCCCAACTTCAAAAGCCAAGTATTTTTTAAACTAAAAATGAAGAAACAGGTACAAAATTTTAATAAATCTGATTTAGCGATCCATCTTTCAAGAAAATTTGCCACTTTGAAGGATGAAACAATTATTGAAGGAATTGATTTAATGCTTCAGGAAATAATTAATACTGTTGCCTTAGATAACAGAGTTGAGATAAGAGGTTTTGGCTCATTCTCCAAAAAAACTATTAGACCAAGAAAATTTATTAATCCTAAGACCAAAGAAGAATCTTATTTAGGAGAAACCTCAATTATGCATTTCAAAGCATCCAAGAATCTCCTGCTTGCTCATGACTGACCCAAGAATAATTGTAGCTATTGATACATTTGATCTTAACCGAGCTAATGCAATTTTAGATCAACTTGATCCAGATCTTTGTATGGTTAAAATCGGAAGCGTTGTTTTTAACGCTCTTGGAAAATCATTTCTTAAGCATGTAGCTTCTCAAGGATTTAAGATTTTTTTAGATTTAAAATTGCATGATATTCCAAATACTGTTCATGAGACAATTGTAGGCTTCTACGACTGTAAAATAGACATGCTAACAGTACATTTATCGGGCGGCGAAGAGATGCTCAAGAAAGCTATGCTTGCAGGCAAATCTATTAATGCCCAAGTAATAGGAGTCTCAATACTAACAAGCCTAGAAGAGGAAGATTCACTGGCTTTGTTTAATAACAAGCTTGTAGACCAAATAAGCAATTTATTTAAAATAGCTTTTAAAGCAAATATAGATGGAGTAGTTTGTTCGCCTCATGAGCTAGAAATAGCAAATACAATTTTAGGCCATAATTCAAAAAAAATTACACCAGGAATAAGGGATATTAAAGCAGAAGATGATCAAGCAAGAACTATGAGTGCAAAAGAAGCGATTGAGAGAGGCTCTACATTTTTAGTTATTGGCAGACCAATTACTCAAGCAGAAGATATTAACAAAGCGCTACAAAATTTTAATAACACCATCTATGAAAAATAGATCTATTAAAAATATTTTTTCAGCGCTCACTAAACTATCAAAGTCTGATGCTGGCAAAAGAAAACTTTCATTTAAATTTCAATCAGAACTTCTAAATTATCAACCATATCTGAAGGATTTCTCTGCAAGGCACTATAAATTATTTGATGAGCTTGCACTTCAATTAGACCTTCAAGGCTCCATTAATGATCTTTTTAATGGTGAGGTTGTCAATAAGACAGAAAATAGACAAGCTTTACATCATCAGTATCGCCTTAATCAAAAAGTGCAAATGTTTGATTTTAAAAAAATTACAGAACCTTTTATCAAGAGGATTAAAAAAGGTGGTTTTAAGAATATTGTTACTTTTGGTATTGGGGGTTCATATGAGGGGCCAAAATTACTTCAAGAATTTACAAACAAGCAATCACTAAAATTAAATTACTATTTTGTATCTGGACCTGATAAGGATGAATTCAATTCAATACTAAAACCATTAAGAGGGCAAAAGAATTTTTATATTTTTTCATCTAAATCTCTATCAACAGATGAAACATTGTCATGTTTCAAATGGCTGGGCAAAGAGAGAGATTTAACCAATTCAATAGTAATTACAGCAAATTCAGGTAAAGCAAATGCTTTGGGCTTTCCAGAAAACTGCATCGTTCCGTTCCCTGAAACAGTTGGAGGCAGGTACTCAATCTGGTCACCAATTTCCATGAGTGCTGCAATAGAAAATAATTTTTCTACCTTTTTAAAAGGAGGGCTATCAGCAGATAAAATGATGTTGGGCACTTCAAGAGAGGATCTCAAATATCAAAAATTTATTAAAATATTGGCATTTTCAGATTTGTGGTTTAGCAATTTTAAAAATAAAAAGAACAGAGTTGTTCTTTCCTATAATTGGAAATTACGATCACTGGCTAATTACATACAACAACTCGAGATGGAATCACTTGGGAAGCACGCAAACCCCAGATCTAATTTTAAAGTAACAGGCCAGTCGGTATTTGGTGGCTTTGGTTCTACAGCTCAGCATTCATACTTTCAATTATTGCATCAGGGTACAGCAGGGTTTTGTACAGATATTATTTATTCAGATTCTACCGCCAGCCCATTATTATCTGCTCAAGCAAAAGGACAGGCTTCATTGCTGTCTTCTGACTTCAAGGGATCAAGTAATTTACTTGAACAAACAAATAGCAATTCCCCAGTTAATCTTTTTCATTTAAATAAGTTGTCACTTGAAGGACTTGGCTTTTTGCTTGCAAGCTGGGAGCATAGAGTTTTTATCACCGCATCCATGCTACAAATTAATCCTTTTGATCAATATGGGGTTGTCGCTGGAAAACTGATCGCAAAGAAATTTATTAGTTAATGGACTTAGATTTAAAGCAAGTGCCTAATACGCCTGGAATATATAAATTCTTTTCTAAAAATAAAATTATTTACATTGGAAAAGCAAAAGATTTAAAAAAAAGAGTTTCTTCATATTTTGGCAAAGCTTTCAAAGATAGAAAAACACAACAAATTAAAATTCTTACAGATAAGATTGAAACTTTTTCAACCACTACTGAGGCTGAGGCTCTTCTGCTAGAGCAATCTTTAATAAAGGAGAATTTGCCTAGATTCAATATTCTTTTACGCGATGATAAGACATATCCATATGTACATTTTTCAATGGATCATAAATACCCAAGTATTACTATGAAGAGATCAAAGCACGCCGTGTCAAAAAATTATTTTGGTCCTTTTATAAGTGCTCAAGCAGTGAAATCAACCATTAAAGATATACAAAAGATTTATCAAATTAGAAATTGTAGTGACACCACCTTCAATAATAGATCTAGACCATGCATTGAGCATCAAATGCAAAGATGCTCTGCTCCATGTGTAAATTTCATTTCTGAGCTTAGCTATCGAGGAGATATTGAATCCTCGCAGAACTACTTATCATCTTCAGGCAAGAAAACAAAAACGTTGATGACCGCTCAGATGAAAAAATTTGCTGAACAACAAGATTTTGAAAGAGCCAATGAGGTAAAAAAAAGAATTAAAAGCTTAGATCTTCTGAATCAAGAACAGTCATTTAATAGCTCTTTAATCAGCGTTGACTTTTTTGCATGCGTATCTAAATTAGATAGAACAGGAGTATGTATATTATCTGTTAGAGATGGAAAGATTAGAGGCGCTAAAACTCATTATCTCAAAGGCAATCAATTGTATGATATAGATAGCTTATTTCAGAGTTTAATCTTTTCTTATTATCAGAATAGCTTTTCCCTGCCTGAGAAAATTATTCTAAACGTTAAGCCCAAAGATATCCCTCTAATCAAACAAGCAGCAAAGCTTAAATTTGGAAAAAAAATTTTAATTTCAACGACCATCAATTCAAATATTAGAAAAATAGCTAAATTAGGAAAACTAAATGCCAATCAGGCAATTGAAAATAGAGTGAATCAGTCAGATAAATATTCATTTGCTTCAAGAGATCTCGCCTCTTATTTGGCTATCTCAAAAAAATATCTAACAATTGAAGGTATTGATATTAGCCATCATGGTGGTCAGAATGCTGTGGCTTCAGTTATAAGATTTACCTCACAAGGCCCTGACAAATCGAATTATAAGCTTTTTAACATACCAAAAGAATTAGCAGGTAATGATCTTGGCTCAATGAGGCATGTTCTTGAGAGGAGGATTAAGAGAGCAAATGTAAATCCATTGCCAGATATTATTTTAGTGGATGGGGGAAAGCTTCAACTTGAAGTAGCTTTGAGTACCTTTGATACCTTGCTAAACAAGCCACCTATCATACTTAGTATTGTAAAGGGCTCAAAAAGAGTTAGATCAACAGAAACAATCCTCTCTAAAGATGGAATTATAGAAATATCCAAAGAAAGCGCTGGCTTTATATTGCTTCAGCAAGTCCGTGATGAATCTCATAGATTTGCCATAACAAGCAATAGGAAGAAAAAAAATAAGTCTATCAAAAAATCTTCTCTTGATAATATCAAAGGCGTTGGGCCAAAAAAGAGAAAGGATTTAATAAATTTTTTTAAATCTATTCAGTCAATTAAGACAGCTTCAGTAAATGATTTAAGTAAGGTTCCAGGAATAAGTATTAAACTAGCAAAGGAGATAAATTTATTTTACACATCATGAATTACTTTATTCAATTTCTTACATTTTCTAGAATTTTTATTGCCCCAATTATTTTCATACTAATTACGCTATTTGATTTTTATGGCTGGGCATTGCTCTTTTTTTTGATTGCCAGTATTTCTGATTATTGGGATGGCTTCCTTGCAAGAAAGCATAATCTTGAATCTTCGCTTGGCGCAGTATTAGACCCCATAGCAGATAAGATATTGGTAACATTTATTATTCTTGCTTTGAGCATTGAATTATCCAGTGTATTCATTGGGCTAGTGGGGGGAATAATGCTTGCAAGAGAGTTTTGGGTTGGGGCTTTAAGAGATTTAAATGCAAGACAGAATAATTCTGATGCAACTAAAGTAACTCTGCTTGCTAAAATCAAGACATCTATTCAGTTCATAACATTTTCTTCTTATTTATTTGGGCTAGTGTTTAATAATTCATTAATACTATTTACCTCTAATTTCCTTTTATTTTTAGCATTAATAATTACACTTCAAACAGGACTTTCATATACAATGTCCACTTTTAAACAATAGGGCTGGATGGCAGAGTGGTTATGCAGCGGCCTGCAAAGCCGTTTACGCCGGTTCGATTCCGGCTTCAGCCTCCAATCTTATATGGTTATTGAGGTCAGCTTTAATGCCGTTATTATTGCTGAAACTCCATGCAGACAAAAAGTCTCACAATTTAAAAATCTTAAATCTTTAACATAATTGGAATATACTACTTAAAAAATTGTAATAATTAATTGAATTTTAAACTTCCAAATCTTTCAAAGTTCGCCAAATTTGCAATCTCTGTAGAAGCATTAGTAATTAGGGAAATAAAATTAGCAGATGCTGATTTTTTTATGGGCTTACTTTACACCTATATTAAAACCTTTTTTTTCATAATTTCGATTACACTTTTTTTTTATTATGGCCTTAGAGGAAGCATTGGAGGTGATTTATCAGAAATTATTAAATCAATATCAATTCCATTTATTTTCTTTTTTTTCTTCATGGATATTGCAAATAAATCATCCAGGATGATGCTTGTATATAAAAACCTCTTTAACCTCCCAAACGTTAATCCCTTTAATGCCTGCCTTGCTATTTTTTTATCAAACCTTGTTATTTATTTTTTTATTACTGCTAGCGCAGTTGTACTTTTAAACTTCTTTGGTATCAATATACCTATTTTTAAATTAATGAGTGCAGCTACTCTTATTGTTATTTTTAATTTTTCCTATAGTTTTTTTATATCTTTTTTTCTTTTTGAAAATACTATTTTTGCAAAAATTCACGATCTTTTATTAAGAGTAGCTATGTTTATTTCATCAGTATTGATACCGGTAGAAGTATTTCCATTAGAAATCCAAAAAATACTTTATTGGAATCCGTTAGTGCATATTATGGACTATTCCAGGTATTCAATGGGTCTTGGTCCTTATGAGCTCGTAAGCCCTTTGTATGTTTTTGTTATATCAGCTTTTATGTTCCTCACTTCAATTGTTATATATCGATTAAGGATAAATATATAATGGATGAATCGAATAAAAAATTTATTGAATTATCAGATTTCTCAAAGATCTTTTACTCTCTTAAAAATGGCCAAAAAAAAGTTTTTCAAAACCAAAGCATCAGAATCAACTACGGCATAAATTATGGTCTTTTGGGAAAGAATGGCGCTGGTAAAACTACATTGATGCAGCTTCTGTCAGGTGCTGAAACTCTGAGCAGCGGAAAGAGATTATTCAATGGTAAGGTTTCTTGGCCAATTGGTGTGTATACGGGGCTTGATCCTAGGTTAACGGGATCAGAAAATATCTACTTTATTGCATCTCTTTTAGGGCTTAAAAATAAAAAAAGAGTTCATGATCATGTTGTTGAAATGAGTGAACTATCAGCTGATATCCATCGACAACTAAATACATTTTCTGCTGGAATGAGGGCAAGATTAGGTTTTTACTTAAGCTTATGCGTGGATTTTGATTTTTATTTAATTGATGAGCTTACATCAGTTGGTGATTCGGATTTTCAAAAACGATCAAGTGAATATATTCAAGAAGTCATTAAGAGCAAAAGTTTAATTTTGTGCTCTCATCAGAAAAATAAAATTCGACGACATTGTGAGCAATCTTATATAATTCAAGAAGGGTCTATTTTGGGTCCTTTTGATACAGAAAAAGCTATTTACATTTATGAAAATAAAAAACTTTAATATTATTCAGAAAGTTCAGCAGACACCTTTAAGCGTTTTTTCATTGCTTTCAGCTTTTATCGCTATAGGATACTTGCTCATTAGCTTTTTTTTTCTCTCGCCAACCTATACATCAAACTCTATTATTTCTCTGAAAGATAACGAAAGCGGGCCTTCGCTATTGAGCTCTGATTTATCCTTCTTTTCTTCTTCCTCTAAATCATTGGAGATGCTTCGACTATTTCTATTATCTGATGAAGGCATACATTCCTTGTTAGAAGTGATTGAAATAGACGATGTATACGGATTTCCTAATGTGGACCCTATAAGTTCATATAAAAAGCTTTTTACCAACCCTAATACATATATTAGAAACAAATTATCCCTAAGCATTGATCCTGATGCTGATTCATTGGAAATATCAAGCATTGCATTTGATCCTGATCAGGCCCTTAAGATTAATCTCGCCCTTATACATCTATCCAATGTTTTCTTTACAAGAAATCAACAGGTCTCTTCAAGAATCTCCATGATAAGCAACTTATGTAAATTACTTTTATCTCAAGAAGAGTTAGACAACCTATTTATAATACCTGAAGATACCAGCGAAACTAAGAATACCTTCAAGCAAATGGATAATGCTAGTTCCCAGCTATATGATTCAGCCCTTCAGGCCATGAAGAACTGCAATGGAGAAGGCAGAAGCAAGCAGATAAATCCTAGTAAAAGCATAGCCTATTCTGGAAGCTCTTTCATAAATGAGGTTAAATCAGCCTATATAGAAAAAAATATCACAACTTATTATGATGATTTAGTAAAGTCACTCACAAATCCAGACATGATTACAGTTGTATCAGAGCCCCAAAAGCCTTTGTATGAGGATGATAGTCAGAGAGTCTTACGCTTCTTTCTTATTTACCTCTTTTCATTTCTTCTCTTCTTTTCATTAAAGACCATACTAAGGGTTTATTCTGATGTTCTTTAGGTCATAGTTTGTTTTGATAAGAGAAAAATAAAACTATATTTTTCTAAACACTATCGCAAAAATCAATAATATTGTTGCCATCAATGTTTGTCTATAGGGCCTCAATTTTAACAAGCTTGAAAGTCTTAGTATTAAATTATCAGATCTCATGTTTTTAAAGTGATTGAATAATTCTTGAGTCTCTTTTGGTAAATTATATTTAGAGAGAATCAGAATATTTTTTTCAGACCATTCAGTGAAATCACCTTTGAGCAAACTATATACCCTTGATGCTCGAGCTGATAGAGTCGTATTGGGCCCAATTATATTTTTTTCATGAAATCTATAGTGCACCAATGGTTTTATAGAAAAAATTACCTTGCCAGACATAGCTGTAACTAAAATATAAGTTATCCAGTCATGACTAACTACACTTTCATAATCCTCTATTTGATCTAAAATATTTCTTGTTGCATGATTAATTATCATTGTATTTCCACCTGCAAGACTTTGCACAAGAGCATTTTTAAAAGACGGGCTTTTTCTAAACCTAGGCGACTCTGCAATAATATTATTTTGATAGTCAATAATAGTGGTTCTTGAAGCAATCATAGTTGGCTTAGACTTATCAGTTTGCTCTAATATTTCTAGCAATGATTGAAGTTTATCCGGCATCCAGACGTCATCCTGGTCACAGAAAGCATAGTATTTATATTGCTGGTCAATATTTTTAAGGCCATATAAAAAATTTTTCTGAAATGAGTTATGGTTACATTTTTTAATAATAATGTTAGTGTCTGTATTACAAGTTTCCTGCCTAACTATTTCTAAAGTTTCATCATTACTTCCATCATCAAGAAATATTAAATCAAAATCCTTTAGATCTTGATCTAAAAGAGAATGTATTTGCTCCCTAATAAAATTAGCACCATCTTTAGTCGCGATTAAAATTGCGAATGTAGCTTTGGTATTGTGTTTGCTCATTATTTAAAGGATTATTTGTAATAGGCTAGCAATTCTTTATCGTGATATTATTGATTAATTATAAAGTGTTATTTTATCATTTTTAGGAGCCTTGAATGAATGAATTTGCCGACAATCAAGATGTATTAGATCTTTCAGACTTTTTTTCAAAAATATATAAAAATTTTTATTTAATTGCTGGATTATCTCTTTGCTTTGCTTTTATAGCATTTGGTCTTTCTTTTAGTTTTGATAAGCAGTATGAGTCCAATGCAATACTAAAAGTTACAAACTCATCTCAAACCATGAATCCAATTAGTTCCAATTCTTCCTTAGGTGCTATCGCCACAATCTCTGGGTTTTCAGGCTCTGGTGCTAACAAAGGAGAATATGTTATGGAAGTCATTAAATCTAGAAGATTTCTAGAAACTTTACTTGATAAAGAAGGGGTTCTTGAAAATTTAATGGCAGTAGAAAGCTTTGATGAAGAGTCAAAATCCATTGAGTATAATGGGTTTTATGATGACGAGACTAAGCAGTGGTCAAGACCAAAAAAAACTCTGTTATTAAGCCTGCTGGGAAAAAACTTTATTACTGACAAACCTACCTTGCTTGAAGCCCATGAAAAATATAAAAATATTGTGAGCATTTATCAAGATCGTCAAGATAAGTTTATTAGAATTTCTGTTATGCATAAGTCACCCATCTTTGCAAACGACCTTCTTATGTTGATTGTCTCCAATCTAAATAGTATTGAATCGAAAAAAGATTTTTTAGAATCAAGGGAAGCATTAGATTATCTATACGAAGAATTGGATTCTTCAATTTTAATTAGAGATGCTACATCAAAGTTAATCGAATCCCAGCTTCAAAAGCAGATGCTAACTCAAATTAGTGATGATTATCTTTTACAGTATATTGATAGAAGCTATATTCCTGAAAGAAAATCTTCCCCAAGCAGATTATTATTTCTAATAACCGGCTTTTTTTTAGGATTATTTGCTAGCTTCATATATGTTTTCTTTTATAAAGAAAAAGAAGATTAAGCCTAGCTTTTTTGGCTATCAAACATGTCAATTATTAGCCGAGTTTTAGATTATGGCTGGGCGATTAGGCTATCTGCATTATCAGGCGCCAATTTATTATTTCTTTTTTTATTCCAAATTATTGCTTTAGGAAATCTTGGCTTAGGAAAACAAACTGATATATATTTTGCAGGAGTTGTTTTGCCTCAATTCATAAGCTTAATACTTAGCATTCTTATAGCTAATAGGCTTGTACCATTTTTTTCCTCATCTAACAAAGAGATGCTTAATGAGCATACGCTCAACTTTGCTGCAATATTCTTTTGGATTTCAATTTTATTTGTATTGTTAGTAATTATATTTGATGAAGTATTTGCCTCACTCTTTTTTCACAATATTTATATAAATAATGAGCATAAACTTTTGTCGGTGTTATTGCTTTCAACTATATTTATTCCCCTTAATAGTATCAATGCTGTTTGGACTGCGCGATATTACTCACATGATCAGTATCTTAAAATAGAATTTTTAGGAATTTTCTCATCAATTCCTGCAATACTGTTAATTCTCTTGGTAGGTTCGAATCTTACGATTATCAGTTTTATTTATATTTCATTGCTAAGGCTTTTAATCTTGTATATTTTATTGAGTAAGAGGCATATTTTCAAAGTGCTCTTTTTTAAAAATATCAAACTGTATTTATCCGCATTAAAGGGATCTCCTGAATACTTCTTGAACTTAATTATTACAAAATCTGATCAGTTAATTGATAGAGGTTTAATATCTTCTATTGCACTTCCAGGAATTTTATCAATATATAGTCTTGCATATCAGCTAATTATAATTGTATCTTCTTTACTTTCGAAAACATTTGGAAATAGAACCCTTAAGGCTTTTTCAGTTTTATTTAAAGAGAATACTTCGCCTAGAATTTATTTTAAAAAATTTATTAAAGAAATTTTATTTTTCTGTTTTTTTATTGAGTTAGTCTTGATTATTTTTGGTCATGACATACTTTTAATCCCATTATTACACTTAAATTACTCTGCAGAGAGTATTCATGGCATATATTTATTTATGGTTTTAATGTCTGGTCTTATGATTGGAGGCTCAGCAAGACAAGTAGTTGAAAATTTATTTCATGCAAGCAATGAAAGTGCTATCTTTGCAAAATGGAGCACTATAAATTTTTTAATCTATTTAGTTTTTAAGGCCTTAGCTTTTATATATTTTTCTGTTGAAGGCTTGTGTATTGCTATTTCTATATATAGCATTGTTGATCCAGTGATCTTATATCTAAAAAAAAATAAACTTTCAATTCTATGAAAAAAATTCATATTAATTTTATGTCATTTGGTTTCTTTGGTTCAGAGCCTGTAATCAGCAGAATAATTAAAGAAATGCAAAAAATTAAAGGATTGAAGTTATCTTTTTTTGGTCTTGATGAGCCTAGGCCTATGATTCAAGGCCCTGAGAATGAAATAAAAATAAGTTTTCATTATGCACGCTTTAAGAAAAACAGAATATTGAGAAGGGTTGAATACATTAAAAATATTTTAAAAAGAAAAAATAATTCTTTGCCTGAAAAAAATTTAATTTGCTATTTTCCAGGCTGCTCGTTTCTTGCAATATTGCTGAATAAGCCAATATTAATCCTGACTAGTTTTACGGTTTCAAAATCTAGATTCAGAAGGGTCATTATGGATAATTTAATCAGATTTGAATCTCTTTTTTTTTATAAAGTTATCGTCTTCTCAAAAGGCATGAGATCAAAGCTACTCATTAAAAAATCACAGCCTATTCAATTGGGAGCGAACTACTATGTTACAAATATGAAAAAAATGGAAGAACCAAATTTTTTATATATTGGTACATTATTTAATAGAAATATTTTAGATTGTGTTACTGGCTTTCATGATTATCTGAATGATAATGGAAAGGGCATTTTGCATATTATCTGTAATGGAGATCGTGTTGAGGCTAATATAATAGAAAATTACATCTCAACAAATTTATTAAAATCAAAAATAAAATTTTATTATGAATCAAGTTACCCCCATAAGTCAGAAATATTTAACCTATGCGAAGTTGGCATAAGCTATATTCCCATAACTAAATATTATGATATTCAACCTGCAACTAAAACTTTTGAGTATTTGCTTAATGGCATGTTTGTTATTGCAACAAAAACAACTGAAAACCAAAGGTTTATTACAAAAAAAAATGGAATTTTAATTGATGATTCAAGGCAAGCAATAAAAAGCGCTTTTAGTAGCTATTCAGAAATAAGACATAAAGTTTCTAGAAGTGAGATTAAAGCCCGCCATTCAGCATTATCATGGAGTAAAATTATGAGTGATAATATCTCTCATTTTTTAGATCATGAATCATAGTAAAAACTTTCGTATAGAAATACAGCACTTTTTTTTATTAGGGTTTTTGCTGTTAGTGGTTTCAGACTCAAATATTCTTAGAGACTATATATCTTTGCCAGGCGGAGCAAGGCATTTCATATTAGTAGCATTTTTTTTAATTATTCTATTAGTTAGCAATGTAAAGCTCTTAATACCGAAAAAGTTCAGTTATATAGTCATTGCCACTGCGATATACTCCGCTATTCTTTTTTATTTGAAATATACCAATCTCCTTAGCTCAGTAATAGGAATAACTTTCACATTCTTATTTTTATTTGGATTTATTATTTCTTATTCATTAAATATTTCTAAGACCAGTTTTTTTAAGATTCTTAGCATTTTTTCTATTTTTGTAGCACTTTCAGCAGTTCCTACCTTTATTTATGGATTAGTTTCTGGCGACCTTCGAGCAACTCCAACTCTTTATAGAGAATTAGGTGCGCATGGCTTCACACTAAATGTTGCCTTAATTACATCGCTTTTTTGTTTTCGGGAATCTCGAAAATCAATTTTTATTTTTATAGCTCTAGCGTTAGTAGTATTTATTTTCTTTACTACCCTCAAGAAATCAATCTTAGAGGCAATGTTAATAATTTTTCTATATTTATTTTTTGCAGAAAAATTAAAATTTTCTCATAGACTGACATCACTTATTTTAAGCTTTTTATTCATTTCTCCAATTCTATTTTTTGTAGGACAAGATTTGATTGACAATATAAATGTGAATATTTTCTATCTTAATAACGCTGGAAATGAGGGTCATGTCAGAATAGGGATGTATATTGCCTCTATTAGTATTGCTGTTGATAATTTTCCCTTAGGTTCTGGCTTTGGAACATTTGGCTCTCTTGGTAGTATTTTGGGAACTTATAGTCCTTTGTATTATCAATATGGCGTATCAGAGATTGGTGCTAATAGCTACCAACACGTCCTAGATCAACATCATACTTTGCTTGATACTTTTTGGCCCCATATTATTGCCGAATTAGGATTTATTGGGATGACGCTATTTTTTTTATTATTTTTTTACCCATTTATTTCTTCTATTTTTAAATATACAGATAAGAATAAAGGAGTTTTTTTTATTATCGCAGCTTTGACTTTAATTAATTTTCTAGATGGATTGGCCCTGTATACTCCAGAAGTTCCAATGTTTATCTTTTTAGTTCATTTCTTGCTTGGATTAAGTTTTAGAAAAATTTGTGTTGATGCATGATGAAAAATGTTTTCATTTCAGCCCATGAATTATCTCCAATTTTAGGTTCTGAATGCCGGACTGCTTGGAATCTTGTTAACTTGATGTCAAGAGATGCTCGCCTAACAGTTTTTTGCGCTGCAACAAATCAGATGGGCACTAATAACTATCAAAAACATATACAAAATTACTCCTCAAGCCTGCCAGAAAGTTTAAAAATTATTTTTGTTGAGCAGCCACGAGTTACAAAATTTCTTGCTTTAATAAATAAAATTTTTTTTTCATGGATGGGCCCTATAGGACTGCCTTTATTTTATTTTATAGGGGTAAGGTTTTGGGAAAAGCGCCTGTTTACTATTGTTAAAAAACATATCAAGCAATTTGGTCCTCCTGACTGTATTCATCACCTTAACCATATTTCTTTTAGAGAGCCAGGGTATTTATGGAAACTTCCATATAAATTTATTTGGGGTCCAGTTAGCGGCATTCAAATGCTAAATTTAAAAATGTTACCAAAGGACCTTTCTTTTTTTGAAAGTCTCTTATTTAAATTAAGAAATATTTTTAATCTATTTACCCGAATGTCGAGTCGCAGGGTTAAGCTAGCTGCAAAAAAAGCAGACCATATTTTTGTTGTGACTGAACAAGATTATTTATTTTTTAGAAAATTAAATAATAGCGTATCTTTTTTGATGGATGTGGGTATTAATAACTCCGAGAATATGGATAATCCTGAAAAAAATAAAAAAATAGCCTCATCAAGAAAAGTTTTTTTTTGGGCAGGTCGTATTGATACCCTTAAATCACTTGATATCCTGATATCTGCCATTGATAATTCTGCTATTTTGAAAAAGTATGGTCTTTTTGATATTTATGGAGATGGACCGCTCATGAAAAAAATTAAAGAAAAAGTTCTGTTTTTAGGTATAGATAATGTTACTTTTTTTGGTGATATTCCTTATTTAGAACTTTCAAAAAGAATTCATAAGTACAATTTTCTAATTCATACCTCTATAAAGGAGGCTGGATCATCTATAGTTTCCGAGGCTCTTTCTTTTGATATTCCTTTTATTTCACATAACTCATTTGGTATGCCGATTTACCTTCAAGAAGGAATGGGTTTAGGAATTGAGCTTATTTCAATTGATCACAGTAAGTTCTATTTCCAAAACTCCCTTGAGAAAGTTGTTCAAAATAGTGAAATTGAGAGAACATTAGTTAGCAACATTAAAATGAAAAAAAAACAATTTACATGGCGATCTATGGCCAAGCAAATAATACAGAGTTACTAAAATGAATATACTCCTAATTCATGCTACTTGGAAAAAAACTGGTGGTGATTGGACTTATATTCAATCAATAAAAAAAATTTATGAGGAGCATGGGCATAATGTAATTCCTTTTTCTACTAACCATGAAGATAATCTGCCTTCTGCCAATGATGCTAATTTTATTCAAACTGTTGACTATCGCTCATTGTCAAAACAGTTCTCTATAGGAGATATTAATCAAGTATTTAGGGGAACTTTTTATAATAGAGAAGCAATATTAAAACTACGAAAAACTATAAAAGATCACAAAATTGATGTAGCTCAACTGCATAATATTCATAATATATTTTCTCTATCTATTTTAAAAGAACTCAAAAAACATAATATATTCATTGCATGGCGAGCTCTTGATTATAAGCTATTATGCCCAAATAGAACTTTTTTAGTAGACTCTTCTCAATCAATCTGCACAAAATGTATTGAGGGAAGCTTTTGGAACTGTGCATCACAAAAATGTAAAAAAGATTCTTTTTTTGCAAGCTTGGTCGCATCACTAGAAGCAATATATATTTCAAGAAGAAACCTCTTAAATTATGTTGATTGTTTTATATTGCAAAATAATTTTTCGTATAAATTATTTGTAAAAGCTGGGTTTAACAAAAATAAATTATCTATCTTAAAAAATCCGTATGTATCAAATATCACAAATAATATCTCTACAAAAAAAACTAAAAATCAGTTTATTTTTTTTGGAAGGTTATCTTCAGAAAAGGGTCTATTGCCATTTCTTCATTTCTTAAAGAAAATTCAAACATGTTCTAGCTTTTTGATAATTGGAAATGGTCCTCAGGAGAATGAATTGAAGTCTTATGTTGCGGAGCAAGGACTGGAAAAAGTATTTTTTTTAGGGCCGAAATGGGGCCAAGAACTAAATCAAATTTTGTCAGAGTCAATGTTTTCTGTAGTGCCTTCTATTTGGCATGAACCAAGTCCATACAGCATTCTTCAATCTTTTGAGAATAACTTGCCTGTATTGGGGTCAAATCTTGGCGGGATTCCAGAGTTAGTCGAAGATGGAAAAACGGGCTATATTTATGACCCGTTAAGCTTTAGTTCTTTTAAGCATAAATTTTTAAAGATTCATTCAGACTTCAAAACAATGCAGAGTAATTGCGGTCCATATCTTGAAAGAGAACATAACCCAGAACATTACTATCTTTCTTCTATAGAGCTCTTTAAGGTTAGTAGCTAATGAAAAATCTAGCATTAGTTGGCGGCACAGGATTTATAGGTCAAAGCATTTCTAAAAAAGTTCATTCAAATATTCTTGTAGTATCAAGAAAGACAGAGGGTCAAATATCAAAAAACCCAATTATCTTATTTGATAATTTTTGTCATGACTATTCACATAATCAGGATTATATTTTTTACCTTGTGAATCAAGTATTACCAAGATCTTCTACGAATAATCTTGATTTAGATATGATGTTTAATTACGAAAAAAAGGTTCTTTCTAATATTATAAGATCCATGTCAGAAAAAAAGACTTTTGTTTTCTTTTCTTCAGGTGGGGCAGTGTATGGACGTTCAACCGGATCTCCATTTAAAGAAAATAGTCTGCTGCAACCCATTTCAATGTATGGAAAATTGAAAAAAATGCTCGAGAGCCACTGCGAAGATGAGTGCAAAAAACATAACATTAACTTATTTATTATCAGACCATCTAATCCCTATGGCAGACTGCAGAGATCTATGCATCAAGGAGTTATAACGAAATTTATAAGATCTATCATGGCTAACAAAGATCTCACAATATATGGTGATGGAAAGGGCTCAAAAGATTATATTCATGTAGATGATATGATAGATATACTGTTTAGAGTGTTGAAAAACAATCAAAGTGGAACTTTTAATATAGGCAGTGGTTATGTTTATAGCTTGATCGATATAATTACTATAATTGAAAAAAGTGTCAGAAAAAAATCAAAGATTGTTTTTCAGGAATCATTTGAAGGTGATGTTAAAGAATTTTCTTTAAATATCGATAGGATTAAACCTTTCTGTCAAAATATTAATTTATCACTAGAACATAATATTTATAAACTAATACAGTCCTGAAATGAAAACAAAAAAAGTTGCAATTATCGGATCAGATGGATTTTTTGCTGAGTATGGTGGCTGGGATCAGCTAGTTAATAATTTTGGATTGCTTGGTGATAGTAAAATTAATTACTATATTGTTCATCCTAAAAATTCTTTGATTAAATATTCCTGTTCTGGCCTTTCTCTTTTTTCAAGTCCCTTTAAAGGAAGAAGTTTTCAGGGAATGCTTCTTGATAGTTGGTCTATTATTTTTTGTTTAATACGACAATGTGATACTTTTTTACTTCTAGGTACCAAATCATTCCCATTAGCGCTCTTCTTCAAGATATTACTTTTTTGGAAAGATATTAAGATAATTGTCAATACTGCGGGTGTTGAATGGAAGAGGCCGCAGTTTTCTTTTATTACAATACTTTATATTAAGTTTACTTATAGGCTTACCTTAAATTATGCTGATCATGTAGTCATTGATAATGAATGGTATATTACTGAGTTAGAATCTTTTTTTAAAACTTCGCTCAAGAAACCAAATATTATAAGTTATGGGGCTAAAATTGATTCATCCTTGAAAATAGATGGAACTTTTTTAGAGAAATATCCATTTATGAATGACCAATATTTTCTATCAGTTAGCAGATCAATTCCAGATAATAACATTCAAGAAATTTGCAATACATTTGATCAAGATAGTCTAAGGCAAAATAAATTGGTCTTAATTTCAAATTTTTCATCAAGCCAATATGGAAAAGATATTTTTTCTAGATACCATGGTGTAAAGAATTTATTTCTAATAGATGGTCTTTATATTAAAAGTCACTTAGATCTTATTAGGCGAAATTGTTTGGCATATATTCATACTCATACACTTTGTGGAAGCGCCCCTTCATTGATAGAGATGATTGCATTAAATAAACCCATCATTTCAATTGACAGACCACAAAATAGATTTACTTTATCTCAAGGCGGAGCTTTTTTTAATGATTTTACAGAGCTTAAAATTCTATTAGAGAGAGGTCATAATGGATTCGAGGAATTTCGTCCCGGGATTGAACTTAAAGATAGATATACATGGAGTAATACAATTTCCGCATATGAGCAATTAATAAAGGCACATTAACTACCCTAAATATGATGAGTTTTGAAATAATATACAAATTAATTGGCAAAGCTGGATTTCATCTCGATCCAAACTTAAAGGCAAAAGATAAATTTTACATTATTACTAGAAGGCTCTTTCTTTTATTGAAAGGCCTTTTTATAGGAAAACTTTTTTTTAAAAAAGCTGAAGGCTTTATATTTATTGGAAAGCGTTTTAATGGGGTCAATAAATGGAAAATTTCTGCTGGAAAAACATTGTCTATAGGTAGTGATGTCACTTTGAATGCTTTGTCGCTTAATGGAATTAATTTTGGAAATAATTGTACTTTGAAAGATGGAGTTACGATTGATTGTTGCGGAATTCTCTCTTCAGTTGGCGATGGTATTTATATTGGAGACAATGTCGGTATAAGTGAACAAACTTTAATCCAAGTAAGAGGTAGAGTTGAAATACACCAAGATGTGATTATCGGTCCCGGAGTAAAAATTATCTCTGAAAATCATAATTTTAAAGAGCAAAAAAAAATTATTCGTATTCAAGGAACTACTAGAAAAGGTATAATCATTGAGTCAGGATCTTGGATAGGCGCCAATGCAGTAATACTTGATGGAGTTAAACTTGGAAAGAACACTGTGGTTGCGGCTGGCGCCATTGTTAATAAAGATACCGGTGAGGGAGATCTTGTTGGAGGTATTCCAGCAAAAAAGCTTTCATCTAAATAAAAAATAAAAAATAAAAAATAAAAAATAAAAAATATGAAAAATAAAAAAATATATTTAGCTGGCTCAGGCGGAATGCTGGGACAAGCCTTTTATGAGATATTTAGGCAAGATAATGAATTGAAACTCACAGATATTGATGTCAATGCTGATTGGCTGTCTTACTTAGATTTCCGATCAAGGGAAGAATATTTTAAAGATGTTGTTGATTTCAAGCCTGACTATTTATTTCATTTAGGCGCTCACACTAACCTGGAATATTGTGAAGTTAATGTCGACGATTCTTATATTACTAATTCACTTTCAGTTGAATATGCTGTTGAGATTGCAAATTATCTCAAAATCCCTCTTTTATATATTAGTACTGCAGGGATTTTTGATGGCAGCAAAGATACCTTTGACGATTGGGATACCCCTAATCCTTTAGGGGTTTATGCAAGAAGTAAGTATATAGCTGAAATATATGTTGCTCAAAATGCTAATAGGTACCTCACTTGTAGAGCTGGCTGGATGATGGGCGGGGGTCCTTTAAAAGATAAAAAATTTATTAATAAAATAATTTCTCAAATTAATAGCGGTCAAAAACATCTTAAAATTGTTAATGATAGAGATGGCACGCCAACTTATACAATAGATTTTGCAAAAAATGTAATGCATATCATGGATAGTGATACATGGGGATTATTTAATCTAGTCTGTTCTGGCCAAACAAGTAGAATGGAAGTTGCTGAAGAAATTATAAAAATTTTAGGAGTTCAAGAGTCAGTTTCAATTGAGGTTGTTTCTTCTGAGCACTTTAAATCAGAGTATTTTGCTGCAAGACCCACCTCTGAAAGATTGATTAACAGAAGACTGGATCTTCTGGAGTTAAATAAAATGCGCGATTGGAAAGTTGCGCTTAATGAATACCTTCAAAATAGTTATATTTAACTTTTAAAAAATAGGTGATTTCAATAGTGCTTGTATAAATTTAAGTTGACTCACATTGGCATTGAAATGATGGCAATTAAGTTCGTAGAACACTATAATCTGTGTAAAAAATAACTTTAAAATTATGAATAATTCCAAAAAATTTTTAATTACATTCTATATTTCTCTTTCTTTTGCATTTCTCTCCCCCGAGCTTTATTCACAGGCAATAGATGAAGATTTTCTTAATAGCCTCCCTTCATCGATTAAAGACGAAGTAATTTCATCATCTAGTGATAAAACTGCAAACCAGAAAGATGATAAAAATTTTGCAGTAGTCAGTACAGATGTCCAGAAAATTAATGAAACCCTTGAGACTTTAAAACAAGGAATTGCTGATATTGAAAGCAAAGTTGAATATGAGAATTTACAAGGTGCCAGTTTGAAAGGGCTTTCTCGCTTTGGAGATAAATTCTTTAAGACTTTTCAATCTACCTTTCTTCCAGTAAATAAGCCAAATGTTTCTTCAAACTATTTGATAGATATATCAGATTCTTTGGAGGTTATGCTTGTTGGTCAAAAAGATGAGACATATGAATTATCTGTTGCTCGAGATGGGAGTATATCTATTCCGGAGATTGGCAAGATTTATGTTGCAGGACTCTCTCTTGGCAGAGCAACCGAAGTAATAGAGGCAAAAATTAATCAAACTTTTATTGGCGTTACTGCTTTCACAACCATTCTTTCAATTAGAGATATTAATATTTTGGTCATTGGAAATGTTAATCGTCCTGGCATGTATACTCTTGGAGGCAACTCATCAATTATAAATGTCATTGATGCTTCAGGGGGAATATCTAAATCTGGCTCATACAGAAACATAGTTATCAAAAGAGATAATGAAATAATAGATAGCATAGATTTATACAGAACATTTATATATGGCGATTTAAAATTTAATCATTCTCTGAGAACTGGCGACGTGATAATTGTAAACTCAGCTAAGTCTGAAGTTGCAATAAGTGGCGGAATTTCTAATCCAAGTATCTATGAGATAAATGAGTCTGAATCCATCTTGGATGTTATTAAAAATGCTGGGGGTATGAATCAATACTCTAATTCCTCTGTACCAGTCAAAATAATCTCTTATCAGGGCTCCCAAGTAAGTGAAAAACTTTATTCTTTAAGTGAGTTAGGTGATCTAAAACCAAAAAATAGAGATGAAATTTTTGTATCATATTTTGAACCGGGCTTTCAAAAAGCTAGAAAGGTTGAGGTAACTGGTGAAGTAAAAAATCCTGGGGTTTATATTTTTAGCAAGGGCGATAGATTATCTGATGTTATTAAAAATGCAGGAGGATACACAAAATATGCATATCCTGAGGGAGGCATCTTGCTTAATAATGCTGCAAAAGAAATTGAGGCCAGGATTAATGATAGGCTGTATCAAGAAACTATAGAATATATTGCTGCATCTTCTGGGGGGATATCAAGCACTCTAAACTCTACTAATAATTTGGAGATAATTCTCCAAGAGTTCAAGCAAGTTTTACCTGTTGGAAGAGTTAATACAGAATTCAATTTGTATAAACTTGAGAGCGACCCAATGCTTGATGTTTTTATGGAGGATGGAGATCAGATCTTCATACCTCAATTTAAAAATTCTGTACATATTCTAGGTGAGGTTTTGCAACCAGGAACGTCTCAGTATGTTTCAGGAAATTCTGCGCATGACTATATTAAATCAGCTGGAGGACTTGCTAAATTCTCGGATAAAAAGCGAGTTATTTTAATTCAGCCAAATGGAGATGCTTATCTTATAAATAGCAAACTTCTAAATTTATCAGTCATTGGCTTGGGAGATCGAAACCTTTTTGTTACTCCAGGAAGTGTTATCTATGTTCCTCGAGACATTGGAAAGCTCGAAGGTCTCGATCTTGCTACTTCAATAGCTCCTATCTTAAGTAGTCTTGCAATATCTTTAGCCTCGCTCAACTCTATTAGAAATTAAATAGTAGAATAGTTTGTACCGGAAATATTAACTTGAGTAAGCTACTTAGTCTAACTCTCTTGCTGTTAGGCAGTATTTTCTTATTTGCAGACTATAAAGATTATATTTACAAAGAAACACCCCCCAGTTTTAATAATTTTGGGCAAACAGGGTTATTGCAGTTACCGAGTGCAGAAACTCAATCAGAGGCATCCGTATATGTAAGTTTTACAAGAAATGATATTTATAAGTTTGGTGCAATGACAGTCTCACCATTTGATTGGCTTGAAGCCAGTTATTTTTATTACAGACCATATGATGTTTATTGGTTTTTTGATCCAACTGAAGCCGCTAAAGGGTTATTTTTAGATAAGGGCTTTAATATAAAGTTTAAATATCAGCCAAATTCTCGATACCTTCCTGAAAATATTGCAGTTGGATTGGATGATTTTTCAGGAACTGGCTTATTTACAAAGCAATATGTTGTTGCAACTCATGATTTTAGACCATTCAAAGTAACTATTGGCATGGGTACGGGAACTTTTAGCTCTGAAGCAGTTTACACTATTGCAGATAATTTGAAATTTGCGGAGCTAGGTAATTATGGTTTTAATTCAGAAAATTATAGCCTTGGGGGCTCTTTAACATACGATTTATGGTTTAGGGGTAAGAGGTCTTTTTTTGGGGGCATTGAGTATAAGATCCCATACTTTAAAGGAGTTACTCTAAAATTAGAGAATGACCCTTTTAACTATTTTTCTTTTTTATCACCGCTATATGGCCTTGCGCCAGAAGCAGAATTTTTGAGGGAAAAAGACTCGAATATAAATTTTGGAATTAATATTCCTTTTTTTGATAGCTCATCTATCCAATTTTCTTACTTTAAGGGCAATACATTTTCATTTTCATTTGTAATAGGAGCAAATTTTAAAAAACCATTTTTTAAAAAAAAGAGAAAAAATACTAACGCTTTTAATAAGAGCAAATCCAAAAATCCTAAATTGAACTTTTATGAAGACCTACTTTTTAATCTGAATCAAAGAGGGCTTTATCTTCAATCAGCTGAAATTGAAGATAAAAAATTAAAAGTTGCCATTGCGCAGGCATCATATAATGATCCAATAGAATCCTCTTTGATTACTTCAGAGATAGCCAATAATGTAATGCTTCAGGAGGGCATTTCATCCAGGCCAATTGAGGTAACAAATATTAATGCCAATCAAGAGATTAATAAAATTGTAGTTAATTCTTCTGTATTTCAATCTCCTTTATCAGATTTACCCTCCTATGTTGATTCGAATATTTATATAGAATCAGGAGACACTGAAACTTTTCTAAATAATGATTTTAAACCAAATCTTAGTTTTCCGAGGCAAACTTTTGGATGGACCCCTATACTTCTTAATCATATTGGAGATCCGATAAAATTTTATCATGGTGGTCTTGCACTAAGAATTGATCATGATGTAGCTTTTAGCAGGAGATTAACTCTTAACTCACAGTATAGCCACATGATTTCAGATCAATTTGATAATAAGAGATACAGTCCAAGATCCGAGCTAGAGCATGTTAGAACAGACCTTGTTAGATATTTACAGAACCAAGAGACATCCATTCCAAGAATGCAATTGAACTATATTTGGTCACCTTATCAAAATATCTATACCAAACTTAGTGGGGGTATTCTTGAAACAATGTTTGCAGGAGCAGGTGGGGAGGTCTTATTTAAACCATTTAATAGAGATTTCGTTATCGGTGCTGAGCTATATAAAGTAAGACAGAGGGCTTATGATCAACTTTTTAAATTTCGAGATTATTCAACTGTAACTGGCCACATAAGTTTTCTAAAAACTTGGTACCCCATAAATGTAACCTTAAATCTTAGCGCTGGACAATATCTTGCAGGAGATCGAGGGTATACTTTTGATGTTTCTCGAAAAACAAGGTCAGGTTTTAGAGCAGGTTTTTTCTTCACAAGAACCAATGTTTCTGCAGAATTGTTTGGTGAAGGAAGTTTTGACAAAGGTTTTTACTTCCAATTGCCCATAGATCTTTTTCTTAATACTAATAGAGCAGGCAATTTTAATTTTAAACTTCGACCTCTTACTAGAGATGGTGGGCAGAAACTTCAGCAAGGCTCAGATCTGATTGGGATATTTCATAATGCTTCCTTTGGTGAGATAGAGAGTTATAGGAGCATTTATGGAAATTAGATTTTTATTCATTGTCACTATATTGTTGTCTTCTTGTGCAAGCTCATCTTTGTACTATGATGCAATTTTAACTTCAATGAATTTATTACAGAATAAAAATAGTATTGAAATAAGTGATATGACGCTATCTGATTATTCTTCTTTATTTGTTGATGATGATAACGCTCAGGCAATCTTTATATTAGGAGAAATAAGAAATCAAGATAGAACATGGGTCTCGTCAGATAATCAAAAATTATTTTCCACTGCTGGGAAAATATATAAAACTCATGGGCTAAAAAATGATATTTTAATTATAAATCCTCCAAATATAAAAAAAATATATCAAGAATTAAAGAATTCTAAGCTCAAGAAAAATTTTCAACATTTTTCATATATCCAATTTTCGAACCCAGCTACAGCTCCATTAAAGGTAGCGTATTCATACCAGCTTAAAGAAGCAGATGGCCTTCAGCCAATGAAATTAAAAATCAATTCTTCTAATTATGAATTGATTGAGCGTTATCAATTAAGCGCCTTTCGTTGGAAAGGAGTAAATAGTTTCTTGATAACCGAGGAAGGGTTAGTATGGTCTTCGAGACAGGAATTAAGCCCAAGTTATATCATTGAGACGGAACTTCTTAATTAAGAAAAAAGTAACCAAAAAAAAAGCCACTTTGATAGTGGCTTTTTTTTTGATTTAAGTTAAATCTACGATTAAGTAGATGATGACGATGTTGTAGTAGTCGTAGTAGTAGTTGTTGTTGTCGTTGTCGTTGTATCTGTATCAGTATCTGTATCTGTATCTGTATCTGTATCAGTATCAGTATCAGTATCAGTATCAGTATCTGTATCAGTATCTGTATCTGTATCAGTATCAGTATCAGTATCAGTATCAGTGTCTGTATCAGTGTCTGTATCAGTGTCAGTGTCTGTATCAGTATCAGTGTCTGTATCAGTATCAGTATCTGTATCTGTATCAGTATCTGTATCAGTATCAGTATCAGTATCAGTATCAGTATCAGTATCTGTATCTGTATCTGTATCTGTATCAGTATCTGTATCTGTATCTGTATCTGTATCAGTTGGAGGCGCAGGAGTTGGGGCCGGCGTAGGTGCTGGCGTAGGTGCTGGCGTAGGTGCTGGCGTAGGTGCTGGCGTAGGTGCTGGCGTAGGGGCTGGCGCAGTTGCTGGCGTAGGTGCGGG
>Ga0213863_10000579_pt1 | contig 27851 bp, 27 predicted proteins | sample PICome_8_FD_160128 | JGI IMG/M metagenome (GOLD analysis project Ga0213863, IMG submission 160128) | Coastal seawater microbial communities near Pivers Island, North Carolina, United States - PICO497 | ecosystem: Environmental > Aquatic > Marine > Coastal | place: USA: North Carolina... | reverse complement strand
GCCTCTGTATCTCGATTACATTTTAGGGATCACGAAAGCCTATACCACCCGGGTTGGAGAGGGGCCATTTCCAACAGAGCTCCACGATGAAACAGGTCGCCACCTCGCAAAAGTGGGGCATGAATTCGGCGCGACGACAGGACGGCCAAGGCGTTGCGGTTGGCTTGATTTGGCGGCGCTTCGCAGGGTGGTCGAAATGAATAGTTTGTCAGCGCTTTGCATGACGAAGCTGGATGTTCTCGATGGTCTTGAGGAAATCGGTCTTTGCGTTGATTATGAGATAGACGATCAGGGCAAGCTTGTACCTGTCTATGAATTCCTGCCCGGCTGGAACGCGCCAACAGCAGGCCTCAAGTCGTTTGACGCGTTGCCCGCAACGGCCCAATCCTATCTTGCACGTATTGAGGAGATCTGTGGTGTGCCTGTCGATATTGTATCGACCGGTCCCGACCGGGCAGAAACAATTCTTAGATCATCGCTCAACTGACCCTAGCGCTTGAAGCGGCTTTTGCGCGGACCCAACAGCAAACGATCTGGATTGGGATAGCGTGGTATTTGGGGCCAGGGTGATTAAGTAGAGGCCCTTGCATCTTTTACGGCGGCTTTTTCAAGCTGTTACGCAGAGCAAAGCTTGACGGTGTTGCCGTTTTTCCGCCTAAATGTCGCTGCGAGGGGTGGAGTTTTTCCGGACATGATTGAGAGCCAGAATGGAGAGATGGCGCCATCAGCGACATTTATTTTTAAAAGGAATGCCCAGTGATCATTGATCATCTCAAGCTAAAATCATTTGCTCAGACAATTTTTGAGCGTCTTGGGGCAGAGTCAGAAAAAGCCCTCGAAACCGCGACTCATCTTGTTGAGGCCAACTTGAAGGGACATGATTCCCACGGTGTCGGGATGATTCCCAATTATGTTGGAAGCGCTTTGAAAGGCGGTCTTCAAGTCAATCGCAATGTCGAGGTCGTGAAGGACCATGGCGCCGTGCTGTTGACGGACGGTGGATTTGGATTGGGTCAGGTCGTTGGTCGTCAGGCTACTGATCTTGGCATCGAAAAAGCAAAACAGTTCGGGTTGGCCTGCGTGGGCGCTCGCAATAATTACCATCTGGGCCGCATTGGGACTTATGCCGAGCACTGCGTTGCAGCGGGGATGGTGTCAATCCATTTTGTCAACGTCGTTGGACATCCACCTTTTGTATCGCTTTGGGGCAGCCGAGAAAAACGGCTGCAAACGAATCCATTTTGCTGTGGTGTCCCAACTGATGAGGCGCCGTTGATTCTAGACATGGCGACAAGCGCTATTGCCCTGGGCAAAGTGCGTGTGGCAAATATGAAAGGAGAACCGGTTCCAGAAGGTGCTTTATTTGATGCATCAGGTCGGCCAACCCAGGATGCAAACGCCATTGCAGAAGGAGGATCTTTGGGGCCTTTCGGAGGACACAAAGGATCTGGATTGGCACTCATGTGTGAGCTGCTCGGTGGGGCATTGGCGGGGGAATGGACAATGCAAGATTTAGACAAACAGCAAGAGCTGACAGTGAATCACATGTTGATGATCATTGTTGATCCTGATGTATTTGGCGGTGCCGCAGGCTTTGCGCGAGAAGTTGCGGGCATGCAAGCCTACGCGCGAAGTGCCGCTCCGGCTGAGGGATTCGATCGAGTGCAGTTGCCTGGAGACCCAGAGCGAGCAAGTCGGGCGCAGCGACTGAATGAGGGAATACCGATTGATGCTCAATCCTGGGGCGCAATTTGTATGGCCGCAGAAAAAGCAGGTGTTAGTCCGTCAGAAATCGAGGCGCTCGAAGCCTGATACCGTTAAAGTGCCGAGACGGAAGAGATTGAAGGCTTCACAAATGAGCGGTACTCGAAGACGATACCCGGTACAATGTAGTCGATGAAGGCTTCAGCAAAGCATCAGTCGATGCGATGGAATCAAAAATGGTGCCGAGGAGAGTACTTGAACCTCCACGGGGTTTCCCCCACTAGCACCTGAAGCTAGCGTGTCTACCAATTCCACCACCTCGGCGAAGAGGAGCCGCAGATTACTAGGACCTAGTGATTCTGTCAACGCGAGCCGGACCGCAACCGCAGTTGCAAGGACATTAATTTGAGCCAAAAAGACCCCCAGGCATCAAGAGAAGCCGCGCGCTATGCGGTGCCAATTGCAAGCCGAGAATGGATCCTGACCCTTTTAGATGAAGTCGGCAAACCACTTACAGCAAAGCAAATCGCCGGTCGATTATCCATTGATTCAGCGGAATCAAAAAAAGCCCTGAAGTCTCGATTGGCCGCGATGTTGCGGAGTGGTCAAATATCCATCAATGCTCGGTCGGGATATTCATCAAGGCCAGCGTCATCCCTGCTTGAAGGGACGGTTTCGGCGCATCGAGATGGCTTTGGGTTTTTGGTTCTTGACGCTGAGTCTGACGACATTTATCTAAGCTACCAAGAAATGAAAAAAGTCCTGCACGGGGATCGCGTGCAAGCGACACTGATTGATAGCGGCGCCAAGGCGCGAACGCAAGCAAGAATCGAGCGCGTGCTTGAGCGTCCAATCAGTAGAGTGACAGGACGGATTCAGGCGGGACGCGAGGGCCTTTATTTGGAACCGCTGTCTCGAAGCTTGCATCATCCCATTAGCATCGAGGATACCACTGACGTTGAGCTCAGCATTGGCCAAATTGTTGAAGTTGAGCTCACCCAGGCGCGCAAGAGTGGTATGTTTTGCGGTCGAATCGACAAGGTGCTCGCTGAAGAAATGAGCCCAGATATCGAGATTGAAGTTGCCTTGAGAAATCATGATATTCCTTTCGAATTTCCCAACGCCGTCCAGGCGGAGATCAAAGGCATCAAAAATCATCTCGGTGAAAGCGACCTCAAGCATCGAGAAGATTTGCGGCACTTACCGTTTGTGACGATCGATGGCGAAGATGCGAAAGATTTTGATGATGCCGTGTTTGCTGAGCCTTTAGAGTCTGGTTTTCGGCTTTGGGTTGCGATTGCCGATGTCGCGCACTACGTTAAGCCTGGCTCGCCGCTCGAGTCCGAAGCCATCAACCGCGGTACCAGTGTTTACTTTCCACAATTTGTGGTGCCGATGCTGCCCGAGAAATTGAGTAATGGCCTTTGTTCATTAAAGCCTTTGGAAGATCGATTGGCTGTGGTTTGTGTCATGGATTTTGATGCTTCTGGTCGGCGTGTAGCATTCAAATTTCTAGAGGCTGTGATTCAATCGAGCGCCAGGCTCATCTATGAAGATGTGGCGACCTGTCTTGCAGATGTCAGTGTTCGCAATGAGTTGGGCGAGCCCATTGCCCAAAACCTCACGACGCTTTTGAGTGTGTATGAAAGGCTACAGGCTCGCCGAGCCAAGCGGGGGGCGCTGGAGATTGAAACAGCTGAGTTAAATATTGAGTGGGACGCGAGCGGTGCGTTGTCGGTAATGGCGCAACGGGTTCGTACCGATGCGCATAAGCTGATTGAAGAATGTATGCTGGCTGCGAATGTGGCTATGGCCGATTTGATCGCAGCTTCTGGTCAGTTCGGACTCTATCGGGTCCATGATGAGCCTGACGCTGAGCGAGTGACTCGGTTGACTTCAGTATTGTCCCAATTTGGGATCGCCTTTGATGTCGATCAAGACAAAGTGACGACTCAGAATTTTCAAAAAGTGTTAGATGCTAGTCGAGATCAGCCGGCGGGCGCCGTTCTTCAAATGCTGATTTTACGGACCATGAATCAGGCAATTTATACGCCCGATCGGCGGCAGCATTTTGGGCTCAATTATGAGGGTTATGCGCATTTTACTTCGCCGATTCGGCGACTGGCAGATCTTCTGAACCACCGGTTGGTGAAGTCTGTCGTGGCCGCCGAGCGATCGGGAAAGCAGCTGGCTTCACCTTTGCCGAGTGATGAAGCCGGGATGCAAGCTTTGGGCGAGCAAGCCAGTCTGACAGAGAGACGAGCTGATGCTGCGGTCTTTGAGGTCTTGGAATGGCTGAAGTGCGAATATTTAAAAAAATATCTGGGCGATTCTTTTGAGGGAGTGATAACGACCGCTGTTAAATTTGGCCTTTTTGTGAATATTGAACCGATGATGGCGGAGGGTTTGATTCATGTCTCGAGTATGACTGACGATCATTATCAATTTGATCAAGACCGAGGTGCGCTGATTGGTTCGCGTACTGGCCGCGTTTTTAGTTTGGGCGATCGGGTTGTGGTCCAGATCGATCGAGTGGAGCCTGCGCTCGGTCAAGTCTCGTTATCGCTCTGCGAGCATCGACCCCTTCACCGTAGGGGCGAGTCTTCGGGGCGAAGCCCCAAAAAACGGGGTCAAAAACCAGCAGCCGGGCGTACACCGGGTAAACGGAAGCGAAGTCGTCGTGGCTGATCATTGGACTTATGGTTTTCATCCGGTAGCGCAGCGTCTGCCCCAGATTAGTTCAGGGGTTCTACTTGTCAGGAGTGGTAAGGTGACTGGCCGGGTAGAGACCTTGATGGCCCTAGCGGCTTCAAAACAGATTGCTGTTGAACGCGTTTCCCTTGAAACATTCGATCAGCGTTTGGGGGCGGTGGTCGAGCATCAGGGGTTGGCACTGCTCACGTCTGAAGCACCTCTTCAAATCGTCGAGGATCTCGATGTTTTTTTGGCGCCAAAGGATCAACCTCGAACATTGTTGGTCCTCGACGGAGTCACAGATCCTGGTAATTTAGGGGCGTGCCTGCGCAGCGCATTGACTTTTGGGGTTGATGCGGTAGTCGTTCCAAAACATGGCTCTGCGCCCCTCAATGCCATTGTTATGAAGCGATCTGCAGGCGCTGCGGCCGAAATACCTGTAGTAGAAGTTGTCAACTTGTCCCGTAGCCTTCGCCAAATGAAGTCTGCTGGGTATTGGGTCGTTGGCACTGCCCTTGGCGCAGAAATCGGTCTGAATGAATTTGATCTGAGAACAGACATTGTGTTAGTGATGGGCTCGGAAGGAGAGGGACTTAGGTTCAACACGCGTAAGCAGTGTGATTGCCTTGTAGAGATTCCAATGTATCGAGACGCATTCAATCTGAATGTCAGTGTGGCAACGGGTATCTGCCTTTATGAACTCCATCGGCAGCGATCGACTTAAGGGATCAACCGATTTGCATCTTAGGGGGCAATTTCGTACACTGCGCGGCCTGTAAATTCATTCACTCCTTGCTGCACCGGTGCGACCGGGTAGCAATTACCAAGAGGAGATCTCTATGCGGCATTACGAAGTCGTATTTCTAGTGCATCCTGGACAAAGCGAGCAAGTCCCAGGAATGATCGAACGTTATTCAAACATGATCACTCAGGGCGGCGGGACGGTCCACCGAGTTGAGGACTGGGGCCGACGTCAATTGGCTTACCCCATTAATAAGATCTTCAAGGCACATTACGCGATGTTGAACATCGAGTGTGGTTTAGAAACGTTGGAAGAACTCAGTGATGCCTTTCGATTCAACGATGCTGTGATTCGAAATATGATCATGGGTCGAAAGCAAGCCGATACGGTTGTCTCGCCGATTATGAAGATCGAGAACGAGAGTAAAGAACGTAAAGATCGCGAAGACAGTCGTAACGCGCGAGCAGAAGCGAAAGCTGCAGCGGCGGCAGCGGAAGCAGCTCCTGAGCCTGCCGAACCAGCGACCGCTGAATCCGGGGAAGAATAACCATGTCTAGATTCTTTAGAAGAAGAAAATATTGTCGATTCACCGCTGAAGGTATCACGGAAGTAGACTACAAGGACGTCGAGCTGTTAAAAGCTTATATCACCGAAACAGGGAAGATTGTCCCTAGTCGGATTACGGGTACAAAAGCGAAATATCAGCGGCAGCTCGCCAAGGCAGTCAAACGCGCGCGGTATCTTGCACTCCTGCCATATACTGACGCGCATAAGTAGCGGCCCCTTAGGTTTATTGTGAAAGGGCTCGCCGCTTTTGTGATGCGAGGCCGGGTTCAGGCCAGCGGTGCTGCGGCTATTGCCTCTGCGTTGCCGCTAGTGAGTTGGATTGGGGCGGCGATTGTAGCCCTGATCGTGTTGCGTCAAGGTCTCAAGGAAGGCGCTTTGGTGTTTCTCTGGGCCGCTTTGCCCTTGATCGTGGCCTTTCAGTTGGGGGGCGATTCAAGTGGTCTGATCGCGCTCGCGGGAACGGCGGTGATAGCAGTGACGCTGCGTGTCACTGGCTCTTGGGAGCTGACCCTGTATGCGTGCGTGCTGGTAGCAGGGCTTGGAAGCCTTTTGTTTTCCGTGATTTCAGAGCCAATTTTGGTGACATTCGTGGAATGGTACGTCGGGATGGTTAAGCAATTGGCCGACGAACAAAGTTTGAGTCCTTTGAGCTTTGATGAGGGACGACGCCAGGCAGTGAGTTTTTTGGCCATGGGTCAAGCGTACTTGATGGTGGGTGCGTTGATGTTGTCACGTTGGTGGCAGAGTGTTTTATTCAATCCTGGTGGGTTTGGGCAAGAGCTCAAGCAAACAAGGTTGTCGATTAAGGCAGTGGTGCCCATTGTGTTGGTTGGGCTCTTGCTAGGAGTACAAGATGGGCTGGGCCCGTGGTTAGGGCTGTTGACCGTACCGTTTGTTGTCATTGGTGCAGGTTTAGTTCATGAATTGTTGGCTGCGCGAGGCGTCTCGCACCAGTGGTACATCATGTTTTACGTGACTTTGCTGCTTTTTTTTCAGTTAGTCTGCGCCGTCTTGGTGATCTTAGTCGCAGTGGACAGTGCAATTGATATTAGACAAAGAATGAGGTCAAAAGAGGAATAGGATTATGGAAGTCATACTACTCGAGAATGTTGCAAACTTAGGTGGATTGGGGGATCAAGTCACCGTTAAACCCGGATATGGCCGAAATTATCTCGTGCCTCAGGGCAAAGCCGTTACCGCCACCGCAACCAATATTGCTGAATTCGAATCCCGTCGAGCGGAGTTGCAGAAGGAAGCAGATGCCCAACGTAATGCGGCACAAGGTCGCGCTGAGAAAATCAATGCGCTAACCGTAACCATCGGTGCTAACGCAGGGGAAGAAGGCAAGCTGTTTGGTTCGATAACAGTGCGGGACATCGCCGATGCAGCCACTGCCGCCGGTGTTGAAATCGATCGAAGCGAAGTTAGACTTCCAGAAGGTCCTCTTCGGGCCTTGGGCGAATATCAGGTAGAAGTGTATTTGCATCCTGAAGTCAGTGCTCAAGTGACCGTCATGATCGAGGCCGAGGAAGCATTTCCATCCTAAGACCAATCCATTAGTCTAAAGATTGGACCCCACTGAGAACGACTTTTGGCCATCGACATGGATGATCATCAAGCCCTGAAGGTTCCGCCGCATTCTATCGAGGCGGAACGTTCAGTGTTGGGTGGATTAATGCTCGACAGCGAAGCCTGGGACAGGATCTCAGCATTGGTAACTGCGGACGACTTCTATCGATCCGAACACCGTCCTATTTTTAGAGCCATGGAATGGCTCATCAGCCAAAATAAACCCCTCGATATCGTGACCCTTGCTGAATCACTGGAATTGCACGGTGAACTAGACGATGTGGGTGGCTTAGGCTATCTGACAGAACTCGCATCGGGTACTCCCACAGCCTCTAATGTCGCGGCTTACGCTGACATTGTTCAAGAACGGGCAACGGTTCGGAAATTGATCGGTGTTGCGCATGAGATTGCTGAAAGCGGTTTCAATCCCCAAGGCCGGGACAGTGCCCGCTTGATTGACGAAGCAGAAGGCAAAGTTTTCAAGATCGGCGATGAACGACCCAGTCGTGGTGGACCCGAGTCGGTTCGTCCGTTGTTGGCCAAGGCCGTCGAAAAAATCGATGAACTATACCTGACCAAAGGCGCGTTAACTGGGCTCAGCTCCGGGTTTCAGGACATCGATAACATCACGGGTGGTCTGCAACCCTCTGATCTGGTGATTGTCGCCGGTCGGCCATCTATGGGTAAGACAGCCTTTATGATGAATGTGGCCGAGAGCGCGGTTATCTCCGGTGAAAAACCGGTGGTGGTGTTCAGTTTAGAAATGCCATCGCATTCTTTGATCATGCGGATGCTTTCGTCTCTCGGGCGGATCGATCAGAGTAAAATTCGCAGTGGTCAGCTGGGTGATGATGATTGGCCGCGTCTGACCTCAGCGGTGACACTGCTCAATGATAAGCCGCTCTTTGTCGACGATACACCAGGCCTAACGCCCAACGAAATGCGATCAAGAAGCCGACGGATTGTTCGCGAACACGGTGCCATCGGAATGATCGTGGTAGATTATTTGCAGTTGATGCAAACCTCAGGCACGCCAGAAAACAGAGCGGTTGAGATCTCGGAGATTTCTCGTTCGCTGAAATCGATCGCAAAAGAATTTGATTGTCCCGTAATTGCCGGATCGCAGCTTAATCGAAGTCTTGAGCAGAGAACCGACAAGCGGCCGATCATGTCTGACTTACGAGAGTCTGGGGCTATCGAACAGGATGCGGATTTGATCATGGCCGTTTATCGGGACGAGGTCTATCATGAAGATACGCCGGACCGAGGTGTCGCTGAAATCATTATTTTAAAACAACGTAACGGACCCATCGGTCGAAAAAAGCTTGCGTTCATTGGTCAATATACAAAGTTCGAAGACTTGGCTAGAGATTACGAAGACTACTACGAGTGAATGGGCAGGACGCATCAGCACGAATTAACCTGGCAAGTATTTCCTACAATTTAGACGTGGCTCGTGTTGCCGCTCCGAAAAGTAAAATCATGGCAGTGGTCAAAGCTGATGCCTATGGTCATGGCGCAGAGGTTGTTGCAGGACACCTGAAAGATGCGGATGCTTTTGCCGTTGCTCGAATCAGTGAAGCCGTAGCGCTGCGCAAATCCGGAATTAATCATCCTATTACAGTTTTATCCGGCTTGATCGACCAGCAGGGCATCCACCTTGCAGAGCACTATTCGATTGACTTGGTTTTACACAGTCCGGCTCAGCTAGGGTTGTTTAAACACGCTGGCGTGAATTTATGGCTCAAATTCGATTCTGGCATGCATCGATTGGGCCTCGATGAAGGTGAATTGCAGGATTGCCTGGGGGAGCTGCCCGAATCAAGAGTCCTCGGGTTGGTCAGTCATTTCTCTGATGCGGATGAGCCAGGTAGTCCCAAAAATCAAGTTCAGCTTGATTATTTTTTATCTCAAACGAAACGATTTGGGTTACCGGGTAATCTGTCAAACTCAGCCGCGATTCTCTCCGGTTTGGGAACCGATCAGGCTTGGGTCAGGCCTGGCATAATGCTGTATGGAGCGAATCCTTTTGTGAGCCGATCAGCTGAATTGCGGCCGGTCATGGAGCTCACAGCACCAGTCATTGCGGTGAAACAGTTGCGTCAGGGTGACTCGGTTGGTTACGGAAGCTGCTGGCAAGCCCAAGATCATTGTACGGTGGCTGTGATCGCAATTGGATACGCTGATGGCTATCCTCGCGAAATTAAACCGAATACCCCAGTTCGATTAAACGGCCAGCGTGAAACTATACTGGGCCGAATTTCCATGGATATGTTAACCATTTCAGTAACGGGAGCGTCGCCTTCAGTTGGAGATCGTGCCGAGCTGTGGGGTGATGGAATAGCCATCGAGGAGGTTGCGGCCCAGGCTGAAACCTTGTCCTATGTTCTTATGTGCGGGTTGGGTGCACGCGTACCGAGAGTCTATCAAGAGTAATCGACTGTGAAGAAAGCGAAATTGGCATTTGTGTGTGGAGACTGCGGATCAGAATATACGAAGTGGCAGGGCCAATGTTTTGATTGCAACGCTTGGAACACGTTAAAGCAAATTCATTTAGGGAAAACTCAGTCTGAGCGTAAATCTGGTGGTTTTTCTGGACTGCTTGAACCGGTTCAAACACTCAATGCTGTATCTACGGAGGTCAAGCCTAGACTGCCAGCGCCTTCCGGCGAGTTTAATCGCGTTTTGGGGGGCGGTTTGGTGCCCGGGTCGGCCGTGTTGATCAGTGGATCACCGGGCGCGGGTAAAAGTACATTGTTAATTCAGATCCTCTGTGACTTGGCGGCAACAGTCCCATCTCTTTATGTCACCGGTGAGGAAAGTCTCTCGCAGGTCGCGCTGAGAGCGCACCGATTAAAGCTGAAAACAGATCAAATCAAAGTGATGTCTGAAACCAGTGTCGAGAGAATTCTCGCCGTTTGGGATGAAGAGCGGCCCAAACTGATTGTTATCGATTCTATCCAGGTCATGCAGAGCGAGGCTGTCGACTCTGCCCCGGGCAGTGTCTCCCAGGTGCGCGAGTCTGCAGCTGCACTGATTCAAAAAGCCAAGCAAAGCGATACGATTTTGATGCTTGTTGGGCATGTGACCAAGGAAGGCAATTTGGCCGGACCCCGGGTACTCGAGCATATGATCGATGCTTTTTTGATGCTCGAAGGCGATGCCGATGGTCGTTACAGAACGTTGCGCTCGATTAAGAATCGGTTCGGTGCTGTCAATGAGTTGGGTATTTTTGCCATGACGGAGCAAGGGCTTAAGGATGTTGTCAATCCTTCGGCCATTTTTTTGAATCGCGCGGAGATCGACGCGCCGGGCAGTGTCGTGATGGCCATTTGGGAAGGAACTCGTCCGCTATTGGTTGAAGCCCAGGCCTTGGTTGATCAAAGTGCATTTTCTAATCCTCGCCGCATCGCTGTGGGGTTTGAACAAAATCGACTGGCCATGTTGTTGGCTGTGCTCAGTCGTCATGGAGGGTTGCAGGTCGCTGATCAAGATGTGTATATCAATGCAGTGGGCGGGATTCGGGTCGATGAAACCAGTAGTGATTTGGCGGTCTTAATGGCGGTGATCTCAAGTTTTCGGAATCGGCCTTTGCCTCGTGATCTCATTTGCTTTGGTGAAGTTGGCTTGTCGGGAGAAATCAGACCTGTGCCAAATGGTCAGGAGCGGTTGCGAGAGGCTGCAAAGCATGGATTCAAACGAGCCTTGGTGCCCAAAGGCAATTTGGCCAAACAAACAATTGATGGAATGTCCCTCAAGGGAATCACACACCTCGGTGAGGCCCTTGAGCAATTGAGTGATTGGATCTAGCTCAGGTTGCGAGCTTCTTGTAGCGCACTCGGGTCGGTGTCAGATCTTGGGTGCCCATCCGCTTTTTGCGATCGACCTCGTACTCTGAGTAATTACCCTCGAAGAAGTAGTTCTGGCTGTCGCCCTCAAACGCCAGAATGTGCGTAGCGATCCGGTCTAAAAACCATCGATCGTGGGAGATCACCATGATCGAGCCGGGGTAGGCTTCAATCGCAGATTCCAGAGCCCTAAGTGTTTCGACGTCGAGATCGTTGGTGGGTTCATCTAACAAAAGGAAGTTCGCGCCAATTTTGAGTAACTTCGCTAAATGAACCCGATTGCGCTCACCGCCCGATAAATCTTTCACGAGCTTTTGCTGATCCGCACCTTTGAAATTAAAACGTCCAACATACGATCTCGACGGTGTCTCGTATTTTCCGATTCGAATCAGTTCGCTGCCTTCGGAAATTTCCTCCCAAACCGTGTTGTCGTCGTTGAGGGAATCACGACTTTGATCAACGAAGCCGAGCTGAACCGTTTCGCCTAAATCGATGGTGCCAGAATCGGGCGTCTCTTGACCGCTGATCATCCGGAACAACGTCGACTTTCCTGCACCATTGCCGCCGATAATGCCAATTATGCTGCCTTTGGGGGCACTGAAGCTGAGATCGTTGATGAGTAAACGGTCTTCAAATGCTTTACTGACGCCGGTGACCTCTAAAACGCGATCTCCCAGCCGTGGCCCTGGCGGGATATAAAGCTCTTGTGTTTCGTTGCGCGTTTGAAATTCCTGAGAGTTCAGTTCATCGAACCTCGCAAGCCTGGCTCTGTTTTTCGCTTGTCTGGCTTTCGGCTGGGATTGGACCCACTCGAGTTCGGCTTTGATGGTTTTTTGCCTTGATTGCTCTTGGCGTTGTTCTACCTGGAGTCGTTTTTCCTTGGCCTCGAGCCAAGCAGAATAATTCCCCTCATACGGAATGCCTCGACCTCGGTCGAGCTCAAGGATCCAACCGGCAGCATTGTCTAAAAAGTAGCGATCGTGAGTAATGGCGACCACTGTTCCGGGGAATTCTGTTAAGAAATGCTCAAGCCAACCGACGCTTTCTGCATCGAGATGGTTGGTTGGCTCGTCGAGCAGCAGCATGTCGGGATTCGACAGGAGCAGGCGACACAACGCGACCCGGCGTTTTTCTCCCCCTGAGAGGGTGGTTACAGGGCTATCGAAGGGCGGTAAGCGCAGTGCATCTGCAGCAACCTCAATTTTCCGCTCCAGATCCCAGCCGTCCATGGCGTCGATTTTCAATTGCAGAGAACCTTGACGGTCGAGTAGTTCGGTCATCTCATCATCGGACATGGGTTCTGCGAAGCGATCACTGATCGCGTTGAATTCATCCATGAGATCTTTGATTTCCCGGACACCATCTTCGACATTGCCGAGTACATCTTTCTCGGGGTCGAGTTCTGGTTCTTGAGCAAGATAGCCAATATTGAGCTCGGGTTGTGGTCTAGCTTCCCCGAGATGTTCCTGGTCTAGCCCAGCCATAATCCGCAATAGGCTTGATTTACCCGAACCATTCAGGCCCAACACACCAATCTTTGCACCAGGGAAAAACGACAGCGAAATATCCTTGAGAATGGTTCTGTTCGGTGGAACAACTTTTCCCACCCTAGACATTGAAAAAACGTATTGCGCCATGGTGTAAGCCTCTGGGACCGGTCGAGAAGAAGCTGATTGTACCGAATTTTCATGTGACTTTAGAACGATAACCTTGGTTGACAACTCTGATACACATCACAGCGAGTGCTGAGACCGCTGCAAGGCCATCATCTACCACTGATTGCGGGAGCGCGGCCTTTAATAGTGTGGCTACCGCGAAGATGCATTGAGCAAGCCTCATCCACGCAATCGCAACGGCGTTCTTGTGCCTGGTTTTGCAGGCTCATTTGTCTATTGGGGCGAGCGCCCCTTAAGGGGAGTGCTGTTGTAGATTGAATTGTTTCGGTGCCGCCCGCCGCCCGAGCTGTGGATCCGGGGCATTGACTGACTTGCTGACCAAGGCGTGTTGGAGGATCGATCGATTTTGAGAGACAATGCGTTTTCCGATTGCTAACAAGCGGTCTCCAACCAACGGGTCCTTCAGGTCGATATTTATGTTTTGTCCCTTTTGTAGTCACAGTGAGACGCGTGTCAATGACAGCCGTTTAGTGGCCGAAGGAATGCAAGTTCGCCGTCGGCGGGAATGTCTTGCTTGTGGTGAACGATTTACATCGTTTGAATCCGCTGAACTTCTGATGCCAAGAGTGATCAAGTCTGATGGTAGTCGTGAGCCCTTCAACGAAGAAAAACTCAGGTCGGGATTAATGCGTGCGCTTGAAAAGCGGCCAGTGAGCCTTGAGGGACTCGAAGCGGTTTTTGCACGCATTAAGAGTCAGTTGCGCGCCACGGGGGAGCCGGAACTTAAAAGCCGGGCCTTAGGTGAGTTGGTGATGGCAGAATTGCGCATTCTCGACGAGGTCGCTTATGTGCGGTTTGCCTCGGTCTATCGTAGCTTTCAAGATATCAGTGAATTTAAACGCGAAATAGACTCGATGGGTAAGACCAAGCAAAAGCGGGCTCCTAAAAAACGCTCGGCGAACAAAAAGAGTGCCAAGGTAACGACAAAAAATGACTGATCGCGAATACCTTGCACGAGCGTTCGTTTTGGCGAATCGGGGTCGTTATACCACCGATCCAAACCCGCGGGTTGGCTGCGTTTTGGTCAAGGACGGGCGGGTGATTGGTGAGGGATATCATCAGCTGGCTGGGGGCCCGCACGCTGAGGCGCAGGCGTTGAACCAGGTTAAAGGCTCCGCTCGAGGCGCAACCGCCTATGTCACGCTCGAGCCGTGTAGTTACCATGGCCGAACCCCTTCCTGCGCAGCGGCGCTGATCGATGCGGGGGTTGTCCGCGTGGTGGCTGCCGCTGAGGACCCGCATCCTCGCAATCGGGGCGCTGGGTTTGAATTGCTCGAAGCGGCGGGTATTGAAGTGGTGCGGGCGCTCGACCCCGATGCTGCCGAAGCTTTAAATCCTGGGCACCTCAAGTGCCACGCTCATAACAGGCCTTACGTGCGTCTCAAGCTTGCTGCAACAATGGATGGCTTAACCGCGCTCCCCAATGGCGAGAGTCAGTGGATCACATCCGCCGCTGCAAGGCTTGACGTTCAGCGGTTGCGCGCACAGAGCTCTGCAATTGTGACCGGCGCGAATACTGTGATTGACGATGACCCGGCGTTGACTGTTCGTGATCCAGACATTGATCCACGCTTTAGTTCGCTCATCCTCTCCCGAGCCCGGCCTGTGTACGTATTAGACTCGAATGCTCGAACCACCCGGGATGCGCGAGTTTATACCAACCCTGAAGCACGACAAGTCTGTGGTTTTGGGGCGATTTCAGATCATCCTCAATTGTTGCGTGTAAGCACCAATCCGGCAGGCCGGATAGACCTGTCTGTTTTTTTTGCCCAGCTCGCCGCTGAAGGAGTGTTAGAAGTATTGGTAGAAAGTGGTGCCGTTTTGGCAGGCGCTGTTTTAGAGGCTGGGTTGGTCGATGAGCTCATCCTTTATATGGCGCCCAAGCTGATGGGCATGGGACGACCGTTACTTCAGCTTCCAGAACTTGATAAGATGAGTGAATTGAGGAACTTTGAGCTTGCTGAGCATCGGCGAGTGGGCCCCGATTTAAAGTTGGTGCTCAAGCCGGCGTAACGAGGTTTGCTTCGATGGGATTCTTGCAATCTCCATGAGTTCAAAATTTTAAGGTGTTGACACGATGACACGAATAATAGAGGGAGACCTGACGTCGACGACCGCTGGGATCACAATCGTTGTCGCTCGATTTAATGAGTTTGTTGTGGAGAGTTTGCTCAAGGGCGCTCTGGACACGTTTAAAAGACATGGCATTCTCGAAAAGCAGATCACTGTGATTAAAGTTCCCGGGGCTTTCGAGCTGCCTTTGGCTGCCCAGCTTGCAGCAGAAAACCCAGATTGTGCCGCGGTGGTCGTTTTGGGCGCGGTGATTAGAGGCGGAACGCCACATTTTGATTTTGTCGCTGGACAAGCAGCGAGCGGCATCGCCTCAGTTTCGCTTAAGACCAATAAACCTGTTGTATTTGGGGTGTTAACCACGGACACCATCGAGCAGGCGATTGAGCGCTCAGGCACAAAATCGGGCAACAAGGGGGCTGATGCTGCCGTCACGGCACTCGAGATGATTAACTTGCTCAGAAAATTGGGATGAAATCCTCTCCCTCAGCGCGTCACCGAGCCCGAAAATTTGCGGTACAGGCACTCTATCAGCTGCACTATCTGGAGACTTCAGCAACGCAGGTGATTAAAGAGTTCGTCGAAGACAATGATCTCAAGCGCGCTGATGTTGCTTACTTCGAGACGCTGGTAATGGGCGCGAGTTCCCAAAAATCAGCGCTCTGGGAAGACATGATCGCCTATCTTGATCGCGAATCGAGTCAGATCGATCCGGTTGAGGAGAGCATCCTCTTACTCGGCGCGTTCGAATTGAAAGATCAGCTTCAAGTCCCTTTTAAGGTTGTCATTTCCGAGGCAGTTGACCTGGCGAAAATATTCGGTGCGACAGACAGTTATAAGTATGTCAACTCGATCCTTGATAAGGTTGCAACCGTCTATCGATCGGTTGAAGTCGGCGCTGTCAGTGCTTAATGCCGCTCTCTGAGTTCGACATTATTGATCGATACTTTGCGCCGCTCGGCGACTGGCAGCCCAAAACCACTGTCCTTGGACCAGGCGATGACTGCGCCGTTCTAAGTCCCAGGGCGGATCATCAAATCTGCATCTCCTCTGACACCTTGATTGAAGGCATCCATTTCCCGATGGCTGCTAGCGGCAGACTCGCGGCAGAACGGTCTCTGGCCGCGGCTGTCAGTGATCTGGCGGCAATGGGCAGTGAACCCATGGCGGCGACTGGCGCGCTGACGCTAAAAGAGCTCAGTGAGCCTTGGCTCCAAGATTTCTCTAGTGCGCTCGCTGAGTGCATCCAGGAATGGCAGATCCCATTAATTGGCGGCAATATTAGTCGAGGCAAAGAGCTCTCGATCACTTGGACTGTCCTCGGATCTGTACCCACCGGGCGTTATGTGACCCGTAGCGGCGCCCAGGTAGGAGATGACGTCTATGTAAGCGGTTGGCCCGGTCGAGCAGGTTTGGCCCTGGAGCAACTGACCAAAGGTGAAATGGTGGATCCAGAACTCCTACGGTATTACGAGCGGCCAGCGCCACGGCTGGAAATAGGACAAAAAATTCGCCCCTTGGTCTCAGCGATGATTGATGTCTCCGATGGATTGTTGTCAGATCTACAACACGTATTGCACGCGTCGAATTGCGGCGCTGATGTTGATGTCTCGGCTCTGGGATTTGATGCCACGCTGGGTCGGCAGAGTCGTAACCCACTTCATCATTTGACCTTGGCCCTCAGCGCTGGCGATGATTATGAGCTATGTTTTTCAGCGCCGGTGAGTCGCCGGGCCGAGTTCGAATCACTGGCTCAAGCCTCAGCGCTACCTTTGACTCGTATCGGTCAAATTGTTTCAACGCCTGGAGTTGTATTCTCTAATTTGCCCAATGGGATCAAGCCTGCTGATCTAGAAGGTTTGACGGGCTATCGGCATTTCGAATGAAACCGCAATTCCTCGATCTTTTGAAGCAACCTGTGCTGTTCTTTGCCTTAGGATTCGGCAGTGGTTTAGTTAAGAAAGGGCCTGGCACAGTCGGGAGCGTGGTGGGGCTCCTGATCTACATTCCTTTGTCCCAGGCGCCTCAGTGGATCTTTATTGGCGCACTGCTGATAGGCTTTTTTTGGGGTGTCTCAATTTGTGGACGGGCTGCGCATCTGTTGGAAATCAAAGATCCTGGTTGCATTGTCTGGGACGAAATCATTGGCATGTTGATCGCATGTTTCATGGTCCCGCTAGAGATAGGTTGGTTAGCCATCGCATTTTTAGGTTTCCGAGTGCTTGATATTTTTAAACCTTGGCCGATTTCCTGGTGCGACCGTAATCTCTCTGGAGGGTTCGGGATTATGGTCGATGATGTGATCGCGGGGGTTGGGGCCTGCGCCTTGGTCCATTTTTTGATGTGGGCCGTCGCGATTTAGGGGATTGCGAAGAATCTATTGTTAAATTAATCGATGAGTGGCACGGTAAGGCCTTTGCTGCAGGAACAAGGAACCCGGGATGAATATCCACCAAATTTACACCTATAACGACCTTAGAAACTTCACTTATCTTCTAGAGTTCGGCAGTGGCGAGGCGATCGTTCTGGATCCTTGGGATTCTGATGAAATCAATGCGGCACTCGCGGCACGGTCTTTGACCCTCAAGGCCATTATCAATACCCATGAGCACTGGGACCACACTCGTGGCAACGAGGCATTGGTTGCGGAGCATGATTGTGAGGTTTGGGCTCACCAAAATGGTGAGGGCAAGATCCCGGGAATGACACGTTCGCTCTCTGCAGGCGAAATGGTGTCGCTCGAGGCTGGGGTCTCGTTAACTGTGCTAGACACCCCTGGACATACATTTGCACATTTGTGTTTTCTTGTTGAAGAGCAGGGGGCCCCTCTGGCGGTATTCACCGGTGACACGTTGTTTAATGCAGGCGTAGGCAACTGCCATAATGGCGGAAGTCCCGAAGCTCTTTATGAAACGGTTAGCGCGCAATTTCATTCGCTCGAAGATGGCGTCGCGGTCTATCCTGGCCATGATTATCTTGAAAATAATTTAAAGTTTACGCTGCATCTTGAGCCCAGCAATGCGTCTGCAGCGCAGTGGCTGGAGCGCGTTGAAGGCAACGATCCTGGTATCTCGCCCGTTGTTACGACGATTGGTGATGAACGATCAATTAACACTTTTTTTAGATTGAGTAATCCTGAAATCCGTAACAGCCTAGAGCTCACGGATGCGAGCGAGGAGGCTGTTTTTCTAGCGCTGCGCAAACGTCGTAATGACTGGTAGGAATCGCTTTGACGATTCAGAAATGAAGGAGTTTTATTGATGAAACCTGTGTGTTTGGTTCTGGGTGCAGGTCGCGGAATCGGTGGCACTGTCGGGGCTCATTTTGCGAAAGCTGGATACCACGCTGTACTTTGCAGAAGAAGCGATGAGGCTGGGTTGCAAGCGTTGGTATCTGGCATTGTTGATTCGGGGGGCGACGCTACTGGCTATCTCATGAATGCCGTCGATGATGAAGTGATCGAGCACAAGGTCGCAGCGATAGAAGCAGAGATTGGTCCAATCGAGACAGTGGTCTACAACCTAGGGGCTCAGATTGGTTCCCGCCGTTTGGAGGAGACATCGTACAAGGCGTTCGAAATGGGCTGGCGAATGGCAACATTTGGATTGTTTAGAGTCGCTCAGGCGGTGGTGCCCAAAATGCGAGAACGCGGTCACGGAAATTTACTTGTGACTTCGGCAACCGCGGCGGTTAGAGGCAATCAAGGCCAGCATTCCCACGCAGCGGCGATGGGGGGTCGGAGAATGTTGTGTCAATCGTTGAATGCTGAGTTGGCGCCAGACGGGATTCATGTGGCGCACATCATTATTGATGGCGCCGTCGATGCGCCCGACACCTTGGGCAAAATGCTGGGCGAGGAACGTTTTCAAGCGCTTCGACAGGCAAAAGGGCTCGAGCACGATGGTCTGATGCTGCCGGATAAAATTGCCGAATCGTATCTTCACATTGCTCAGCAGCACCGCTCCGTTTGGACGCATGAGATGGATTTGAGAGCTTTTTCTGACCAGGCTTGGTGGAACCATTAAGCCGTTTAATCGATAGCGCTGTCGCAAGCTGATCTCTGCCCTGAGCCGAGACTGCAACCAGACTCTCAGGGTCTAGAGTAAGTTCGCCGCTTTGGGCGGCCTTTGGAGGGAGCGGTGAAGCAAGATTTAGTCATCACGTTTATTGGTCGCGATCGTCCAGGGATTGTTCAGGACATGTCGCAGAGAGTAACCGTCCATGGCGGAAATTGGCTTGAAAGCCAGATGACCCGCCTGGCCGGAAAATTTGCGGGTGTCGCTCGCATCAGCGTCTCGGGACAAGCATTTGAGGCTTTGGTGCAAGATTTGAACGCTATCCCAGGTTTGACCTTTATTGTCGACGCGCCTGAGAATGTGGTCGAAGACCTTCAAGCCACAGCTTTTTCATTGAATATTATCGGGCCGGATCGACCAGGGATTCTTGCAGAAATAACCGCCGCTTTAGCAAAGCATGGGGTGAACCTTGTCGATTTGACGACCGAGGTAGGGCCTGCACCGATGACGGGTGATCTGACCTTTTTTGCGGAGGTTTCTATTCTCGTGCCGGCTGACACTGAAATGCAGACGGTGCACGCGCAGTTGAATCAAATTGCCGACGAGCTCGCAATTGATATTCATTTAGAGGCACCGGATCTTCACGGGCCTTGAACAGAGGCTCACTTCCTAAATTATCCTGATTGCCCATTGAGGGTTGAGACACCATGAGTGACGCTGCATTGCCGATAGTTCCAATTAAAACGGGCTTTTTGAGAGCGGTCAGAATGTTGCGTCAAAGTTACCGCAACCCTCTCGAACATGGACAAGCGCTCCGGGAGCAGTTCGGTGATGTTGTCATGCAAAAGACCGGCAAAATGACCATGGTGCATTTGTTTGGCGCTGATGCGCATCAACTGTGTTTACTGAATCCGGATCAAATCCTATCCAATAAAAAAGCCTGGGATTTGATTATTGGTCGGATCTTTCCAAACGGTCTGATGCTCCGTGATGGAGAGGACCATCGTTACCACCGACGATTGATGCAGGCAGGTTTTAAGAGCCCGGTGATGCAACAATATCTCAGCAAAATGTTGCCGCAGATCCAATCCTCGGTTGAGGGTTGGTCACCCGGTCGTGATGGAACCACGATCTTAGCTTATCCAAAATTCAAACAGTTAACGCTGGAATTAGCAGCGACCATTTTTTTAGGAATGGATCTCGGTCAAGACGCGGCGCGAATAAATCAGGCTTTTGAAACCACGGTGGCAGCCTCTATGCCGAAGATTCCGGTGCCGATTCCCGGTAGCTTGTTGTGGCGTGGAATACGAGCCCGTCGCGAGATGTCGGCGTATTTTCACGCACAAATCCCGGCCAAGCGGTCTGGCGGTGAGCAAGATCTTTTTTCACTGCTCTGCCGTGCAGAAGATGAGTCCGGCGCGCATTACACAGATCAAGAAATCGTTGACCACATGATTTTTTTGATGATGGCGGCCCACGACACGACGACCAGCACCTTGACGACGATGATGTACCTGCTTGCGAAATATCCAGAGTGGCAAGACCGCGTCTATGCTGAGTGCAGGGCACAATCGATTGAGCCGGTGACCCGAGAGCAGTTAAGTGAGATGGTCCTCAGTGAGGCCGTCATGAAAGAGGCATTGCGGCTCTATCCGCCGCTGTCGACCTTGCCTAAATTTAGCCTGAAATCCTTCGAGTTTCAGGGTTACCTGATCCCTGCCGGTGCAATGGTGGTGACCTATCCGATCCACACGCATTATATGAATGAATATTGGCATGAACCCGAGCGCTTCAATCCTGAGCGGTTTTTATCAAGTGCTGAGGTAAAGCGTAGGCATCCTTACAGCTGGGTGCCCTTCAGTGGTGGCGCACATATGTGCATTGGCCTTCATTTTGCCGATATGCAGATAAAATTGGTGCTGCGAGAACTGCTGCTGCGGTACCGCTTTAGTGTATCCGAAGGTTACGAGATGCCAATTCAGCAATCCCCCATCTCTAAGCCCAAGGATGGCCTCCCCATTGAATTGGTGCGGCGCGCTTAGCGCTCGGCCCCAAGATTGTGTGCGTTCCGGTTGTCTGGTTACCGCCGCGCTCGAATCGCCTTGGTAAAGGGACGAAGCCATGCGTTGGTGTTGAGGCAAGGGAGCAGACAGACAGAGCTTAAAAGAGAACGGACTTAAATGAGAGCTGGCTTAAAAAAGAGCGGACCAAAAAAAGAGTGATGTGAAAAGACTGGATACGAATACGATGGTACAGGTTCCTACATTGGAGCAACCAAGCCTTAACGTCTCTGGTTGTGAGCGGGATAATCAAAAGACAATCAAAGCCGGTTCGCACCAACTGCATGTTAGAGCGCATGGTCACACAGTGATCGGGGTTTGGGTATGAGCGAACGTCGCTGCTTGATTGTTGGCGCTGGTATTGGCGGGGTTGCGGCGGCGCTGCTGCTTAGCCGCGCTGGTCATCGCGTTACGGTTGTGGAAAGAAAGCCAAGGCCCACTGAATTGGGAGCGGGGCTTCAGATCTCTCCAAATGGAGCCCGCATTCTTCAAAGGCTGGGCCTCGAGTCAGAGGTCCAAGCAATTTCGTCTCGACCTGAAAGGGTCGAATTCCGGGATTGGTCGAATGGCTCGGTGATTGTGCGTTCAATGTTGGGTGCCTCAGCAGAACAGAAATTTCACGCGCCTTACTTTCACTTGTTGCGTTCTGATCTGCTGACCCTCTTGGTTGACGCCGCGGCGCTCGAACCACGGATCGATATGTTGTTTGGTACGGTGATTTCAGAAATCGATGTGACTGCTCCCAGCATTTCTGTGGAATCTGGGAGCAGGACGCTTTCCGCAGATGTCCTGATCGGTGCTGACGGGATTCATTCTCAGGTTCGAGAATGTCTTTTTGGAGGTGATGCGCCGAGGTTTACTGGACAGGTGGCATGGCGGCTGCTGGTCGAGGGCGATCATTTGCCAGAGCACTTGACTCAGCCTGCGGCCAATGTGTGGTGGGGCCCCAAGAAGCACTTCGTGCACTATCCTGTTCGTGGCGGAACAAAAATAAATTGTGTCTGTGTCGTTGAACAGGCGGACTGGGCTGAAGAGTCTTGGACTCAACCTGGTGCCGTGGCTTCGGTTCAGCACGATTTCGAAAACTGGCACGCCGACGTCCAGACGTTGATTCAGGGGGCTGATTCGTCCGCTATTTTTAAATGGGGCCTGTTTGATCGTCCGCCTCTGCGGACTTGGGGCCGACAGCAGGTCACCCTTTTGGGGGATGCCTGTCACCCAACGCTGCCGTTTCTCGCTCAGGGTGCCTCGATGGCGCTCGAAGATGCTGCAGTGCTCGCGCAATGTTTGGAGGGCCAGCCGAACGTAAGCTTGGGCCTTCGTCAGTACGAAACGCTGAGACAGCCCCGTACGGCTTACGTCCAGCGCGCCTCAAGAAGGAACGCGTCGATTTATCATGCCGCCGGCCTCAAAGCGATCCTGCGCAATCGTATTGCCCCTTACGCGGGTAACCGGTTGATGGATAAAATCTACGGGTTTAATGCGTTTGCCTAGTGCCCTCAGTGAAGTGCTCAGAGCGAGGGCCGGTTAAAAAAACGGGTCGGCGCAGGCCCGCCATGACCCCATGGCCCTGAATTTGACATGCTGGGTGAGCGCGCAAGAATGGCCTGTGTGAATCGTTGCGCTTATGTAAAACAGAAGCATCGAAGATCAAGGTAAGCGCATCACCGTTATTTAAGGGGAAAGAAATCATGAAATTAAAAGTCAGTCTTTTGATCCTCTTGGCGATCGCTTTGTGTCTCGCTGTTTTAATAGACCAAAGGGTGAATTTACTTCTGTTAACTATGGCAAGTAGCGAGCCGCCAGCGCTGCTCGAGCCGCAAGACCAAGGCCCTGATGTGAGTTGGTTTGACGATTATTACACCGTCCAGGCCATTGACGAGAAAACCTTTGCAATTGGTGAACCTAGATATTTCCAAAAGAACTTTAATTATCTGATTGTTGGCGAATCTCGGGCGATCGTTTTTGATGCTGGAACGGGCCAAAGAGACATTCGATCTGTTGTTCAAACATTGACTGATTTGCCCGTTACTTTTATACCTTCTCACCTGCACTATGATCATATTGGCAGTGATATTTTTTTTGATCAGACGGCACTGATCAATCTCCCTCATCTCAAGGCAAGAACCATCGATAATGCCTTGGCGCTGACGCGTTTCGAGCATTTAGGAGAGGTAGAAGGCTTCGGGCCGGCAGTCATTCAGGTTGATCAATGGTTGTCTCCCAATGAAGTGATCGACTTAGGCGGGCGGTTTTTAACGGTGCTTTATACGCCGGGACACACGCCAGATTCGATTTCACTGTTTGATGCCGAAGCGGGATATCTGTTCGCCGGTGATTTTTTATATCCAGGGCCGCTTTATGCGTTTTTGCCGAACAGTAGTTTGGGCGATTATTTGCAAGGTGCCGAGACGATACAAGCAGCTGGACAGGGCCAATTGCGGGTTTTTGGGGCGCACCGAGATGAGGCAATCGGGTTACCTGAATTAGGACTGGATCACGTGATTGCGCTTAAAAATAGCCTGCTTGAAATTCGCTCTGGTGCTGCGGATGCTACCGGTATCTATCCAGTCAGTTACGACATTGATGATCGGGTAGTCCTGCTCAGCGAGCCTAAGTGGTTGCAGAACTGGGAGGTTATGTACCCTTCTCTTCACCCGAAAGCAGGGGGTCACATCAACAAGTAGGAAGTTCTGCCGATCGGCCTGCGTAGCTGCAGCCACGACTTTGATGTTGAATTGACGGATACTAGCCCTAGACCACAGTTAAGCAGAGTATTTGGTCCAGAGTTGCCGAAGGAGAACAATGTGCAAGAAACCTTTACTGAAGATCAATTGCAGTTTCGGGAAGTCGTGAGGAAATTCCTCCACGATAAATCGCCGATGTCTGCGGTCAGACAGCTGCAAGAGACTGAATCAGGGTATGACGCGGAAGTATGGCGCTCCCTCGGCCAAGATCTTGGGTTGCCAGGTACGCATCTGCCTGAGGCGTATGGCGGCCTCGGGTATGGACCGATTGAACTGGGCATCATTCTCGAGGAAATGGGTCGAACTTTGTATGGTGGACCATTCTTGTCCTCGGCCGTACTGGCGGGATATGCAACGTCGCTTTTTGCTGAGGAAGCAAGTCGGCAGGTACTGATTCCAGATATTTCGAGCGGTATTTTGCGAGTGGCACTGGTCCTTGATAGCTTGAGTTGTCCTGAGCTGGTTGGGAAGACCTTGACTGTTGATGCTGCTGATCGGCTGACGGGTCGTGCTGAGATCGTCATCGATGCGTTAAGTGCTGATGAACTTCATGTGATTGCAGACAGTCCAAACGGCTTGGGTTTGTATCGCGTCTCGCCAAGTGCCGAGGAGGTCACATTATATGCGCGTGAATCGATAGACCTAACGCGTAAACTTTCCAGTGTCCTGTTCGACCATGCGCCTGTGGAGCGGTTGGGGCAAGTCGATGCAGGCGGCTTGCAGAGGTTCTGGGATCTCGCATGTGTGGCGTTATCACACGAAATGATCGGTGGTGCAGGGGCGCTGCTCGAATCAACGGTCGAATACACCAAAATACGTGTTCAATTTGGGCGGCCGATTGGCTCTTTCCAAGCGCTCAAGCATCGTTGTGCTGACCTTCTGATGGCCTTGGAGTTTGCAAAAGCTGCAACTTATCAAGCTGCGTTCAGCCTTGCGGTGGATGACAACCCTGGGTTTGTGGCCAGTATGGCTAAAGCCATGGCGTCCGACTGTTTTATGGAGACCGCTCGGGCGGCGATTCAATTGCGCGGTGGACTTGGCTTTACTTGGGAGGATGACACTCATCTATTTTTCAAGCGCGCTAAGTGTGATGAGGTTTTGCTGGGGTTACCTCATGTTCATCGAGAGAGGATGATTCAGCAGATGGAGGGTAATGATCGTGCAGCTTAATGAGATTGAAACGGCGGTAAACCAGTTCTTGGATCAAGCATTTTCACCCGATCTTTCTTTGATCGAATGGCGTCAACGACTTGTGGCCGCAGGCTGGGCTGCGCCCAGTTGGCCTGAAGATTGTTTCGGTCGCGGCTTTACCGCCGAGCAGACGGCTGTTGTGGACCGTGTGTTTAAGACCAGGCGGATTGTAGGCGCAGCGCAAGTAGGTCCGAGGCGACTGGCTGCTGAGACCCTCTTGGTGCACGGGTCTGTAGACCAGAAGAATCGATATCTCCCCTCGATATTGACTGGGGAGCACAGCTGGTGCCAATTGTTCAGTGAACCTGGCAGTGGATCCGATTTGGCGGGTGCAGCCACTAAGGCCGAGCGTTCGGGCGATCAATGGATTGTGAATGGTCAAAAGGTCTGGAATACCAGCGCGCACCACGCCGATTTTGGCATTTTGGTGGCTCGAACTGATTGGGATTTACCGAAACATCAGGGCCTGTCCTACTTTTTAATCGATATGCGTCAGCCCGGTGTTGAAGTCCGGCCTTTAAAGCAAATGAACGGTCATGCTTCTTTCAATGAAGTTTTTCTAACCGATGCGGTCGTGCGCCAGGATGATTTAGTAGGAGGAGAAGGCCACGGCTGGGCGGTTGCGACGACAACTTTATCAATAGAGCGTCAGGGCTTTGCACGCGGCCGGAATCCGCGGGCGACGCATTCTGCGCCGGCTCAGGGCCGGGTCTATGATGAAGAAGCAAAAGAGTTGGAAATCGACAACGAGCCATACACTTGGTACCCCCAGCGCGAAGGCCGGCCGGATTTGGTTTTCGAGCGGGCTAGAGAAACGGGCGCGATATCGGATGCCGCCGTACGTCAGGAGATGGCGAAACTCGTTTGCTTGTCAGAGGCAGCCAAAATATCGGCCCGGTTCGTTGCCGCCCATCGAAAGCTGGGAAATGGAGAAGTTTTGCCCGCGGGCTCTATCGGAAAACTCGGCGCGAGTGTGATTGCGCGGCAGGCAGCACAGGTCCATACAATGATTTCGGGAACGGATGCGATGCTCAGTGGATCCGGATCACCGATGGATGGTGTGATTGCAGAAACATTGATTTCGGTACCCGCAATATCGATTGCAGGGGGCACCGACGAAATACAGAGAAACATCATCGCAGAACGAGTACTTGGAATGCCCAAGGAACAACGTCAAGATACGGGGCCTTTTCGAGATATTCCAAGAAACATCAGTTGATGAGTTGATGGGGTGGGGCATTGGCGTGATAGGCCGCATTCTATTGCGGCGGGCGATCGAAGGGGTTTAATGAGTCAATGGTTTAGGTCTAAAGGAGAGGAGAATGTCATTTAAAGGAATTGATCACGTTGTGGTTCGTGTCAAGGATATTGAGTCGGCGATAAAAAATTACAACGTCATACTGGGTCTTGAGCCAACCAGAGCACATTCTGATGCGCTCCAAGCGGATCAGGCTTTCTACCATTTTGACAACGGTACTTTTCTAGAACTGATCATGCCAACCGATGAAGCCTCGGCGATCAGCGGACCTCTCGCCAAGCTTGGCGACGGCGTTCATACCGTGGCTTTCGCGGTCGACGACCGCGCCAAAACTTCTGAGCAGCTCAGCGAGCAAGGTGTTCGGGTGATCGGAGGTACTTTTGTACACCCCGGTGATGCCAATGGGCTACTGGTCCAGCTGTCATCGGATTGATGCGATTTTCAGTCAGGACTGACTGCTGGTACACTTCGCCATCGAAAGGTTAAGAGCATGATTCAATGCCAGTTCAATTTGTAGCCGCCTGCGAGCTGCCAACTCAGTATGGTGAGTTCCGAATGCATGGTTTTGAGGACCCTGACACGCGTCAGGAGCATGTCGCGTTGACGTTTGGTGAGGTTGCAAACCAATCAGGTCTGATTTGCCGTGTGCATTCTGAATGTTTAACAGGCGATTGCCTGTTCAGTATGCGCTGTGACTGCGGCTCTCAGTTGCAAACGGCTTTGCAGAGAATTTCGGAAGAAGGCCGGGGCGTTTTACTCTATTTGCGTCAAGAAGGAAGGGGTATCGGGCTCATCAATAAAATTAGAGCCTACCAGCTTCAGGATGCAGGAGCTGACACCGTCGAAGCCAACGAACGTTTAGGGTTTGATGCCGATCTGCGCGATTACACGATGTGTAAAAGTATGTTCTCCCATCTGCAGGTGTCATCCGTTCGCTTAATGACGAATAATCCAGTCAAGGTCAATGCATTAACGAAATTAGGAATTGTTGTCGAAGACCGAGTTCCAATCGAGACAGGTCAAAATGATCACAACGCGCGATATCTAGAGACGAAAGCAGGAAAGCTTGGACATCTCCTAGGAGCATCAGAAGCTGGTTAAGCTCCGTGCTGTTCTTGGTGGTGCTTTATTCGCGCGCAGATACTCTGCGCATCTAAGCCCGATGCCTGACGCATCAGAGCAGGCGACTCAGGTTGGATAAATGCATCGGGTATACCCAGGTTCAGCACGAGACCTCGGTAACCTTGAGTTAAAAGATACTCGTTAACAGCAGAACCAGCACCACCTTGTAGCGCATTCTCCTCGATGGTCACGATCAAATCATGGGTCTGGCTAAGGGCGAGAATCAGACGTTCATCGATCGGCTTTACAAAGCGCATATCAACCAGCGTGGCGTCGAAGGTGTCAGCCACTTCAAGGGCAACATTCACCATGCTTCCGAAAGCAAGAATTGCGATCGAGCTACCCTCTCGAAGGGTATTGCCCTCACCCATTTTAATCGGACTGGTGAGCTCAGTTGCTCGGCCGGTCACAGCCCCGCGGGGATAGCGCACACAAGCAGGTCCGCGATGCTCGTAGCCGAAATCCAGTTGGGCAAGGAGCTCTGCCTCATTGGAGGGCGCCATGATCACTAGATTAGGAATACAACGAAGGAACGAGTGATCAAAAACCCCGGAGTGGGTCGGTCCATCTTCAAGGAGGCCTGCGCG
>Ga0213863_10000574_pt1 | contig 27938 bp, 29 predicted proteins | sample PICome_8_FD_160128 | JGI IMG/M metagenome (GOLD analysis project Ga0213863, IMG submission 160128) | Coastal seawater microbial communities near Pivers Island, North Carolina, United States - PICO497 | ecosystem: Environmental > Aquatic > Marine > Coastal | place: USA: North Carolina... | reverse complement strand
TTGAAATCCACTATGATATTCCCTGTAAATTCATTTTAAGATGCTTTTAGTTTAATATTGCGCATCAGAAATAAAATAATATCATATGGATCAAGAAACCGTCAGAACTATTTGCTATCTAGCCAGACTAGAAATAGATCAAAGCAAATCTGAAAAAATACAAAATGACCTAGAGACAATTATTGATCTCATAGGTGGCTTACAAACAATTGATACCGCAGATATTGAGCCTCTTTACAGTCCACTTGAAATGACAGCTTTTATGCATGATGACGTTGAAAAGTCAGATAATAAAAAAGAGAAATTCCTTGAAAATGCAGCTGCATCAAATGAGGACTACTTTCTAGTTCCACGAGTAGTTGAATGAGTATTCAATTTAAATCAATTGTTGACCTTCGAAAGATGCTTGATGAAAAATTGATATCTGCTGCGGAGCTAACTCAAGAATCTCTTAAATTAGCCAAAAAATATAAAGAACTAAATTGTTTTGTAACAATGAATGAGAAATTAAGTGCGGAAAAGGCTGACGCTATAGATTTAAATGAAAAAGGCTCTTCATGGCTTTCAGGGATTCCATTAGCACAAAAAGATTTATTTTGTACTGAAGGCTTAAGGACAACATGCTCTTCAAAAATACTCAACAATTTTATCCCTCCATACACTGCAACAGCAGTAAAAAAACTAGAGGATGCTGGTTCTATTACTATTGGTAAAACAAATATGGATGAGTTTGCAATGGGATCTTCCAATGAAACTAGTTTTTTTGGAAATGTGCATAACCCTTGGAAAAAAGGATATGTGCCAGGGGGGAGTTCTGGTGGATCCGCTGCAGCTGTAGCAGCTGGTATTGTTCCAGCCGCCACTGGAACTGATACAGGAGGATCAATCCGTCAACCTGCCGCTCATTGTGGAATCACTGGATTAAAACCAACTTATGGCAGAATTTCTAGATGGGGGATGATAGCTTTTGCCTCAAGCCTAGATCAAGCTGGACCACTGGCGAGAACAGCCGAAGATTGCGCCATATTGCTTAATATAATGTCAGGGTATGACTCAAAAGACACCACATCATTAAACTCTGATGTCCCTGATTTCTTGGAAAATATCAATCAACCTATTGATGGGTTAAAAATTGGTATTATAAAAGAATTTGATCTCGGCGACTTAGACCCTCAAGTACAAGCACTTTTTGAGGAGTCAAAAAAAAACTATGAGGCCTTAGGCGCTCAATTCATCGAAATTTCACTGCCAAATATATCTGCATCTGTTCCAACCTATTACTCCATCGCCCCAGCCGAGTGCTCATCAAATTTATCACGATTTGATGGTGTGCGTTTTGGACATAGAGCAGAAAATACTAATGATTTAAATGATTTATATATCAAATCAAGAAGCGAAGGTTTTGGAGATGAAGTTAAACGAAGAATACTTATCGGAACATACGCGCTTTCTGCTGGATACTATGATGCCTATTATAAAAAGGCACAACAGGTTAGAAGATTAATCAAGAATGATTTTGACCATGCTTTCCAATCTGTTGACGTTTTGATGACGCCAACTTCACCTAATGCCGCCTTTAAATTTGGTAGTAAGGGTGCACAAAATCCCGTTGAGCTTTACCTCGAAGACCTCTTCACAATTTCATCTAATTTAGCGGGCCTTCCTGCAATTTCAATTCCACATGGACAAATTAATTCCCTACCAGCTGGCCTTCAATTAATTGGAAATTTTCTGAGGGAAGATCAGATACTTAATGCTGCACATATATTCCAAAAAAACTCAGCTCATCATCAAGCTCAACCTAATTTGGGAGATTTTTAATGGGCTGGGAAACTGTTATTGGGCTAGAAACACATGTTCAGCTATCAACAAAAACCAAGCTATTTTCAAGAGCCTCTACTGCTTTTGGGGCAAGTCCAAATACAAATGTAAATTTAATTGATTGCGGTCTTCCAGGAGTTCTGCCATCTGTAAATAAAGAGGCTTTTTACAAAGCGATCAGATTTGGAATGGCTGTTGGGGCACAGATTAATCAAACCTCATTATTTGATAGAAAAAATTACTTTTACGCTGATCTCCCTAAGGGTTATCAAATTACACAAATGGATTTACCAATTGTTTTAGGTGGATCTATAGAAATTATCTCAGATGACTCAGCTAAAACTATTAATATTACTAGAGCTCATTTAGAGGAAGATGCTGGTAAATCAATCCATGATGAATTTGAGGGCTTCTCCGCAATAGATTTAAATAGAGCAGGAACCCCGCTTTTAGAAATTGTTTCTGAACCAGAGATTTCAAGTGCAAAAGAGGCAGTTGCATACATGAAAGCCATGCATCAGCTTGTTACCTACTTAGATGTATCTGATGGGAATATGGCGCAAGGCTCTCTCAGGTGTGATGCAAATGTATCCATAAGAAAAAAAGGTGAGAAAGAGCTAGGCACTAGAACAGAAATAAAAAATATTAATTCTTTTAAATTTATTGAAAAAGCTATTAATTTTGAGATTAAAAGACAAATTAAAGTTCTTGAAAATGGAGAAAAGGTTACCCAAGAAACAAGACTTTATGACAGCTCCAAAGATGAGACTCGACCAATGAGATCAAAAGAATTTGCAAATGATTACAGGTATTTTCCTGAGCCAGACCTGCTTCCGGTTATTATTTCTGATGAGGAAATACAAAAAATTAGAGATGAATTTCCAGAGCTTCCAAGGGAAAAAGAAACTCGTTATCAGGAAGAATTTGGTTTATCAGTATATGATGCACAAATTATTGCATCCTCTAAGTCCATGGCTGATTTCTTTGAGACTGCTTTGCAAAAAACTAAAAATTACTCCCTTCTATCAAATTGGTTGATAGGGGAAATTAGTGCATATTTAAATAAAGAGCAAATAGAAATTAATGAATCAAAGCTAACCCCTGATATAGTTGCTTTGCTAATTAATCGAATTGATGACCAAACTATTTCTGGCAAAATTGGAAAATCTATATTTGAAGAAATGTGCACAAACGGATCTTCACCGGATGAAATTATTAAATCTCAAGGCTTAGAGCAAATATCTGACGATGGAGCCATTGAAGAAATTATTATGACTGTGATTAATGAAAATCCAGCTCAAGTAGAGGCATATCTAGCTGGCAAAGACAAATTATTTGGTTTCTTTGTTGGGCAAGTAATGAAATTAACTGAAGGCAAGGCAAATCCCAATACTGTTAATAGCATCTTAAAAGATAAACTTAAGTAATAAATAAACTTAAAGTCTCAGCAATATATGCCGGTTTATCCACTCCCTTAATTTCCATTGAAACTTCATTTTTAACTAAAAACTGTCCTGGATTTTTTTCTGTCACATCAATACATTTAGTATGTATACGAACTTCTGAATTAACTGGAACTGGGCTTAAGAAACGCACTTTGTCCAAACCATAATTCAAACCCATTTTTGTCCCCTCAAGCACCATACCAATTTCTTGTGCAAATGAAATGCCGGCAACTAAGGATAATGAAAGAAAGCCATGTGCAATTGTTGAACCAAAAATAGGTTCTGCTTGTTTTGGATCAACATGTATAAATTGATGATCCATGGTTGCATCGGCAAATTTATCAATTCTTTCTTGATCAATCACCATCCATTCGGAAGCGCCAAGATCCTTACCAATTACCGAATCAATTTCACCAGGTTTTACAATGTGTAACATATCATTCTCCCATTAAATGTTCTTTATATTCTTCTCTTAACTCAACTTTCAACAACTTTCCTGTTGCGCCATGCGGAAGCTCTTTGACAAAAATAATATCATCGGGTAACCACCACTTAACAACTTTTTCTAGCAAGAAATTATTGATTTCCTGCTTATCAATTTCATTTCCATCTTTTGTGATCAAGAAAAGTAAAGGTCTCTCATCCCACTTAGGATGTGGAACTCCGACGACGCATGCTTCAAGTACATTTTCGTGAGTTAGCACAGCATTTTCTAAGTCGATTGAGCTTATCCATTCTCCTCCGGTCTTTATCACATCTTTTGCTCTATCGACAATTTGCATGCATCCGTCTGGATGGATAGTTGCAACATCTCCAGTATCGAACCAGCCCTCCTCATCTACTGCGGGACCATCTGCTTTGTAATATTTATGAATGATCCAAGGGCCTTTAACCTTTAGAGCACCGCTTGCCTCTCCGTCCCTAGGAAGTTCATTATTTTCATCATCAACAGTCTTAATCTCCACGCCAAACATCGGATAACCCTGTTTGGTTTGAAGCTGATATCTTTCTTCTTTAGGCAGGCTCATGGTTTTTTTGGTTGGAGCATTTAAAGTTCCAAGAGGACTCATTTCTGTCATCCCCCATCCATGAGTTAAAAATGCATCATGCTGTTCATCAAATGCCTTGATCATTGCATAAGGTGCTGCAGAGCCTCCAACTAAAACTTGATCAACTGTATCAAGCTTAAGGCCCTTTCCTTCAAGATATTGTAATAGTCCAAGCCAAACGGTTGGAACACCCAGCATTGAGTCAACTGATTCTTGCTTTACCAGCTCATACAAGGACTCTCCATCCAGAGCGTGGCAAGGCAAAACTAAAGTTATTCCGGTAATTAATGCACAATAAGGTACGCCCCAAGCATTAACATGAAACATAGGTACAACTGGTAAGACTGAACTAGAAGAGTCAAAACCCATGGCTCCAGATACTGAAATTGCATGCAAAATAGTTGACCTGTGAGAATATAAAACCCCCTTAGGATTACCAGTAGTACCAGAGGTATAACACAAAGCAACTGCATCATCTTCATTTAATTCAGGCCAATCGTATTCATCTGACTCATCTTTAATTAATTCATCATAACTTAATGCATTTTTTAAATTATTTTCTGGAATCATATCCCTTGATGATGCAATAATTATTGTTTTAACTGTATCTAATTTATCTTGAACACTCTCCACAAGCGGAATAAATGTAGGATCAACAATTAAAACCTCATCCTCTGCATGATTAAGTATGTATATTAACTGGTCAGGAGAATACCTTGGGTTTAATGTATGTAGGATAGCTCCCATGCCAGATACGGCAAAATAGGTTTCAAAGTGCCTACTGTTATTCCAGGCAATAGTTGCAACTCGATCATGCGCATTTACGCCAAGTTTTGCGAGAGCATTAGCAAGCTTTTTAGAACGCTTAATTGACTTTCCATATGTAGTTGAATTTATTGATCCATCTAATTCTCGTGAAACTAATTTGCCATCAAAATTATATTTTTCGGCATGTAAAATTGCCTGTGGGATAGTTAAATCCCAGTTCATCATATTACCTTTCATTACAGTAACCCCTTTATTTATTAGTAATCTTGAAGTTTTTTAACAGAATTATATCCTGCGTTGACTCTCAAGAATAAATCTTATCATATGAAAATAATATTATTTATTTGCATAGGTATATCTGTCTAAGCCTTGAAAATCTTTGCAAGTCACAATATTTTTAAAGCCAAAATCTTTTAAGATGTTTGAAACCTCGGATCCTTGAGAATAACCGTGTTCAAATATGATTTTCCCTCCTAACTTTAAAGAATGAATTGCTTTTGAGGCAATGTGAAGAAAGCTTTTTGATCCATTTACGGAAGTCAATGCCATTAAAGGCTCATGATGAAGGGCGCTGAGATGGGCATCATTTGGTTTTATATATGGTGGATTGGAAATAACTAAATCAAGAGAATTCTCTATGGAGTAAGCTAACCAATCAGCTTGCATAAAAGTTACATTGAAAGCGTTGTGGCGCTCTCTATTGATGTGAGCTACTTTTAGAGCTGAATCTGAAAGATCTGTGGCAAGAATTTTAAGATCTTTATTTTTCAAGCAAATTGATATGGCAATGCAACCTGAGCCCGTTCCAACCTCAACAATGGTCGAGTTTTTATTTAACGATAGATCTAATGCCCACTCTACAATTAGTTCTGTTTCCGGTCTAGGAATTAATACTCTTGAATCAACATAAAATTTATACCCCATGAATTCTGATTCATTTGTAATATAATCAAAGGGAACGCCGGCTAAGTATGATGAAAAAAAAGTATCGAGTTTTGAGGTTTCTTCAGCTGATAAATTATACTCATCTTCAAGAGTGATGATGGTATCGCTTAATTCAAGAGACTTTAAGAAGTATTTTAGGTCTTGTAAAATATTTTGATGCTGAGATTCTTTTGATCTAGCGAGAGTAAAATAATTTTTAAGGCTTTGATTCAATTATGAGGTTTCTTCAAGGTTAGAAAGCTGGGCTAATTGATTTTCGGTAATTAACGCTTGGCAAATAGAAATCATGTCGCCATCCATTACTTGGTCTAAATTATGCTGGGTTAGCTTGATTCTGTGATCAGTGATACGTCCCTGAGGGAAATTATAAGTCCTAATCTTCTCACTTCTATCACCGGTACCCACAAGAATTTTTCTTTCACTGGCAATTATATTTTGCTGCTCATCAATCTCATTTTGTTTTAATTTTGCCGCCAAAAGAGCCATAGCTTTAGCCTTATTCTTATGCTGAGATCGATCATCCTGACACTCCACTACCACTCCTGTTGGAATGTGAGTTAGGCGAACGGCAGAGTCAGTTTTGTTAACATGCTGCCCCCCTGCACCAGATGCTCTGTAAGTATCTACCCTTAAATCGCTTTTATCTATTTCTATGTCTTGGACTTCATCAACTTCAGGTAAAATTGCAACGGTAACTGTTGAGGTATGAATCCTACCTTGCGACTCAGTCTCAGGCACTCTTTGAACACGATGAACACCAGATTCAAACTTAAGGAACTTAAAAACCCCTTGACCATTAATTTTCACAACAGCCTCTTTCAAGCCACTGGGCTCTGATTGCTTTGTATTTACAATTTCAACCTTCCAGCCTTGACGCTCAGATAGCCTTGAATACATTCTAAATAAATCTGCTGCAAAGATTGCAGCCTCATCGCCACCCGCTCCCGCTCTAATCTCAAGGTAAGCAGCCCCATCATCTGCTTGATCTTTAGGCAACAACATGAATTTAAGTTTTTGTTCAAGCTCTGCAATCTTCTCTTGGTTGGATGTGACTTCTATTTTTGCAAGCTCAATTAACTCTAAATCTCCCGAGTCTAAAAGTTCCTTTGCGCCACTTAATTCTTTCTCCACATCTTGGAGTGATTGAAATAGATCAACGATGGGAGTAATTTCAGAATATTCCTTATTTAATTGAGTGAACTGAGCCATATCATCTGTCGCACCCTCTTTTGCAAGAGCTTCATGTATCTCCGTGGATCGAACTCTAATGCTCTCTAATTTTGCAATAATGGAATCTTCAAGCACTTCTAATTTCCTTAATCATAGACAAAACAGCATGAGGGGTTAATGTTGAAATATATTGTAGCTGATCCTCTGAGACAACATTCATTTGTTTAAGGGATGCACATGGGTCATCTGAATTCAGCAACTCTAAGAAGTCTTGCTCATCAAGATTATTAGAGACATTCTTAAGAGCAATATAAGCTTCATTGCGATTGTTTTTATTAGCCTTCTCTTGAATTAAAGATTCAATTCTTTGCTGAATAAGATCTCTTGCTTTTAATGCCTCAGAGGAGCGCTCCTCTAGATTCTCTTGGGTGACAAGCTCTATATCTTCAATTGTGAATAAATAAGCATACTCCAGATCTCTCACTTGATTCTCTATGTTTCTAGGAACTCCCAAATCGATTAATAGCATTGGTTTGTTCTTTCTTTCCCTCATGGCTTGCTCTATCAATCCCTTTCCAATAATAGGTAGAGGTGAATTAATAGAAGTGACTAAAATATCTGTATTCTGAATCATAGTACCAAGCTGAGATAACTGAGTTGTCTCAATAGAAAAAGCATTGTTAATTGTTAATGTTTTCTTAGATCGATTAACCGCATTGATATTGGTGATGCCATTTGTAAAAAAATTTTCAATGACGCTCATTGCCATTTGGCCAGCCCCTACTATTGTAAGTTTTTGCTGAGTGGGATCCTCAAAAATCTCTTGAACAATTTTTAACGATAATCCTGAAACAGATAGCGGGTTAAAACCAATCTGTGTTTCTGTTCTTGCTGCTTTTGCAATTGATATAATATCCTCTGTTAGTTTTTGAAATGAGCCGTTCAATGAACCGAGTCCAATATATGTCTGAATTGATTGCTTGAATTGGCCCAGTATTTCCTGCTCACCCAATACCTGAGAATCAAGGCCACTTGCAACATAGCACATATGTTCGATAGCCTCATTACCGTTAAAAAAATATAAATCATCATTCAGACAATTCCTTGAACCAAAGAACTCAAGGGTTTTTTGGGCAATTTGCTTTATGTTTAATGAGGCGCCGTAAACATAAACCTCAGTTCTATTACAGGTAGAGAGAGAGAAAAATGATTCTATGGAATCATTAAAACTCCTGTCAAAGAAATTTTTAAAGTCTTCTTGATTAGAGTCATTTATAATAAAAAGCTCTCTCTCTGATAACTTTGTAGTTTTATGATTTATGCCAAATAGCTGTAATTCCATAACAAAAATTATCTCAATATTTCTTTTAATATTCTTAGGTTCATGTTCATCAATATCTAGCTCAACATTTTCAGAAAGAGTATTTACAGGCAAGCTATCCTTTGCCGACACTCACAGCCGCTCTAACTATAATATAAGAGTTAATGCATTGCCTGAAAACGTTATTATACAGATTGGTAAACCTTTATTTGGAAATCTATTAAAGATTGAATTTCATCATTCCGCAGGTCTGTCTTTTGATCCGAAAATTGATAATGACTACCTTTATTTACTGCAGGGCTTTGATAACAAAGACTATGTCAATTTTTTTAATTCTTGCTTCGGTAATCTAAGTATTGATAAAAATATGTTCATCTTAAAAAAATATAACTTTGAATTAAAATGCAGCTATCAAAATAATGATGAGGTATCAGTCCATATGATGTACAAAACTGAGCTAAAAATTGTTGGGCTTTTAAAGCATGTATAGCCTAAAATTAAATTGCCCCGCAAAACTGAACTTAAATCTCTCAGTGTTGAGCAAAAGAACTGATGGGATGCATGAAATTAAGACACAATTTCAGCTAATCAATTTATTTGATGAAATGTCAATCAAAAGGACGTCGAGTAAATCCATTTCTGTAAAAACTAATCTCAGAACTTCAATCGATGGAGAGCAAAATATAGTTTTTGATGCAGTTAGATCATTATCAAATTACATTGGCAAAGAAATCTATTGTGATATAGAGATTGTAAAGAATATCCCATTAGGAGGGGGCTTGGGCGGGGGTAGCTCAAATGCAGCAGCAGCTCTCATAGGAATAAATTTTTTATTTAAGCTTGGACTTTCTTTTTCAGAATTAATGAAGCTGGGCAAAAAACTTGGAGCAGATGTACCTTTTTTTATTTTTGGAAAAAATGCTCATGCATCTGGTATTGGTGAAAAGCTATCTGAGGAAATAAAAAACTCTAATGAAAAATATTTACTACTATTTCCTCAAGTTCACTCCTCAACCAAAGAACTTTTCTCTGAATGGGATGATTTAACCAAGAATTCTCAAGAATCAATTCTGGCGAAGGAAGAAAACTCGTTTTTGCCTATCTTTCTTGAAAAAAATCAAGATATAAAAAAAATTTTTAATGAATTGAATAAAAATAACTCCTTTAAGCTATCCGGAACAGGATCAACAATATTTTGTGCTTATAATGATAAAAGTAAAATTGAAAAAACTTTAAAAAAAATTCCAACTAAATGGAGACACTCTTTTTGCGAACCTTTACAATGTTCACCATTATTAACTTACTTAAAATAATGGGGTGTAGCCAAGCGGTAAGGCAACGGGTTTTGATCCCGTCATGCGCTGGTTCGAATCCAGCCACCCCAGCCAATACTAAAGAAAATGATTAATAAACCTACTGTAGGAATTTTTTCAGGCTCCGCATCAATATCCCTTTCAGAGGAAGTTGCAAAGATACTTGGCCTAAAGCTTGGTAATATTGATCTTGGAAAGTTTTCTGACGGTGAAATAAAGGTAGAAATTCTCGAGAATGTTAGAGGCCATGAAGCATATATTATTCAGTCCACATGCGCTCCAACAAATTCCAATTTAATGGAGTTAATGTTAATTACTGATGCTCTAAAGCGCTCATCAGCCTCTAGAATCACAGCTATCCTTCCCTATTATGGTTATGCTCGTCAAGACAGAAGGGTAAGATCTGCCAGGGTTCCAATTAGCGCTAAAGTTATAGCAGACATGATGAACTCAGTTGGTGTCGATAGAGTGCTAACTGTTGATCTGCACTCAGAATCTATTCAAGGTTTCTTTGATATGCCTGCAGATAATGTTTATGCAACCAAGATTATGCACGATGATATTAAATCAAGGTCTACAAAAGAAGAAGAAATATTAGTTGTTTCTCCAGACGTCGGAGGAGTTGTAAGAGCAAGAGCATTAGCTAAATTCTTAGATGAGTCTGAGCTTGCAATTATTGATAAAAGACGAGCAACTGTAAACGAATCTGAGGTAATGAACATTATTGGAAATGTTGAAGGAAAAAGTTGCATTGTCCCTGATGATATTATTGATACAGCAGGAACATTATGTAATGCAGCTCAGGCTCTTAAAGATGCAGGAGCGGCCAAAGTGAAAGCTTATATTACCCATCCAGTTTTATCTGGACCTGCAATTGAAAGAATCTCTAATTCTTCGATAGATGAATTAGTTGTAACCAATTCAATTTCTTTGTCCCCAGAAGCAGAAAAATGCAGTAAAATACGCGTCATTTCTCTTGCCCCTACTATTGCAGAGTGCATCAGAAGATTAAACAATGAAGAGTCGCTAAGCGCTCTATTTTTGTAGAAAGATAAGTTATAAGGTAAGACATATGTCAAATGAAATTATATTAAATGCAGATCTAAGAGTTAGGACTGGAACAAATAAGACTCGAGAAATTAGACGAGAAGATTCAATGGTTCCTGCTATTATCTATGGTAATGATGAAGAATCAAAGAACATTAAACTAAAATTAAATGAGCTTACAAAAGCTTCAGAAAATGAACTCTTTTATACCCAAGTTCTTAAAATTTTACTTGAAGGAAACGAAGAAAAAGTTGTTCTCAAGGAACTTCAAAGAGAACCTGTAAAAGGTAAATTTCTTCATGCAGACTTTCAAAGAGTTTCCAGAAAAACAAAACTCAAAGTTATTGTTCCATTCAGATTCAATGGCGAAGAGGACTGTGAAGGAGTTAAAACAGATGGTGGCGTGCTTGCTAAAGCAATTTCAGAAATAGAAATCGCTTGCTTGGCAGGAAATATCCCAGAAGCAATTGAAATTGATATTACAAACTTAATGCTAAATGAGGCAATCCGTTTATCTGACATAAATCTCCCAGAGGGCGCTGAAATTCCTGGCTTTGATGAAGAAAATGATCAAATGATTGTTTCAGTCAATCCTCCAAGAGCAGAAGAAGAGCCTGAGATTTTACCTGATGGTGAGGAAGGTGAAGTGGCTGAGGGAGAAGAGGAATCTGTCGAACAAGATGATTCTAGTGAAGAGGCTCCTGAAGAAGAATCAAGTGATTAAGGTTCGTATTTTCTGTGCCTAATATCTGTATCATTGGCTTAGGCAATCCTGGCGCTCAATACAATGCAACACGACATAATATTGGAAAAGACTGGATAAAAAGTATAGCAGCAGATTGTAATCTAGAGCTTCATTCTAAGAAAAAAATTCAAGCTACTGTCGCCATGTCTTCTGATGAAAAAATTCTGTGGGGTTATCCAGATCAGTATGTGAATGAATCCGGTCATTCGATTAACAAAATTGTAAAAACAACAAATTTCAGTCTCGAGAGAATAATAATTATTCATGATGATTTAGACCTACCAATTGGAAATCTGAAGCTAAAAATAGGTGGAGGTCATGGTGGCCATAATGGGCTGAGAAGTATCATATCTCACTCAGGACAATCATTTATTAGGCTGAGGGTAGGAATTGGGCATCCAGGAAATAAGGTAGATGTAACAAACTGGGTTTTAGGCAAATTTAAGCCAGCTGAAAAAGACCCAATTCTAGAAAGCTTTTATAAATTTAATAGCATTATTGAGCTTTTGAGCAACAATGATATTGAGAGAGCTCAATTAAAACTTCATACCGAATAAAATGGGGTTTAAATGTGGAATTTTAGGATTGCCTAACGTAGGTAAGTCAACTTTGTTTAATGCAATAACAAAATCATCAATTCCAGCAGAGAACTTTCCATTTTGTACAATTGAACCCAATCTTGGAGTAGTCAATGTTCCAGATAAGAGACTGGATAGCATTAATAGCATTGTAAAATCTGAAAAAGTAATCCCAACTACTATGAGCTTTGTTGATATTGCTGGGCTTGTAAAAGGTGCCTCCAGGGGTGAGGGTTTGGGAAATGCTTTCCTAAGTAATATTAGAGAAATGAATGCCCTCCTCCACGTTGTTAGGTGTTTTGATGATGAAAATGTTGTACATGTTGATGGCACAATCAATCCACTAAAAGATGTTGAAACCATTAATCTTGAATTAATTTTTGCAGATCTTGAGGTTCTTGAAAAAAGAGAGCAAAAGTTAGAAAAACTAATCAGGTCTGGAGATGGAGATGCGAAAAAAAATAAAGAAATAATCCAATCTCTGAAAGAACTAATGGAAAACGGAAATTTACCAAGGCTGGATCAGTTTGATGCTGAAGAGATAAAATTTATTGAAAGCATGAATCTGCTTTCAACTAAACCAATGGTGTTAGTTGCAAACCTATCTGATGATGATTCAAAAAATAATCTAGGTGATTTAGAGGATTATGCAAATAATAATCACATGAATATTATTCCCACTGTCATTAAAGTTGAACATGAGCTAGCTACTCTTGATGAAGATGAACAAGCAGAATATCTAGAATTACTGGGAATAGATGAGCCTGTATTAAATAAAATTATTCTTGCAGGCTATAAGCTGCTTAATCTAGAAACATTTTTTACCTCTGGGCCAAAAGAATCGAGAGCCTGGACAATGCGTCAGAACTCTTTAGCACCTCAAGCTGCCGGCGTTATTCATACAGATTTTGAAAGAGGTTTTATCAAAGCTGAAGTTATTTCATATGAAGATTTTATCTATTGTGAAGGGGAATCTGGAGCTAAGAGAGATGGTAAATTGAGGCTTGAAGGAAAGGATTATATGGTGATGGATGGTGATGTAATTCACTTTAAATTTAATGTTTGACTTATAAATCAAGTTCTTTATCATTTCACCACTTGGCTATGTAGCTCAGATGGTTAGAGCACAGCACTCATAACGCTGGGGTCGGTGGTTCAATTCCACCCATAGCCACCATTAGCAATAAATTTTAAAAATAAAAAAGAAAGGTCAGATAATAAAGTTACCTGAGATTTGACGCTCTTGTATCTACTATTCTTTCTTAAAGAATATCAAAATTATTATTAAAGATACTAATACCAATAAAGCATCTTCACCAAGCATGCTTAAAATATCAGTAACATTTTTGTAAACATCTCCAACAAATGGAGTAGTAGGACCAAAAATAATACCTAGTAACAGAGAAACTGCTACCAGAGGCAATAATAATTTTAATAACTTGTTAAAAAATGCAGTGAGTTTTATAAGAGAGTTATTAAGATTCATTTTTTATAAAAAAGTTAGAAAGGGTCTAATGACCCTTTCTAACGTAGATTAAGCAATGCTTATCTGTTTACTAAGCTATATAGAACCGCTAATACAAGTAGCCCTACAACACCGCTAGAAGCCAAAGACTCGACTAAAGAAGTAATGTTTCCAATTACATCTAGCCCCATCATATCACCGAAAGCAAGGCTTCCAACGATACCAAGTCCTAAGATACCAACGATAACACTAGTCAGATTACTAACTAGGTCGCTTAACATTCTAAATGCATTATCCATAATTTCCCCCTATGGTTTGCATGGTTAGTTAACCTATAAAACCATAAAATGAAATTGTGGACAAGAAAAACGTATGAAAAAACTTGCTAAATTTGACTTTTAGCAAATTTATCTATAAATATTATATATAATATTTTTTATATATTATAAGTTTTAGTTATTTTATAATGGCTACTGCTCTAATACTTTTTTGGATAATTTCATTTTTCCTCGATCAAATCCAATTAACTTGACCTTGATAACATCACCCTCACTAAGAACATCAGAAACATTCTCAACTCGCTCAGAGGAAATCTCAGAAACATGAAGCAAACCATCCTTACCAGGTAGAATATTGACAAAAGCACCAAAATCTACAATCTTGACAACTTTTCCTTCATAAACTTTATCTAATTCAGGGTCTTCTATGATCCCTTCAATGATTTCAAGAGCAGCTTTCATGATTGATTGTGTTTCACCGAATATAGTTACAACACCATCATCATTTACATCTACAGATGCTCCTGTATCAGCCTGCATGCCCTTAATTACAGCCCCACCTTTACCAATAATCTCTTTTATCTTGTCTTGGTGAACAGTAATTTTTTTCATTGCAGGAGTATTATCAGACAATTCTTTTGGTGCAGAAATCACATCATTCATTTTCTCTAAAATATGCATTCTGGCATTTTTTGCTTTCTCTAATGCAGACTCCATAATTTCGGCTGTGATGCCTTGAACTTTAATATCCATTTGTAATGCAGTAACACCTTCTGAAGTTCCAGCAACTTTAAAATCCATATCTCCAAGGTGATCTTCATCTCCAAGAATATCTGTTAATACTGCGAAACTATCTTCTTCTTTAATAAGCCCCATCGCAATACCTGCAACTGGATTTGAAATAGGTACACCTGCATCCATTAGTGATAGAGATGTTCCACAAACAGAAGCCATCGAGCTTGATCCATTAGATTCGGTGATTTCTGAAACAACTCTCAAAGTGTAACCAAACTCCTCCGAATCTGGCAGAACAGCTTTGATTGCTCTTTTTGCTAAGTTTCCATGGCCAATCTCTCTGCGTTTTGGCCCGAGCGGCATACCAATCTCTCCGACACTATATGCAGGGAAGTTGTAATGCAGCATGAAGGTATTTGATTCTTCACCATTTAATCCCTCTATCCTTTGCGCATCTCTTGTTGAGCCAAGTGTAGCTGCAACTAAGGCTTGGGTTTCACCGCGAGTAAATAAAGATGAACCATGAACGCTTGGCAGAACATTTGTTTCGACATAGATTGGTCTCACGGTATCTAAGTCTCTTCCATCAATCCTGGGCTCATTAGATAAGATGCTTTTTCGAACTATATCTTTTTCTACTAATTTAAAGGCATTCATTAATTTACCTCTTTCCATTTCATCTAGATCTTCGTGAGCTTCATTGATCTTTTCTCTAATAGAATTGATTGCTTCGCCTCTATCAGCTTTATCTGCAATCTTGAATGCACTTGCTATTTCTTGAGTAAAAGAATCAGTAATCTTCTGCTTGAATTCAGCCGTTAATTTGTCTTCAGAATGCTCCCATGGAGTAGGATTTACTTTAGCCCTTAAGTCTGAGCAAGCTTTTATAACTTTTTGCATCTCTTGATGACCATAGAGTACTGAACCCAACATCAGATCTTCACTCAGCTCACTTGCTTCAGATTCAACCATTAATACAGCATCTTCAGTTCCTGCCACTACCATATCCAACATGGATTTCTCAAGCTCTTCAGGGGATGGATTTAAAACATAATTACTATCAATGAAGCCAACTCTTGCAGCTCCAAGAGGACCTTGAAATGGGACTCCTGAAGTTGATAGGGCTGCTGATGCTCCAATCAAAGATGCTATATCAGGATTAATATTTTTATCTGATGATAAGACAGTACAGAAAATCTGTATTTCATTTTTAAAATCTTCTGGGAACAGCGGCCTAATAGGCCTATCAATCAATCTGGAGGTTAACGTCTCTTGCTCGGTTGGCCTAGCTTCCCTTTTGAAATATCCACCTGGAATTTTTCCAGCTGCATAAAACTTTTCTTGATAGAAAACGGCTAGAGGGAAAAAATCCTTCTTTGGATCTGCTTCTTTTCTAGCTACCATAGTTGTTAATACAACTAAGTTATCAATAGTAACAATAATGCTTGAAGTGGCTTGTCTTGCAATTTTACCAGTTTCAATCTTGACAGTTTTATTTCCGTATTCGAACTCTACGGATTGAGTATTTAATTTATTTTCTTCCACGATTTTCCTTGTTTAGCCTCTTAATTTAAGAGATTTGATGATGTCTTGATAGCTTTCTGGGTTTTTTCTCTTAAGATAAGCTAAAAGCTTCCTTCTAAGGTTTACCATTCTAATGAGACCTGTCCTTGAATGATGGTCTTTTTTATGAATTTTAAAATGAGATTGTAATTTATTTATATTTTCGGTCAGAAGAGCAATTTGAACTTCCGGTGAGCCAGTATCAGCTTCACTGTTTTGAAACTCTTTAACAATTTTATTTTTTTCTTCTTTTAACAAAGCCATGTTTATTTTCTCCTTGGATATGCTCCCTAAACTTCTCAAACCTTGCATATCTAAAGTTTGAGATGGTGTAGCTTATTACTTATTTACTTATTAAACAAGGTATTCATGTTTGAAGCCCTTGCTTGAATTTTTTCCAATTGCAATAAATTGATTTTCAGCATCATACACTCTTAATAAATTGGTATGATCAAAATCTACTTCAATTGATCTGCCATGAAGAAATGCTACGCTATCTCTTTCATTTAATTGAACAAAATTCAAATCTTCAAAAGCTTTCTCTAGGGAAATTAAGCCTGCTAAATTTATCTCATCCAATGAACAGGCATCAGAAAGCATAAATTTTTCCTGACTTGTTCTAATAAGCCTTGATAAATGCGCTCCGCAACCAAGCTTGAATCCCAAATCTCGAGCTATAGATCTTATATAAGTACCCTTAGAGCATTTGATATCAAATGAAACTTTAGGTAAGTCTATTTCAATATTTTGTATGTTTTTAACTAATATTTTTCTTGCTGCTTTTTCAACTTTAATCCCTTCTCTTGCATATTTATACATGGGTTGCCCTTTGTGCTTTAGTGCTGAGTAATAAGGAGGCAATTGATCGCTAGCTCCCAAAAAAGTGAGCAAAGTTTCTTTTATTTCTAATTCATTGATGTTCACTTCTTTTGACGCTACTGCTTCTCCCTCGGCATCATCAGTATCAGTCTGAATGCCTAAAGTAACCTCAGCCCAATAAGACTTTTCACTCTGCAAAAGTAGCGATGCAAACTTTGTAGCCCTATTTATTGCAATGATTAGAAGCCCAGTTGCCAAAGGATCTAAGGTGCCTAAGTGTCCTACTTTTTTAAGGTTAAATTTTTTTTTTACGATTTGTACGACCCTAGATGAAGAAATGCCAGGATCTTTATTAACTAGAAGAAAGCCGTTAATCACTTAATGAATTCAATAATGCGTCGATGTTATTATACCTCTCAAGACTTTCATCATATTTAAATATGAGTTTTGGAACTCTTCTTATTTGCATAAATTTTGAGAGCTTGGATCTAACCATTGAAGAAAATTTTTCAAGAGATTTTTTATCAGGTGAGTTAGAAATATCGCCATTAATAATAGTATAAAAAACTTTGGCAACACCCAGGTCAGATGAACATTTGACGTCAACTATATTTAGAAATTTATAGCGAGGATCTTTAACTTGAGAGGAGATAATTTGGGATATTTCTTTTTTCAAAAAATCTTCAATCTTCGGAACTCTTGTTGAAGACATACTACTGAATACTTTGAGCCTCTTCTTTTCTATCAAAAACCTCTACCTTATCCCCTGGTCGGATATCTTTATAGTTTTTAATGCCGACTCCACATTCTGTTCCAGATTTTACTTCCCCAACATCGTCTTTAAATCTTCTAAGTGAATCAAGTTCGCCTTGATGAATCACAACATCATCTCTAAGAACTCTTACAGGCTTGCTTTTTAAGATAGACCCCTCTATCACCATACATCCTGCAACTTGACCGAATTTAGGTGAATTAAATACCTCTAGAACCTCTGCTGTTCCAACGATTTCTTCTTTAATGATTGGGTCTAATAGACCGCTTAGACGAGCCTTAACTTCATCAATTAATTCATAAATAATACTATGATAGGACAAGGCTAGTTCCTCGACCTCAACAACTTTCTTAGCAGCATTGTCCGTACGAACATTAAAACCCAAAATAATTGAATCTGTAGCCAGAGCTAAGTTTGCATCTGACTCAGAAATCCCTCCTACTCCTGAAGCAACAACTTTAATTGATGCATCATCATTACCAATATCAGCTAAGGCTGCAACAATTGCTTCAGAGGTTCCAGCTACATCAGATTTTAATATAACATTTAAAACTTTTTTATCTGATTGACCCATGGATTCAAAGATATTACCAAGACTTTCATCTCTTTGTTTTAATACTTTTCGATCTTTAAGCTTACTTTCTCTGTATGAAGCTATTTCACGAGCTTCTTTGTCATTCTTGACTACTTGGAAAGTCTCACCTGCATCAGGAACACTGCTTAATCCCAAGATCTCTACTGCAAAAGAAGGTTCGGCAAATTTTAATTTGCTTCCGTCAGAGCCAATAATGCTCTTTACCTTTCCAATAGCTGAACCGCAAACAACCATATCCCCAACTTTTAAGGTGCCATTCTGAATAAGCAAAGTAGCAACAGCCCCTCTAAATTTATCTAATTCAGACTCAATAACAACTCCTTGGGCTTGTCCTTGATAATGAGCTTTAAGCTCTAAAAGCTCAGATTCCAAAATCACAGCTTCGAGCAGCTTATCAACCCCATCACCTTTTAATGCGGAAACAGGTACCATTTGAATACTTCCTCCCCAGTCCTCTGGAGTTAAGTCTTTCGCTGCTAAATCACCTTTAATTCTTTCTACATCTGCGCCCTGAAGATCCATTTTGTTAATTGCTACAACAATAGACACGCCTGCTGCTCTAGCATGATTAATCGCCTCCTCTGTTTGAGGCATAACTCCATCATTTGCAGCTACTACCAAAATTACAATATCAGTAGTATTTGCTCCCCTAGCTCTCATTGATGAAAAGGCTGCGTGACCAGGCGTATCTATGAATGTAATAACTGAATCGCCCACAGGAACTTGATATGCCCCAATATGCTGAGTAATACCTCCAGCCTCACCATCAACCACTTTCGTTTTACGAATAAAATCAAGCAAAGTAGTCTTGCCGTGATCAACATGACCCATGACCGTGATGACTGGTGCTCTTGGCTTAGGAGTATCTGAATAATTAATATTACCAATAATCTCATCTTCTACAGATGAATCATTCAAAGCAATCCCATTATGGCCCAACTCTTCCGCCACTAAGATTCCAGTTTCCTGATCTATAGAGTCGTTTATTGATGCTGCAACACCTAGGCTCATAAGTACTTTGACAACTTCACCACCTTTGATAAACATCAGTTTAGCTAATTCACCTACCTGGATCATTTCTGGAACTTCAATATCACGCTTGATAAATTCAACAGGCTTTGCAAATTGATGCTCGGTGCTTTCACTAAAGCTAGTTTCTCTTCGGGAGTAATCTTTAGCTGCCCTAGATAGCTGATCTTTGATATTAACTCTTGATTGAGGTTTTTGTTGAGGGGTTGATTTTTGTTGTTGTGATTTCTTTGCTGCCTGCTGTTGCTCTTGTTTTAGACGAATAGCCTCTTTGATTTGATCTTCTCTTTTTTGTTGCTGCTCTTTTAAATTTTCTGCAGCAGCCTGTCTCTTAGCCTCAATATTATCTGTAAGACCCTCTGATGAACTTGGGGTAGAAGAAGTGGGTTGAGAAAGTGTTCCTTTTGATTTAACTGTCACCCCTCCGCTATTCGAAGAAGATGTAACAGAAGCAGAGGTTGAGCCTTTTCGTTCTTTTAATGATTTAAGTATCGCTAATTTATCTGCAGGAGTTATTTCATCTGAAGCATTGCTATGTGAAAGCCCTGCAGCCTTCATCCTCTCCAATAAAGCATCATCCTTAATTTTTAAGGTTTTCGCAAAATCTTTTACTGTAAGTCCCAATGCAATAACTTCCTTTTTTAATTAAACCAGCTTTCTCGAGCTTTCATTATGATATCTGCTGCCTTCTTTTCAGTGATCTCAATAATATCTTGTAACTCATCCACAGCTAATTCTGCAATATCATCTTTACTTTTTAGAGCATTAGAAACAAGAGTTTCAACCTCTTCTTCGCTAAAACCTAATTCTGTAAGTGATTCTAAATTTGATTCTTCTTGAGTGATTTCACCCATCGCTTCCATCAAAGCAGCATCTGCAGCGGCAGCTTTAATTTCTTCCGCTCTGGCTTCGTCAATTTCCATAGCAGAGGATAGTTTGCCATCCTCGGCATAAGCAATATCATCAAAAGTTAGAAATCCACATCTAATAAGAGCCTCAGCCTCTTTCTCATCAATGCTCAAATTATCCATAAGCTTTGCTTGAAACTCTGCCTCTACAACTCTCTCTTTTGCTTCAGCTTCATTGCTGCTGATGATGTTTAGTTCCCATCCAACAAGCCTAGATGCCAGCCTGATGTTTTGACCCCTTGAGCCAATGGCAAGTGCTAAATTTTCTTCATTGACAGCTAGCTCCATTGAGCGAGAATCTTCATCCATAACAATTGATTCAACTTTTGCGGGAGCAAGAGCATTAATTACCATTTGAGCTGGATTATCATCATAGATAATAATATCTATTCTTTCATTGCCAAGTTCGCCAGAAACTGATTGAACTCTTGAACCGCGCATTCCAACACATGCTCCTACAGGATCTATTCGCCCATCATTTGTTTTAACAGTAATTTTTGATCTCGAACCTGCATCTCGTGCAATTCCTCTAATTTCAATTATATCTTCATTAATTTCAGGCACTTCAATTCTAAATAGCTCTGTTACCATCTCAGAACATGTTCTGCTTAACATTAACTGAGAGCCTCTTCCCTCTATTTCTTTAATTTGCAGAATTGCTCGCATCCTATCATTGATCTTGTATATCTCACCTGGAAGCAATTGATCTCTTGGAAGAATCGCTTCGATGTCATTTCCAATATCTACAATAATATTATCTCTTGTGACTCTTTTGACTGTACCATTCATTAAGGAGTTGTCTTGGGATTTAAACATGGCCACAATTGTGTCTCTTTCAGCCTCCCTTACCTTCTGCATCATGACTTGTCGTGCTGCCTGAGTTTCTATTCTTCCAAAAACAACGTTCTCAACATCCTGAGAAAAAGTATCGCCAATTCTCATTTTAGAATCTGACTCTGTAATATGAGTTTCTTTATGAAACTCTTCAGAATTTTCATCTTCTACTAACCAATGTCTATGTGTTGAGTACTCTCCTGAAGCTCTATCAATAGAAACAGATATGTCTGCATCCTCATGAAAATGCCTTAGAGAAGCGCTTGCAATTGCTGTTTCCAGGGCTCCAAATATTATTCCCTCTTCAATTCCTTTTTCATTAGAAACAGATTCAACTACTGCTAAAATTTCAATACTTTCCATTATTTATTTACCCTCATTAATTCTTCAAAGTTTGGCTTTAAACGGCATTGATCCAGATCTATAAAATTAAAGGTCATTTCTTCTTCACCGTAATGAAATAATATTTCATCATTATTTACATCTATAAGCTTAGCTACAAGACTCTTTTTACCATTTTTAATTTCTCTTAGTTTTAAATCAAAATCCTCTTTTATAAATGCAGATAACTGCTCAGCTTTAAAAAACTTCCTATCTATGCCTGGTGTGGATACCTCTAATACATAGTCTTGATCTAAAAATGAATCATTAAGTGCAAGCTCGTAGTTAAGATCCTTGGCTACCTTTTCACAATCGTCAATTGTTGCGCCAGCAATAGCATCAATATAGACCCTGATTGTAGGTCTTTTTTTTCCTCGTAATAATTCAATGCCCCATAGTTCACAGCCATGGCTTGTTACGACAGGTTCAATTGCATTTTCTATTTCTTCTATTCTCATATCTTTAAAAATAAAAATGGGGCTTATGCCCCAGTTCGTATCATATTTACTGGTAGCGGGGGCTGGATTTGAACCAACGACCTTCGGGTTATGAGCCCGACGAGCTACCAGACTGCTCCACCCCGCATCGCAGAGGAATAGAGTGTATAGAAAGCAAGTACTTAAGGTCAAGTCAATTCAAATTTATTTCAGCAATAAAAATTTATCTTGTTATAATTCTCAACTTTGCCGAAGTGGTGGAATTGGTAGACACGCTAGCTTGAGGGGTTAGTGAGCGAAAGCTCGTGCGGGTTCAAGTCCCGCTTTCGGCACCATATTTAAATATATTACTTTGTTATAAACCAACAAAGAAAAACTTCATAAATTATTCTACTGGGATTTCTGTCGTTTTTGTTGCTTCTTGAATTTCTTCATCAGTGAATAAAACTTCAGTATTGGCATTTTTTAGCAAAACTGCCTGAGCTAAATTTAAAATTAAAAAAAGAGCAGCAATAAATGCGGTCAATTTCCCAAGAAAGTTAGATGGGCCCACTGCGCCAAACATAGAATTTGAGGATCCTCCACCAAAAGCAGAGCCTAAGTCAGAACCCTTTCCCTGTTGCAAAATTACCAACACAATCAATACAATTGCTAGGATTATGCAGATAATTTTAATTGCTGTAATAATCATTGTTATACCCTTAATTCGTTGAAGACATTTGCAATTAAAGCAAACTCTTTTCCATCCAAAGAAGCGCCACCTATCAATGCCCCATCAATGTTTTGTTGCTTAAATAGCAAGGGTGCATTTTCAAAGTTAACACTTCCACCATACAAAATTGACTCTAAACCAATTTTTGGAAAACGAGATTGTACTACATCTTTGATCATTTCATGAACTGAATTGATCTCTTCTGGGTCAGGTATTTTTCCAGAGCCAATGGCCCAAACAGGCTCATATGCAATAATGAGAGAATTCAACTCAGCTATACCATGAAGAGCTTCAATAATCTGCTTTTCAAGAACATTAAAAGTATTATTGGTTTGGTTATCTTCATCTGACTCTCCAACACATAAAATTGGTATTATCGAATTATTATTTGCTTGGATTAATTTTTGGTGAATAATCTGACTAGTTTCATTGAATAGTGTTCTCCTTTCTGAATGCCCAATAATACAGAATTCACATCCTAGATCTTTAATCATAGGGGCAGAGATCTCACCCGTTCGTGGACCTGCTTCTAAATAGTCAATATTTTGCGCTCCAATCTTAATCCCACAATTATTAAGAATCTCTTGTAAATGATCAATATATAAGGAAGCAGGTGCAATACCAAAAGATGGGAAATTATTGCCATTGAAATGTTTTAGAAATTCAAGCGTCCATTGCTGATTAAATTCTCTAGAACCATTAAGTTTCCAATTGGCTACTATGCAAAGTGACATAGGTTATTTTTTAAACATTGTTGCAATATCTTTTGCATATTTTGTTGCGGTTATTTCATCATCTGACTCAACCATGACCCTTATTTTGCTTTCAGTTCCTGAGGGTCGAACGAGAACTCTCCCAACTGTAAGATCTGATTCAATTTCTTTTATTTTTTTCTGAATATCAGAATCTGAAAGGATATCTTTATTATCTACTTCCACATTTATATTAATTTGAGGCATTTTTGTGTAATTGCTTAATACAGCTTCAGGGTCTTTTTCTAAAATTAATAAAGAAGATATCACTTTTAATGCCGCAATTGTGCCGTCGCCAGTGCTTACCAAATCACGACAAATGATATGACCTGAGGGCTCTCCCCCTAGCATCCAGCCTTCTTTTTGTAAAAGTTGACTTACATACTTGTCGCCAACATCAGATCTTTTAAACTTATACCCTAATTTTTTAACACCCTCTTCAAAACCCAGATTAGTCATTGCAGTTCCAACTATTCCAGACCATGGTCCAGTTCTGTTGGGGTTAGCATAAGCAAGGATGTACATAATATCGTCACCATCCAAAATATTGCCCTTTCTATCAATTAAGACAACACGATCTCCATCTCCATCAAGCGCAATGCCAAAATCTGCTCTTTGTTTAATGACTTCCTCTTGAACTCTTTCTGGGTGGGTAGAACCGCACTCATGATTAATGTTATATCCATCTGGCTCTGTACCTATTGAAATAACTTCTGCTCCCAACTCTCTCAAAATTGAAGGGCTAACTTTGTAACAGGCGCCGTTTGCACAATCTAAAACTACTCTCAGTGACTCAAATGAAACATCGGCAGGAACAGTTGATTTGCAAAATTCAATGTATCGATCTCCAGACTCATCAAATCTTTGGGCTTTTCCTAATTCCGCAGTTTTAACTGGTTTTAAATCTCCAGCAAGCAAGGTCTCTATTTTTTTCTCAACATCTTTAGAAATTTTTTCACCAGTTCCAGCAAATAATTTAATTCCATTGTCTAGGTAATTATTGTGAGACGCGCTAATCACAAGCCCAAATTGATTTCTTAATGATCGCGTGAGATAGGCAACTCCTGGAGTTGGTAATGGGCCAAGCAATCTTACATTCACTCCTGCAGCAATGAATCCAGCTTGAAGAGCTGATTCAAGCATGTAACCTGAAACACGAGTATCCTTACCAATCAGAACTGTCTCCCAGCCCATCTCTTTTAAAACTACTCCGGCTGCATGCCCTATTCTAAGGCAAACCTCAGGAGTGATTTTAGATTCAACTGGTCCACGAATCCCATCAGTACCAAATTTTATAGTCATGGGAAAAGATTATAACTCTTCTGCAGGACCCTTTATGGAAGTTTTTTTAGAAGTTTTGCTCTTTGGTGTTTTTGGCTCATCCCAATCTTTTGGCGCTCTTGGTTTAGCTCCAGCCATAATGTCATCAATCTGATCTGCATCAATGGTCTCATAAGTAAGCAGTGATTCTGCCATCGTATGTAATTTATCAAGATTGTCCTTAAGAAGCTTAGTAGCTTTTTTATAATTAGTATCTATTATTTTCTTTACCTCTAAATCAATGCTGTTAGATGTTTCTCCACCAATACCTTTTGGAGCCATAGATGCAGATCTTCCTAAAAATGGACTTGAATCATCTTCGCCATATTTTAATGGGCCTAGATCAGACAACCCCCATTTGGTGACCATATTTGTTGCAATTCCAGTCGCTACTTCAATATCATTAGATGCACCAGTTGTTATGCCGTCTTTTCCATTAATAATTTCTTCAGCGATTCTACCTCCAAAAAGTGCAGCAATCCTACTATGAAGATATTGCTTGCTTTGCATGTATCTATCTTCCTCGGGCAGAAACATTGTTACCCCAAGAGCTCTTCCTCTGGGGATAATGGTTACTTTATACACAGGATCATGCTCCGGACTTAAGCGTCCTACTATTGCATGACCAGCTTCATGATATGCAGTAATCCTTTTCTGCTCCTCGGTCATGATCATAGATTTGCGCTCTGGACCCATCATAATTTTATCCTTAGCTAGGTCTAAATGATTTTGATCAACTTTCTTATCACCATATCTTGCAGCGAATAAAGCAGCTTCATTGATTAAGTTTGCTAGATCTGCTCCAGAAAAACCTGGTGTTCCTCTTGCTATAACCAATGCATCAACATCCTTGGAAAGTGGAACTTTTTTCATATGAACTTTAAGGATTTGCTCTCTACCTCTTAAATCAGGTAAATCAACCACGACCTGTCTATCAAAACGTCCAGGCCTTAAAAGCGCAGGATCTAGCACGTCAGGTCTGTTAGTAGCCGCAACAACAATTACGCCTTCATTTCCATCAAAACCATCCATTTCAACAAGCAACTGATTTAGCGTTTGCTCTCTCTCATCATGACCCCCACCCATGCCTGCACCTCTATGGCGCCCAACTGCATCAATTTCATCAATAAATACAATACATGGTGAGTTCTTCTGAGCCTGTTCAAACATATCTCTAACTCTTGATGCGCCTACACCAACAAACATTTCAACAAAATCTGATCCAGATATCGAGAAGAATGGAACCTTAGCTTCTCCAGCAATAGCCCTTGCTAAAAGCGTCTTACCGGTTCCTGGAGGACCTACCATTAAAACACCTCTAGGAATTTTGCCACCTAATTTTTGAAATTTCGTTGGATCTCTTAAAAAATCTACTAGCTCTTGAACATCTTGTTTTGCCTCTTCACACCCAGCAACATCTTCAAAGGTGGTTGTAACTTTTCCACCCTCCATTAATTTTGCTTTGCTCTTACCAAATGCCATTGGTCCACCTCTGCCTGACATGCCGCCCTGCATTTGTCGCATAAAGAAGAAGAATATGCCTAAGAGCAATAGAATCGGGAAAGCTCCCACTAGAAGTTGCGACCACAATGAGGGCTGCTCAACACTTTCAAAGACAGTAATGACTCCATGTTCTTCTATTGCATTATCAACAGACTCATCTCTTTTATAAATTGGATGGCGGGTTTCAAATCTAGTACCGTCAAGGCGCTCACCAAAAATGGTCATCTGATCGCCTTTGTAGATTACCTTTGCAATTCGATCCGAGAGAACCTCTTGTTTAAACTGACTATATGAAATCATTTCCCTTTTTGAGGCAGATGCATTCTCAACATTATTAAATATAAATATTAAGGCGGACCCTAACAAAACCCAAACTAATGCATTTTTAAAAACTGAATTCATAGCGGCCTTTCTCCATATAGATAAATTTCTCCTGACTTACTCTTTGAAGCAGCAGGTTTATAAGTTTGGACTAAATGAAAGCTCTTTTCCATTTCTGTCCTTAATTTCTTTAATAAACTGTTCTGAAACGTTTTGATGATAAATGACCCATTACTTTTACTTAGATAACTCTTAGCTGTATTTAGGGTAATAATATTTAATTCAAATATATTTTCTTCATCAACTGCTCTTATACCTGTTAAATTGGGGGCTAAATCTGAAATAACAAGGTTAAATTTTGATTTTAGCAAGGAAATTTCCTTGATTTCATCAATGTTCATAATATCTTCTTGAAAGAACATTACACCATTAATAGGGTCCATTGGCAGAAGATCAATTGCATAAACAGATGATGAGGGAGTCATTCCTTTTATGAGCTCAGACCAACCCCCTGGTGCAGAACCGATATCTAGAACGAAGCTATTATTCTTAAGGGCTTTAGTTTTGATTAAGATTTCTTCTAATTTGAAAACTGCTCGAGAGCGAAAGCCAAGCTTTTTTGCCTTTAATGCCCATGAATCAGCATGCATAAATTTTATAAATGCTGAACTTTTTCAATTTCAAGATCAATGTTTCCTGATGGAGTAGATATGGAGACCTCATCACCAACATTTTTTCCCATCAAACCTTGAGCAATTGGTGTTTGAATTGATATTAATCCTGCTGCAGGATTAGATTCTAAGTTCCCAACAATTTTATAAGTAATTGACTTGTCATTGGTCATGTCATACAAATCTATTGTTGCGCCAAATACAACCCTACCAGTCTCTGGAATCTCTCTTACATCAATAACCTGAGCGTTAGCGAGTGCGTGCTCTATTTCTTGTATTTTTGCCTCAATAAAACCCTGTTGTTCTTTTGCAGCATGATACTCAGCATTTTCCTTAAGGTCTCCGTGAGCACGAGCTTCTGCAATAGCCTGAGATATTTCAGGCCTATCTTTTGTTTTCAGCTGACGCAGCCTTTCAGCAAGCTCTTGCTCTCCAGCTTTGGTTATTGGGAGTTTATCCATATATGGATTATATCAAATGAAAGAAATTAATTTATTTCTTGTAGAGAATTATAAATCCAGTTGTCTGAATCGGTGCTCATTGCTTCTAGCAGAGCAAAAGCACCAAAAATTGTAGTCACACAAAATAATTTATTTTGTAATGCTGTTCTTCTTATAGACGCAGAATCCTCAATAGATTGA
>Ga0213863_10000573_pt1 | contig 27943 bp, 38 predicted proteins | sample PICome_8_FD_160128 | JGI IMG/M metagenome (GOLD analysis project Ga0213863, IMG submission 160128) | Coastal seawater microbial communities near Pivers Island, North Carolina, United States - PICO497 | ecosystem: Environmental > Aquatic > Marine > Coastal | place: USA: North Carolina... | reverse complement strand
AAGGAGAACTAAAATACAAAATTACGGAAGAAGAGGTTTGATGGGATCGGGAAGTTCGGGATCTTTAACTTCCATAGGATCTTCGAACTTCTCGCCTGGATTGTTGTGAAGATCTTCGCTGACATCATTTTTCTTTTCATTGAAAATAGTCATACAAGCACTAAAACGATCACCCTGAATAGGATAACGTTTTTTCATGTTTGCATCTAATATGCAGCGAGTAATAAATTGATCGCCAGTTTCTTGTGCGGCGGGAGTTGGATAACGCTTGTCCTCATTGCTGAGATAATTGTTTTTGCTTTTTTCATCTTCTTCAGCTTCTTCGCGTTGAGCAGGAAACATTTTTTCGTACTCAGAATATTGTAATGCTTTGTCGATGTTTTCGTATGCTTCATTTACGCTTTTGCGTACCCAATCTTCCAATACTGTATCATCTTTTACCATCTCATACATCACACGCGCTTTTTTCCAAATGTGAAACAATTGAGATTTGATGATTTTATTGGGATTAGAATTGCTTTCTGAAATTTCGCTCATGATAATGTATTACACTGTTTTAATTATAATATCCATCGAGGCTTGGATTTTGTCCTGTAGAAGGCGCGTCAGCGCCGTATACTTGACTAGGCTTGGCTCCATATAGGTTGTATGCATAAACAAGATCTTTGACGCGTGCTTGCGAATCTAAATAGGCTTCTCGATAGCTTTTAGCGGTTACGTTTTTGTTTGATTTTTGTATCATCGAATCGCCTTCACGAATAACCTGAAAATCTGGGCTGCCATCGCTGCCATCAATTCCGCGCAATACTCTACGATGAGCTTTGCGGTTGTATTCACTAAGATACAGTTCACGAATGATACTCTGTTCCTCTAGATTGAAACCGTCTGGACTATAACCACTAAACGAAGTAAAAATTAAATTGTTTAATTCACCAAGATGACCTTCCAGCCAATTGGCAATCAATCCAATTTCTGTTGTGCGTGCGCTTCCTGAGGTGTGAAAGCCAATTTCTTCATCATATATCTTTGTAGCAAGCACGCCAAGTTGTGTGCCGTTGTATTGTCCTGGAACAAATGAATCAGCGGCATCACCAATAGAATGAGATCCAACAACCTGAGCACTAACATTTAGATCATAATCATCATTGCTCAAAGGAGATCCAAAATTGATATAAAAACCAGAAGTAGATACATTTGATAATATGTATGGTACAATTTCTGATGTTGTATCATTTTGCAAAGATGCAGTAACCAATGGTTCGGTTGCAAAATCGTTTGGAAAATCTACAAAATAGCTTGAAGAACCACTTGGTAGCGATTCTACAAACGAAACAATTTCTGGATCTCCGGCCATGTTAACCTCTTAAATAATCAATCACTTCTTTGTGTTTTGGATTGTTTGGATCAAGCTTCATTGGCTCACCCATAATTTGAACACTCCCTTTGCCATGTAAACTTGCATCAAATGCTCGTTTGATTTTGTTTTTCAAAACAGTTTTATTGCCAGCTGGAAACACTCCAACTTTAACCGCGAATGACTGTAAATCTGTAAGATTCATGTCTTGCAGCATGTCAGCGAATACGCGTTTGTCATTTGTTTTAAATGGATTGATCTTTGCGATCCCTAAAATATCTTCAAGTTCGCGTGCCTTAGCGACTTGGTCTTCATAACTTTTTCCGTTTGTTTGTTGAAGATTCTCAAGTTGTACTTGCTTCTTTTTTGCGGTTGCTTTTTTGGAAGTAGTAGACTTGCTCGATGTTGTTTTTTTGTTTGCCATAATTTATACCTTTTTCCTTGTAGGATTATACACTAATATATAGTAAATTGATAAAATAAAAAATCCACCCCAGTTGCCTGAGGTGGACCTTTTATAAAACGTTTATTTTAAATTAAAATTAAACGATAAGACCAAGCAACACACGGTCGTCGATGATCATACGGCCTTCTTCAAGAGAACCGTAGTAACCAATCTTGGATTGACGTGTTACGAATTGGTCGTCGGATACAAGACTAAACTCGTCTCCGGACTCGGAATCGGTAGCTACTGCGCGAATCATAGACTCACGGCTGAGATCAACACCAACAAGAATTTCTTCACCAGCTTGGAATGCTTGAGCAGTACCGCCATTTTGTTGTACAGAATAGTTGTCAGCATAAGTGGTTGCTCCGGCAGCTGTATTAAACACAGTGTTCCATTTTTGGCCATCACCCATTTCATTGTATTCTTGAATGGATACGCCATAGAACTCAGGAATGCCAGCGCTATTGAAAATAGCGTCACGCATTGTGTCTGTACCTGCAATTCCATCACCAGCTGTTGGTACTCCACCAGCTCCACCAATTGTGTTAATTGGATTGTAAGCTAAACCGCGAATTTCTTCTACGATTTCAGGAGAAACCAAGATGTCTGTGATTCCGCGTCCACGACGATCAGCAGGAGTTCCACCAGTCCAAGAAGTGTTGATTCTTTTGGCCTTGGTGAACAACTTGTTAAGGTCGGAGAGTAAGAAACGTCCGGTTTGAGCAGAACGCATAACGTGTTTTTCGCTATTTGTTGAAGCGTTAGCCAAAGCAGTCATGATCATGCTGGCAGAAGTTTTCTCTTGTTTAAGGAGAATTTCTTGAGCCATGCGTGTGAATGTTTTGCTAACAACGTCAAGTCTGGAACGAGAAGCATAACGCTTGTCGAAGCTCAATGCACTGTCGAGAGTATAAGTTGTGAACTTAAGCTCGCTTTGTGATGGAGCAACTTGGTTGGTAGGAAGTCCGCCAGGAACTGATTGACTCCAAACTTGGATGTAATCTTCGTCAGTAATGTCGTGATAAAGATCCAAAGGAATGCTTGGGCTTTCGTCACTGTTGAACTGAAGGCTAGTAAACATGTTGCTTACTGTAGGAGCTGTATTAACAACTTCTGCCAAAACTGGACCGATAAATTCAGCCAAAGCAGTTTGAGCTTCATAGGCAACATCGCGATTCTTCGAAGCCATAGCTTTGATAAGCTCGGCTTGCTCGGGTGTCTTTTCTAAAGTAATTTTCATTATATTAAATTTCCTTTCTTAGAAGCTAACTTTGCAGAGATACTTTTTGGATGAATCGCTGGTGTCTTCGCCAATAGCGATAACTGAACCAACAACTGTTCCGGTTGTTGCTGTTTCGAGCTTGCCTGCTGTAGAAGAAACCTCTAAGTCGTCTCCCAAAGCTGGTGCGCTAGCGAAAGCAGAACCAGAAAGAAGAATAAGGCCCTTTGTCAAAACAGGAACTGTTTGACCAGGAAGTACGCCTTGAGCTTCGTCCAATTTTTGCTTGTAGTAAAGCATCTTTTCTCCGTTTTCGTCGAAAGCTAAGGTTTCACGAAGTGTGATACCTAAGGCTCGACCGGATCCATCAGCAGGAGCAACAGTCATACCTGTATTAGCGGGGTATCCGTTGAATCCAATATGCGCTCCATCGAAGCTAGCACCCAAGTAATCACGAAGATTATCAGGTGTTGACGCGCGCAATTCGGAAACCTCACCAGGTAGAGCTCCCGCGCTTACAGAAACAACAACGCCAGCGTCAAAATCGCCAGTTCCGTTGGAAACAAAACTCGAAAGAGTTGCTCCATCAACGTCAAGGGCGAACAAATTGACAACGTCATGTTCACTGTAGTCTCGGTATGGTAGTATTCTTTTTGCCATAATTTTTTTCTTTCTATATATTAGTATGAAATTTTAACAGATTCTTTGAAAGTCTTGGAAAGACGATCGCGAAGCGATTCGTTATCGGAAGAACTTTCGTTGTTGTTGACAACAGCAGCTTCTTCAACTTCAAGAGCGTCAAGAGCTTCAGCAACTTCATCAGTTGTTTCTTCTGAGGCTTCAACTTCTTCTTGAATTTCAGACGCTTCTGCAACTTCAACTTCAACTTCTGTTTTTTCTTCTGTCGCAGCTTCGACTGTTTCAAGACGCTTTGCAACTTCTGCAGCTACGCGATCTTCGAATGCCTTTTGCTCGGCAGCGATAAATTCTTTGTTTTTATGTTTCCAAACCTTGGCAAGCTTTTCTTGATAACCAGCGAAACTTTCTTCAGTTTCATCAAGGTCAGTAAGTTCAGATGCTACGATCTTGGAATCCTCTTCGTCGAGGTCATAGATTTCGTTCAACAACTCCATGCGGGCATTGAAACGAACTTCAGATTCGCGAGCAGTATTCTCTTGTTCGAGAGCTGAAAGCTTTTCTTGTGTGGATTGTAGTTGCTGTTCAACTTCACCCATTTTCTCTTGAAGAGAATTTTGAGCCTGAACAGCTTCTTCTTTTTCAGCTTTAGCCTTGTCGAGATCAGCAACGTATTGTTCGCCTTTCTCACGGATAGCCTCGATAAACACTTTTGAGATGCTTGCGACGCTCTCTTCAGAGAAATCTTGGTTGCCAAGCTTTTCGTCTAAAGCTGCTCGGAATTCATTTATGATTGTGTCTTTGTCCATAATAGTATTATTATTGGTTTCTTTGTTTAGTACATTTTCCTGAGAGGAATGGGAAGTTTTTTTGCTTTTTGTTATTAATTTGTCGATTGGTTCATTTCTGCTGGATGCTGCAGTCTTGGGTTCACCTTGTTGAGTGACCAAACCTTTTACATCTGCCGCAGGGTTGGAAGTGAAACCTATTCCTAATGGATATATCTCACCAACAATCAAGCGATTAACTTTTCGACCGTCTTTCAATGTTCCTTTTCCGCCCAAAGATTTTAAATAAGGAGAATATGCTTCAATTTCTTGAGGATCTGAAACAATTGTAGATTCGTGAAGATCATCTCCACCAACAGAGATTACATAATCATTAAAACCAACTTCCCAACTCGTGGAAACAGTTTGATAATAATCGCTATCTGCATCAGTTGAGTTGACCACAAGATCAGCAAACTCTTTACTTGCTGTTTTGTAGACTACTGCGGCAAGTGCGATATTGTAAGCGCCTTCGGTAATTAAAGCTTCATCATCGCTCATTAATTCAGATGAATCATCATATCTTGAAAATCCAGCGGATACAATGTGTCCAACAATTCTATCGCGATCATGCTCTATATTGGTTGGCTTGTGAACGAAGTAATCTTTTATTGCTACAGCTGCTTCGCTGGCAATTCCGTCTCCATTTTTATTAAATTTATTTACTACTGCCGCGTTGAAAGCTACGCCAAGCAGGTCGATGTTTCGGTCAAGATCTATATTTTGAGGTATCAAAGGCTTGAGAGAATCAAGGGATGCCTTGCTGATATTTGAGTTCTCAATATCACTTGATGCGAAAACTACGCTATCAAAAGTTGTTGTGTATTTATATTCTTTAGACATTTAAACAAAAGGTACACTCAGTTTATAAACATGGGAGTAAAACTATAATCAACATTCTCTGTTTTTGCGTTCATCATATCATAATACAATTTAACCATCCAGTTGCCAAGTATTAATGCAGAATAACTATCTTTTCTTGCTTTTTCTGGCCCGGTTTGACGTTTCAAACTTGGTGGCAAGTCGAAATTTTGTGTGCCACTTGCAGAGGTCGTAATTTGAACAAGTGAACATTGTGTCTTGATTAAATTCATCATGTCAAATTGATGTTCCACAAAGTCGATCATTTTTGCAGCATTTGTTTGACGCTCTAAACTCTGAGATGTTCTCAGAAACTTGATGTCTTGAATGGGTATCTTTTTGTTGCGTTGTTCATTGTATGCATCGTCAATCGCGCGGCTTGCAAAGAAGATTCGATGATGATCAAAATTTGCTTGCAACAATTCATTTGCTAATCGTATCCATTGACTGGTAGGTTTTCGCAGATAACAAATTGTTTTATCTTCTAAATTATATTCTTTCTTTCCTTCTATTATTTTATCTTGGTAGTGTTCCAAATCATCAAAGTTTGTGTTGAGGCACTTGATGTTGATTTTGTTTTTCTTGAATAAACTACTTTCATTGCATGCATTGATAAATTGTACGCCTCCATTATAGTCGCCAACAACAGATACAATATTAAAATGAGTAAGCAAATAATAAAAATAAAAAATGTGTTGTTTTAAATTTGTTCCGCTAAGTGCATAGCTGTGAACAACGGTTCCTATTTTTTTATCGTCATTCAATTTGAGAACCATCATTGCAAAGTCATCACTACTTTCACTTTCTGCCCAACTAGGGTCAAATGCAAGAATATATTTCGCACCAACCTCACCGCAAACTTCTATATTCGGAGACTCACCCTCCTTGAGTGTACAAGATGCCATTTTGGATGTTTTAAAGTATCCGCTACTATCATCAGTGAATATCGATCCAAACTCTCGATCAAACTGACTTTGACTCATTGTTGATTTCGCTTGATTTAATAGATTTTGATCGTACAACTGCTTTGGCGCGCAATCATAACTAAATTGCATGATCACTCGATGCGCTTCACTTTGTTTTGTGCTACCACTTCGTATCAAACTTTCAAACTGTTCATATGCTTTGTACATATACTCAAATTTATAACTGGCAGAAGAAAGAGCTATAAGTTTATTGTTTTTCCAGATGTGTCGATCATCTTCACTCATTTTGCCTTGATCAATTAAATCTGTTTCTAAATTATACAATGATTCTCGTTGTGTTGGATTTTCCACAACACTCAAGAATGGTATGATAACCTCATTGTAAATACGCTCGGGCATGAGCGCAAACTCATCAATGATGATTCTATGAAAACGAAAACCACGAAGCTTCTCACCGTCACCAAGTGGCAATGCACGAATTCTACTGCTTCCAATTTCTAGCAACCATTCATCATTGCTTTTTGATTTGTGTGTGATGCATTGTGAAAGATATGCAGCGCCTGGCTTGCTGGCGATATCTTCTATTTTTTTAAAGATCATTTTTGCCTGACGAAATGATTTAGAAAGTATACCAATCTCAACTCCTTGGTTTAATAGCGCATCAAGATATGCATAAATTGCAGTGGTGAATGATTTACTCATACCCCGACTCCACACACCCATAAAGTAATCTGTCTCGAACATAGCCTTGATTGCCATATGCTGAAAGGGAAACAATTGCACACCGCTAACCAAGTCAGCAGTGAATGTTATATTTTCTCTTAAAAATTCATACAACAATAATTTAGCTTCCTTCTCTTCAATAAAACCTTTAATCTCTCCAAGTTTTTTGTTAAAGTCGTCGTCGCCTCTGCGCGAAAGTTGATTTCCTGTTTCCCAAGCCATTAAATTAATTGATTGCTGATGTAATATTGTAAATCAACATTCCATAATTTCTTACCTAACGTTAAAATTTTTGGAATTAGTTGTTGGGACTGCTCTCTGCTACCTGTAAAAATAAACTGGCAATGACCAGAAAAGTCGTGCGCCAATACCCTCATGTTGTGATAAATATACTTCATATTGGATGTGTGTGGCGACCATTTATTACGCTTTTCCATGGTACTCATATCTGTTTCTGTTACCACAAAAAGATAACTGTCAAAATCTTTCGTGCGTTGTAGTTCTGCGCGAAATCGGTTGAGACTGTTTTTGCTTAGTGTGGATTTGAAATCTGTTTCACTTTTTCGATCGACATATGTATAATCGTAATGATTGCTACCCACGGCGTAGTCCCCAAAGTCTAATTTTAATGATTCTGAATTGTCAAACTCAAGAGGTTGCTGTTCACGAGTGTCAATAAATATTTTAACATCATCTGGCACAGGATTTTGCCATTCATCTGGCAATCGCGTACTAAACAATGGCTTAACTCCAACCAAATCACAAGCTTTGCTATATGAGCCAAAATGTTTTTGATATAAATCAACAGTTGGCATGTCACTCGTCTTTAGTTCTACATGCGACGGACCAAACTTTAACTCTTTACGCTTGATTCTTCGATCAAGCAATTCAAGAATATATTCTTTTACTTGTGCATCCGGTGTTTTTGCGCACCAATCTAATAATTGTTTTCTGTTGGCAAAATCGCGGTCAAAATATTGTTCTTTATTTTTAAATGGCAAAGGTTCTTTGGTAAGTAAATTATTTCTAGGATAATACCTAGTATAATATTCCGCAAGAGTAATTTTGTGTGAACGCAAGTGCATGTGCAATTTTTTCTCACTTTCAAATTGTTCGGAGCATATTTTACAGGTTATCATAACTCAAATCCGTATATTGTTAACCAACTCTCAGGAAATCTCCGTCTATGTCCAATAACACCCTTTCTTTGCAACCACCAAAATACATTCACGAATATTCTTGGAATATTTAATCGAAATCCTCGAGTGTTTGACACATAAGGTGTCTCAGAATATAATCGTCGGTACAATATACCACAATCAATTTGCTGCATATCACAATCAATTATATGTACATTTCTTACCATTGGACGATCAACATCATCATAATCTGTCCAATTTCCCAAATCGATACATGCACCATTCCACCAATTTTTAAAAGAACCAATAAATTTACAATTCTTAAATGTTATATTTTTTGCACCACCCTTGCATGTTATATGTTGTGTTGTATTTGAATTAGCAAAGAATGTACAATTATCAAAGGTTATGTTTTCTCCACGAACAATGTCCACGCAATCTTCACTACCACCAAATATCTGACTGTTTTTTACGATCACATTTCTGCAAAAGCTCAACTTCAAGCCCTCAACTGCTCCACCACCATCAATTGTACAAGAATCTATTGTTAACGAAAACTCTGGCTGTCCTGGGCGCCAACCAAAGCTTAAAGCTGCGGATTCTTCTTTTTCTGGAGAATCGCAAACAAAATACTTTCCATACAATACTTTTTCCTTAGATGACATCTTCTTTGGATATGCCAAGCACTCGAGCCTTCCAGTCTGGCATGGACTCTAAATGATCGGCTTCTTCTCGCGCAGCTTGCTTTTGAAGCTCGGCAATTTTGATCATAACTTCACGCTCCTCTTCTTCTTGAAACAATTGTACGAGCGCAAGAATGTTAGCGTTTTGTTGTTGTTTTGTGTTGATTCTTTTTGAACGGTCGCCTTGAAGTTTTTGAATGAGTGACTCCATTCTTTTTTCGCATTGATTGTATTCTTCGCTTTTTGTTTTTAATAGTTCGGCCAATCGAACAGTTAGATCTTGTTGATCCTCTGCTTCATCAAACATTCTATTCAATTTATTGATTGCACCTTGTATGTTTTTTAAATGTATATAATCCATGCATACATTGATGTATAAATTAATTTCATCACTTGTTAAATCTGGTTTGTCCCAGGTTGCACGAACAAATTCTGCCTCAAATAAATCGCGATCTTCTTGGCTGTCATAATTATTTATAACTTGTATAAAGCGGGGAGAAGCAAGAAAGCCACCTAACGATTCAATTCCTTTTCTTTCCGCCATACTCAATTTATTTTCGTCAATACGGGTTTGAGCATAATCATTTATTTTCTTTATGATCTTGCTTGGAGCTTTGGGCGGAGAATATTTCCTAAAGGCCGCGTCTTCAATCGCAGGAGTTGTTAGGTGTTCATTGCTTTCAACGTATGCATGAATAGCAACGTATTCTTGACCAACCTTTGTTATTCTTGCTTCTGGAAACAATATGCCCGCAACTTGACTGCAAGTCATGCCATCACTAATAGAGTTGTCAATAAAATCTTTTTGTTCTTGATTTAAAGATATTGGGTCTTTCGCACCAAAGTGTCGAGTCTCATAATTTATTTCGTTATCAGCAAGAAACTTTCTAACGGCCCTACCTTGTTTGCTGCGACCATCAATATTTTCTAATTCTGGAAAAACTAATTGAGTCAATTCAGTTAAATCTGTGATGCTACCAGCATTCTCACGGATAACATCTTTTTGTTTTTTTGTTAAATCCATGGTGGATCACTTCTTAAGGATATGACATCTTCACGCTCGAGTATTTCTTGCGCTTTTTGTTTGAACATTTTCTTTAAATTCTTTATTTGTTTGTAGCCAGCCTTGCGACCTTTTTCGCTGGTTTTGTATCCCATTTTTTCTGCGACCTCTTCTTCGTCCAAGTGTTGAACAAATAATAGTTCGTATACTTGATATTGTTTTTCGTTTAATTCTTTTTGCATGTGAATGTTTAATTTGGCTTGTGCATCAAGAATATCAAAATTATAATCTCGCATGGATCCAACCTCGTGAGTATGATTCTCGAGGGCTAATGCCATCTTGATTCCGTACGCAGGCTTCTTGGTTCGCTCCCACTTGGCGTACAATGGGCAGGAGGAGTCCTGTAAACCGCTTTTAGTGAATCCGCATAGAGATGACTCTCCGCCATCTTTTGTGGCGCAATTTTGATTGAATGGACAGTTCAGACAAGGTCTCACAAAGTTGCTGTAATTGTTGCGCAAAATGTTTTTCATTTGATTGGTTATGATTTTGTTAATCCATGGCTTGAGAGATCTTCTTTGATCCCATTGATGCCATTTTTTATGAATATGAGCTCGAATAATCTGCTCAACATCATCAAAATCAAACCATGCTAAAGAATCTAAAAACCATTTCCCTCTTCTTTTTTTTATTTCAAGATCAATTTCTTCTGACTTGTCCTCGTAAGTGAATTCAGGATTTTTTTGGTCGGCCACGTCGTTTCGCTTTTTTTTGAGAAGGATTGGGTTGATCATCTTTATTGATAGCTTCGATTTCTTCGAGAGGAATAATATCCTTGAGGCTAAATTTATTTTTGTCTTGCTCGATACTGTATGAAAATTTGGTTATATCAGGCACTTCGTATACATCTGTACCATCAGGATCGTCAATCTCTGTATGTTGAACAGGAGCTCGTCGCTTTGGAGCTCGACGGATGGGTGTCGACTTGCTTGCGCTGGTCGAACTCGTTTTAGCCGCAGATAATATGTTTATACCCTCTCCACAACCACCGCAAAATTTTGGTGCCTGAACAGAGTACATATTTTTAAAACCACAATGAGGACAATATGAGAAAGCCATAATATATTTATATTATAGCTTAAAATATAATTATATCAAATAACCGCTAATTACGCGTGCTTGTTTCTTGACAAATTCTTCAGCCTCATCACTCCATACTCGATTTTCTTTTACGTAATCTAATATGATGATACCAAGTATCTTACCATTTAATGTTTTGATTGGCCTAGCAAACATACTTTTCACACCCTTATCTTCAAGAAATGATTTGAATGTTATATCATCAGTATATTTTTCTAAATTTGGACACTTAAATGTTTTTTCTGATGCTATATCTTTTGTGAGGCCGTGAAAATTTGAGGTGCGAACATTCTGTATTTTATGACACTCAGAACTGATTCCCTCGCTAACCACTTCGTATGTGCAGCTTAGCTTTTGTTGACTTCTTCCAGAAAAGTAGTGTTCTCCATTATGAAACTCAAGAACATATGCTCTATCAGCTTCGGTTTCTGCAAGAACATACTCTAAAGCTGTGACAATGCTACTATGCTGATTCGGATCGTAGCTAAATTCTTTACTCTTTCTTTCATCGTACCTTATTTTAAAGTACATACCCGCAACAGCAGTGATTGCTGAAACTATACCCGTTAAAACACTAATTACATCAAGTCCGCTATTCATTTTTAAACAATTTCGATGAGAGGGCCAAAAGCATAACCGATCCTATTATAATTGAGAACCATAACAAGGGTCCATAAATATCAAGCTTTTGCAATTCATCACTAATATATAATACATTATTTTCTTGGCCAGGAGAAGCTTTTTCCGCTATTTCTTGCGGTTTCTGTATAAACTTTTTTACGCAACCACTAAATAATAAAAAACACAATCCTATATATCTCATCTACGTTTACTTGGTATCGCATAAAATCCAACCACCATAAAACACAAATCCATAAAACTTGCTAACATCAATCCTCCTGTCATTCTTACCATCTCCCAATCTTTGCCACCAAATATCCAGCTTACAAAGCCAAGCTTTCCTCCATCTCCTTTGGGCACAATGATGTTGTATTCTATTTGTGGATTCATTGCATAATAAATCATCAAAAAACACATAGTGAAAGTGATACTCATAAATAATATTCTACGAGACACTTTAACAAAAGAATCACTGCTATTTTTTTGTTGGCTGTCGATTAATGCCTTGAGCATCGTTTCATCTCGCGCAGCAAGTGCGAGTTGATCTTGTCGTTTTTGCTCTAGCCATGCGTTGAGTAGATTGCAGCCGAGCTTGATCGCGGCACCTATGATAGTGTTTAATATTGGTCCCATATATTGATGTACACTTTTAATTTTATTGACTTGTGTGTAATATAAGGTATGTCACAACGAAACATCCTAGAAACTCTCAGTAAAAATCTAAATTCTTATCAATCAACATGTTGGTTAAAAACAGAAAACGCAAAATTAAATGGCGCGACTCCTGCAGAATTGATGATGGAAAATAAACTTGATAAAGTGGCAAAAATATTGCCCGACGAAATTAAACGAATAAAAAGTAAAAAAAACAATTAAATGTCATCAAGCTGATATATTAGCTTGTATGCACATATTTAATGGCTGACTTCCGAGAGCGTTGAAAGTAGAACTGTATGTTGACCCAGTGAGTATAGAATAATAAATGTTATCAAACAAAATACTATGGGCGGTATCATCATATGTAACATCCGCATAAACATAAAAATCCCCACCACCAATCAATTGCAATTGCTCGCTAGTGGAAGGAATAAATCCATCCGTTCCATTTATCAATAAATCACCAGACTGCTTTACGATTGTTGACATGTTGGAACCTGCAAAAATATTGATTGTAAAATTTGTATTGGTTGATAATAAATCATCAGATTGAAATCGAATTCTGTTACCAGCATTAGCATTTGTATTGATCAAAACGCTTGATGCATCAGAATATTGCCGCAGACCTATGGCTTGACTCAAAAATGAACTGGCAGTCATTTTGTATGATGCACCACCAGGTTTTTGGATGATGATATAATCTGCATTCGGATCGAATGATTGCGTTTCTGTTGGTAATGTGGGTAGATCTTCGATTCTTCTTGTTGCCATGACTTATATTACACCCGATTAAAAGTTTTTATATAGAATTGCGCGATTTACTTGTTATCATGTATTATGAATGACGCATTAACTCGAATCAGTGTTTTACTTTTGTTTTTTTATATGGCTTGGTTTATGTGGGATCAAAATGAAATTATTGAACATCAACGCGAACAAATACGCAACCTACAAACCGAATCATTTTACAATGCAATGATCATCGAAGCAATCAAACAACAACAAAAAAATCCAATTCACAAAAAAATACTTTAAAAAAATATAACCTACAATATTATTATATATGACAGACGAAAATATCCAAAATAGTAACAGTTCTGAAGATAACGTATCAGCCGAGCGTAATGACGCTGCGGTTGCACTAGCGAATGAATTTCTCAGTCGCGCAACACTAGGTGAAGCGCTATCTCAGGTTTCTCTCAATGCAATTCTACAATTGGCTCAAAGTCGTGCATTACAGCAAGGCAAAGAAGAAGTCAAAGGTATGAGCGACGAACAAGTAACAGAACTTCTTGAGGCAGTACAAAAAAGCCGTCAAGAAGCAGAATCTACTGCTCAACAAGCAGTAGACGAAGTTACAAGCGAAACCGCTGAAGCGAGCTAATAATTTCGCTAAGGTTATAGCAGGCTATACGGTCTGTTACTATATTGTAGCCCGGGGTAGTTCCTATACTATACCCGGGCTCTTTTGTGTCGGAAAGTATCAAGTCACTGATAAAATCATGTGCGCCGTGACGTTTGAGCCAAGCCCAATATGCACTTCGCGTGCCAGGTTCACATTCCAACAATACATCCTCAAAAATATAAGTTCGCGCGAATAACGTAACATCGCGAAAACAACTTATCTCACTCGGAGATTCCGTAAGGCATGATTGGATTTTTAGTTGCATTAATTTTGTGTGTTTTACAATTACAAGAAACTAATTTTGGTGCAGTCAGGCGGTCTTTTACTTCTTCATATATTTGAGACAAGTATAAATGGACACCAGATAAACTATCTTCTGTTGAATTTGGATCCATTCCATATTCAGCTCTCTGTTGAGCGGTAAAACCTCCGAAATTGTCTGCATCTCCACCCGGATTATAAAAAATCCATTTGTAATATTCTGTGCCAGTATAACCAATTAAAATTTGTTCGCCAGAAGACTGAGTGGTCATAGCAGGTTTGCCTATTGATTGGGCTTGATTATAATCTACCTGATATCCCAAGTCGGCAAGGTATCCAATAGTCAAACGAGTAATCGGAGAATTTGCGACATCATATATTGGACTCATCAATTCTACGAATGTTGGTTGAGTTCTGCCTCCAGCTTTTTTTGCGTATTCTGCAATGTGTCCACCTGCAACATCTCCATCTTGCCAACTTTGAAATTCTTGCGCAAAACTACCTCCTTCTATTGGCACTGAATTGGTATAGAAATTTGATCGCATACTGGATGTTATGGATGTTTTTTCGATTTTTTTAGTTTGATTATTGTAAAGCATGATGTGAGTTGCAGAATTTATAATGTTTTGATACTGAGCAACTGCTTCTGGCCCACTGTATTGAGAACCAAATTCATTAGCAAAACCCCACTGATATTGATCATCATAATATCCAACAAACTCAACATTCCAATTTGTGCCTACGCCTAAACCATGAGCAATTTCGTGAACCAATATGTGACACAATCGATTACCACCTGGAACCACGCCATCCAGAACAATCTCCCTACCTGTTGCTGTATACGAAGAATCTGGAGCTGCACCGGGGATAATATCATCTGTGTCCAAATAAACATATATTTCTTTTATTTGCGCGCGATTTTGAGCGTGAAACGCACTATCTTCACCAATAATATACTCTGATGGAGCAGCGCTAGCCAATGTGCCACCAACAGAACGAGTAGGATGAGGCATCACAACAACATCCATTTCTATATCATCTAAAATTATAGACTCCCAAAATCTTGCTGCCATTTCTATTTGCAATCTATCTACCATTGGTAAATCTATCAAGTAATGAATATTAAGCTTTAAACCGTCATTAGATTTTGGGAGATATTTTATGTTTTGATAAACAGGTCCAAAAATTGAACCTATTTGAGCGGCTCCAGTTGGCAGGTCATCTTCAAGTTCAGTATCTGTGGCAGAAAATTCATAAGCGCCACGAATCCAATTTATAGTAGCAGCCGTATCATTTCCAGTCAAAGAATATGCATATCCCATACGTTTCCAAATTTTATCAACTGGATTAATAACTTTCTGTGGAGTCAGGCTCCAACCAGATGTACTGATTTGAATCGGAGAAGCATTCGATACATCTGCGAAATCATAAGTTCCTGAAATAGATTGATTGGGCTCTGTTGATGTCTCGGAAATATAATAAGCGGAAATCATTACGGCTTTTGCAAAGTTTTTAAATGTGCCAGGTGCGGGCACTTCATTTGTTCCATCTGGAGGATCATCTCCCTGTTGCCAAACTGAAGCTGCATCTCCAATATCCTGTGCGGTAAACCAATGATAAGAATTTGAATTGGAAGTTTTAACTCCCATTCGCATCCATATATTTTGATTCAAAAAATCTGTCAATTGATTCGCGTTATAATCCACATAGGCTTGTTCTAAACCTGCAGAAACAACAACTTCTGTTCGAAGCCATAGCTCCGTATTACTATGAATTCTTTCTATCTCATATTCAACTCCCAAGATCTCAATATAAAAACTATTAGTTCCAAATTCATACGGAAAACTCGGCAAATAATCATCTAGCACTTCAGAACCAAAACCCAAAACATCTCTCAAGAAATTTGTGGAAGTACCCTCTACTTTATAGAAAATATTAGAACCTTCTTGGTGTGTGTTATCTGGCGAAATTGAAACGGTACCGCCAATTAACCTCTTTTCTGGCAAAGTATAAAACCAATCGTTTGACTCAGATCCATCAGGATCTGGAGTTCCTACAGTACCTGTAATTGATCTCTTAAAAAGAATAATTAATTCATTGCCAGGCAGTTCAGGCTTGACGGCATACTCTGTTATTGACCTTCTTAAAGCTTCAAATCTTATAAGAGAAAGCGAGCTTTTAGGTTTGTTGGTGAATGGCCCTCTGATATTTCCCAAAGTATATGCTTCCTCTTCTTCTGTTCCTGGATAGGCATTGTATTTTCCAAGTCGGCTATCAGTCCAAGTTATACCTGCACCTTGAACTCTCAAATTATGAATAAATTGCCAAGCTGATTGATGTATTCTTTTGTTTGGTTTTTTTATGTTGGTCCAATCAGAATCTAAATCCCAATTTCTTAATGATTCAATATTTTTTCCTTGGGTTTCTGGAAATTTTATTTGCCACATATAGTCAGCGCCAGGAACAATATTACCCTCTTCAAAGTAATTTGAATTTTGATCGTCTGGATATTCAAAAGTTAAAGTATTCATTATGTTTGGCTTTAAGCATGTTAATCCTTCAAAAATTACTATTGACCCATGACTTTGAGCCAAAACATCCAATCTTGGAGAGATTGTTCCATCTGGCCTTGCGGGAATAAAATCTTTATTTACTCTAAAAAAATTAAAATTATTTGTTGTTGCAAAAGTTATTTTATTTCCCGGAGATATTGATGCACACTCAATAATATCTTGCGCAATAATTGTTCCTGCAAGCAAATCATCTGCATTATATCCAGCAGCCCATCGAATTCTATAATAAGTGTATTGATTTTCTGATTGCGGAAAAAGGGGGGAGTTGTTTGGTATATAAAAAACGGGAACGTATCTCCAAGAGCCAACATCAGCCTTACTGTCAGTGACTGTCACTGAAGATTCTTTTGAAATTGTTAAGTGAGTTTCCGATAGCACTTGATCTACATGATAACTACTTGCATCTATGAATATTATATCTCCTGCATGAATTTCATCATAAATAGTTTGTCCTGATATTGTTTTTAAAAATTTTGTGCCAACTCCATAAACATCTTTAGATCCAGCTGTAACAGAAATTGTTCCACTTAAAGTGGATGAATAAGCATACCTATCTTGACCTTGACTTGGTATTGAGAAAGTTTGTACCCTAGTCCAGTCCTTAGAGTTTAAGGAGTGTTCAAGTATTGCAATTTTATCGTCACCAAAATAATCACCATCAGCTATGCAAAAAAGCTGTATACCATCAACACTTGTTTGTCCAGACGAATCGTAAGGAACAGCATTGATTGAACTATGCTTTTCAATACGCACAACCTCATTAGTTAAATCGCTAAAAATATGGTGGCTCTTTAAAGTTAATTGTGTGTTTGATTGAATTGAGTCAACCTCAAATTGATAATTTGTGTTACTCAAAATCGATAAAAAATCCCCTTTTTCTATTTCTTCCGTAAATAAAGTGCCTTGTCCTGTGACTATGTTGCTTTTTTGTGATATTGATATTGTTCCTGTTGCATTGTTACCCCTTTTAACTAGATTCAGATTTAACCGTAAAATATCTGCAACGTCTCGCTGGGAATCTTTCTCCAAATCAACTCCTTTTGTTATTTTTGCAGGAGCATAAGAACTTAAAGATATTTTTTTTGTTGCTATAGCATTTTGACCATTAGTTTTTTTAATGTAAGCTTGAAGTTCAAGATTGATCGTAGATGCAGGGCTAAATGACTCAGAAATAACCATATTCTCAAGTTTAAGATAATATAGTGGGTTTTGTGTAAAAAAATAACCATTTGGATTTGAATTTAAGGATTCATATGTTACATCAAACGGACCCCAAGTTATTTGAGAATCAATAGATTCTGCGGCATTGTAACTATTGTTATAATAATAGTCGTGCTCATTATAATGTAGCTTACTCCAGGCTTCAATAGCTTCGCTTTTTTCAAAATATTGTTCAGGCAATTCGGCTCCTTCTTGCGCAACTTTTAAATAATGCATTGTTAATTTAATACCTGCGAAGCGTGGGCATATCGATAATTTTATTTGATATTCATTTGGAATAAAAGAAAAAGAAAAAGTATCCGATATCGACAAGAACAAAACATCATTTATATAAACTAAAGCAGTTCCATACAACAAAGATCCAGTGATAACTGTTTTTTTTGATGGTATTGTATTAATATACGTGAAAAACACATCCGAATTCAAGAATTCATCAGTATTGTTTCGGTAAATATCCATAAAGAAACCTTCTCTATCGTAATTAAAAATTCCATCGTGAATATAAAAAAATGCAGAATCAGGAAATAATGAAGAATTCCAGTTATCTGGCGTATTTACAATAGGATCACCATCTGCGTCTGTTCCATATACTGTGCTCGACCAATAATTCTCACTCAGCAGTATGCTAGATTCTTCAAATATTTTATATGCACTATCAACTTTTTCTATATGATATCTGAGGGTTGATTCAGGGGTAACCTCAATGTATCCATGACCATGATCTCCTGCGCGCAGATATACTGGCACTTTTTCCGGATATTCACTCAATCTTGTCATAAATAATTGCCAATCACAACCATTCCAATGGTCAAAAGTTTTGCCTATTTCTCCAGAAGATGCTGTTTTATTAAATTCAGCAGTACCATCATCAATCATTATCACTTTTTCATTTTGATCAGTTACAGAATTGCCGGGATCAATCAATCTCAATCTTGAATTATCTACAGAAGTAACACCCAAATTAGATGGACTAGAATTTCTTCTAAGACCCCACGAACCCCATCTTGGATCCTGATTTGGTAGTCGAGAAAAATAATCGTCATTATTATTCAATAAAGTATCATGCCAAATAGTATTATAATTCCATAAATTATCAATCCAAATTTGAGGATTATGTATTCTATTATATACATCACTTAAATATAAATATGTCTCTGGAAGTTTAAGCATTGGATAATTGCCACTAAACCCAGACAGCCAAGTCCAGCTATAGGAAGCGTTAATATTTCGATCGTCGTGACTGGCATTTTTTGTAGCAAAAGTTGAGTATTCATACAATCCACGTATCGAAGGAGCATCAAACTGTAAGCTGCTTTGAGCCGCAGGTGCATTGTAAAAAACGTAGTTTGATCCTTGCGAGTCTGTACCTGGCCAATATGGTCGACGAATATAAACCCATTCATAGGTTACTATGATTCGCAAACCAGTATATAAATCCCACAAATATCGAAATACGGGTTTTTTAAAAGTAGGTAAAGACAGCATTCTTGCCATTAGCCCCCAATAAGCTGTACCCGATGTGAAACCAGAGGCATTTTTTTTGTAATAGCCATCTCCAGTAACTGACGCGGCCATCAAATAATTCGCGCCAGTTTTCTGAAAAGCTGATTCTTGAGGAAAAATCATTTGATCAAAATGATCACTATAATAAGTTTTTGCGCGATATGTAACCCAAGGATCTAGTATGTAAGTATAGTCTTCATTTGCGGGAGAAACGTTGGCATTGCTATAATCTGCCGAAGTTGCAACCACCGCGTAGTCTTCAATTAAAAATAATTGCTGGGGCTGGTCCACTTGGTGAACATTTCTATCCAAGATGATTTTTTTACTTGGCTTAAATTCAACTTCATTGATTGTATATATTTGATTATCTAATTCAATTTTCGCACCAACAGTAAGTCTTGATTGAACCCGCTCGAGCTGGTCTTGATCTTCTTGGGGTAAAGTTTCGGGTGTAAGAAAAAATAAAGTTGCAGAGGCCCAATAACCATCACCAAAATATGATTTCATCCCTTCAGGAGAGGTTAAGCCAAAATAAACCTCTCTTTCTCTCGATTTTGTATCAACATCAGAATGATACAATTTACAATCAATTTTACGATATGTTTGATCGCCGCTGCCAAAACATCCATTCGCACTTGCGCTTTGCGAAATGTCATACATATAGTTTCGATATGGAAAAACCATGCTATGCTCAACATTTCCAATCTCCATCGCCCATTTAAATTCAGAATAAAAATGGCCATCCAATGCAAGCGCGCGAGAAGAGCTGTAATTGGGAGTACCCAAGGCATCATTGTTTACCCAAAAACGAAAACCTGCTTCCGCACCATAACTTTCGCTGAGTGCATGCGGAGCAACAAAATCTCCTTGTGGCAAAAATGTACCACCAAGCTTTGCGCTATCAAAGCTATTTTTTAATGAACTTCCGCGAAGTTGCGCAGTATTGTCATTGATAAAATTAATAAAGCTGTTGACACTAACCGGGCCTTCTGTTTGGAATTTCGCCATGGGCTAGTTTACACCTTTTTCTTGCTTATTTTTTCAATTACAAATTTTAATATTTTGCTTCTTAGTATGTCTTCTGCTCCAAAATGAAATGTGTGTATGCCGCGAGCTTGACTTTCTTGGTCATTGAAGATTGAATACATGTCCGCGAATCCACTTTTGCCATTGATGTCGCTTTGCATTGGATCGCCGCAGATGATCAACTTGCTACCCTCGCCCAAACGAGTCATTAATGTGGTTAATTCTTTGAATGTAAAGTTTTGACTTTCATCGGCGATTACTATTTCATCTCGCCAACTTGCACCGCGAAGATAGTTGATGGGCATGCCTTTTACTATTTCTTTTTCTTTTATTGTGCTGGCTTGGCCAGGAATCAACAGCTCGTCGAGCTTTTCATTCATTGGCATCATGTAAGGATTGATTTTTTCGGCCATTTCTCCAGGCAGCGCGCCGAGGCTCTTCTCGCCGCTCTCTGCGATGGTGCGTACATATGTGATGCCGCGCTCATTATTCATATTGTAAAGCTGTAGAGCACCGTATATGGCCACGTATGTCTTGCTTGTGCCCGCAGGGCCACTTATGAATATTATTTTGCTATCATTATCAAAGATGATTTGTAACAATTGCTTTTGTTTTTCAGTGAGTGCAATTTTTTTAAGCTTGATGTTTGTTTTGGTTAATGATTTACGAATTTTTTCAATTTCCGCTTCATTCACGATTTCTGGTTTTTTCTTGCGTCGAGGCATGATATATATTATTGTACAATATTGTACACTTTTTTTAAGTTTTTTTTGAGGCGGTCTAGTCTTTAAATAATTATAAATAGGTTATTTTAGAAAGGGCCGCCGATTTTTTTTGGATCGAGCATATGTAGTAAATTATATAATGTGAATTTCATATTGAAAAAAGGCACCCCCCGCCGCTATTGTACAATTCGATCGAAAAATGAATCCATTTAATGGGTAGGGTCACCATGGGGGGAGGGGGTAGCCGTAAAGTTTTTTTACTTTTTTTGTCTTAGGGGTTGACTTTTGTTTGTGTCATGTCATACTCTACATCATAGACAATAACAAATAATAACAAATAAAATATCATGTTCTTAGAAATACTATTCATCATCAACTTTTCCTTCGTATTCTTTTTTGCTTACAAATGCATGACATCAAAGAGCATTGATCTTTTTGAGGATGTATCGAAAAAAAACTAAAATAAAGTTTGACTTTTACGAAAAAATTCAGTAAATTAAGTACATGATTAAGAATAAAAGATACGCAGTTTCCTTCGAAGTTTTAACCTATCGCAACGGAGATCTTCACGAAAACAAACAAGAATTTACCACTATAACAGGTGAAGTAAACAGACAAACAGTTGCTTCCCGTGCTTCCCATCTGATCAAAGAAGGAACAAAAGAAGTTTACGAACCTGCTTGCGGTAGCGTGTTTGGTGGTGAATATGTGACAATCGAACGCAAGCTTGGCAACATCTTGAACATAAATGAATTGCCTGAGCCAACAGGCGAAATGAATTACGATCACGCTTACGCTGATTGCGAAAAATGGAACTATAATTGATATGACAACTGAAATAAATAACTTTCCCGAACTAGATCTTAGCCTCGCATTAAGCAAGGCAGAAGGAAACTTAAAGTTTCTTGCACAGGCTGAACTTGCAACCTTCACGCAAGGCGAATCAGTACTTGAAGCACTTCACGCAGTACAACAAGCACGCAAGCATTGGGCAGAAGTAATAACAAAACAAAAAGAAGAAGCCGCGAAAAGGCTTGACTTGGTAAGCTAAACCTTTAGACTAAATACATCATGAGAAAAGTAACACAACAAATTAAACAAGCATTCGAACAACGCCAAGCCAAGTCGGTTGGCAACACCATGACAGACGGCAACGCTGTTTGGTTGCATGGTAATAAGATAGTGCAACGCACTGAGGACGGGCTTGTACTTGGTAGCCTCGCAGGTTGGAACACGCCAACCACGAGAGAAAGAGTCAATGGAATAACAGGATTGGGCTTTCATCAGAAGAACTTCGAACCTATGCTAAACGGCAACATAGTTGACCCATCCGATTGGTTCGCAGTCGAGCAAGGTCCCGCATTCGGGTAATGGCGTAAAGCCCTAAGCATCAACAACTTAGGGCAAACCGCCTACGCGAGTTTTGCGTAACTCGTTGGTATACGGCGACTTACAACAAACCTAAAACTTTTCTTAAAATAAAACAACTTTTTTTTGCGTGTTTACATAAGTACATGATAATCAATAGTTTATGACACAAAGTTTTTTTGCTATGGGCTTGACTTTTGCGGATTATGTGTTTAGATTGTATATATAAGATAAGATAAGACTTTAACAATTAACCAAATTAAAATTATGAAAATTATAGACATTGTATTCTTCACCACTAATGACAACCAAGTATCCGCACACTTGTACTACTCCACAGAGGATAGTGCTTGTGAGTCAGTTTCCTCAGTCGGTGTATCTCGCAAGCAAGCAATCTTTAATCTTTGCAAACAAGGCAAGCTCTCTTGGGACTTGTTCGCTGAAGCAAAGTCATTAGCACTCACTAAAAAAGATCCACGCTTTCAAAAGAAAACTTTCGTTAGTCGCAATAGCGTTCGTGACCAAAAGCTTGCAGACATCTGCGATGATATGCGTTGCTCGGTTCGTGAAGCAGTTGCTTTTCTTGATCATGGACTTGCACCTTGCGGTTGGTAAAATAAACCTTGACCTTTCAACCTTTAATCAATAAACTCTATAATTATGACAGAAGAACTAGAAGAATTCATGACAGAAGAACTCGGCATCATTGATCGCCTCGGAACTGATCCTCTCGAAGGATTAGACCTTTTTGAAGATGTTGGTGGCAACATTTGGAATCTCGATCAAATCCTAAAAGAATTCAAGGATAGCAAAAATAATTAACTTTTTTCTTGCGTAAAATTAGGTTTAGTAGTAGTTTAGTAGTATGGAAACAAGATTAGATAAGATCACCAAAGTAATGAGCCAAGCTCGTCAACAAAAACGCCAAGTGTGGATTCTCGATGCACTCATAGCCATTTGGGATGCTGAAGCTCTAAAAGGCTTTCGCGAACAAGCCGACTTGGATTATGGCTATCACTCTCAATTTGATCAATAAGATGATTAATGTATACAAAAACCCTAACTTTGCCAATTGGTACAATGTTGTACTAAACGGCAAAATAATTGACAACGCTCGCCACTATACCAAGGCAATGGAATTGGCAAAGAAAATAAGCGTAAAACGCAAAGTTCCAATACTTTCTTCTAAGTAGCTGAACGTCAACGACTTAGGGCAAACGGCCCAAGCGAGTTTTGCGTAACTCGTTAAACAACAACGGTTTACAACAAAGTGAAAATAATTTCACTTTTTTTTGCGTTAGGCTTGACACGAGCCCGTTTTGGGTATAGGTTATACTTATGAACGATAAACAAGAAAGACTACAAAAAATCACCGCAACAATGAGGAAAGCTCGCCTCGAAAATCGCCAACATTGGATCTTGCTTTTACTTTCAGAAATTTGGGATGCAGAAGCAGTAAGAATTTGCAAAAATAATGCTTGACTTTTAATCACACTAATATATTCTTAAAATTATAAATTACTAAAACAAAGGACACAAAATGAAAATTGCACAAAATAGAATGAACGAAATCGCTAAATACTCAAGAAATTTAAATGCTCACAATAAAGGTGGACATGGTAAGTTTTTGGAAATGTTTCTTGCTGATCACTACAACTTTCCACAATATAATCAATATAAATCAAAAGTAGACTTTCCTAAAGAAATAGTAGAGCAAGGAAATGTACCTTCTGAATGGGTAGCGGATTGGGAAGTAAAATACTACAATATCAAATCCTCTGTGATAATCCTTGGCGATCTCGAAAGAAAAATGAAATGTTTAAAAAATGGACTTGTCATTGTCATCGGCTTTTATGATGGAACACCTGATAACCTTGTTGATATAAAATTCATAAAAGTTAAAGCTGACACATCTTTACTGAAAAACTACAATACTTGGAAAGAAGTTTCTAGCTTTGTTAAAGACAGAGGTAATTCAATTGAATCGACTCGCGAAAAAGTAAAGCAAATAAACTCGACCACTCGAAGCGAATTCTTTGTTAGCAATCTCTCTCGCAAGTCAAGGTGGAGCAACTCGCAAGGAAAAATGCTTGGCGAAGCTCGTCAAGTTGCACTCTGCATCTCAACAAAAAATTTAAAAAGTCTCTCAGTTTAATCTTTACAAGCATCAATAAATACTTAATAATAATCATGAAAACATGGACAAAAGATCAAGTGCTAGAATTCTTCGACTCTCATTGGGAAACAACTATGGCAGAAATATCTCTGCTCTCGGGTTGGTCAATCTCAGACTTAAAATCGGTTCTCATGGAATGGGTAAGTCATGAATTGAGTCCCGACCTAAACCCTTAAACATCAACAACTTAGGGCAAACAGCCCAGGCGCGTTTTGCGCAACTCGTTGGCATACAGCGACTTACAACAAAGTGAAAATAATTGCATCTTTTTTTGCGTTTGGCTTGACAAGTAGGCGTTTTGGTGTTAGGTTTAGGTATGATTAAAATTAAAGATGTAGTAGTAGATTACCAACGCAGAATCCTCCAAGTCGAGGGTTTCCAAAAAGATGGAGCTGAAACTTTTGTTTTGGCAAGGATTTATCGTTCGCAAGATCGTGTTGCCGTTCCCCTTTCTTCTGTAAAAAAACATCCATTCTTTGCATAAAAAAGCTTGCAAAGCTTAACCTTTTACCTTACTCTCTCATTATGAACAAAGAACAAGAACTAAAAGAAATAATTGAAATTCATACGCCAATCGCAGATGCGGGAGTTGCAAGTGCAAAAATTCTTGTAACAAATGCACAAATTGAGCTTGACGAAATACAAGAAATTCGTCAGAATCAAATGACATTAACCTTGACAGATTAAACAAAATAAACATAATTAACAACATGACTGAATCACAAAGACTAGAAATCATTCGCCAAATGGCGAGCAACAATAACGCCACGCAAATCTCTCCTGTGTTCAAATCGTTCGTGGAAGATCTTCGAGCAGACATTCTTGCAGAAGAATTGATTGTTGAACATGGCTTGCTCAAAGCAACCGACCGAGATGTTGAGGACGAAGTCTCACACCTTGCAAGTAAAGAAGATCGTTCTGACGAAGAAGATGACTTCGATAATGACGAAAATCTTCACGACATGGAAGCGGTCAGTCCAACCATGAGAGCAATCTTCGATCAAGATTAAGCTTTACTTTTCAACCAAAAATTGCTAAAATAGTATCATGCAAATAAAAAGTAAAATACAAGTTCTCGCAGAAAATCTGCGAAAAGTAACTCAACAAAAGTTTGTGGCGATTCGCAAGGGCGATCACGAACAAGCACATAATCTGCACGGAATGCAAATAGAGCTTGACTTGCAACTTCATCTGCTTGAGTCGAAGCTTCAAAAAAATGATCCTTGCCTTGTTTGTTAATGGATGTAACAACAATTTTAATCATTAGTTCAATAGTGGGAATTATACGCATGATTCACGATCACTTCGGAAGCGGGGCATGGTAGGTTAATGTTTTGGGGGAATAGGTCACTCGCTGAGTATCGGAGTTTGACCTTTCTCCCATCTCATTAAATATCAACGACTTATGGCAAACCGCCTAGGCAACTTTTGCGCAACTCGTTGATGTTTAAGGTTTTACAAAAAGATTTAAAAAAAGTTTGACAAACCCCTTGCCGTGTAGTAGGTTTAGGTATGACTAAATCTGAAATGCAAAAAGAAATCCTGGAACTCCACAAAACGCTCAAGGAGTGCATCTTGACTGACTCGCAAAGGGTTGCTATACGCAACGAAATTGGCGAGTTACAAGACCAAATTACTCTGCTCGAATTCGAAGATCAGCCCGACATCGACTGGGGCTTTCACTCTCAATGGGAGTAACGCAAGTCCTTAACAAGCAACAACTTACGGCAAACCGCCTAGGCGACTTTTGCGTAACTCGTTGATGTTCAGTATCTTACATAACTTTTTATGTGTTTGCCCGCTTTGGTGCATTTGTACATTTAGTATAAATACATATCGGCGGTTCTATTTCTATTTGTTCTATTTCTATTTGCTATTTTTGTATTTGCTATTTACTATTTAAGTATTTAGTATTTAATTTCAGTTTCTTCTTCGTATCTTTCAGCAACTTTCTCATTAAAGTCGTGTCGAATATCTGCAAGTAATTTTTCGTGCAATACGCCATCAAGCTCGAATTGGTGCATGAGTGAAGTGATTTGGTGCGGAGCTTGGTAAGCAAGTACATCGTCCGAGACAGAGAGTGGCACAAAGTTGCCCTTTGGATTAAATATCGCAACTTCGTAATTATCGGGATGGTTGCCCTTAAAAAAATCTCCACCTTCAGTATTGCCCACAACGCTGAAAGCGTAGCCATTGTCAAGAGTCAAACTTGCTTGAACGCCCAAATCTTGTAGGTTTGCGTGAGGAGTGAATGTTAAGTCATCAAAGGTCTTCATGGTAGATGTAGATTGGTTCATTGTTATAGTTTAGTTGATTATGACGAACAAATGTGTTGTTGTCAATGTTTTTTTTCATGGTTGCTTCGCCAATAAAGAAATCAGTTTTGTCTGTCTTATCTTCTGAGCGAATCGCAATAACGCATCCATCGTTGCTTTTGGTTATGAGATACTTTTTAGTTGCGGTAGAAACTTGCATTTGTTTTGTTTTCGTATAGTGTTTCGTATGAGTGTGCTTTGTTGGCGATTGCTTTTAATGCTCCACCAACTACATTTAATAGTGAAAACGCATCTTCGTCAAGCAAATTGTTTTGCTCCATTGGCTCGATGAGTTTGTCGTGAATGAATGCCATTGCCAATTCGTTTGCTTCGAGAGCATCCAAGTCTTGGACTTGCAAGTGGTGTGGATCGTTAAGACGCATGAGTGAGATTGGTTTTGTGTTTGAGTTTGCGATGAATCACTTTTGTCTTGAGCTTGTGTGGTCGAGACTTGGTGAAGAGAATCTTTTTTCTGATCTTAATCATGGTTATAGTATGACAGAGTTGAAAGTTGGAGTCAAGTAAAAATCATACCAACACGGAAGGAATCGAACCTCCAAGAGTTTAGCGGTGACTGCAATCATTGCCTCTCTTCACCACCATCAATTTGCAGATTGATTAGGTCGTGTTGGTAAGTATCATTATGACAGACCCTTGCTGAGAGTCAACCCTAAAAATCAATAAAATTAAAAAAAGTTATAAGTACCTCCGCATCAACGACTTGCGCGAAATCGCCCAGGGCAGCTTTGCGTAACTGCCTGACGCTCAACGGGTTAGTAGCCTAACCAATCGAGAACCTTCTGAGCTGAATACTCGACAAGGTCGCCAACCTCATCAAAAAATTCTTGCTTTCCCTGTTCGTCAATGCCGTGATCGTCAAGTTCTTGCATTGCTCGTGCATAACTAATAGTCATTGCTTCCGCTGATTCGTAATAAGTATCTGTCATTTTTTAATAATAGTTGAGTTGAGTTGAGTTGTCAAGAGTCAATCCCCTCTTGAACAAATCCTGTTGTATCTTTCTTTGCCATACCTTTCTCGATAAGACCAACAACAACACCTTGCTTGTCAAGAAAGCGAAGATCGTTGTCGTCACCATTGACAACTTCGTAACCTTTCCATGTCTTGGGTAATT
>Ga0213863_10000572_pt1 | contig 27973 bp, 20 predicted proteins | sample PICome_8_FD_160128 | JGI IMG/M metagenome (GOLD analysis project Ga0213863, IMG submission 160128) | Coastal seawater microbial communities near Pivers Island, North Carolina, United States - PICO497 | ecosystem: Environmental > Aquatic > Marine > Coastal | place: USA: North Carolina... | reverse complement strand
GGCCCGACACGGGCAGCATCGACATAGCCAATCACTCCACGGGTTGGCTGTCCGAGGCAGGATAAAATATACATATCCTCCCCGGCTGCATTGCGGTACAAAGTGTATAATTCACGAAATGCCTGCAGGCGGGTCAGTTTAGGATTAAGAAAGCGATTACCGATCCCATTAAAATCAATCTTTATGTACCCGTATCCATTATCACGGGCGGTTTCGATTACCTGCCGTAAAAACTTCTTGGACTTCGGATGCGAAGGATTGATCCAATTCGCTCCGGCCGGGTGAAATGGATTGGGGTTCATAAAACTGGATATTCCCTTGGCATTGGACTGAATGGCATCCGGGTTTGCTTTTTTCCATGGATGTTCCGGGTTGATCATTAATGGGGCAAACCAAACACCGGGAATCATACCGGCCTGACGAACCCGACGGGCGACCCGGGCCATTCCCGATGGAAACTTGGCATTTCCATTCCAGATACCATCCATGATCTGATACCCGTCATCAATTTGTACAATTCCTTTTCCAAAAGTGTTGGGGTTTTTTTCAATCGTATCGACCACATCCATCACATGAGCCTCGTCAATTTTAGTGGTGCGGTCGTACCAGCTGCACCAACCATAAATCGGCCCTTTATTATTACGAGCCTTGTGGGTGATGGCTACCCAACGGGTCCAAATGTCGGTGTTTGTTTCCGTATCTTCGGCAATTAATAGAATCTCCTCACTCCTGCGGGTTTCCCCGGGGCTTACCAAAACCCGATCCATTTGAGCATAGGCCTTGAATTTCTGGTCACGGACTTCCACCCGGCAATGGGCTTCCGCGGGTCCGGCAGGTCCGATCAAGAAACTCTTTTTATTAATCGTATTCACAAAGAGTCCGACTTCATTACAACCCCCATTCATCACAGCCAAAGTCTCTGCATGGGTATGTTGCATCAGTGGAGTGATCAACCAATGAGAAGAATCTCCCAACTCCACTTTACCAGAGCCCGACATAGCATCCAATATTTCCAGAGAAGTAAGACTCAGATCTTGATCGCTACGGTTGTGCAAAAAACCCTGAATTGTAATCGCATGTATGTCATTCAATTCTTTTAATCGTATGGTTAAATGGAAAGGAGAACCGTCTTTCCCATAGAGCCTGTCCGTCTGAGAGGCTCGACCAAAAGGAGTCACCACCTCAGTAGTCTTGACTTCTCCAAGAAGCGAAAGATCTCTTGTGCCCATTCGGTAATTTTTACCGTCTGAAGAGAATACCGCACTCGCGCTCGCAGTGATTGTACCGATATCTTTTAATCCAACGGTATAATAATCGGATTTGGTGGAAAACTTTACTTCACCAACAAGTGAGGAAAGAAGGCATGAAACGAGAAGGATTGGGAGTTTAATTAAGGTCATGATTACAATTAAAAAAAGAGACCCATTACTAAACCTCACCCCATTCAAGGCAAGTGATATTAAACTATGTCAGGGACTTCTCGATCAGTTTCTTAGACGCCTTGACGCCGGCAACAGGCTCGAGGGCACTACCCTCCCATTCAATGGCGAGAATTCCCTTATATTTCGATTGCTTGATCATCTTCATCAATCGCAGGTAATTGAAATCAGGCTGCTTACCCGATTCGTCAAAACTGTGCATCTTGCAGGACACGGTGATGGTGTGGGGAAGCATTGCTTCGGTTCCCTTGTAGACATTGTCCTTGAGCTTTCCAAAGTCCGGCATCAAGCCAAGGGCGGGATGCTTCAACTTGGTCGCCACCTTGGCCAGAAAGGCACCCTTTTGGCTAAGTGGAGAAGCGCCCGGTTCGATGGCGATGGTCAAATTGCGTTTGGCAGCCTCATCAGCCAAGGGTTTAAGAGCTTCCACGCTTGCCTTCAGTCCCGCGGACCATTCAGTCCCCGGGGCCTTGAGAAAGACCCGGACCATGGGGGCCCCGAGTTGAACCGCCCGCTCAAAGGAAGCAAGGATCTTGGCGGTGCTCACTTCCCGCTTTTTTTCAGAGGCGTCGAGTGCACCGGACATCAGCAGGAAAAGATCGGTGCCCGCTTGTTCCGCCCGTTTTCTCATCGATGCCAAATATTTGGAATCATCCAGTTTATCCTTGGGCAGTCCACCCTCCCATAAGTCAATCGCCTTGATCCCAAACTGGTCCACGGTGAACTGGGGGAAATCAAGCGCATCCAAGGATCCGTCCTTCAGCATGGCCCGGAGCGAATATTGAGAAAGTCCAAGGGTAAACCGTTTGGACTCATGGTGCTTGGCGGATGCGGTTGCTGGCATTAAACCTCCCAGGATTGCGGTGGAAACCGTACTGGTTTGAATAAGAAATTTTCTACGGCTGGATGATTCATTCATGTAAACTCCCTACTAGTTAAACTGAGATAAGAAAAGCGAAATCCCCAATCGAATTCCAAGTTTCTCTGATCCAAGTGCTAGGGATTATTGCTCCCCTGCGATATTTCTTTTGCCAAAATTTCAGTATGCGCAAACCTGTCAGTTTTTCCCATGCTCACCCTCTCCAACATCAGCAAGCGCTTCGGTCCGAAAATTCTCTTTCGGGAAGTTTCCCTGCGGATGATGCGGGGTGAGAAGATGGGACTGGTTGGGGCCAACGGCGCCGGGAAGACCACCCTCTTCTCGATTCTTTTGGGAGAGGAAGAAGAGGAAGAGGGAAAGATTGAATGGGAGCGCGGCACCCGGATCGGATACTTGCCTCAAGAGAGTGCCCCGACCGGGGAGGAGACCGTGCTTGAACTTGCCACCTCCACCACCACCGAACTGGCCCAGGCCCTGAAAATTTTGAGAGAAAATCCAGATCCGGACAGCCAGGAACGACTGGATGCCCAGGAAAAATTTGCCGAACTCGAAGGCTACAACCTCGAAGCCAAGGCCAAGAAGATACTCAGCGGGCTCGCTTTTCATCCGGAAGATTTTAACAAGCCCGCCCACACCCTGAGCGGGGGCTGGATCATGCGGGCCCACCTCGCCCGCCTGCTGGTGATGGAGCCCGACCTGCTCATGCTCGACGAGCCCACCAACCACCTCGATCTGGAAACCTTGGGCTGGTTCAAGCAACAGGTTGAGAAATTCCCCGGATCGGTGCTGACCATTTCGCACGACCGGGCCTTTCTGAATTCCATCTGCACCGGAATTCTGGAAATCAGTAACCGCAAGCTACATCGCTACCCCGGAAACTTTGATAATTTTCTGGTCCAGAAAAAAGAACGTGAAGCCCAACACCTTGCGGCTTACCGCAACCAGCAACGGGAAATCGCCCATCATGAGGACTTCATCCGCCGCTTCCGGGCCAAGGCATCCAAAGCCTCCCAGGCCCAGGCCCGGATTAAGACCCTGGAAAAAATGGTGCGGATTGATCCACCCGAGGAATCCGATGCCACCATAAACTTTCGCTTTCCTCAGCCTCCCCGGAGTGGACAACGGGTGGCCACCCTCGCGGGAGTCCGTCAGGCTTATGGGGATCACCTGGTTTATTCCGATTTGAACCTTGAAGTCGAGAAACAGGAACGCATCGCCTTGGTCGGTCCCAACGGGGCAGGTAAATCCACCCTCTTGAAAATTCTCGCCGAACTCGTACCAATCGAGAGCGGGAAAAGCGAACTTGGGCACAATGTATCGGTGGGCTATTTCTCGCAGCAACGGGTGGAAGTACTCAACCTGGAACGGACGGTGGTGGACGAAGCCACCTTTGACACCGACCCCAAGGTGCACGAGCAGGATGCCCGTACCCTGCTGGGTGCCTTTCTCTTTCGTGGGGATGACGTCTTTAAAAAAGTAAAAGTCTTGAGCGGGGGGGAAAAGAGCCGGCTCGCCCTGGTCAAATTGCTCCTCTCCCCGCCCAATTTTCTGCTGCTTGATGAGCCCACCACTCATTTGGACATGGCCAGCATCGACGCGGTCATCCAGGCCCTGAAGGAATACACCGGCACCCTGATCTTCGTAAGCCACGACCTCCACTTCATACGGGCTTTGGGCAAGCGGACCCTCCGGATCGAGGCGGGCAAGACCACCAACTTTGCCGGGGACTACAATTATTACCTCTGGAAATCTGGTTCCGCCAGTGCCCAGACCGGACTGATCGAGGGCTTACGGGACGCCCGGCCCGATCAGGCGGAAACCGTGGAACCCGGGGGCAAGGCCCTCAGTGCCAAGGAAAAACGCCGGCAACGCTCCCAGGAACGGGAAAAAAAGAAAGCCCAACGGGGCAAACTGGAGGACCGGGTGCGCAAACTGGAAAAGGAAATCATGCAACTTGAAGAAGAACAGGCCTCCTGCAACGCAGAACTGGCCAACCCCGATTCCTACAACGATCCGGAAAAGGGAAAGGAGCTCAACACCCAGGCTGCCCGGCTCGCCCGCCATCTCCAACAGAGAAATTACGAGTGGGAAATCGAGACCGAAAAGCTTCTCGAGCTCGAATCCTAAATTTAGATAAGTTCAAGTGCATGGCACCCCTTTCAAATTCGAGGAAATAAAAAAAGGAGAGGTGCACTAAGGCACCCCTCCCCTATCATTAAACCTTATCCTGGTCGTCAGCCTTTCCGGCCGAGGACCGACATCACGATCAGCAAGGCTACAATACTAGCCAAGCTGGCACCTGCTCCGATAAAGGAGTTTACCACGGTTGTAATGTTTCCGATGATGTCAATTCCACCATCACCAGAACCGAATACGACTTGCACCACCACTAGCAGTCCAATCGCACCGATTAGGATTTCCGTAAGGCCGCCAATGGCGTCCTTGAGTTTTCCAGCTACGTTTTCCATTTTATTATCCCCCCCATGTTTAGGTTAGGTTTGTTTCAGTATTTCAGGATTGGTAAAGAAAAGCTCCTTTACTTTATTCTCTGAAAAATCGCCAAGATCAATAAGATTGCAATCAATCCGACAAATCCATTTTGCCCCCCGATCTGGTTAACAATTTGGGTTATGTTCGCGATGACGCTGCCTCCGAAGATCGCACCTGTCCCGAACACAATTTCCACGATTACCCCAAGTGCGATCAACCCGATCCCAATCTGGGATGTTAGTTTGATCCACTCGTGCAACTGCGAGATCATATCTTTCATGTATTTACCTCTCTGTTGAGTTTCGGAGCCAAGGGAGCCCCGCTTCGGCAAACCGAAACTTCCAAAAGAGCATCCACCATCCTTGACATCACCTGCCCAAAATCAGAACAACTTATAATCTTTCTGTCAACTTCTTATAATTAATTATATTCATCATTACGCTGAATATATTTCATACTTAATCGGAACGGGGCCAGGTAAAATTCTCTTATTCCCTGCTCCAAGCGAAGCATTTGGCTGGGATGCATTCAGGAACGGGCTTTCAAGAGCAATTCCTTCAATTGGCCAGGTTCCGTACAAGAAGTTTTGGCAATGAATCCACGGTTATGGGTAAAATGGACCTCGGGTTCTTCCCGTAACTTGCAAAAATCCATGCTGGGGTTGTCGTTATACCGGCGCATGCCGTATCCAGTGCCCCGACTGTCAGGATAAACCATCGCAACCACTTCCTCCTCCAGACCGAGTTCTTTGATCCGCCAGGCCAAACCGCCTGATGCATCCTCAATCGCGGGGTCCGTGCGGGGAACAAAGGCTACTTTAAAAAATTCTGTACCCTCTCCCAATTCCCAGATCTCCTCAACTTCCGCGACCTGATTCATCCGGGATCGTAAACCGGTTACATAGTTTACCAAATCAGCACCGATCATTTTCATCATCTCCCAGACCGGTTCCCCTGAATGATGTTCGGATTGCCTGGAAAACGCCTGAAACATGCTCACATCCAAGGGCGAATTTAACTTGGCCATCGCTTCCCGCTCAACTCCCAACCATTTCGCGGTCTCATTCGGGCCCCGGCAATCAAACCATTCCGTGGTCTCCAACCAGCTACAAAATTCTTTGCTGTCCTCGTAAATCCCGATTTTTTGGAGGACGAGGGATAAAGCACAGGTCGGTTCGAGCTCGCGATCAAATTGATGATGATCAAAATTATTGAGCTCAGATTCAAAACGGTGACCGATATCCACCACCGCCACTTCGGGATTGGCAAGTTCCTCCTCGCTTGGCTCCCGCCTAAAAATTGAAACGGGATATTTGGAAAGCAGGACAGCGCAGGCGAGGAAATCATCTTTGTGAGCACCTCCAGGGTGGGTTACGATCTTGGAAATCATACTTCCTAGGCTGAAGATTCCTCCTTTCAAGTCGAATCCAAAAGTGAGAATTTTCGGGTTCTTCTTGTTCTATGAGACCCTTTACTCTATGAGTCTTCGTTTGCACAATTTGTGCAGGTGCTGAGTGATGGGGATTCGGAAGCATTATTTGCTTAATGCTGAGTTCGCTTGGTGTCTTATTTTTCACTTCAACTCCTTCTATTTGTGTTTCAAATCATCTATCGAAAATTCGGCAATCGTATTCATGCCAAAGACGACCTCTTGTCGGGTCTAACCGTCGCTTTAGCCCTGGTACCTGAGGCGGTTGCCTTTGCAATTATTGCAGGCGTCTCCCCGATTATTGGACTATATGCAGCCTTTATGATTTGCCTGATCACCGCGGTGCTTGGCGGGCGTCCCGGGATGATCTCAGGTGCAACCGGTGCTCTCGCGGTAATCATGGTATCCCTGGTTATTCTTGGGAATGAAAGAGGAGAGGCTTTAGGCCTCGGACCCGACTTGGGAGTGCAATATCTTTTCGCCACCGTCATCCTTATGGGCATCATTCAGATAGGATGCGGCTGTCTAAAACTCGGACGATTTGTTCGTCTGATTCCACAACCGGTGATGTTTGGATTTGTCAACGGATTGGCGATCGTAATTTTCGAGGCCCAATTTCCAATGTTCACCGAAAGCCCGACCACTCCGGGTTCCGCCTGGTTAGTTGGGAGCGACCTATATTTAATGGGTGGGTTGATAGCCCTGACCATGGCGATCATTTTCCTTCTTCCAAAGTGGACCACTCAATTCCCCTCATCTCTTGCCGCCATTGGAACGGTCAGTTTGATCGTGATCGGACTGGACCTCGACACCTTGGTGGTTCAAGACATGGCTTCCATTGGGGGCAGCTTGCCCAGCCTGGTATCTTTTTCCATCCCCTTTGACTGGGATACGCTCATTTTCATTGCTCCCTTTGCTTTCATCCTGGCCGCGGTTGGATTGATCGAATCCCTGATGACTCTTACTCTCATCGACGAACTCACCGAAACCCGGGGAAATAGTACCCGTGAATGCCTCGGACAAGGAGTGGCCAATGTTGTGACCGGCTTTTTCGGTGGGATGGGCGGATGTGCCATGATTGGACAAAGTATTATCAACATTCGCTCCGGGGGTCGGGGCCGACTCTCGGGAATCGCAGCCGGCCTATTCCTGCTCGCCTTTATCCTATTTGCCAGTTCGCTGATTGAAAGGATTCCACTAGCCGCCTTGACCGGGGTGATGTTCATGGTGGTGATTGGTACCTTTGAATGGTCCAGCCTTCGAATCCTGCGAAAAATCCCCAAGACCGATGCTTTTGTGATCATCCTGGTCTCTGGAATCACGGTGATCACCCACAACCTGGCCTTGGCCGTAATTACCGGTGTGATTGTATCCGCCCTTGGTTTTGCCTGGGAATCCGCCAAGCACATTCACCGGGAGTCCCAGATTCGGGAAGATGGCACCAAGGTGTATTTTCTTCACGGCCCTCTTTTTTTTGGCTCGGTGACCGATTTCAATCTTGGATTTTCACCTGCCGAGGATCCGGATTCCGTGGTTGTGGATATGAAGGAATCCAGGGTATGGGATCACTCCGGATTGGAAGCGATTCACAAACTTGGGGAGCGATATCACAAGGCGGGAAAGACAGTTAAGCTTCAGCATATCAGTGAAAACTGCCGGACTTTACTGAAGAAAGCGGGCAGTATGGTTGACATTGCGGTCCTTCCGAATGACCCAAGCTATCATGTCGCCAACCTCAAGGGAGGCATTCTTCCAACAGAATAGGGAACCTGGAGTAGCTCAAAACCTTCTCCCTTGAATAACAGCTTTCTATTTTAGAAAAGAAGCGATCTTGGTGAAGCCAAAGGCTCCGCAATCATTGGCCACCAAAGCGCCTCCGTCCGCGGAGACACAAATATCCTCCCCGGCCCAATCCATTTCACGAGAACCGTACACACCCTCCCATTCCAAATTCCCTTTGGCATCGGTCTTAATCAGATAAATCTTCCATTGACCTGAAGGACCGGAGGGATGCCCCCTGCCCTCATAGCGACGGGTCTCGTCGCCTGTTCCCGCCACTGCCAACCAGCCACCATCCGGGGTAGCCCGTGCCCCCCAAACCTCATCGTGAATCCATCTGCCATCATAGCCCCGAGGTTGCCCGAAAAAGGAAGTGGCATGGGGATTCCCTTTTGCATCCAGAATTTTAAACTGAATGTCGAGGTTCTTGCTTAATGGGGTTGTTCGGGTGTGCCCGACCAAAAGGATGTCACCCTGCTGGTTCTGATCAAAACCCCAATAAATCTCTCCATAAGTACGAGCCGCCTTGAGCTTGCCCTTGGCATTAACCCAAAGGAGGTTGTAGTCCTCGGATTCCTCGTCTCTGGGGTGACAACTAATCAGAAAGCCCTCCCCCTTGGACTGGATCCGGTAACCGGAACAGGTGTAGCCGGATAGATCTTGGCGCCAAATCTCTTCTCCCTCCGCATTGGTTTTGAGTAGAATCCCCTTCCCCCAGTTTAAAAAAGTTCCCTCGGCCAGTCCATCCCGGTATCCCGTCACCAGAATGCCACCGTCCGGGCTGAGGCATAAACCTTCGAAGGAATCTTCTGAACCAAGGTTCCAGGTCCTCGACCATATGGTCTTGCCGGTCTTTGCCTCCACCTTGATCAGGGCCGCATCCATACCCAAGGTTCCGGCAATCAAATAATTTCCATCTTCTGCTTCGCAGACACAATTGCCGAGGTTATATCCCCGCTTTCCAAATTCCTTTTGCCAAAGGAGGTTTCCATTCCGATCGGTTTTAACCAGAAAAATTCGAGACGATCGATCTTCCACAAAACCAGTTTCCCCCACCATTAAGTAACCCAAATCTTTGGTTTGAATCACATAATGAGGGTGGCTTTCCTCCCCGCTCCCATGGTAGGCCTTATGCCATAAAACAGGGGGTGAAGATTGATTCTGACCCCATAGAGAAACCGCAAGAAAAAGGAAGATATATGTTCTGGGTACCATGATGTACTACCAAAGCCCAAGATTTTCTCTCGCCACAAACTTCATCTAAGAAAGCAAAAACATTGAATGAAAAAAGTCGCTCTTAAACTGCCAATCCAGACAATTTCCTTGATTCAAGCTCCGATTTATCGATGTTTAAAGATCTCCAACACTAATCCCTTCTTCGAATTCCAACCATTCTAAACCAGCCATGGAAATCAAAAATAAATCCAAAGTTAAAATCGGGGTCGTCCCCACCCACCTGATGTTTGTCGGTGCCCTCGCTCCCGATGAAGCGGGTAAATTGCCCCGAACCCGCTCGGGCGATCTCAAGATTGTGTCCGGCATGCGTCTGCTTTGCCGTACCTCCCCGGTAAAGTTAAACACCGTACAGGTCACCCTCTTTCCCGGGACCGATGCCCAAGATTTACAGGATATGTTTAAAGGGCTTAAAGCTCTCAGGCTCGAAGTTCATCTCATCATGATGGTAGGCGGGGCCAATCCGCTTAATCCCAAGGATGAGGATGCGGTGGTTGCCATGCTCAACTCCGGACTCGAAGTCGCCCAAAAGCATAAAGTAAAACATGTTTCTTCCACCTCTTTCGAAGAGTGGCTCGCGGGCAAGAAGCTCAAAGGAAAAGCGTTCGATGCCGGGGTCAAGCAGTTGATCAAGGTACATGCCCGTTGCTACAAGGAAACGGATCTGGCAAAAAGTTCCATCGAAGCCTGGCATCTCGAATTTCTCCGGGGCGTTGAATTTCAGAATTTCACCAACGCCGCCAAGGCTGCTAAGGTGGTCAATGGGATCAATAAGAAGATAAAAAAGAAATTCTTCAAGGTGATGATCGATGCAGCTCATTGCGGAGACTCCGATCTTTCGATCGAGGAAAATGCAAAAGTAATCAAAGATCTGGCCAAGACGGATGCCCTTGGTATTTTTCATGCCTCGGCCAAGACCACCCGGGGCTGTCTATCGACTGATGACGGCTGGATCGGGGCTTTGCTTGCCGCCTATGCCCCGACGGGTAAGTTAAAGCATGTTTTTGTGGAGCTTTTTCATCACCAGGATCCTGCTTTGGAACCCCTTAGGAAAGCGGTCAAAGGACATGGGGTCGACACCACGGACGGCCGAACCTACAACAAAACGGTCACGGATGGTGTTATTGAGGTTGCGCACCGACTGAATAACTTAGCCGCCCGGAAATTGATTAAGTAAAGGAATTCGTTCCCCTCTAGCCTTGCGCTGAAAATACTCTTTTCAGCTGAAAAGAGTAAAGGAACGGTTTGTCCCGGAGAAATTTTGGGATAAATAATTCTGTATGCGAAATCTTATACTCATCACCTTGGCTTCTCTAGCCGTATCTTTAAACGCTGCTCAAAAGGTCACCATCACGGGCAACGACACCATGCAGTTCGATACCAAGGAGTTTACCGTAAAGGCTGGTGAAGAAGTTGAGCTTGAACTCAAAAACATTGGAAAACTTCCCAAAATTGCTATGGGTCACAACCTCGTCATTTTAAAAAAGGGAATCAGTGCCATCAAGTTTGGTCAAAAAATTATGGGTATGGGTGCGAGTGCCACCAATGCCTTACCGGAAGCCAGCATGGAAGATGTAATTGCCGCTACCAAATTACTGGGTCCATCGGAGAGCGATGTCATTACTTTTACCGCTCCCAAGGAAGCCGGGGATTATCAGTTTGTATGCACTTTCCCCGGACATTTTGCGATGATGCGGGGTATCATGGTGGTAAAATAACTGAAATGCATATTCTTAAACTATACGGATCCGTAATTACGGATCCGTTTTTTTTAGTTTGGATCGTACTTCCACAATTCCTGCCCTTCCGGGTCTGATGCCCTAAATACCAGCATTCCTTTGTAGGATGTCAATATGCTTGGGCTTGAACTGTTGGGCATAATCGACATTTGGTAATCAAAATAAAAGTCATTCATACCAGCCCTTTTTCCAAAATAAATTTCTTTTGCTAAGACGGTTCCGGCTTGGGTTCCGTCCGATTTCCAAAGCTCGGTACCGGTTAATCCATCATTTGCAGAAAAGAAAAGGGTTCCGTTTACAGCAATAAAATTATTAGGGGATGAACTGGAGCTATTAGGCCAGATATCCTTAACCAAAGAAGTTCCAGCTTGCGTTCCATCTGACTTCCAAAGTTCATAACCGGTGCTTCCATCCGATGCCCGGAAGAAAAGCGTACCATTGACGTCGGTAAGACTATTCAGGGATGAACTGCTCGATCCGGGGTTAATATCTTTTACCATGGTTGTACCTGCTTCAGTACCGTCCGATTTCCAGAGTTCCGAACTGTGCGTTCCATCATTGGCGGAAAAATACAGGGTACCGTTGACCTCAGTCAAATAATTAGGCGATGAACTACCGGAACCAGTTTGGATATCCTTAACCAAAACCGTCCCCGCTTCCGTTCCATCTGATTTCCAAAGTTCATAACCCCTGCTTCCGTCATGAGCCCTAAAATAAAAATGGTCATTCATTATGGTAAGATAGCTTAAGGAGGAACTGCTCGAACCCGTACGAATGTCTTTTACTATGGTCGTGCCCGCTTCGGTTCCGTCGGATTTCCAAAGTTCTGTACCTTTACTTCCGTCATTTGCGGCAAAGAAAAGGGTTCCGTTTACCTCCACAAAATTACTGGGGGAGGAACTGTTGGAACCAGGTCTTATATCTTTGACCCTGACAGTGCCTGCTTCCGTACCATCGGATTTCCAAAGTTCATAACCGGTGCTTCCGTCGTTTGCCCGAAAGAAAAGCATACCCTGTAAATTGGTAAGATAAGCAATGGATGAACTGTTGGCTCCAGATCGGATGTCCTTAACCAATACAGTACCCGCTGCGGTACCGTCTGACTTCCAAAGCTCATTTCCAGAAGAACCATGATTCGCGGAAAAGAAAAGGGTTCCATTTACCTCCACAAAATTACTGGGGGAAGAACCGCCCGAGCCGGAAATTATATCTTTTACCATAGAAGTACCTGCTTCCGTACCATCTGTTTTCCAAAGTTCGGTACCATTCGTTTCGTGGTTGGCAGAAAAGAAAAGGGTTCCATTTACTTCCATAAAATGATTAGGGGATGAACTGCCAGAACCAGGCCAGATATCCTTAATCTTACCTCTTACTCCAATCTGGGCAGCATCTCCAAAAGGACGCCAAACCCCTTGGTTGGATATCATGTCCAAGGATTCACTTACTATGGCCCAGTCGCCGCCACTTAATTCTCCCACTGAAGATTCCAATCGGATTGGATAAGTTGACGGAACGATGCTAATGGTGCGGCCCGAGTTAGATCCTGCGGGGGGAAGATGAACCGTTAAAGTTTGAGAAGCATATCGATCTGCAAAAACATACTTTTCATTCGAGATATTATGTTCGCGATTGATGGTAATGGAAACGGGATCACTCAATTTGTTTCGTATGCTTGCCTCCAGCATCCCAACCGAAATGGTACGATTCAAATCATCAATCACATCTTGAGCCAAGCGCGAACGGGAGATGGAAGCATTGAGTTCATTAAGCACATCGACTGGAAGCATGTTTCGGGCAATCGAGCGATTCAGGTCAGCCAAGACTTCGGGGGACAACATCGACCGGGTAATGGAACGGTTTAAGTCGTCGAGAATACTCTTGGGCAACATCTCTCGGGTAATGGACCGGTTGAGGTCGGCCAACAAATCAGCAGGCAGCATCGAGCGGGTAATGGTGCGGTTTAAGTCAGCTAACAACTCGGGACTGAGCATCGACCGGGTAATGGTACGGTTTAAGTCAGCGAGAATACTCTTGGGCAACATCTCTCGGGTGATGGACCGGTTGAGATCAGTCAATAAATCAACAGGCAGCATCGACCGGGTAATAGTACGGTTTAAGTCAGCTAACAACTCGGGACTGAGCATCGACCGGGTAATGGTACGGTTTAAGTCGGCTAACAACTCGGGACTGAGCATCGACTGGGTAATGGAGGCAGCGGGTACACTTTGTGCCATCTGAGCCATCTTTGCCCACTCTGCAACCAGGGAACGGGGGGTGGGATTAATTACCTGGTCCGGTAAAAGATGCCGCAATCCGGTGCCATCGTTATTGCCAAAAAATACCCGAAGTTTTAATTCCTTGTTCTTAAGAAAAAGTTCTGGGGAAAGCGGATTCATTCCCTGCCCACCAAGTAAAACGGAATATCGACCATTGGTAACCAAAACTGGAATGGTCTGATTTAAGTCAGAACTATTCCGCCAAGCTACGGTTCCATTCGCATCTACCAAAGAGAAGGAAAAATTTGCCATTCCTTCATAATTGACATCTTCAATCGCGATCTTTCCTGAGTAAGGAATCGCATGGGTACCAAATAGGTTTGAGAATGCTCCCAAAAGTATAAAAAAAAGGTATCTTTTCATGATCAATACATTGAACGATTAATTTTAAATTATAAGTTTTAGAAGAAATCAATTCCCTCAAGTAAAGCGAGCTAGTTTTTCCAAAAATAAATTTTTGGTTCGGGGAATCGATTCATAAGCCCATAGGCCTTACTGAAATTCGACTTCCGTCCAAGGAGCAATCCTGGAGGCTTCGGTCTTTCGGTAGCTAAGGATGTCCTCCGTAGAAATTGAAGGAGAGCGATTGCCCCAGGCATTGCGGACATAGGTAAGAATGGATGCCAGTTGTTCGTCTTTCATAAATCCATGAGGAGGCATCACTGGCGGTACCCCATCCACTTGTTTACCATTGATCTTGATCGGGCCCATTAATCCATGAACCGCGACTCCGATCAGGCGTTTAGAGTCGCCGGTTACCCAGTCACTATTTGCCAAGGTAGGGGCCATATTGGGAAGTCCTTCCCCATCCGCTTGGTGGCAGGCTCCACAACTGACCGCGTAATGATCGCGTCCCTTACGGTATGCATCCAAGAGGTTTTTATCCTTTTTCACCCAGTCCGCTTCCTTGTCCTTGTAAGTTTTAACCGCACGAGAGGGATAGCCTGATTGGCCAAGGGCACTGGCATAAGAGGTGAGGACAGATGGTGCCACTTTTCTACCCGCGACTTGATCAGCAGCGGGTACAAATTCATCGGGAAAGAAATCAGCAACTCCCTTGGATTCACCCGCTAGGCGGAGCCCAGTCATACTGACAAACCAATGCCCGTTCTCCATCGCGAGACCAATGGTTTTTTCCTGCAAGGCACCAAGACCCGCCAGAGCCCATAGGGCATGAACCTTGCCATGGGGATCTGCTTTTGCACTTTCGGCCAGCTTGGTAATTTCCCCTACAAGGTCCTTGCGGTCCCCTTCAACAATCCGCTTTTGGGAACGTAAACGCCACCAAAGGTAGGGGTGAGATAGACCCGCAACCAAATCTGTTGGAGGAGGCACTGGTTTGTGATTCTCGGGTACAATTCGATAGATTCGACCCAAACCAATGTGTTTATCCAGCTCACGCTCCGCAGACTGACGCCTGAGGTAAGTGGTGAGAAAACGCTTGTGCTGAATCACTCCGCGGTGGAAATCAGCAAGGTAGAGGCATCCGTCCGGGCCCATGGATGCATTAACCGGACGGAATCGCTCATCCGGGGTGGCCAGAAACTCGCGCTCTTTCCAGATCGCATCCGGGTAAAGTTTGTGAGTGTAATCATCGGAGTGAGGGAAAGGTTTTTCGGGTAGGAAGGCACCTACGGTGTTGGTTCCTGGTGACATGGAGAAAATCGCCCCTTCCCAGTCCTTACCGTAAGCCCCGTGGCTGTGCACCGCCAGACCGCTAATCGAGGTAACACTGGCGACCCGACCATCCTCTAAAATTCGACCGGGTCGATAGTTCCGGTTCAGGGCGGTGTTGGGCCGAACTGCAAACACGCGGTTGGTGGGTGCCTTGACCGATTCCCCCTGGGAAGGCCATTGCCGATCATACATCGCCCAGTCCGTCTCGAACCATTGTCCGTTGTGATTAAAAAAAAGTCGACCATAGGCATCGGAGCCCATCCCCCATTGCCCGCGGGCTTTTGCGGGCATCTCGATTAACTTGCCTTTTCGCCAAGCCAACTTTCGGGAGGATTTGGAATTATACATCCAATTATCGAGGGCAAAATGAAGACCATTCTCCGCATGTTCAATGTTATCCTTGGCGGAGGTGGCAAAATCAAAGAGTTTTTTCCGTTCGTCGCAGCGAAAATCACCATCTTTATCTTTACAAAACCAGAGCCCACCGGTTTCCACAACCAATACGCCCCCGTCGACAAAGGCAATGCTTCGAACATTGAGCATATCCTCTAAAAAGGGGGTTGCTTGATCCATGACACCGTCACCATCGGTGTCCTCTAAAACCATAACCCGGCTCATCCGCCTATTCTCACCACTGCCGTCCAAGTCCATCATGTAGGTGCGTAATTCGCCCACCCACATTCTTCCCTCGTCGTCCCATTCTATAAATACCGGATCCTTGACCATCGGCTCGTGAGCAACCAGTTCGATCTTGAAGCCTGGAGCTAGTTTAAACTGGGCCAGGGATTCTTCGGGAGTGAAAAGTGGGACGGGATTGGGAGACCACTTTTTCCAGTTTAAGGAGGAGAGAAGATCCTTTTGCTTCTCTTTCTGGTCTCCTTGCTGAGCCAAAATAAAGTTTGAGGAAACCAAGCACAGAAAAAATAAAATAAAACTCAGATAATTCACAACTTTCACAGTAAGGCTTTTAGGAGATGAAACAAACTAATAGGTGGTATATTCATGCTAATATTCTCTTTGGTAGAGTAAAGAAAATTGCACCCAGCTTACTCGAATCACGGTGCTTAAACCCCAGAATGGGATACCCAAAGCAAGGGATGACGCAGGGGCAAGTTGCGCAGGACTTCATAGGTTTGGGGGTCGGGTTCTAGTTTCTTCCAGGTTTCCAAATAGGACTTTGTTTTCAGTCTTAATCCAGAAAACAAGAGGCTGGGATGTCGAACGGGCCACTCATTCCAATACATCACATCCTGAGGGTATGGCCATTTTCCTTTCTCATCAATAAAGGGGAAAATAAACTCCATTCCTTTTTTCATGCTTCGCCCCTCAGGGCTTACGAATTGCCAAAGGTCCTCTTGTTGGTTGGATACGATCTGAGCAACTCCGGCCATGGCATCGATCATGAAAAGCGAATACCCGTAGGGCTTGGTCCGCTTAAGTTCCGCAGGAAAGCCCCCGTTTTCATCCATCATAGAAGCGAGGTATACCGTCTTGAATTGAGTCCTAACCCAGTCGAGTATTTCCTCATGCCCGGTAAAATCTGCAAAGGCAGAAGCCTGAAGGGACCAACAAACCCCGTGGTTATTTGGATGCATTTTTTCCTTCAGTCCATATTCATGGGTATTGATCCAATTCAGGTATTCCGAAAACCAGTTCCGGACCGCTTTTTGATCCCGAGCCTTAAAGGAAGGAGAAAGGCAAAGAATTTTGGCTCCTCTTGCGACTTCAACTAAATGAAGGGTATCTATAATTCCAATACTTCTACCGGAATACCTTCCCTGGATTGCCTGGCCATACAGTAGGCTTGGTCGCATTTTGGTCTTTTCTTCAACAAACCAAGCTTTCAAGTGAAGGGCTGCATGACCGGCATATTTTTCCTCTGCGGTAATCAGGTAAGCGGAGACTAATGTACCAATCAAATCGCTGAGACGGATCATGGATTTCCGGTGGGCAATAAAATTGGCCGGATTGGTCTCTCCATCCCTTCGGATGTAACGACCTCCTGGGTTTTCCGGGTCGGGCCACCAGTAATCTCCCTCCGAATAAAAGTCATGGCGGTCTCCCCCACTTCTCTCACAAACATCCGCGGTTACAGTCCTGGGCTTTTCCAGCAAGTAGACCTTAGCCTTGGTCAGAATCCTGGTCTTTTCCAAGGCCTTAAGGTCTATGCTTAAGTTGGTCTTTTCGGCCCGCACCGGAGCGGTAAATGAAAGACAACAAATGAACAGGCTGAAAAAGCGACCTATAGATCGATCCATGTTTTCTCCTCCCATGATTGTATCCCGACTTCCGCAAGCTCCACCCCCTTGGCCCCGGATCTTAAATCGTAGGGAAAAGGTTCGTTGAGGGCAACATGGCGAAGGAAGAGTTCCCATTGGATCTTGAAAGCATTGTCATAGGTGGTGGTGTCTGGCATTTCGGACCAACCCTCATAAAAGTTGATCGGTTGCTCGATATCTGGATTCCAGACCGGTTTGGGGGTAAGACCGAGAGCTTGGGTCTGGCACCCCCGCAGGTTCACCACCGCGGATCCTTTGCTACCGTCCACCTGCATTACAAACAAATCATCCCGACGAACCCGCACCGTCCAGGAACTATTAAACTGACAAAGGATGCCATTCTCTAATTCCATGGTGGCATAACAGGCATCATCCGCGGTGCATTTGTAGGGATTGCCCTGTTCATCGATTCGTTCACCAATATGGGTGGCACCCCGGCAGGATATGCTCTTGATCGGGCCAAAAACATGATCCACGAGGTAGCGCCAGTGACAGAGCATATCGATCATAATGCCTCCTCCGTCCTCCTTTCGATAATTCCAACTAGGTCGCTGGGCAGGCTGGTCCGGATCATGCCCGGTAAATACCCAGTATCCAAACTCTCCACGGACGGACAGAATATCTCCAAAAAATCCCTGCTCAATCAAAGTCTTAAGCTTGCGGATGCCGGGAAGCCAGAGTTTGTCCTGCACCGCACCGTTCTTCACCCCTGCATCTTCGCAAAGCTTGGCAAGGCGAAGGGCTTCTTTGGTAGTCACTGCGGTCGGTTTTTCACAGTAAATCGCTTTGCCCGCCTGGGCTGCCATCTCCACAAAGCGCGAACGGTGAAGCGTAGAACTGGCATCAAAAAAGATCTGGTTATTCCCGTCAGCTAAAGCCTCGTCTAAATTGGTGGTCCAGCGTTTGACCTGGGTTCTTTCCGCGAGAGCCCTGAGTTTGTTCTCATTTCGGCCGGTCAGGATGGGGTCGACCGTGATGATTTCATCCGGGGAGACCACAATTCCTCCTTGATCCCGAAGGGCACAAATCGAGCGGATCAAATGCTGATTCGTGCCCATCCGACCCGTAACCCCGTTCATAATAATTCCTAATTTATGTTCTTTCATAGATCATTAAGTGTGATGTAAATAAGCATGTTGGATTGCCTGTAAAAATTCGGCGGGCGGTTTCTTCCACCATCGGTTGGAAAAGACTTCCACCTCGATCATTCCATGGAAACCATTTTGCTCAACCATGGCCCGAATTCCCCGCAGGTCAATGCAACCCTCCCCCATTAATCCGCGGTCATTAAGTAAGTCATGGGTCGGGGTCATCCAGTCACAGACATGATAAGCAAAGAAGCGGTTTGCCTCGGCAGTCCTGCGGGTCTGTTCTTCCAATTCAGGATCCCACCATAGATGATATACATCAAAAGCAATACCGACCAGGGGATGATTTAATTGGTCGCAAATGTCATTGGCCGAGGCCAATGAATTAACCGCGGAACGATCATCCGCATACATCGGGTGCAACGGCTCGATCGCCAGCTTCATTCCAAGCGACTCAGCCAAGGGCAAGGTGGCCGCAATTCCGTCCGTAATCTGCTTGCGCGACTCCTCCAGGGACTGACCGGGAACCGCCCCGCAAACCAGTACCACCAGGGGGGCACCCAGGGCAGCCGCATCTTCAATGGCACGCTGGTTGTCCAAAATCGACTCCTTCCGTGTCTTCTCTTCCACTGCCGGGTAAAACCCTCCACGGCAAAGGGAAACGACTTCAAGCCCTGCCGCCCGAATTCGTTCTCCAGCCTGCGAGGCATTACGACCATCCAGCCATTGCCTCCAAACGGTAATACCGGATACTCCAGCCTCGGCGTAATCATCGACCGCTTCCTCCAGTTCCCAACCCTTTGTGGTAATGGTATGAACGCAAAGCCGGGAAAAATCAGTCAGGGGATCTGCACTCATGAGGGAAAAGAATAAAAGGGAATGTTCATGCGCTTCGCCATACGGAGTGGACGAATCAATGCCTCTCGCATCCGTGCTTCCTCATCCCCTACACGCTGGTCTGGACAGTCGGGATGAATCTCAGCAGATTCAATCACACCGAGCATTTTGAGGATTTCCGCAGTGCTATGCTTATAACCAGCCGCACTTCCTTTCTCGTCTAATCGAAAGACCGAGTCTTCAAGCGATTGAAAGGATTCAAATAATTTGTACACCCGAGAGTCAAAGCCTTGCTTGTGCCAGTACTTCTTGGCCGCACAAATAAGGGGGCACGCAGATACCCCCGCTCCGATCAGCGAGGGCAAGCCCATACGGATCGCCGAAGCGATTCCGAAATCGTCCCCACTGTGTGGTATGAAATCAAGGCCGAGATCACGGCACATGGATGCCCAGTAAAGAAAATGAGGTTCATCGAGGGTGGAAATTTTTCCACCCACAAATTTTTCATGTCCTGCCAATTGGTGCAAAAGCCAGGGCTCGAAGGGAGTGGCCCAAGGCACAAAAGCGGGTTCCAGGGCATGGACTAAAGCGGGAACTTCGATTTTTTCCGCAATTTTAAAATAGGCATCCCTTCGCCTCTCCGGGTCCAAAGTGTTGAGTGCCTGTGAGGTCATAATCATTACCTCGCAAGGGCCATGAGCCTGGGCAATTTCAAGATGATGATCGTAGCAAGATGCATCAAATTCAGTGGGCGATGCCCCCACTGCGGTTACCCCGCTAATCAAAGACTCTTGGGGATAAAGAGATCGGAAGCGAGTGATAACTTCCTCGTAAAGCACATGGGATAAATTGAACACATAACCGGTGTCGGCATTAAGGACAAAATTGATCTGAACCCCAAAAAAAGCAGCACACTTCGTCATCCAAGCAAGCATCCGCTCGAAACTGCCCCAATCCGGTTCTCCGTTCCTAAAAGGAAGCAAGGCAGCAACACAAAGACGGGGCGAAGCATCGTAGTCCACCAAGTCCTCTTCCCGAGTGCGGGCCCATGCAGTTTCACTCCATGCAGTATCGGGTTGAAGTAGAGATATATCCTGAATCATCGAATTTTATTATACCTGACAATGGAAGAAACCGTTAGGACAGAACTTGCCAAACTAGCATTTTTCAGACATTTTTTTATCACTACTTAATTGAATTAGATGAAAAAATTCCAGCCATTATTTCTGGAAAACCTACGGGTTTCAATTCCGGGGTTCTCCATCTTGCGCTTCGCCCATCACCGACATACCCCTAAAAGCGATCAGGTGGAGGAACACCAACACGGACACTCCCAGTTTCTGTTGTATCTCCGTGGACAGGGCGTGCAGACTTTGAACCATGATCCGATTGCAGTGAGGCGTGGTTCCTTTCTTTTCTTCCCCCCTCATATTTCTCATGGTTTTATCAAATCGACCCCGAGCCCGCCGATGTCACTGGTGATCAATTTTAAACAAAAGGACCAGAAGTTTAGATCGAAAAAAAACAAGGTGCTTTCTCCCTCCAAGCTCTCGGAGATTGAAATCAGCCTCAATCAAATGATGGGTTCAGCCGATCTTAATGACAGCTACGGAATTGCAAGCACATCGAAAATCCTCCACATCTTTTCCATCCTGGTTGCCGAACTGGAAGCCAAATCAGTCCGGGACCGAAAAGTTTATCCGGTTACGGAAATGATTCGGAGAAAATTACATTCTTTGCCTTGTATCCCAAGATATCCCATGGAAATTGCCCGCCTCACAGGCGAAGACCTGAGTTCCTTAAATCGTAAAATCCGTCGAGAATCAGGACTGAACCTAGGGGCCTTGTTAGATGAGATTAGGCAGGAGCGATCGATTTCAGGACTTAAAGATGAAAAAATGCCAATTGCCAGAGTGGCCTGGGATTGTGGGTTTCAAGATCCGAATTATTATGCCCGCTGGTTTCGCAAAAAAATGGGACAATCCCCGCGTCAATGGCGGGCGGGACATCGATGACATACCAGGGAGCCAGAATTTCTGTGATTTAAAATTCTTCAAATTTCCATTTTCATCTTGAAAACAAAGGAGATTTACCCTCTGTTTTCGCTATGAAATCCTTACTATTATCTCTTTTTTGCATCCCTACATTTCTAAATCTGGTAAAAGCAGAACCGGAATCCAGGGAATTATTCGGGGAAAAATTCCAGAGCCTTGATCATTTATCCACCGGAGAATGGTGGAAGCGGGCAAGGCCTCCGGAAGTGCCCTCCAAAAAAGGGAAGCCACCCAAGCGTATTATTGAATTGAATGTGCCTCGGGATCAGGTGGTTGCATTTGCCCTCTACACCCAGGATAGTGGAACCCTCAAATTGAGCGGTCAGCTTTATCCCCTCATGCCGGATGAAAGTCGGGAGGTTCGGCTCGAGACCAAACAAGGAAAGGAATGGAAGGAAATTGCCCGCGTCCAAGTAAGCTACCCAGGATGGACTGCCCATTTCAGGGTCGAAAACTGGGACTCAACCCAAAATGTACCTTATCGGGTAAAGCACGGTGAGAAAGCTTCTTTCGAGGGATTAATTCGAAAAGATCCGATCGATCAGGATTCGATCGTGGTGGGAAATTTATCCTGTAATTCAAGCCGAACCCAGGGCCCGCGGCCTCAGATTATTGAAAACTTAAAAGCGATTGATCCTGACATGCTCTTCTTTGCGGGCGATCAGACCTATCACCATACCGAGCACACAGCTGGATGGATCGAGTTTGGCTTACAATTCAGGGACTTGATGAAGGACCGCCCTACGGTCACCATACCGGATGACCATGATGTTGGCCAAGCCAACTTGTGGGGAGAGTCTGGGATTCAGGCGACTTCACCGGCCGGAAATTCTGGAGGGTATTTTTATCCCATCCCTTATGTCAACATGGTTCAACGCCAGCAAACTTGGCACTTACCGGATCCAGTCGATCCCAAAAAGTTAGAGCGGGGGTTGGAGGTTTACTTTACCCGATTACGGGTGGGTGGCATCGATTTTGCAATTTTAGAAGACCGGAAATTCAAGACCGGACCGGATGGAAAAATTCCCAAAATGGGTCCCCGGCCCGATCATATCAATGACCCCGCTTATAACCGGGACGCGGTCGATTTGGATGGCCTGGTCTTGCTTGGAGACCGCCAATTGAATTTCCTCTCCGAATGGAGCCAAGACTGGCAAGGTGCGGAGATGAAGGCAGCTCTATCTGCAACCGCATTTTGTGGAGCCGTTCATATTCACGGTCGACCGGATAGCCGGCTCCTTGCCGATCTTGACAGCAATGCCTGGCCCCAAAAAGGAAGAAACAAAGCACTGCATGAACTGAGGAAAGCCATGGCCACCCATCTTTGCGGGGATCAGCACTTGGGCGTGGTGGTTCAGCATGGAATTGATTCCTACCGGGATGGTCCCTTTGCCTTCACCAGTCCCGCGATTGTCAACACCATCTATGGACGCTGGTGGAAACCGGAAGATGAAAAGCCTGGGCCCCGCCCAATTCCAAACTCGCCCTTGCCCTGGACTGGTGATTTCGAGGATGGTCTGGGTAATAAAATTACCATGCATGCTTATGCCAACCCGGAGGATCGAAACGACGAATTAAAAAGAGCGGACGGTTTCGGAGTGGCCCGGTTCAACAAAAAAGACCGCATGATTACTTTTGAATGCTGGCCCCGCTTCTCGAAAGTATCCGACGGTGACCAGGCTCAGTTTCCCGGTTGGCCCGTCACTTTTAAAATGACTCAGAATGATGGAAGAAAAGTGCAAGGCTGGTTGCCAAAATTGACTTTCACCCAACCAAAACAAGTAGTCCAAGTGATCAATGAAAAGACCAAAGAGATTTTATACACCCTTCGTATAAAAGGAAAAAACTTCCAGCCCAAGGTTTACGATCATGGAAACTACTCGGTGAAATTTGGCTCCGATCAACCCCGTAAATTTGCTCTGCAAAATGTGCCCTCTTCGGCTAAAGCAAAAGCAGCAGGCTCAAAGAAAATCAATTGATAAAAGATTATTTCTTACCGTGTTCAGAGCTCTTCTTACTTCCGGACTTTTTGGCTTTGGTTCGGGATCCTAAATAAGCGATCAAATCCCGCAACTCCTCGGGAGGAAGCGATAAACCCATTGGGGGCATCGCAGATACTGGGGGTGAAATGCTTTGGATCTCGCTTCGGGCAAGTTGATGATTTTCCCCATCGGGGGTGATCACCAGAACTTCATCCCCTTCTTCCGCTGCCAACCGACCCGCTAAGGTACTCCCAGAATTGAGGGCAATGCTGGATAAGCCATAGCCAGGGGTAATTTCGGCACTTGGATAGAGGAGAGACTCCAACAATTTTTCGTTGCTTAAACGATCCCCAACCAAGCTAAGCTCGGGGCCCTGCAACCCTCCTTCTCCATTAATCTTGTGGCATTGCAGGCAAGCTCCCTGGTTATTGAAAACTAATTCACCTGCAACTGGATTTCCACCATGCAAACTAAGAGAATGGATTCCTGTAGGATGGCTTTGGACAAATGCAGCACCCAATTTCTGTAACTCCGAAGATTCACTTTTTTTCAAAGCGGTGTACAGATCCAGCCATAGTTCAGGACGGATTCCTTGGTCACGATTATTCCAAAATCCAATGACTTTTTTTGGCTTGGCTTGAGATAATTGACGAATCGCTTCCCGAGCTACCGGGAGGGAAGATTTCTTCACCGCTTTGAGGGCGATCTTTTCTACTCCGTCCATCCCACGAAGAAAGCATTGTCTAAGTGCAAAGGCTTGAATCTCAGCGACATCGTCCTCGAGCAAAGCAGTAAACAAATTATCGTCTTCCTCTAGTCCAAGCTTGGCGAGGTTGACAAGACAAGCGAGCCTGACCACCGAACTGAGCTCGGTCTCCATACCTTGCTTACGAAGTAAATCAGGGTCCAGGACAATACCTAAAATCTCCGCAACATCGGTTCCTAAAGAAGCCAATGCACCGCTTTTTTCTTCCGCGAGAAACTGAAGGTAATCCAATCGTAATTCAGTGGACGCATCGGAAATAGGAAATTCAGGTTCTTGGAGAGGGCGAAAGTGACCGAGTACGGAATCAAATTGAGGTGGATTCATCCAGTTTTGAATAGCCCGTAATGCAAACATTCGAATTTCTGAATTCAAGCTGAGGTCGGATGCTACCCGGATCAATAATTGGGCACCCGACTCCGATTGACAGCGGTGAGCTGCGGATACAACTCGGGCTTGCAGGAAAAAGGGTAAATCTTTCAATTCTAAACTTAGAAGTTGGGGTCCAGCAGAACTGGACAAAGCTTGGGTGTCGTAAATCGCCCGTATTGCCTCATTCCGGATCCGCTCATCGGAATCAGTAAGGAATAAGGATAGATCCTCATGCTCCAATCGTCGTAATAGAAGCACGGCCATCATCCTTTGTTCCGAGGACTCTGAGGTGGCGAAGGAGCTAAGGGTTTCAGGGTCACAAACGCGGTCCAAGGCAGAAAGATAGGCATGCCTAAGAGTTACCTCGAAGGCCGTTCCCTTATTTTCCGCAACTGCCTCAAACAATGCATCCTGAACCATTTGATCTCCGGTCTCACATATTCTGCCCAAGGCAATTGCGCTCAAGGAGCGAACTCGAGAGGACTGATCGGCCAATGTTGATAATAATAATTCCCTCGCTTCAAAGATTCCAAGATCTCCGAGAGTTCGAGCCGCGTTTGCCCGAATCTCCGCATGGGAATTTTGGAGGGCGGACAAAAGCAAACTGGAGGCTTCTCCCACACCATCCCGGGTGAGTTGCCCCAATGCCCAAACCGCATGAAGGGAAGAGAGTTTGAACTCTTCTGCAGTTAAATGCTCTTCTAAGATCGAAAGAGAATTTTCCCCATTCGCAACCAAAGCAAACTGGGCTTCTTGGCGAATTCTACGATCCGCACTCTCCAGTAAGCTGGAAAGTTCGATATTGGAACGTTCAGAAAATCCTTTCTGGAACATACGGGCGGTCTCAGCCCCATTCCGGAGAGCCTCGGTATCGGTAGGACGCAAAACTTGAACGGTACCATTTCGATTGGCTGACCACCCCCCTCCATAATCGGCAAAATAAAGATTCCCATCAAATCCAAGCTCTACATCGGAGGCAGCGAGGCCTTGAATCAAAGACTTCATACCAACCATTTTAAATCCAGAACCCTCTGGTTCCAACTTGATCACCCAAGACTCACACTTGGTTGCAGCACCTCTATAATCCGTCAGTAAAAATGAATCCCTCAGGTCTTCCGGAACCGAAAGTCCGGTGAGCCAAGTGACGCCAGAAGGACCGTTACCAGCATGAGCAACCGGTGGAAAAACCCATTGGGGTAATTCAGGATCGTACAGTTCATACATTTTCTCACCCACCCAAACCGATTGTTTAAGGTGATAATCACCCCAGTCTAAATCCCTGACATATTGATGGGGAGACTGATGGGACATATCCCAACCTGAATCAGAATTGTCCATGACATAGACTACCCGGGCTTCATCTCCGATATCACCGGTATTATCAAAAGTGAAAAGATTTCCATAATTATCGAAAGCGATTTCCTGTGGGTTTCGCAGACCATGGGCATAGACTTCAAAATTGGAACCGTCCGAGTCACATCGAAAAACCGCCCCTCGCCCGGAAGCCTGATGAATTTCTCCATCCTCGGTTTCCACATGGAATCCCCGATCGCCCACGGTAAAATAAAGCCGATTATCGGGTCCGCGAATAATCCCGTGTAAATCATGACCGGTGAAGGAAACCCGAACCCCGAAACCTTCCACAAGCTTTTCATGAGTATCCGCGATCCCATCCCCATTTGTATCCGTTAATTTCCGAAGGGCTGGTATACAGGTGAAATATACCGCGTCTCTTTCTGCCAAAACTGAGAATCCAATCCCATCCAGGGCATCATTGAATGTATCCGAAAATAAACTACGGTAATCCGCGACCATGTTTCCGTCCTTGTCTTCGAGCATGATCAAACGCTCCGGATAATCTGTGTACCAAGACATGGGTCTCTTATCTTGATATTTTTGGTACATCTTGAGACGGTCTTCCACTTTTCGGGCTTTATAATCGTCCTGGATCATGTGACGATTACTACGCAAATCCGGGACCCCTAAATTAAAACGATGAGCTTCGGCGACAAAAACCCGACCCATGGGATCAATACCCAAGCTGGCTGGATTTTCTACATGAGGATAGGTAACCCAAGTGTGCCCAACATATCCGGGATGGTTAATTTTACCTCGGAAAGGAGCGGATTTATTACTTAGTTCCGGCATCTCCGATTCAGAAACTAAAAGGATTTTAGCAGACAAAAAGGTCGGCAACAGAAAGAATAAAAGGATAAGAAGATTTATTTTCATCACAAAAAACCTAACAAAATAACATTATTTGACTCCTAGACAAGAAAAGTTGAGTGGTATTTGCTTCATTTTGATCGGCAAATGATCCTGAAATATTTACAAATCGTTAGATGCCAGATAATCCATTCCAAGTTTTTGTAGAGTCGCTACAAACAAGTTATGAAGATGCCCTTCGTACCCAGTTACCAAAGGTTTCAAAAGGAAGAGCATACCCCCTACTTCCCGAAGCCCCAAAAGTCGTCCTTTTAGCTCCCCACCCGGACGATGAGTGTGTGATGGGTGGGCTGCCCTTACGCTTACATCGAGAAGCAGGTTGTCGAGTGGTAACCCTACCCGTCACTCTGGGCAGCAACCCTGATCGTAAACGGGAGCGAAAGCAGGAGCTCCAAAATGCTTGCGGGTACCTAGGCTTTGAACTCGATGAACTGGATCCTTTAGGGCTGGATGAAATAACGCCTTCCGGTCGAAAAAATCATTCTTCTAACTGGGCAAAATCAGTAGAGACCCTGTGCCAAGCCCTAGATCGACATGCACCCTCAATCCTTTTTTACCCAAACCCAACCGATTGGAATCAAACCCATTTAGGAGTCAATCTTTTGACATTAGAAGCCCTTCAAAAAACATCCACGACTTCGCTCACCTTGATTGAAACAGAGTTTTGGGGACAAATGTCTTCCCCAAATCTTCTAGTTGAAAGCACAACCGAAGAAGTAATTGATCTTGTATCTGCACTCTCGATGCACCGGGGAGAGGTGGAGCGTAACCCCTTTCACCTTCGCCTGCCTGCATGGATGCAGGATAATGTCAGGCGGGGTGCGGAAGTTATCGGAGGCCAAGGAGGAAAGGCTCCCTCTTTTCAGTTTGCCACCCCATATCGGGTAACCCGGGTGGAAAATGGAAATTTCTTTAGCCCATGGGAAAAAGGAAGGATGCTTCCTTCGTCAAAGGAAGAGGGAAACTGTCTTTTAGACCAAATATCTTCCTCTTAATCTTGAAAGCTAAGATCTTGAGCCAACACCTTGTGCTGGTAAAGAATTTCTCCTTTTGAATCATAGGCCTCCAGAATCATCTGGGGGTTCTTCTTGCGGGTATCGACACGAATCAAACAAAAACCACAGGTCTGGTTGTAACCCCAAATCAAACCTTTGGTTTCAACCACAGGGTGAACATGACGATTGGTTAGCCTTCCGCTCACAAATTCCAAAAAATCATAGCCCTTTGGCCTTTCAATCTTGCGCAGGTCAATACGATGCCGGTCCGCGGCAATCAAAAGTACTCCCTCCACTCTTTCCTTTTCAATCAAGGAGAAAATTTCTTCCCGCTCCTCCGGATAACCATCCCATGGATCTTTGCTGCCCGGTTTGATTTCCTCTGAAAAAGGGACCGAAGAGGCAATAATTTTAAAGGTCGCATCCGATTGAAGTA
>Ga0213863_10000568_pt1 | contig 28014 bp, 32 predicted proteins | sample PICome_8_FD_160128 | JGI IMG/M metagenome (GOLD analysis project Ga0213863, IMG submission 160128) | Coastal seawater microbial communities near Pivers Island, North Carolina, United States - PICO497 | ecosystem: Environmental > Aquatic > Marine > Coastal | place: USA: North Carolina... | reverse complement strand
ATGAGGGCTGAGGTACTTCTGCAAGTTAAGGTAAGTCACGGTAACGTCAGCGGGAGGCTGGAGGAGCTCCTTGAGTTTATCGTCAAGGATGAGCTGACGACCGTTATCGGGGTGCTTCAACTTCTGCTCGGTGATGTACTTGTTGATGAACTTAGTCACCTCAGAGCGGGAAATGAGCTCACCTTCGGGAAGTCCGAGGAACTCGCGCAACTTAGGTGTAATTTCCTGTTTGCGGTTGAAGCCGTTGTTCTCAGCACGCTTCTTCGCCTTCTCACCATCAGGATCCTCTTGGGTGTTCTTCACTTTACGAACAAGCTTGGTAAGAGCCTTGACATCGGCGCGGAGAGCGGTAATTTCGGAGTGAATGGTTTCAAGAGACATTATACCTTTCTTAGTCAGTTAATCTTTAAGTAAGATACGTAAGAAACAGGAGTGAAAGTATCACGAGTATAACGAGAATATAGAACCTAGGGCTCATTTGAGAAATTTCAAAGGACTCTGAGGGACGTTCTATAATTCTAAAAGGTTCTCTAGGTGTTAAACCGACTACCTGTCCCGGACATCCACCGGCGCAACATTCTTTTTCTGGACAGGGTACAACATTAGGTCCCCGTCTCACCCCACAAAATTGAATTCTATTTGGATCAACGTCGTCATACGCGAAACATCTACATTCGTCTATTATGCTACAGACCATATTATTATATGAGAATATAATAATGGACACTGAAATTTATTCAGAAGCAGCGATCAAGAATTTCTTAGATGAGAATTTATTGTTCAAGGATGCCAAGTTGAAAAAGTATTACGAAAGGAATGAACAGAGGGACCTTGGAAAATTTAGGAGTCGTGTTCAGAGTGTCTACAGTAAGAAGAATTTTGAAAAGGTTGTGTACCTCTTGATTACAAACTCTTTGAGAGACATCATATTGGAAACTATCGGTGAAATTTCCGAGTACATGAAGAATATGGGTGATCTCATCGTGAGTGGTGGTGAAGCCTTCAATCTATACATGGACTATAACAACCGCATCATCACAACAGATATTGACGCGAAGTTTGTCCCACGAATGTCTGTAAATCCAAAGTTTTTTGGAAAACTTCAAGCAACTAAATTGATTCTATGGGACAAGATGGGTGAAATTGCTAAAAAGTTGAACACCCGTGTGAGGAAGCGACTTACTATGATAAAGACCAAAAACCCCAAACTTTTCAAGTTCTTGGGTCTGAGTGTGCCACCTTCTGGACCAGCTGTGACGCGTAGATATACCCTGATCAAGAAGAAGAAGTCTGGTACAGGGAATGATCCCAAAAAGGGAGATGTTTTCATTGACGTGGAATTGTTCGCCCTTGATTTGAAAACGCGTTTCTATTCCCCCAATTCGGGTAAAATTGAGAGTGTGACTCTCGGGGGTATCCTCGATATTCCCTTCATGAGACCCAAAGAGTTTGGTTACGAAGTTGTCCTCACTAGACGTAAGGGTATAACCTACAAGAACCAGAATACGGGTAAGTTGGTCAGAAATAACAACGTGTACGTAGCCAGCCGAGAGTTTTTGATTGAAGACATCTACTTGATGAGTAAACTTAAGCTTCGCCCAGAGAAGAAGGAGAAGGATAGAAAGCGTCTCGTAAAACTCGCACAACTCCTCGATAAGAAGGTGTCGGCTACAAACTCTATTGACGACCTTTTCAGGCGTATAAAACCCCTTATCATCAAGAAGGGTACCTCGGCCACTAGGAAGAACGCGCGTGTCTCTGTGGCACAGGCTGCGCGAGTGGATCCATTCAAATACAAAAACTTTACGACCAAACCCTCGGAGGACAAGTTATCTAAGCAAATTGTACACGGTCTAAACCCTGTCACGAAGAATACCAACGTGAATGGGTACAAAAACTCTTCAGGAAACAAGCGATTAAACCTCAAAAACCTCAAGTGGAAGAATGTCAAGAACAATTCCTATGTGAAAAACGAGGTAAACCTGAGACCCGAAAACGCGAAGAAACTACCCAAGAATATCAACTTCGCAAATACACTCTATGGGTATAATCCCAGGAGAAATATATGGGTTCCCAAGAACATCATAAATAAGTCAGCAGCTATCCCGTTTGTTGGTTTAAAGAAATGAGACCTAAACTACATATAAAATGCTTTACAACGCCCCAGCTAAAGGTGATGATGGACTCTACTTCGTGAAGGCTCTCAACGATTCTAAGCGCAAGTGCCTTGTTCAGTTGAACGGGGTGAAGATGGCGGATATCTCAGGAGACATTGTGATGGACCTTGGTTCTGACGCGAATGTTTCTAAGATTCAAGCGATTGACACCGAGAATCTCAGTGCCGCAGTTGAAAACGCTGAGACTTGGTTCGGTAAGAAGCTCTCTGACAAGGTCGTTGAGGGGGCTTACAGTTCCAGTATCGCCGATGGTCAGGTTACAGGCGAGCGTATCGAGGTTACCAGGGTTTTCAATTCTGAACAGGGGGAGGTTGACTTCGAAACTGTTCAGCCCGGTAAGACTTGTGATGTCATCCTAGAATTTGCTGGTCTCTGGTTTGCCAAGAAATCTTTCGGCTCTTCGTGGAATGTTGTCCAGGTCAGGGTCCATCCAGACCCAATTCTTGATACTTACCCAGAAGGATTTGCTTTCGTTGATGACGAGCAATAAAAAAATTGTTAACCTAATATAAAACATGATGAAGAAGGGTCGTACCCAAAACATACTTATGATCCTCGCTGTAGCCGTGTTGGTTTATCTACTCTTCACTATGAACAACAAGTCCGAGTATTCTATCCAAGAGCGCGAATATGCCACTGTTGGCACGGCCCCTTCTACCGGCCCAGCTGTTGCGGGTCCAAGTGCCGCTAATGGCTGTGGTATGGACAAGGGTGTTGGACTCGCGTCTTCGCTGCTCCCCCGTGAGGTTGCTTCGGCCGAGGACTTTGGTGAGTTTGCCCCAGAGGATATCCTCGCTGGTCAGAACTTCCTCGAGCCCCGTTCCCAGATCGGGTTCCCAGAGACTGTCGGTGGTGCCCTCCGCAACGCCAACCAGCAGATCCGTTCGGATCCTCCCAACCCTAAGGATCCCTTCGTGTGGAACAACTCTACTATTGTCCCTGATTTGATGCAGCGCAACCTTGCTTAAAGATTAAGTATATAGTTTTAATAATAATATGTCGGTACCTAATGAACTTTCCGCGAGTGTCTCTAAGTTAGTGGAACTTTCCAAACAACTTTCTGAAGCAAAATCTGATATCAAGATCCTTAACCAGGAGGAGAAGCGCCTCAAAGAATCTGTGAAGAAACACATGATTGATCAGGGTATTGATACCATTAACCTCAGGAAAGGTAAAATTAGCATTCGTAAGTCGGTACGTAAGTCGGGGATGAGTAAAGATGCGATCAAAGAGGGACTTCTCAAGTTCTTTGGTGGAGACGAAGCTAAAACTGAGGGTGCTTTAAACGCGATTAAGGACGGTCTTAAAGTAAAGGAATCTACTTCCCTCTCGTTAACTGGTATAAAAGAAAAGCCCGAGAAAGAAGATAAGTAATAAATATGGTTTGGAATCAATACGTCTACGAAGCGACCACTGGCTTTGATGCCGAAGTCAGTGATGACGATGAATTTAATGATAACACTCCTCTCAATGTTGAAGACTGGGAAGTCCAATATTCAGATGAGTTGAGGTACATGTGGGGTATGATGAATACACTTTTACATGATGCCCATATTGAACACTCAGGAGAGTTTTGTGACTTTGTGGAATTTTGTTACATGGAGCATGATTCTTATCATGATCGTGTTTCATCAGAATACGACGAAAATCTCTGGTACATTTGGAAACGTATTAGAGGAGTCGTAAATCAGAACGGACTCCATGAAGAGATGATGAGAGGTGCCACATTTTACCACTTTGTTGATTATACCAAAAATTATATGTGCATATATTAAATGCTCCCCGATATCTCTTCCCACAAAGTTGCCGTACCAGCCGCCCTTTTTCTCGCTCTCAGCCCAGGTGTTCTCTTGACCACTGATGGTAAGAAGCTCGCTTTCCGCAACGGTAAGACTAACCAGATGGCGATTTTCTTCCACGCTCTCGTGTTCTTCCTTGTGTACAGCCTCATCGCGCGTGCTATGGGTCTCGTCCTCACCAAGACTGATCTTCTCGTGACCACCACTCTCTTCCTAGCCCTCAGCCCCGGTCTCCTCTTGACTCTCCCCCCAGGTTCTGGTGGTGTTCTCAAGTCGGGTCAGACTAGCATCTCTGCCGCTGTAACGCATGCTGTTGTATTCGCTGTTGTGTTCGCGGTTTTACGCAAGCAATTTCCTTCCTTCTATTAAGTAGGAGGATGAAATACCTTGTATTAGGTCCTGCATCAATGGGTATATACTCAATGATAGGGACTCTAAAATCATTGGAATCCACTCTCGTGGATGTTAAAGAAATATCTGGGTCATCTGCTGGTTCAATTTTAGCTTTATTTTTAGCTTTGGGGATATCCGTTGATGAGATATTGGATATATCTTTGTCTCTGAATATTCCTGAATTTGTTAAAATACGTATAGGTTCCTTTTTTAACAAATTTGGTTTTGTTGATTTGGAACCTATACGTAATAAGATGGTTAAAATATGTGGGTGTGATCCAACATTTGAGGAATTGGATATGAAGATATATGTATCTGCCTACTGCTTAAACACATCAACGACGGAATACTTCTCTAGGGATACCCATCCTAATATGAAAGTCATTGACGCTGTATGTATGAGTATGGCTGTACCCCTTATCTTTTCATGTGGAACATATGAAGGTAAAACCTATGTAGATGGTGGTACACAAGAAGTATATCCGATTACACCATTTTTGGATAAAAAACCACATGAAATTACATGTGTTAAGCTAAAGATGGATAAAATGTATATGAATGAAATAAATACACCAAGGCAATTTGTAGAGTGTCTCGTTCGCTCAACAATCGTAAATAGACATGAATATAGCAAAGATGTACGTATAATAGAGATTGATGTTGGTGTCACCAATATCTTTGATTTTAGTATGTCTTATGAAGATAAGATTAGATTGTACAATTTGGGATATAAATAATCGTTACACTTTTTTGTTAACTTAATATATATAATGGACGCGTGTGATCCAAACGCGGATATAGAAAACCTCCGACAGTTGATTAAGATCAACGCAGGGGTAGACGTTAAGTTAACAAAAAAAGAGATTTGTCAGGCGTATGAGGATATCCAGGGAGGTAAGTTACCCCTCCCCCCTCTCGTCATGAATTCAACTCGCACGTACTTGGTTGATAAGAAATCCCCTTTGAAGCCAAATGACTACGAACTTCTGTTTGATTCTTCTACGAAGCGTGTAGATCTTAAACGAATCGCTCGCAAAGTTGAACTTAAGAATGTTGAACAGATGACTAAAAGTCAAATTGTTACAGCAATCGGTAAACGCTTGCGTTACATGAAAGTACACGAGCCTGTTAAGTTTGCTAAACGAACTCGTGTCACAGTTAACAAAACCACAGCAGTGAATGAAAATAACACAGCAGTGAATACCGTTAACAACACTACCCAAACAAATAATTTGAATGTGAACCGTGTGAACACCAACAACGTGAATGTGAACCGTGTGAACACCAACAACATGAATATGAACCGTGTGAACGCGAACCGCGTGAATGTGAACCGTGTGAACGCGAACCGCGTGAACATCAATAGCGCTCGTGCAAACGGAGCTCGTCCAAACGGTCAGAATTTTTCTGGTAAAGATGTTTTTAAAAAGGGTGCAAAACCAGCTTTTTTGGGTGGAAATCAACGGGCTGTTCGTGAACCGGTCAGGAATAACAATCGGCCCAGGAATATGAATCAACGCCCAGTTACTATGAACACATCAAAGAAACCTGGAATTTTTGGTAGTATCTTTGGGAAGAAAAAACCTGTTCAGGATTTTAAACAGGAAAATAAGGGACCAACTAAAACAACCAATACAATTAATCAGTCAATCCCAGCTACTCAAAAAATAGGCACAAACCTGACGGTAGAAGATGCAGTTGCCAAAATTAAACAACTTGGCCTCAGGCGTGAGAAGAAGTTCTTGCAAAAGATGGAACTTGGTACTACAACTAAAAAACAGGTAGTTGCTGAGGCTCAACAGGCTTTGGAAGAGGAAAAGAGGTTCCTCGCTTTCATAGATGGTTTGAAATTACTCAACATTGAGAGTGAATACATCAAACAGCGTATGGCCGTAGATGATCTCCGACAGTTAAGGGTTGAAGCCCAGATTAAGGCCGATGAGAGATCCAATGTCAGGAGGACCAACGAAGAGAAGATGGCAATGTTCTTGGAAAGTACTACCCTCAACAAAGCAGACAAAAACGCCTTCCTGAACCGAGCCAGACAGAATGGAGCGAATGTCAACAAATTGATTCTGGATATTAAGAAGTTGATATCCAACGAGGTGAACCGCGTTCTTAATAAGAAGAGAGAGGATTTTAAAACCCTCCTCAGGAACTATAATAAGTTGAGTGACAAAGACAAAGAAGATCTCGTAAAGGGTATTGATGAAAAGACAACTACCAATAACATGAAAAAACTAGCTGAGAATCTAATCAAAAAAAGGATTGAAGATAAAAAGAATCTTGTATCTCAAAATCTTCTTTCATTTCTGACCCCTCTTAAGATCAATCAGACTAACAAGAACACATTTATTAAACGTTTCAAGAATGATGACGTAAATGTGAATAGTCTAAAGAGGGAAGCTCTCAATTTGGAAAAGTCTAAAATGTCCAAAAATGTGGATAACCTCCGAACCAAACTCGATACGCGTTTGAGTGAAATAGGTCTCAATCAGGTAGATCAAAATTCAGTCATGAAAAAGTTTCGCAACGGTAACAGAAATGTTGAAAAGCTAATTCAAGAAGCTAAGCAGTTGAAAGCTATGAGAAACACAGAGACTGGTAACAGGGCTAAACAGGAATATATTTCCTATCTTGGCACCCTTTCCAACCTCACGAATGAAGACAAAAAGACGTTATTAGGATCGGGTAACCTCAACCGAAATAAGGCTCTCACTCTTTCTAAACAGAGAGGTGTGGAAAAGAAGGAGAGTGAGAAGAAAGAGTTTGTGGGATTCATTGCGGATTTGGGGCTTACGAATGATAATAGAACAAAAATGATTAACAAGTACAACACTAATACCCTAAACGTTGAGGCCTTAAAAAAGCAAGCCATAGAATTGCGAAGTGGTAAGATTTCTGAGAAAAAAGCTAAACTTTTGTCGCATATGAACACTCTTAACCTTGGTAACCAAAACAAACAGAAGTTGTTAAACCGTGTTGAAAATACAAACCTCAATACTCTCAAAGCTAACGCTGATGGAATCGCTAAAAAAATCGCAGGTGAGAAGGCGGCAAAAGAGAGGAGAGAGTTGGAAGACTATATCAATGGTTTGGGACTCAACATTAATAATAGAAGTGGTATCTTGAACAGGAAACCCTCTCTATTTGAAGGGAAGCGAATGGCTAATGCTAAACTTAGAGAAAAACAAAAGCGAAATAGCCAGGTTCGTAATCTCAAAGAATTGGAAAAATATGTCAGTAATTTGGGATTGGATGTTAATACGAAGAAAAGTATTTTGAACCAGGATATTTCTATATCTGAAAAGAGAAGTTTGGCTGATATGAAGTTCAAAGAAAAACAGAAGCGAAATAGTCAGAAACAAAACAGGAAACAGTTAGAAAATTACATTAATGAATTGGGTCTCAATACAAATAATAAAGTAAACATTTTGAATAAAAACCCAACTCTTAACGTAGGACGAAAACTTGCTAATGCCAAACTTCAAATGAAGATTAAAGAAAAACGAAACAAAGATAGATTTGCTCTTTCGGTGCATTTAAATAAATTAGGGTTGACAAACAATGATAAGGGTAAGTTTCTTGAAAAATTTAATAGTAACGTCAATGCTAACACAGTGAAGGCAAATGCTAACCGATTTATTCAAAATAAGGCTATTAAGCAAAAATCTAAAAATAAACAAGAACTTCAAGAATACATGTCTAAAATTGGTCTCCCGATTAATGATCAGTTGATATTATTCAATCAAATGAGTAGAAATGTAGATAATCTAAACGCTCTCAAAAAAGAAGCTAATAAATATATTATTCAACGAACGAGGCAAAAGAGAGCCGCGATGCGAGAAGATCTTTCTGGATTCTTAAAGGGGTTGAATATTTCTCAAAAAGATGCTCAGAATATATTGAGAGAGTTCAACAACACAAACGTCAATGCGCAAATACTGAAAAACCGTGCAACTGGTATTGTAGAGACTAGGAAACAGGAGAGGTCTGCTAAAAAAGAAATTGATCTTGTAAAATACCTCAACACACTTGGTAACCTCACATCTGAAAATAAGACTAAGATAACTGAGAAATTAAATAGTTATTACGTAGATTGGGATTATCTTAAGAAAAGTGCAACTAATCTAGCTCTCCAGCGTGCCAGGGAAAGGCGTGATAATGAGAGAAATGAGTTATCAGAGTATGCTAATAACTTGGGGTTGAACAACTCTAGAAAGCGTTCTTTATTAAAAGCTTTAGATAATCAGGTTGCTAATATTGGCATTCTAAAGAGAGAAGCTGATAAACTGAAGAATCAAATGATCAGCGAAAACAAATCAGAAAAAAAGAAGAAATTGCTCAGATCCCTAGTCAATCTTGATATAACTAACCAAAATAGGAATTCTCTCATGGAGAAGTTTGGTAACAATACTTCTACCGCGAATGCAATTTTTCAAGAAGCTAAACAATTAGAAACTGAACGGGTTCGGAATAGACGGGATCAACTTTCTCTATTTATCAATAATTTAAACCTAGAACAAAATGACAAAAATTTGATTCTCAAAAATTATGATATGAACCCTCGTAATAATGTAAGGTTACGTAAGAAAGCTGAACAACTCAAAGGGACCCGAAACAAAGAAGAACGCGATAAGATACGTCGTGAGTTGAAAGAATATCTCAACACCCTAAACATGTTGAACAAAACCAATAAACAAAAGTTATTGGCTAACAATTCAAAGACATTTGATAATGTAAAGAATGAGGCTAACCAACTTCAGGAAATTAAGAAGGTTCAGAGTGAACGTAAGAAAGAATTCAAGGAGTTGTCTAGATATATTAACAGTTTGAACATGTTGAATAAAACCAATAAACAAAAGTTATTGGCTAACGTTTCTAGAAATATTAACAATATCAGAAATGAAGCCAACCAGCTTCAAGTTACAAAGAAGTCTGAACTTGAACGTAAAAAAGAACGCGAAGAACTCTCTAAGTACATAAACACACTAAATCTGTTAACAAAGGAAGACAAACAGAAGTTATTAGAAAATGTTACGAGAACGTACAACAATGTCAGAAATGAAGCTAATAAACTTCAGAAGTTCAAGAAGACCGCAAAGAAAGGTGGGGAACTCAACACCCTCAAGAAGTCTATGAATGGTCTCAACCAAAACAGTCAATTATATGTGATTGATAAGTTTGAGACTCAAAATGTCACCCTCAATTCCATGTTGAAGGAAGTCACTGAGTTGAAGAAGAAGATGGCGACCGAAAAGAGAGCCCAAAATCGTTCCGAGCTCGTTGACTACATGAATACTCTAGACATTGGAAATACAGACAAGAAGAAGATTCTCAAGAACTACGATAGTATCCCTGACGATGTATCATGGCTCTCACCTGGATTATTGGCCCTAAAGAATCGTGCGACCCAAATTAACGCGAAGATTAAGAACAAGGCCCAACAACGCCAGGAACTTTCCAACTATATCAATGATTTGGGTGTAAATGGTGCTCAACTTCTCAAAAAGTTTAACGATGGTAGATCAACCCTCATCCGTCTCAAGGCTGATGCCAACAAGATGAAGACCGTGGCTAACGCCAGACTCGTGAACACTAAAAAAGATCAACTGCGTGCTCATATGAAAAATACACGCCTGGATGATAAGAACAAAAAGTCCTTCATCAACCGCATCGCTGTAGATACGAACATGAATTCACTGAAGGGTGAAGTGAACAACCTCAATACTCAGTTGAAAACCAGAGACGAACAGCTCGCGGCTAAGAAGTCTAACGTGAGTGTGTTCTTAAACACCCTCAATGATCTTAGACCAGAGAACCGCAAGGCTTTCCTGGCGAAGGTTGTGAATGCCAATGCGAACACTGAGGCCATCAAACGTGATGCCACGGCTATGAACAAGGCGGTCAAGAATAGGAAGGTTGAGAAGGAACGTCAAGAGAAAGAGGAGAAAAAGAAGGATTTGATACGAGTACGAGAAGTTGACAAAAAACGCCTTAATCAGCACCTTAAGGGACTCAAACATTTAACAACTTTTGAAAAGATGAATTATATATCTAGCTTTGAGAGGAATGGTGCTAAAATTGAAAATGTCATCGCGACATCTAAAGCTAAGGACAAAGACAATGAGAAGGACAAGGATACTCTCAGGTTCTACATCCGAGATGCCAAGATTCCACAGCTTAAGAAGGATCTATATCTTCGTCAGCTTTTACAACCAGGTGTCAATACGGCACCTATCAAAAAGGCGGTCAATGTCAATAAGGAGCGAGAGAGAATCACAGGTGAACGAATTAAGGCTCAAGTTACAAAGAAACTTCAGACTCTGAAGACTATTACCGCAAATAACAGGGCTAAGTTTTTGAATAATCTCAAGACTAAACCACCTAGTGAAGTTATGACTGAAGCTGAAAAGCTCGATAAGGAGAGAAGGGCTACTCGCGACAAGGGTATCAAGAATGTTGCGAACCAATTGTCCAAGCTTACGAATATAGAGAGGAATAATCGTAAGAAGTTGATGAATCGTCTCCCTACGAATGGTGCCCAAAAGGTTTTGGCTAACGCTAAGGCTCTTAACAAACAGAGAAAGAATGTGATTGAAAAGACTCGTCAAGAAGCAGAAGCCAAGAAAAACACAGAAAAGAAGATCCGTGAAGGTGTTGAGTCTAAACTGAAAACTATCGGTGTGAAGGGTTCAAATCTCCAGGATCTCATGAAGAGGTGGAACAATACCAAAAATAAGACAGTCTTTGATGATGCCCGCAAAAAGGTTGAAGCGAAGCAACCTCTACTCAACAAGGTTCTTTCTGAGATACCAGGTACTTTCGGTCTCTTTAGAAGAGAATGGGAAAGTGCGATTAAAAAGGCTGACAAGCCTGAGGAACTCCAGCGTCTAGGACGTCTTTTAGACCAAAAGGTAAAACTCAGAGGAGAGATTGAGAAGGCTCCTATAGCTGACGACAAGCGTCGTGGTCAGCTTAGATTTGTCATGAAAATGACCAATGATGTTGAAAAGAGAAAGCAGGAGTTGGCTAGAGACATCAAAGCGAAGAGGGGTGAAGACGACAAGACGAAAGCTGAAACTGCGAAGAAGCTTCAGTCTATGAACAAATTAGAGCGCACAAATAGAAAGGGTTTCATGAATAGAATTGCGAAAGGTGAAGATTCACGTGTGGTTTTGAAGAACGCTGATAACACTGTCAAGAAACGTGTTGAAGCCGAACGGAAACGGAAACTTGACAAGCGTCAAAAGATTCTCAATGAAATTTCCAAACATACCAATAAACGAATTACGAATCTAAAAGGTCGTGCTGGAAACCCTTTCAGGAAGGATGAGGAATACAATAAGATTTATGAAAATGTCAAGAAAATGGTTAAACTGGTCGCATCGGAAAAGGGTAAAGCTAAAGGTGATGTGGCTCGTTCGCTTCAGGGTATGAAGGGTCTCAATAGGTCTAATAGAAAGGAATTCATGGCTAGACTTAATCGTGGAAATGACACAAGTAGCATTCTACGAAATGCGCAAAAAAGGAGTACTGAAAAAGAGTTTGCAAAAACAAAACCAATGACTTCTACTGCATTCATTGATAACAGTAAGTTTAAGACGACCGGTAATCCACTGTTTAGAAGGGCTGTCCAAAATATTAGAATGAAGACAATGACAAATGCTGTGAAAAAAGCAGCTGAAGTTGAGAAGAAACAGCAGGAATTGGGTAAAATGACGAGCACTGCGCGTGTAGCGGCTTCGCGGAATTTAGCTTCTAAGCAGGGTCGTAACCGTGGTCAGACTGGTAAAGATGTCAAAAAGATTTTCGGTACGGGTCAAAGCGAAGATGACAGAAGACGTTTAGCAATGCTTGAAAAGCAGAAGAAGAAGAACGCTAAGGCTGCGTTACGAAAACAGAATAAGAAACTCGCCAAGGCCACTGGGCAGGGTGTAAAGGCGACACAGAAGAAGCAACAGGCTGCCCGTCGTAGGAAATAATATCGGAATATGATAGGATGGTCATAATACCACTGAGTAATTCGGGTATCCTGAGTGCACATGGCTACAGTAACGTACGTGATAAGTCTCCACTCGCGAGACATCGCGCCTTAGGTAAGGTTATTAGATCGGGTGAACCACCTCTCGGTCTTTTTAGACGGTTAAATGTTTTGATGATCCTCTTCAAGAGAACAGATCCCAAATTGTCTAAGATTTTCAAGAAAGACCGTGATTGGGTAAAGGAAAAATATATGTAAAGTTAAAGACTTAAAGCGATTTTCTTCTAATGGAAAATTGTGATGTTTGTTGTGAAAAGTTTAACAGAATAAATCACAAAAAGGTTGACTGCCCCTTCTGTGATTTACATAGTTGTCGTGTATGTACACAGAAATATCTACTTTCCACACCCGACGACCCACATTGTATGGGATGCAAGAATACATGGAACAGGGAATTTGTAGACACTTGGTGTACAAAGTACTTTCGTAATACCGAACTTCGTCGTCACAGGGAAACAATTTTATTCGAAAGGGAAAAGGTGAGGATGCCAGAAACACAACCAGAAGTTGAGAGGATCATAGCCATGCGTAAACTACACAAAATCATAAATGAGCAAAGGGGTAGACTCATGATTCTTTATCGAAGATATGGATTTTACGTGGGTCAACAAACTATAAGAGAAATACCAGAACCTATAAATGAGTTGAGGAATGAAATGGAGGATACATACAGAGAACTTGAAAGACTTCGTAATGGTGGTGAGCTCATAGTGGGTGAAGAACCTAAAAAGTTTATTCGTAAATGCCCAACCGAGGATTGTAAAGGGTTTATGAATGAGGAATGGTTTTGTGGTCTCTGTGACCGTCACTTCTGTGAACACTGTAATGAAGAGGTGTGTGAAGGTCACGTGTGTGACCAAGATGCCGCAAAAACTATGAAACTTCTGAAAAAGGATACAAAGCCGTGTCCCAAGTGTGGCACTATGATACAGAAATTAAGTGGATGCCGCCAAATGTGGTGTCCAGACTGTCACACTGCATTTGATTGGCACACCGGTCAGGTAGAAACGGGTAGAATCCATAACCCTCATTACATGGAGTTCAAGAGGGGTCGTATATCATCCAGGGAACACGGAGATATACCATGCGGTGGAATCCCCACATTTAGAGAACTTCGTGAGATGGATGCACCTGAAAATATCATGCGTTTTGCAACTACTCTAAACTTTCTAGATCGGGAAATCGTGTACAGATATGGAGACGTGTATGATGGAGATAACAGATATCTCAGGGTAGCATATATGCTCAATGAAATTGAAGAGCCATTTTTTAAAAAGGAACTTCAGAGACGCGACAAACAGAGGGAAAGGTACAGAGATATAAACAACATCTATAGAATGGTTATAGATACAGGTGGTGACTTATTAAGACAGTATGTTATTGAACCCGAGAGGTACCCAAAAATCATAGATATATGTAAAAAGTTGATTGAATACGCAAACGATGTCATAAAGAATATACGAAAGCGATATAATTGTATTCACCCTTTAAATATTTATCTACACTAACTGTAAGATGATAATTCTATTGTTCATTCTATTTCTGGTATGGTATTTGATACCAACTTATCAGAAGCCTATAGTAATACCTAATTTTATTTCGGATGAAGAAATTGAACATATTAAAAAGGAAGCTGAGAGTAAACTTTCTACATCAACAGTTTCAATGGATAATACCATTGATAAAACTACAAGAGAGAGTGAAACTGCATGGTTAGAATTGGAAGATCCCGTCGTAAATCGTGTTACCCAAAGATGTGTCAATCTCACCGACAGACCTCATAAGAATTGTGAGAAACTACAGGTGCTGAGGTACAGAACAGATGGATTTTATAATCCACATCAAGACACGTTCAGTGACACAAAAGGAAATAAGAGAATGTACACAATTATTCTAGCCCTAAATGATGACTATGAGGGGGGTGAAACTGCGTTTCCAAATTTGAGGATAAAGTATAAATTAAACAAAGGTGATGCTCTATTCTTCCATACTTTAGACAATTATGAACTCAAGACTTCTAAAGCTTTACACGGAGGATTACCTGTAAAGTCTGGTGAGAAATGGATATGTAACGCATGGGTTCATAAATACCCATGGACTAACAGCTAGCTATATTTATAGCTATCGTTATTCTACCAGGTATAGGGGTTATGTCAACCATATGATATAGGGATGCAGGGAAAATTAATACAGATCCTTCACTTATTTCTTTTACGTCTTTTGTATGAAAGTTATGTTCCGTTTCACGGTCGTTCGTGTATGAGGGTTCCATTATACTTACCCTGTTTTCTGATGCAATTTCCTTAAATATAGTAGAATTACATTCATTTTCATTGTTCAATATATATATCATAGAGAATGTGGGTGTGTAAATTTTCCCATCTCTGATATATGACCCCGACATATGAGAATGCAGTTTCATAGAACCATGACTTTCATAACGTGTATACCATGATGACGTGATATATGATTCATTGACATGGATCTTAGTTGCATGTTTTCTAGAGTTTATCTCTTCTATCACACGATCTAAAGGTTCCCATACGATTTTTTTTATGTCAGTTTCTGAGCAACAATTTATAATATTTTTGGGGCCGACATGAAAATCAGATGAAGCCTTAGTAAGAAGTGGATCTCTTTTACGAACAGAATCACAAGTTTCTCTTTTGTTTATTTCATCAAGTAAACGATCTTTGATTTTATCATGGTCTTTTACCTTTTCCCAATATACAAAATTAGCAGGAAAGTAGAAAATCCCCATATTTATATGTTTAAAGAGTTAATACTTTAAATATGTAAAATGGTTGAAGTTGACTATTTAGATACGGCTACCCCGCTGACATCGTTTCTGGTTGCGATGTTAATTGGTGTTACACACGTTGTACTCGGACCAGATCATGTTAGTGCACTACTACTACTTGTAGCAGGTGTAAAAAGAAGAGAACATTTGAATGAAAATAGTAACAAACTTTCAGTGTGGAAAAATTGCGCGTTGCAGGGATTTAGATGGGGGATCGGTCACACACTGGGTTTGAGTTTTATGACAAGTATATTCATGATTTTTAGGGATGAGATCCCAATGGATAAGATTGGAACGGTGAGTGATTATATTGTGGGATCAATGATGATTTTTATTGGTGCTGCTGCAATGTTTTCACTTTATAACTGGATGAAACAGGAAAAGAAACGTCTGAAACATATTATTCACCCCGTTGACGAAGAATATGGTGACGGACATCCCAAAGATGGTCTACCTTTACCTGTAAAATCGGTTTCAAATGCTCATAATGAAGCACATGATCACCATTTAACCCACCTTCATTCGGATGATATTGATGCTGTTGACGAGAATAAAACACTATGGCAAAAATTCACTGAATGGAGGATGGGTGATACATTCACCGACAGTCCTACCAGTGCTTATGTAGTTGGTAGTCTTCATGGAGTTTCTGGTTTGAGTGGTATAGTGTATGTTCTTCCAGCACTCTTTTTAGATGACAATCTTCGTCTATTTTTGTACATGCTTGGATTTTTTATGACATCAATCGCGAGTATGACCGTCGTTGGTGGTACAATCGGTCTTATTCCATCTAGTACGAAAAAACTGATGTTCTTGAATGGATTTGCAGGAACAGCAGTTTTGGGCGTTGGTATCATGTGGATCGTTTTGACCTACATGGATAAACTAGATTTATAAGTTAAATTCTCCTCTCACATTCAGCTTGGTTCGGTTTAACATATGAAGAGCTTCAACATCTTTCTTATTCTGACCCACATATGGAACCGCATACGCATTCTCACACATCCATTTATTTACATTAGTCCATTTACCATCTTCGGAAACCCAAACTTCGGCTAGAATACGACCAAATTTACCACGACTGTCCCTTTCCGGGCATCTGAGTTGAATCTCAATATCATCCTTCTCAGATTCCACCGCCTTGAGGCACCACTCTTTCAACTTCTTTTTGGAAAGAAGTCCATACTTCTTTTCATCCAGATCACGTGTCCTAGATTCTGGAGTATCAATTCCTAAAAGACGCACCCTCTGACGAGTACAGACGTCAAAACCCAAATCCAGAGTCACATCAATTGTATCACCGTCAACAACTTTCTCTAGGGAGGAAACTTTGTACACGTATTCACAAGTGGGTTGGTTGTAAGTGGCCATTTTTATTCTAAGTAAATATTAATATATGAAGTCTGTGGTGTTCACATATGGTCGTTTCAATCCACCTCACAAGGGTCACAGGCTCATGATTGAACAAGTCATTGAGACCGCCCGTAAAACAAATAAGACACCTATGATTGTCGTGTCTCACTCTGTAGGGAACGCGAAGAACCCACTTCCAGTTGAAAATAAGATGAGAATTCTCAGACGTTGGTTTCCAGATATCACCATCACAAGTTCCGCGAAGGACAGAAGTATAGCCAAGATCACTGAAAATTTCAATCAAAACTCAATCATGGTTGTTGGAGCCAATCGTCAAAATAGTTTCAAGTTTCTCCCATTCAAGAAGGTTGCCATCCCTCGTTCAGATAATGCCCCTTCGGCTACTATGGCTAGAGCAGCTGCCACAGCTGGTAACAAAAATGCATTCAAAAATATGACTGGCTACAATCTCACGAATAATTTGAGGAATAAGATTGTTAAAGCTAAGAATAGAAAAAAGAAGTAATGTTAGACGTAGAATCCCTCGCTAAAGAAGTATACACACTTGGAGCTGGTTATTCCGAACGTGTATACCATAATGGTATGGAGGTACTACTGCGTAAAGCAGGTATACCATACGAGACAGAGCGTATCGTTCCTATAAGTTTCCAAGGACATGTGATAGGGAATCTTAGGGCTGACATTATAGTCAATAACGAAATTGTTTTAGAGTTTAAAACAATTAGATCTCTCAATGACCAGGTGGAGTTACAGGCTCAAAACTATCTTCATCTGACAGGTCTGAAGAAGGCGTACCTGGTAAACTTTCCCCCGTTTCCGAATCGTGATGTGGAGATTCGTTGTGTTGTAACAGAACCATAAAGGGTAAAAGTTTCACTAACATTCCGTAAAACTCTTTGGATTCATCGTAGTACTTCTTAGGGTCTTTGAGACCTTCCGTCATAAGTTCTTGAGCTCTTTGTAGATGATAATTTGCCTCTTCTACACAGAACTTTTCGTATTCATTCATTACTTTAAAGTATCATCATTTTCTTTAACCTTTGGGCACATTGGACATTTATCAAGTCTAGGAAAACATTTTGATACACATACAAAGTGAGAACATTTTCTAAACTTGACACACTTTTTAGTATCCAGACATACCGGGCACTCCATATTTTCCTTAAACTCTAGCACCTGATTCTTGAATCTCCAAAAGCAACCTGAACACACTTTCAATCTCGGATCCATCATTTTAAAACATACTTCAAAATTTGGACACTTCTGATCTTTCTTCATATAGACGTAAAAACTCTTATATCTTTAATGTCAGATTGTTGGAATGTATTCCCACTGTAGTTCATGACAAATCTTTTTCCATATTTGATCTTGTATATATAATTTACTTTTAGATTTGAGAAGGGGGAAATACTGGAGATATTTATCTTCTTCCAGCAGTTCACAAAATTTATAGAGTACGTAAGAATAGCTCAAGAAGTTTTTCCTATCAGTTGGGCAATTCCTATCAAATGGATTTTGAATGTCTTTGAACATTAGACGTAACCTCTCTTCAAGTTCTTGTGGCATAGAAGGCGCTTTGATACCATTAAGAATATTAGTAATGTACGGTACATGTTCATAATACTTGTTAAGTCTCAACTTCTTTAGAAGACCTCTAATCTTTGTGTGTGTAATCTCATCCAACTTTTGAATCTTCATTTTTTTGAGTTCCATTCTCAATTGATCCATGACTTCGGGGGGTATCGTTGTCATTTCTTGTGCCTGAAATTGACTCAACCATTCATTAAAATGGTTTTCCCTCTTGTAACTGTAGTTGATGATCTTCTCAGAAGTCTCTTGTTCTTCCTTATACGTCAATTCTTCGCTAATTAGGGTTGCCAAAATCAACCCACATGCATCACAAACCAATTCACTTGTATCATGGATGTGAATAATATTACTATAAGAACACGTTGGACATTCGTCTAATCTATTATATTCAATTGGTCTTGCGAGATTCTGTTTTTCAACTTCTATCAAATAATCATTGAAAATATCTTTCCTTTTTAAACCAACTGTCTCTTTCACATTGAAAACATTATCCGTGTTTGTCTCGTCGTCTGCAGTATCAGCATACATATTCATATAAGGCATACAACTAATAATATAATCGGACATCTCACTCTCATATTTCTTCTTGTTTACAGGATCATCTTTTATGAGAGTCGTCCAGGTATCAATTTTATTTTCGTACCTACTTAAAAAGTTACCTTCCATTATAGTTAAGAATGTTGTTCAAACTTTTAAGTACTCTTATTTACTTATATAAAAAACTGACTACTCCAGGTGATTATACTGTTATATCAGAGGAACTTGAGTATAAGATTGATCATGACATGAAATATAAAATTGAGGATGAATTTTGGGAACAAGAGGCTAGGACATGGAAAGATGGTATTTTAGATGACTATCATAGCTACGTGACGAATAAACCTTTTAGAAACACTATTGTTCCTCAAAACGTAAACAACCTCATTCTCCGTGTGAAGTATTATTACGACGGAAAAGTGTACAAGGCTATCACACAAGACATTAACTTTATACCCGGTAAATGTGAACAGGATAATATGATCTTTAGCGTTCCTCTGCGACACGCATGGATTGTTGATCACGACGATAAACCACAGGTGGACATTACAGAGAAGATTAAGCGCTATGCCGGTCCTAGAAACGATTTTCATGGTCAGAAGGTACGTCTAGAAGACTTTTTGTACTATACCAGGAAAACCCTTGAGACAAGGTTCCCAAAAATTATGCTTACCAATTCACTGGGTATGAAAAAAATTGTTCTTACAACTCAAGATTACACAAATGATCTACGCATCCCTTAATCATCAGATACTTTCGTTGCCAAGTAAAATTTTACCTCCCCCAGGTTTGCAACGTTATATTTCAAAATTAGAAATCTATTACCTTCTTCTTGCATAATTTGCACAGACGCACACATACTCGTCGCCTTTGTAAAGATATTCAGATATTTTAGACTATATAGACCCTTTATTTCCCGACTATCATCAAGGCATTCAATAGACGTTTCCTGATTTGCAAAGTCGCCTTCACATCTAAGACGGAGTTCTTTACCAACCCTAGTAATTTCAATTTCAGTACCTATATTTGACATATCTCTACACAACCTCTGAAAATCTGTAGAGGGTAGAATTGTATTACTTGTCATTTTGACATCGGGAACTTCAATACGACTTTCATTGATATCTAGTAGTTTCAATTGAAATTGTGTTTTCGTTTTTTTTGATTCACTCGTGATCTCCATATCCATATATTCTTTGGAATTGATTTCAATTTTGAGAACATCATTATTTGTAATTGTCTTTAAAAGTTTGAAAGTGTTTGAGATATTAACTCCAGCAATTATTTCATCCTGTTCACAATGATACTCTTCAAAGTTGTCAGCAGATAAGAACATGTCAATTAGAGATGTTCTCGCTGTATCTAATGTCACGATATACATTCCCTGTGGACGAAAGTAAATATTTACATCATTCAAAATTTCTTTGAGTACTTCAAATGTTGATTTGATGGCTGATGCTTGTATTGTAATCAGTTTCATATTACTAAATATTCCGCGTTTTATCTTTAATTAGTTTGGTCTGAATATGCAACACCTTTACTCACATCCTTAGAAATTTTGTCTTGTAATTCTTGTGTCATAGCTGGTTGAAGAGACTGACCATATGAATCAAGAGAAAACATCTCTGAATCATTATCTTCACTGTCAAGAGTTGTCATGGAGCACCCTCCACTGAAACCCCAATTCGTAATTTCTTTGTTAGGGAGTAGAGACTCTAACCAATTTTTTATTTCGCCACCAACGAGAACTTTACCGTTTTTAGTGAGCATAGTGGGAACCCTTGTGATCTTATTCTTGTATGCAGGTGGAATACCCTGAGTATTGATGTTATGATAATGAACAAGTTGTTTTAATCGTGGTTGTCCATTGATATAATCAATAATTTCCATTGAATGTTTGCATCTTGGACTGTATATCAGTAGAGACATCTAATATCTATACGGTATTTTGTAAAAAAAAATTAACGCATAGTAGTAAAGATGATGAATTGGTCTTTGACGATCGTTCTTATTTCCATTGTCCTGCTACTCACGGTTCGTCGTGAACCATTCACAGAAATCTTCGGATTTTCAGGACACACTAAACCAAATGATCGCATTCGTTTTAATGGTATCATACCTAACCTTTCAGGCTACAGGGAGGTAGAAGCTGACGTTGATAATGATCTAATGCAGGAGTTTGTTCTCCAAACCAATAAGGAGATCTCTAGACTCACTGGTCTCTGCACATACATCATTGAGACTGTTAATGTTAAAAAGTATAATAGTAAAGACAGAGAAATATATGAATGTGTATTCATGACAATGAAGAACAACGGATTCTCGTTTGGTTTTACAGTCGCAGCTTATTTTGAAGTTGCGAATGGAAATGTCATATTAACTTCTCTTCGTACACAACCACTCGAGGATGAGTCGGCTACCGAAATCGCTCCTTTTGTAGATGGCACTTCAGGCAAAGACTTTGTAAAATATGAACTTGTCAAAGAGAAAGCTACACCCACCCTCGGTGAGTTAGAAATGGCTAAAAATAAATTACAGTAATTATAATGATCAGCATCAATGACGTAACAAAGATTGATGAAAAAAGAAAACAGATCAAAAAGGAAATATACAAACGAATATACGAACAGTTTTCTCGCAAAATAAGACAATGTGTTGAACTTGGTCACAAGCAGGTATTTTTGACAGTACCTGCGTTTGTCGTTGGGTATCCCACATTTGATAGATCATCAGCAGCGCGGTACGTGGCACGACAATTTAAGTTGGGTGGATTTGGTGTAAGACTCGTAAGTGAATACGACATCTATGTGTCATGGGTGGTACCCAAAAAAGTAAAGGTTAAAAGTGTTGAATCTGAAGAACCAGACTTCCCAGACCTCATGAACTTGAAGAAGATGGCTGATAAGTACAGGAGAAGTGCGTAGGAAGTATGGTAATAAAAACACACTCAATGATAAATGGACAACCTGAGTATAATGGTAGAAGCCAAGAAAGAGTACTTAGGTCAACTCTGCCTCATCATGTGTCCCGTTATGATTGATGTTTTCCAGAACATGTACAAAGAAGCTGTAACACTTTCTAAGGGAAAGAAGCCCCTTGTTATGTTTCAGAAGCTTCTCAAAGAGGTTCCAAACTGGTCCAACCAGATGTCCGCTCAGCACACCAGCAACATCGCGGATCGTTGTGCTTGGTTCAACGACCTCCTGGCGGCAGTCTTTGTTGCCTGTACTAAGATTCTCTCTGCTGTTCGCCTAAAGACAGACAATAAGAAGATTAGTCTCAAGCTTCCAACTAATGAGGTATTCATTCAAACGTGCTACAACAACACCGCTAAGGATCTTTATCGCGACCCTTACATTTTCCACGAGGAACAGAGTGAATACACGAGGGATGATCAGCTCACTCAGCGTTTCTGTGCATGCATCGAGTCCACTGTGAAGGAGCTCATCCCAGTTCAACAGATTCTTCAGACTTACATGTCGCAGGAGACTCGTGATATTGACCTTGATGGTGAGGTTCAAGACACTGAGGACCCCGATATATTTGATGGCCCAGAGGAAGTGCCAGAAGCGATGCCAGAGGCGGAACCCCTCCCCGAAAACGAACCCATGATGGATGGGGAGGAACAGGTTCAACCCACTGGTCTGGAGAACGAGTTCAAGACTGTCCCGGGTGTTCAGGCTCCAGAGCCTGAGTTAGAACAGGAACCAATGGGAGAACCCGAGCCAACTTTTGGGGCTCCACCTCCTCCTCAGGCCACCGAAGAGGAGGATGATGGTGTTCTTTTCGGTGACGCACCTGATCAGCGTGTAAAAAAAACTGCGTATAATTAAATGGAGTTATCCGACTATCTCAGAGACCCAATGAGTGCTGCGCTCATAGCCGCGGGCATTACCGCTGGTTACATTCATGTGAAGGCTCAACTTAATAATGAGGGTAAGTTGGAACTTAATAAGTATACCAAACCAGCGGCTCTCAACGCTATTCTCGTGTTCTTCATAGTATCTAACGGTCTTGGACAGAAAGAAACTATCTCTACAGAACCTTTTTAACTTAAAGATTAAACCCTACGTATAAGAAAATGGCGTCTGTCACTGCGTTCAATGACATGCTCTCCCAATTTCTTGTGGAATTGCACAAGACTTTTCCAGATGAAAAAGGCATTAAAAAGATGACAACTTCATTCGAAGTGATTAAACAGACGAACCCTCGTCTCATTGTTGATGGTTTTATGAACGGTGTGACTCCATATGCGGATAAGATTTCTAGCAAGGATGAATCCTTTCTTTTGGATGAGATTGAGACTATTGACTTTCTCAAGGATCTCAACATCAAGACTTATTGGTCTCGTATGAGTGAGGGTACGAAGGCTGCGACCTGGCAGTACCTCCAGACTCTCTACATGCTCGGTACTACTATTAATTCCATCCCAGCTGACACACTCGCCCAGATTGAGCAGATTGCAAAAGGTGTCGCTGACAAGATGCAGACCGACGGTGGTGAACTTGACCAGGATGCACTCATGCAAATGATGGGTAGTATGCTCGGTGGTATGAACAAAAAATAAACTCATGGTATATTAAATGAAGGTTTGGTTTGACGATCCTCAGCAGATTACTAGATCTGATCAGGTTTTACAGTTCTGGCCAAACAATGAACAAACACCAGAAGACCGAATCAACTCTGCTTCTCGTTTTATAATTTATGCATCTTGTATTATTTATCTTTCTCGTCGTGACCCAAGAATTTTTGTACTTGGTAGCACTCTTTTAGGTGTTCTTTATGTTATGTACAAGGGCAAGATGGTCAAAGAGGGATATGGTTTAAATGTGAGGTCTGATGGACGTGGGTGTCAGATGCCTACCCAAGATAATCCAATGGGTAATGTACTCATGACGGATTACACTGATGCACCAAACCGTCTAGAGGCTTGTTATTATCCCAGTGTGAAACCAATGGTTAAATCCTATCTAGATGACCGCATTCCATACGATGCAGGCAGATCCCGTTCGGCTCTCCCAGAGAGGCAACGCGCGGCGGCTGCTCGTCAATTCATTACTGCACCGGTTTCTAATATTCCAGGCGATCAGACCGCTTTCGCAGAGTGGTGCTACGGATCCAAGAATAAACGTGATTGCCGAACCAACCCAGAAATGTGTAACCCAGACGCAAGGGGTGTTCAATTAGAGGCATTTGCGGGTATTGACCCAGCTGGCGATAGCCGAGTTTCTCACCGAGGACATGGAATCGCCTCAGCTTAAATATAAATATTCTCGTCTAATAATAAATATGGCATACCAATTACAACCTGGTCTTGCAATAGTTCAAAATGCTGGCGCTCTTCCATCTGTGAAGGCCACCGAGGAGGTTTTCGTATATCCTCAGCCCAGTACCCTTAACTACTGCTGTCGTCCAAATACTATGCTTTATGGAACTGCTCCCTACATGGCTGGAAAGGGTTCTCCAGCGCAATTCATAGATGTGAGTGATGAACTTCGTCCACAATCTACTACTCGTTTCAATAGGGTTATAGTACCAACCTACGAACGGAACCTTTTCCCACTCGCCAATATGGAGTGCAAGGTACCTCTCCGTTCTATTGGTTATGAGCCAATGAGTACTCGTGCGGAACTCCAGAACGGCCTCTTTCACCAAAGATACGCTAATAAAAATGTTACTAAAAAATAAGAATGGCTGACCCCATCTCACTTGCAGCTATTGCTGGTCTAATTTTTGCTGGTAGATCTTTTAGTAAAAAGGCTGAATCACAACCACTTCAGCCGGAGTCGGTTCAATCAGTTGAAATTACTGAACCTCAGAATACATATGATGATGTTTCTGAAATGGCTGAACGCGGTTTTGAACCACGTCTAGAAGTCCCTCAAAAGAGAGAAATGGAAAGCTTCGCTGATATCTCCCTGCAGCAGAGGAGTGGTGGCCAGGAGATCCTGAACATGAGAAACCGTATGTATGACACTGGTCGTATGAACAACCTTTCCCCAATTGAAAAACAAATGGTCGGTCCAGGTCTCGGTCTCGGTGCCGACACTCCCGCAAGTGGTGGTTATCAACAGATGTTCCGCGTGAACCCTATTAATGTAGGTGAATATAGACTTACTACACTTCCAGGACGCTCTGGTCCAGCCGCGGATACCACTGGTGGTCGTTCGGCCCTCGTAGGACAGTTAACCCACAATAAACCAGAGACTACTGCTCACTTACCTACACGTCTTCCACCCAGTGCTGGTCGCGCTCAAGGTATGTCCGGTGCGATTCCAAGAGCGAGTCACCAAAAGACCATGAGAACAACTAATAGATCAGAGACGGGTCACCGTGCGGATGGATTAGGTTTTAATGGTGCCAAGCGTTTCATATCCGCTCAAAGTATGCCACAAGATCCTACACGATTTAAGAGTGATCGTAACGATGGTCAATTTGAGCATTACGCTCATGCGAATCCAGGTATTACCAATTTCAGGGGTGCGTATGAGACTAGCGCGGCTGCTAAAATTACTACGAAGAACAACGAAGAGTTGATGAGGTACGGCTTCCGTCCAGAGGATCGTCGTGGTAAGGCTAACCGTATGGGTAACAAGGGTCGTATGAATGTTAGAGAGAGTGCCCTTAAGCAGGGTGGTGCCCTCACTGCCGTTCGCACTGATACTTCCCGTATTGACGGTCGCGTGAACGGTCCAAATGGTGGTTGGACCCAAAACTATCAGCAGAAACCATTCCACCAGTTCAATGCATACAAGGGTAACGAGAACCCATACACCCGTGACTTGGGTGTCGCGAAGAGGCAACTCCAGAACAACCCCCTCTCTCAAAGTATTTGTTAAATCTTCAATTATAGATAAAAACAATCATTAAAATATTATACCTATATTTTAATGAAGGTTCATACCCTTGACATAGATAGTAGTGAGAGGGATACATCTATATACCCCAATTCTAATAGTTATGTTATCACGTTAGAAAATCCTATATATGACGTTGAAGAAATTAGACTTGTGTCCGCTCGTATTCCAACACCTCAAACACCTTCACCCAACTCTCTTATTTTGAAATTATCTTCAGGTTCTGACGAGTTCAATCAATCTGTATATGCAGGAACACCACATTACACCGGGCATATATTACTTGATGGTACAACTGCATTAACATTTAACGGGTCGGATGATCCCTTTGTACATCGTTTTCATTCCGGTCCACAGAAAGTTATAACGGAATTGGGACTTGATTTTTACTATATGAACAACGGCGTGCTTACACACTATAAAGATGCCGGTACAGAACACATTTTGAAATTTGAAATAAAATGCTCCACTGATAAATTGGAAGGTCTCCCAAAGGTTCCCTTAGAAGTTGTTGAATCACCACAAATAAGTATCCCTGAGATGGTAGTTGATACTTATAAATGGAAAGACTATCTTTCTATCGGTACTATTGTATTTGTTGGTATACTTATCCTGAGTCTCATGAAGCGTAAGCCGAAACTTAGCGAGTAACAGCATAGACAGGTTGAGCGGGCTTGGACACACGAGTGGAGATGCCGGAGATGATCATGTAGACCGCGATGGAGAGTAGAGTAGTGAGCACAGCGGTGAGAGTGTACTGGGTACCACCGTTCTTGGGCACCTTGATCACCTGCTGGATGAACCAGCGAACGAGGTCCATCCACGACATGGCAGCCGCGAAGGAGAAACCCGCGACGATGGAGTTGAGGGACTGGGTCTCGAGCTCCTGAGAGACGAGGTTAACGGTCTTGAGGGCTTGGGCGGACATATCAGCCATTGTGAATTTTATACTGTATGTTTAGAAAATTTATTCTGGTAACAACTCCTCTTTTTCTACTAATTTCTTATACTTTGGTTGTCTGACAATTGACGACTTGGCAAATATTTGCTCTTCATCGTCTGAATCTCCATCAGCACTGGACTCGGAATCATCATTTGTTACCTGAAATGATTTGTATTCAGAAATCGTCCACCCCTCAGGTTCCGATGTACTCATTACTATTAATAGCATTTTTTAACATCTGTTCTGTCGGATTTTGGGGAACCCAGTCATCCCAACGATCAACAGCTTCATTTATTTGGTTGAAGACTGGGTCATTGCCTGAATATCTCACAAACTCTGGACAATTTTCTGGTTCAACATCCTCTTCCTCCTCGTCCGTTTCTTCATCTGTCAACTCTTCTTCATAAATTTCAGGCATCGTAGAACCGATTGTTTCACCAACTTTGTACATCGCACAATACTTCATCGCATATTCCATATCTTCGGAGATGATTACATCTCTTCCACAAGCTTTGGCGTATTCGGCCGAGAGTAAAGTAGCTTTTTCCATAACAGGTAAAAGAATATTAGTCATACTTTGAATGTATTGCTCCAACATTCCATTCCCCATATCACCAAAACCACTTTGCATGTTCATCTTTAGTATTTAACGTCAAAAAGAGTTTTGGCAGTTCCCTCACCGACGCGGAGAATATTGTGACTGAGTGCGTAGACTTTCAATTGTCTTGCATAATCCACACATGGTGTGAGACTTAGGTTAATAATTTGTTCTTTTATGAGGCTGAAATTTACTTGTCCTGTTGGATACCATTTCTCGGGCTCTAAGGCGAAACTATAGGAATAGAATCGTCTTATAAGTTGAGTTTTAGAGTGGTGAATAGCTGCCTGAACAGCCTTAAGAAAAATGACATTACCCGTTTCTCGTGTGATTATAGGTTGACCATCTAGGTCAAGTGTGAGGTAGTCAAGATTCTCATAAAGAATGTATTTACCACCTGTGTCTTCTAAAGTATTATCATAATCAAACGGTGTCATGTATTCACCCTCCGCTGTACCAACATCACCCTGTCTTTGAATGACAAAGTAAAGTTCCTTTAGGGGATTTACAAAATCCAATTTGAACTTACCTTCCTGTTCACTTTGAGGAATATCAAAAACATTTTGTTGAATCTGAGTGATCACATAATCTTTCTTCTCCGATGCAAATTTGATTCTATCAGATGGTTCGAGAAATATCACTTCTGCACACAATTTAAAATCTTTAACGTGGATTGTACCAGGTGTTACAGGTTGAAGTGCCCCTGTTGATCCGTTTATGATTAGATGATCATGGTCACGAAGTTTAATCTCAACTTCAACTTCCTGTTTCTTGACTGCACACAGGGGTACCGCCAATTCTGTGTTATTGTAAAAGTAAAAGGGTAAATCTACGAAAAACTCCTCGTCTGCAGTTGCTGTACCGATTGTACCAAGAATATTTCTGTCAGACACCCTACTGGA
>Ga0213863_10000566_pt1 | contig 28065 bp, 25 predicted proteins | sample PICome_8_FD_160128 | JGI IMG/M metagenome (GOLD analysis project Ga0213863, IMG submission 160128) | Coastal seawater microbial communities near Pivers Island, North Carolina, United States - PICO497 | ecosystem: Environmental > Aquatic > Marine > Coastal | place: USA: North Carolina... | reverse complement strand
GAAAAAAAAAATACCCCCCCCCCCCCCCCAGGGGGGGAAAGAAAAATAAAAACAAACACGCTAGCAAGTACTTTGATGTACTGCAAATCCAAAGTAGTTTGGCATACTGACATTTATGGGTCAGAGCGCTTCAATGTCTTGAGTGTCCAGTCACTTTGTTATAAATATATGCAGTAAAGTACTGACGTAGTATTATGGTAGACAAAGTACAGTACCTCGTTGCTTGCTGGGTATGCGAAACTCTTGTCGCGGTGACCACAAACACCCAGTACAACCACCCCAGTTTTCCAACCACACATCATGAGTGTTTCTGCGGCCACGCGTTCCGAGTCCAAGCAAGCCGGTGGCCAAGGTGGTGACAACCCGACGGCTATGCTACACGAAGAGGTGTCCAAGTTGATACCGGGCGTACTGCCGTTGCTCGAAGATGTCTCGAGTGGAGAGCCTGGCGATACCTTTACCATAGAGGTGGACGACAGGAACTGTTTCCTCGACGTGACTGTAGTAGAGTGGTCATGTTATGGCGCTCAGCACGGTGAGAAGAAGGTGAAGACGCAAATTCGCGGAAATGTTGGCAGTCGCTTCCCGCCGGTTTGGGGCTTTGACAGTCGTGGCGCAGGGCAGCTCCGATTCTTTGAAATGGTGGAGTTCGTCCGTTACGTGAACAAGGTGCGCTACTTTTACGCGGAGCTTCCGAGTCTGGTTGAGTTGTTCTGCGAAGACGCCGAAGACGCCGAAGACAACGAAGACTGCGCCAACCGGGGAGGGGGGGAGTCCAAGCAAGCCAGTGGGCAAGCCGGTCGCACGAGCGACTGCCAAGACGTTCAGGAGAAAGTGCAGCCGGCGTACGACGCGAAGACGCAGCAACTCCTTCAGCTTTTGAACTCGGAGCCGAAGGTGATCACGTGCCGGCAAGAGCTGACGATGGCCATGGTGTTATGCTCGGCGAATTTCATGTTGGCGTCGGAGGAGCTGCGCGAGGACCCGAGCGTGTGCATGTGCCTGTGCTCGCGAGATTACCTTGAGGCGGTGGACGATCGCACCTCGGAGGAGGATATGGCAAAGCTTTTCGCCCACATGCGCGTGGAGCTCGATGCGGACTTTGTCGCGCGCGCGTTCCATATTTTCGAGGGAAAGTCGGACTGGCGGCGCATGCGCACGTTTCTACGCGTGCACGACAACGATATTACTGCGGAGGTGATTGACGAACTTAAGAAGGGCGTTTGGTACATGCCGGGAAAAAGAATGCCGGACCAGTTTCTGTGCAACATCATGCAAGCGCCCATGCGCGATCCCGTCGTCACTGCAGACGGGCACACGTACGACAGGGTCAACATACAGAGATGGTTTGACCAAGGCAAGCGTACGTCGCCGATGACCAACCGGACTCTGGAGAACCGGTCCGTGCTACCGAATTTCGCTCTCAAGAGCCTGATGGCCGACATGTGCGAAACGTACACCTTCAAGTTTCCCGGCAGAGAACCAAGTCTTGCCGGCCCGTACTCGTTCGTAAAGTACGTGTACGTGTACGCTCCGACGAAGACGGTGCGGATCGTCGACGACACGTTTGCGTGCTGCGTAAGCCCTCAGGCGGCCATGAAGAGGGAAAGAGGAGGAGAGTACGGCGGGTATTTGCACCGACTCAAGATGGATGGAGACTCTGTTGGTCAGCTGAAGTTGCGCGATTGCCGCCACGACGGACCCGTCAACCAAGACCGCATGATAGCGGGGTGCCAGATGCTAGGAGTGGACGGCTGGGTGTACATGGAAAACGGCACTGAAATAATGGCGTTGACGACCAAGAAAGGTGTGGAGGGGGATTACGGCACCGCTGCGGGTGTTGAACGGATTGATAAGCCCTACTGCTCGTGCGTGAGGCTTGGTAACAATAAGTTTCGCGACGCGTTTGCCTTGGCGAGCTTTGAGGGCCGCGACATGGACCGGTGGTGGAAGAACAGCGTCTTCGACTCTCCCTTCGCCGCAGTGTCCAAGTTTGCGACGGAATAGATACAAACATTATACGAAGAAAGCAAAGAAAACTATTAAGTATATACACAAACGACTTAGCCTGGCCGATTACATCGAGAGCGGCGGCGAGCTGTGGTGATACTATTTAGACTGCGCAGACTGAGATGATGATGGTACACGATGGCGGCGTTCGGCACTGAGCACGGCGATTTGAGAGTTGCCGACGACAACGGCGTGCTGCTGGTGAGCGTAGACGACGTGGCCGCGGCCGTGGGCACCGCCGAGGAACCTTTTCGCCCAGAGACGCTGATCCCCCAGCTGCCCTTCGAGCCTCGCACGCGCGAGGAGGTTGACGGTGCGACGTGGATGTCCGCGGCGGACATGGTGCGCATGCTGGACTGGGTTTCCCCGTACGCGTCAGAGGAGCAGTCGCTGCGCATTGCGGGGGTGTGCCGCGGCTTGCGGCCCGGGGCGCCCGCCAACAAGCGCGCCGTGGCCCGCAAGCACCGCTGGATGATCGCGCACCGCCAGAGCTACGTGTGCGCCACGTGCAACATGCTGCTGCACCCGAAAGGTTTCGACATTGATCATATCGTGGAGCTGAGAGACGGCGGGAAGGACGAGCTGGACAACCTGCAGGCGCTGTGCGCGACGTGCCACGCCAAGAAAACGCGTACGAGATGACTACTAAAAAAATGAAGTGATAGTTTTTACTGTTTTTGTATTGTAGACGCGCATTGAAATCCTCGCAGCCAGTTCTGCGTCTGTTTAGGATCAGTGGATTCGGTCACCGCCTCTTCGAACATTTGCGGGTGCGCGCGCCGCCACTCGACGAATTTCGGGTCCGTGAGAGAGTCGCCTCTGGCGTTGTTGCAGTTCGCGCACACTCTGATGGTCACTGTACCGCCGTAGCACCGCGGCACGATATGCTCTTTTGTGAGTTTTAGAAACTGCTTGTGGCAGTAGGCGCAGACGCCGCCCCTTTTTGAAGTCTTTAGCAACGACATTGGCGCAGTCAAAACCGCGCGCTCTGTAAATAGTCTTACACCTCTACCACCTCGTAGGCGGCGCGCGCGCGCCTGTCCACGTAAGAGACTTCGTCGAGCGGGTAGAACAGAAAGAAAATGCCGAGCGGAAAGAAAAGGAACACGAGGAACCAAGTGAGACAACCCCGGTACCTTTGTCGCTGCACGAGCACGACTTGGCTGTCCATGATCTCGGGAGATCTGGGCTGCCACTGCAGATATACTGTGAAAAAACGCGCGCGTGATCGCACATCATCAGTACTCCATCTGCGTAATTTCCGGGCCGCGATGCGCCGCCGGGTTGCTGTAGGCGACGGGGTAATGCGGTTTGAACACCGGCAGAGAGTAGGCGTTGGCGCGCTGCCACTGCTGCCACTGCTGTGCCGGATGCATGGGGTTGGACGATTGCGTGTATCTCCTTGCCCAAGCCCACAGCCCGACGGCCGCCACGGCCGTGAGCACGACGCGATGAAGATCTTGCCGCAGCCCCTCCACAATATTTTTCAACAGCGGAGGCAGGGTGGCGGAAACGTCCACCATGGCGTGCCAGAACGGCGGAGGCGACGCCAGAATGCTCTCCGCCTCGTCGCAGCGGTGAAACTCCCCCAGCTTGCTGCGCGACGACGCTCTGCAGTGCGGCGAGTGTGCGTACACGTGGGCTCTCTCTCTCTGAAGACGATGGTGGTGCAGTCTCTCTCTGAACGTGTCCGCCGTCATCACCGCCACGCTCAAAGCCGTGAACGCGCTCAACGCCGCAAGAAATAGCAGCAGCACGCCTGTAGCTCTCATATATTTTTGAGAAAAAAAAACAAACTTGTTTCAGTGGTGCTTATTTTTTGGTGTGGTGCTTATTTTTGGTGTAACTTAGTTATGTTCTTTTTTTTTGTGCGTGACTTGATTCTGTTGCGCCCAGTTTAACACCAGCGCGAACCTTTATAGCCGCGTTGTTCACTCAGTTGCCGGCCATGTTGGCGGCCATCTTGGCGGCCATGCGCGCGGCCATGCTGTTCGTCTGCTGCTCGTGGTAAGCGTACGCGCTGCTGTTGGTCGACGCGCCGCCGTCCGAGGAGTTGCCTCCGCCGGCACTCTTGTCGGGCTGGATCTTGCGACCCTCGGGGTTCATGTAGAGCACCTCGAGCTTGGGGTTGCGGCCCATGGGCAGCTTCGGCACGCCGCCGACGATCTGCTGCTCGTTGAGGGCGTACAGGGTCTGGATGCCGCGGGTGCGCACAATGCTGCCCTCGGTGATGTCCGTCAGGCTGATGGACGCGTGGTCGGGAGTGGTAGCGTCCACCACGTCGTCGTACTTGTCGAGGTTCATGTCGAACTCCGCGTAGTAGTTGCCCTTGCGGTCCTTCTTGACGCGGTTGGAGAAGAACTTGTTGCCGATGACCACGGCGCCGGCCGGGGGCGGCTCGTCGGGGTTGACGATTCCGATCTCCTCCTTGTCCCAGTTCAGGTAGATGTCCTCGCCGGTGTCCTCGTTGGTCTTGGTCTTGTACTTCTGCCACTTGGGGGACGTCATGATGTTCTCAAAGGTGGCGTTCTCAGTCTTGGAGGCGATCTCGTTCAGCTTCTCGGCAATGCTCTTTCCCTTGGACCACTGCCACGGGAGGTTGTCGCGGTTCTCGTACGCCCACTTCTGGAAAGCATCGACGAAGCTCTTGAAGTTGGTCATCGCGTCGTGGTCCACGACTCCGTCCTCGGTGACGAAGTAGGCGCGGAACGTGAGCTTCTTGCTGTTTCCCGGGGTGTCGGTGTTGTTGTACACCTGGAAAATCTTGAGAATCCCGTCAAAGTAAAGCCCGTCCTTGCCGTACTGGTTGAGCTTCCACGGCTGCTTGGGCTGCACGGTCTCGCCGCGCCCGTTCGTCCACGCCTTGGACTTGACGAGCTTTTCCACCTTCTTGGTGTCGGCGTCAAAGCCGAGGAAGTGGGCGATCATCTCCGGGGTCCACAGCGCGAAGTTGTTGTAGCGCCTGTGCTTGTGAAGGGGGTTGGCCGCCTGCAGACTCGGCGCGCGCATGTTTGCGGCTCCGGCGTTGGCCGACTTGGTCGTGGTGCCCGGCGTGGCCGCCACCTGGCCCACCTTGCCCGCCGCCTTCTTAGGGGACTTAAACTTAAACTGCGGCGCCCCCTTTGCGTAAGGGTGCATGGCGTCCGCCGCCTTTGAGGGTTCTTTCTTTACCTTGGGCATCGCTGTGCGTGTGTGTCGGGTGTGGGGGTGGGGGTGGGGGTGTAGTAAGGTGTTTGTCTTCTCGAAGTCCTTAGGGTGGTTGCTTCAAGGACTGTTCCGCAACATTTTCAAACCACTCAATTCAACCTCAAAAGCCACAATACACCACAATACAATTGAATCAGTACATAACCGCGCGCACAACGATTCTGCGTGCAAATATAAGTTAGGGTTGTATTTGAATCTTCTGACGGCAGACTATATACGCTTAGAGCGGCCAGCGTACGCGCAGCACAGCGCCATCATGCCTCAAGATTTGTCTTCGAGTTTGAAGTGGTGGCACCTCGGAGCATGTGCTGTGCACTTATGCTCGTTTGTAATTCTGGCCACGCTCAGCCTGCCGAAAAACTTTCCGGGTGCTATAGGGCCGTACTCGTACGCTTACGCGTGTTCCAATGAAACAACGGGCGCCAACGCGACGCGCTGCGACGTGTCGCAGTCCCTGGCGTCGGACTACATCACTTGGACGCCGCAGCAGGGCGTGCTTGCGAACGAAATGACCACAGCAATCAGCCACGCTGTCGGGGTGGCGTTGGCGTGGAATCCCAAGGGGAAGCGCTCGCTCGAGTCGTGGAGAAGATGGACCGAGTACGCCGTGACCGCGGGAGTACTTGAGTGTTGCATCTTGTTCGGGTTCGGCGTGCGCGATTTCTTCGTGTTCGTGCTCGTGTTCGTTCTGAACGCCGCGCTGCAGTACACGGGCGGGCTGAGCCTCGACCAAGTTCAGGACTCGGAAGACGCGGCGCTGTACAAGGCGCAAAAACCTATTCTGCTCGTGCAGTCGTTCGTGTTTCTGTTCGTGCAGGTGTGGTTCACGCTGACGACGGCAATCAACGCGGACACGAAAACGTTGGGCGCAGAAGTTGTGGTGTCTTCCGTGTTTTACGCCGTGTTCTACGCCAGCTTCGGCGTGCTGCAGACGCTAAAACACACGGTCGATGATTTCGAGGCGACGTACGACGTGGACGTAGGGTTCATCGTTTTGTCCGTCACTTCCAAGCTGTGCCTGAGCTACCACGCAATGTCTCTTCAAAAGCAGCTAGAGCAGTCTCTCGGGGATGTATCCGAGAGTATTTCAACGCAGGTGGCGGCGCTGCGCGCGGCGGTGGTCGTGCTGTACGTCGTTTCGGCGGTCGCCGTGGGGCTGTACGCAGTCTGGCCGAGGTTGTGTAAACGAGATAGAGTATACGACGATTTATAAAATTACTTTTGTTTTGCTAATTTACAGTGCGTGTGTGGTGTAGTGTATATGTTCATGTTTGTGCACCGCGTTCACCTGAGGCGAAGCACTAAGTGAAGCGTGGCTTCTTTCTGAATATTATAGTCTGAAAGCGTTCTGCCGTCCTCAAGTTGCTGTAGGATGAATGAATGAATGAATGAACACTGTTAGGATTAGGAGCACAACAACAAGCACAATAAGTATCGGTCACTTGCCTTGCCCGCGAAGATGAGCCGCTGCTGGTCCGGCGGGATTCCCTGCAAGAGTCGGTAAAAAAAGTGTGAGTCAGTATGCGTAGCGGTCGTCGTCGAAAACAGGGGCGGAGCCGGGATCGTCGGATCCGAGGCGCCTCCCGTACGTAGCGCGGCCGGGGGGCGTGGCGTCCGCGGCGTCGGCGGCGGGGCGATGCTTCACCGTAACGCGCTCCCCCTCAAGAATGGTTTTGGCGGCCACGAGCTCTCCTCGCAGCAGCACGGCGTTGTAGCGACGAGCGACTTTCACGAGCACGGGGACGCGATGCATGGTCGTTCACAACACGGGCGGGACGACGGATAAATACTCACCTCTTTGTCTTGAATCTTTGCCTTGACAGCCTCGATAGTGTCGGAGGGTTCCACGTCGAGCGTGATGGTTTTCCCCGTGAGAGTTTTCACGAAGATCTGCATGGTCGCGTTTTGCTGTCGCCCGCGCTGTCTCTATTTATACGCTTCTGAAATTCCCGCGAGGATACCCGCGTGGTCACTATGGCGGCGCTGGCGGACACGGGAGAGTACACGGCGGACGACGCCTCCCGCGAGGAGAATCTGCGCATTTTTCAGGCGCTTGCCGGGTTGCGACGGGCCGGAATCCGATCTACCCAGAGCGCAGACGGTCCCAGTCATCGAACGTGGGGCACGCTGTGCGTCGCCTACGAGGAGCAGCAGGACGCAAGGCTCCACGCCGTGCTGCGCCCGTTTTTGTACACCAGCGACTCAGCGGGGCGACCACCGCTGACGGCGCGAGTGAACAGAGCTCTAGAAAGGATTGGAGTGATGCCTTTGTGCGGCGGAGACGTGTTTGAGGTTGTGGGGGCCACGAAGGGAGACGGAGCGCAGCGCATACAGATATTTGCAGACGCGGGAGGGCAGTGCCTGGAAGAGTACTTGCTGCTGTCGTAGTATTTTTTGTTGAAATAAAAGTTTACATTTGTATTTTTTTTGTATGTACACGTAGGCGCACACCACGAGAATTTGGTGGGTCTCAGAGATACGCTCTTTCCCCGTGAACAATTCTTGGTTCTTCGATTTCCTCGCTTCCGTTCAGCACAATCTCGCTGATTGCCCTCAACATTGGGTCAATGTAGTAGTAAAAATGCTCCGCCTTTACTTTGAAGTCGCCTATCCGCATAGCGCCGTCGGTTGCCTTGGCGTGCTCCACTTTGGGCATGAGCCACTCCAAAAGCATGATGGCGATGTCCTCTTCTGAAAAGTTTGGGTCCAGAGTGTGCGCTTTAATTTTGTCGAGCACGAAACCCGCGGTCACACCACCGTTGCCGTTTTTCCCAATGTAATCAAGCATGCTGTTGAAAAATCGAGTTTTCTGAAATCGAGAAGTTGGCTCCACGCCAAAGTGAGCTGGCGTCACGGGCACGGGGTTTCCTTCTATGTCCTCGTCGGACTTCTGCCTGTACATATTTGACGGCGCCCACGATATGCGCCTGCGAGGCGGAGCGGAAGACGACGCGGCGGCGCCATGACCGCGAACGAGCGACATGCTGCTATTGAACCTTAAGATCGTTCCACTCATCGTATGTACCTAAATACTCTTAACTTTTTGCTGCCCGCGTCACGGCGGCGTACGAGTTGAGCACGCCCGTGTTGTCCTCTCTGCGCGCGACTCTCGCATAGCCGTCCTCGCCCCAGTCGTCGCCCCACGAGTTGCGAATAGTCCAGTACGGCGTGCCGCTCTCCTCTCCGAACCCCACAAGACTGACGGCGTGGTCCACCACACCGTTTTTTGTGCGGACGTGCTCCGGCGAGAGAACGCCGCCGCCGTAGAGTCTGAACACTTGGTTGCCGCTCTCAATGCCGACGGACACGGGCCCCATGGCCAGCATCCCCATGAGCCTGTTCTCGATGTCCCAGTCGCCGGCGAGATCGCACAGCACGACCGGCTCGGGTGCCAGTCGCATGGCTTGCGCGCCGGCTTTTGCGTGGCATCCCGTGATCGGATCGAAAGCGGACGAAAGCCTCAGAATATCTTCCGGCAGCGCGGGCTCCCCGGGGGTCTCGTGGGCGCAGCGCACCAGATCGTCCGGATCGAAAGCGCCGTCGGATTCCTCGTAGAGCATCTCCCACAGCGCCGTCAACGTGACGCCCGCCGTCTCTGCGTAACACTCGTTGTGTCTTTGTCGGTGCACGGGCGGCAAGTCCACGAGGCTCCTCCAGTCAAAATCGGCCACGCCGTCGTCCCAAGGCGGATCGACCGCGGGGACGCGCTGCAGACGCCGCTGGCTGCGATGGGGCACGCGCTGCAGAGGCAGGCGGGCAGGTTCGGGCAGCGGATCGGCCGACATTCTGCTTAACCGCAAACGGACTTGCGGATGGTCGAATTGCGCGACAAATTGGTAGTCTCGAATAAAGGACGCGGGGTGCGCCGCGGCGGTGTTCAAATCGTACGTCGTCAGCCACGCGAGCACACCGGCGGACAGGCGAGGCGCCCAAGACGTCATGGCGCAACAGCGGACCCGCGTCGGCTTAACACAAAATAATTTTCCCTATATACTGTCGCAGACATGGGTTTGTCAGAACGGATATGGTCTACAAGAACGCAAGCGCCAGCTACGCCGAGATGACCGACGACGACCAGATGTGCCACGAGTTCAGCCACTCCTTCACTGATTTTTCCAGTTCCTACATCGTCGGGTACAAGTGCGACTCTGTGGGTCTCTTCATCGCCATTGTTGTGGCCGCAGTGGCCCTCGTGGTGGGCCAGAACGTGCTGGCCACCAAGGAGGGCCAAGCGTCGCGCCTGGCGCTGACGACGAGAAAGGGCAGCGCGGAGCGAGGGCAAATAATATGGACGCTGCTTTGGTACACGTTTCTGTCGTCGGTGCTGGGCACCGTACACGTTTTGCTGGTGGTGGGAGCCAACGTCGCCGTGCTGGGCGCCCTCATGGTGGGCAATCTCCTCGGGGTCTGGTGGAGCTACCACGAGCAGAAGGCGGACGAGCACGATCCCTCTGGAGATTTGACGGCCATTCTTCGCGCGGCCAAGGAGAGCCCGGACGACCAGAAGTGGAAAGAGCTGCGCGAGCAACTGCGCGAGTTCATCAACGAAGAGCCAAGTAAAAAGTTGCCGCCGCCGCCGTCATCAGCGCGGCGCAGCTTTGAACTCGACAATATGCCTGGGATGGTTCGAAGAAACCGGGGTGCGGCGTTTGCGCCGTACTCTGACTACCCTCCATTGTCTGCGGAGAATCTAACATTGTAGCGCGCGGCAAAGCCGAGGCGTCGCACCGCACGTTCAGCGCCATCAGCGCCATGGCGTCCTCGGAGGTGAGGGGGCGCGTGCCAGAGGGGTCGCAGGCGCTCACGCTAGGAGCAAGCACGGCGTTTGCGCTCATGAGGTGCGAAAGCGAGGTGCCCTGCACAAAGTCGCCGCTGTCCGTCTCCGCGTACAAACGAGCGCCGTTCACGAAAAGCGGTTGGTTCAGCGACCCCGAAAACTCGCACTTCTTGCCCACTACCATGTTGCCGTTCTCGTCCACAATTTTACGATCGAAAGCGCCCGGAAAGCAAGTGCCCATGTACTCCGAGCCGACTGCAAGGCTGCCGTCTTCGAGCTTGCGAACGCTCGACGAGACTCCGAGCAGGTGCAAAAGCTCGTGCAGCAGCACGTCTTCGAGGCGAAACCGGTAGTTGCACACCGATTCACCCCCGCGAAACCAGCCTCCGGGCGGCTGTCTCGCAACCCTCAGGGTACCCAGATTCGACAGCCCCATGTTCGTGGCCAAACGCACCCCTTCGTCGGTAGCCAGAGCACCGCTCCACACGCCACTGCTCAAAAGCTCCGTGCGACTGGCCCATCCGAGGACTCGAGACAGAGGAGGATTTGTCTCGCTCAACAGAGCATCGTCGAATCCTACGTCTACGTACTGCTTTCCGTCTTCCGGTAGTGTAGGGCACAGGTGCAGCAAGCCGTCCCACACATCTTCGAAGCGCTGCTGCAGCTCCGACTCCGAGAGAGCGGGTTCGGTCTGCACGTAGGTGGCGTCCGTCTTCATGGTTGCTCTCACCACCTGATTCCACGCCTTGGTTGCGGCGAAGAGCACGCTGGCTTGCGCCGAGGCGACGAGCCAGCAAAAAACAAAGATTTGAAACAACATGTGTTGCGCTCACTATCCAAAGGATAAGTGCTCTTATAGTCCAAAATCCTACACTTTTTTTTTAAACTATATATGATATGCACAACAAAATAAAGGAGAAGTTGCAGCCATGGCGGATTTTTTTGTCGGAACCCAGTACAATCAACCCTGGGACGAAGATTCTGCAGAGTTGCGCCAGAATAAGCAATTCTGGGAAGGCAAAACGCTCTGGTCGGGTCCGCCCCGCAGGAAATGCACGTCCAAAGGTGGACGGCCGTTGTGGGTGGGAAGTCTAGTTGCATTTAAACTTCCGCACCAGTACAATTTCAATCGCATTGGCACTGTCATAGGAACCACGGGCGCCCGTGGGGAGATTGTGCGTATTGTAGAGACAAATCCATTTGATCCGAAAGACTTTAAAGTGTATTCAGAATCGAATTGTTCAGTGTACCCACGCGAGAGGTACTGGCGACCCGGCAATCGGTGCTTTGTGCGGCAGAACGTGCCGCGCGCGCTGTACGGAAGCGATCGAAAGTATGATATTGCAACGGAAATGAACGCGGAGCTTGACGGTGTGCCAATGGTTGTTGTAGATTCAAGCGATAGCGTAGCCGACGGAGATATGCCTCGCTACCACGTAGGCGCGCGGCGCGTTCACGGCCAGGGTGATATACTCTACTTTAAGGAATACGAATTGTACAACAAAGACAGACTGCCGCATTCTGCTAATTGGGTGTCGAGATCTTCGTCGTCCAGCTCGTCGTCCAGCTCAGCGGCGGCATCCTCCAGCCCAGCTGCGGCTTCTTCCAGCTCTTTCAGCTCAGCGGCGGCTTCCTCCAGCTCAGCTGCGGCTTCCTCCAGCTCTGCAGCGACAGCTTCCTCCAGCTCTGCAGCGGCGGCTGTCAGTTCAGCTCCGATAATAAAATTTGAGGTGGGCAAGTTTTACTATATGACTGGAGCATATACCTCCTTCTATCATTGGTGGAAGGTGTATCATCGCGAAGGAAATTCTATCTTTTTTCGATCCGCTGGCGGTGGCAAACTTGTTGTACGAACAAGAGAAGCTAAGATTGATTATGGTGCCAGATGCGAATATGTAGTTTATGACGAAGTGCGAAAAGTAGAAATATGGTCAACTAGTGGTGTCAGTGCACTGCCGGCGCCGCGGAAAAAGACAAAGAGAAAGAAGAGAAAGAAGACGTCCACGCGCAAGAAGAAACCGCGAACAGCGGCGGCGGCAGCAGTACCTGACATTGAGTATGCGGGGGGCGCAAGTCTTCAAGATCGATTGGACGCTGGGAAAGCAAGCGCTGTTTACGTAGACTCCGACTTGGACACCGACGAAGACTCTGATGAAGACGACGTCATGATCATAGATCCTCCGCCTGGGCCGCCCCCTGGGCCACCGCCTGGGCCACCTTCCGGGCCGGGAGCGCCACCTTCCATTGCGCCTTTTGGAATGGCACTGCACAAGATGTTCAAGGCGCTAAGATTTTAGAAAAAAAATAATTCGTACTTAGCACGCCTTTTTTTCGCGGAAACTAAACGTTTAGACGGCTTAAGTACTAGAATTCAGCGTGAGTCGAACACGCGACCACTCGAACTGCAATCGAGCGCTCTACCACTGAGCTATGAATTCGTTCGGTATACGACTCTGCAGGCGCCTTTGCAAACCTCAACACCCGTGTACTTTGGATGTTTTTCAGAGTAATACACCTGGTTCTGACCGGATTCGAACCGGTGCTCTCTTAACAAGTGCAGTCTATTACACTTACCCATCTTAGGTGCGCTCTACCTGACTGAGCTACAGAACCGTGTTAGTACATACTTGTACCAAAAACCCTTTGAAAAAAAATTTTTTTTTTTGGGTAAATGCCCGCACTGGGGATCGAACCCAGGACCACATGATTAAAAGTCATGCGCTCTGACCAACTGAGCTACACGGGCAGGTGGTTGTTATTATAGGGCGTTATGAAAAACCCTTATATTAACTTAGTAGGGTGTTCATAGTCACCCTACATAGCTCTGCTCGCCATTTTTGAGCATTTCACGGGCCTGCGTGAGCGGTTTCGTGTATTACTTACATATAGATTTATACGACTTGTCTTTTTTATGTGTGTGTATGTATGTATGTCGTTATATGTTCTGTCGGTGTCTCTCTTCACGCAAACAGCCGGTTCACTGCTCCGCGGAGCTTCGACACGACTCCCTTCTTAATAATGCCAACGTCGGCCAGCTCCGTCTTGAACTCGGCCAGGGAAGTATCCTTCAAATACTCCAGCCCCAGCTTGGAATCCATCTGCTCTTCCATGAACGCCGCGTGCGCCTCTTCAAGAGTGGCGCCCCGCAGGTGCGCCTCGTTCTCGAGCCAAAGCCGCAGCCAAGAGTCGCCGTCGTCCGATGGATGGAACGGCGGTGACTCGGAGCTCATCGGACTCGCGCCTCTCGCTTTTTCCATCACCGACTCGGACATAGACTCGGACGGACACGGAGAGGACACGCCCGGCGACTCCCACGACGAACACGATGTCGACGAGACGCTCTCCAAGGACTCCCATCCCGCAGGAGATTTCAGCGAGACTCCAAGAGAAACTCCCAGTGAGTCTAGCGAGTCCAGTGAGTTCTTACCCGGCTTGCTCCAGCCGCTGGTGAGAGCACTGACGCCGTGCAACAGCTCAGAAATTCCGTCAGCAAACCCGTTGGTAACGACAGCGTCGTCCTCAGGGTTCGGCTTCTTCGGCTTCTTCGGCTTCTTCGGCTTCTTCGGCTTCTTCGGCTTCTTCGGCGTCTTCAGCGTCTTCAGCGTCTTCAGTGTCTTTGCCTGGTCTGGCGTTTCAAATGCGACGAGGGCACTCTTTCCTGGGGTTGCCGGCGCGCCCCAAGGGCTCACGCTGGGCGCCGGGGGCACGCAGCGCTTCGGCTTCGACTTCTGCTCGAGCACAAGCTCCGGTTCGAGCACAGGTTCCTCGCCCTGCGCTTCCTGGCTAGCAAGCAGCGCGCGAAGTCGCTTCCCAACCGTTTGAATCTTCTTGCGCGTCTGCCGCTCCTCCATTCTCTTCTTGGCACGGCGAGCCACCGCCTTCTCGCGCTTCGTCTTCTTCGCCTTGGCTCCCTTCGCGGCCACGCCGGCTGCGCTCGGAGCCGACCACGGCTTTGCTCCGCCGTACCCGCGGCCCTGCGCGGGGTTCCCGTCTCCCTTGAAATCCTCCAAGTGCAACAGACACAGGGGCTCTTCCATGCGCGTCATGTGCACAAAGTCGTCGCGGCATCTCAGAATGAAAACGTAGCCTTCCCCGCGCTGCACGCGGTCGCGGTAGCGCGGCAGATCGGTGCTCTTGCGAGCAATCAACTTGGCTTCCTTCCCCTCCAGATTCACGTACACGTGGCTGAAATTCGGGAAGTCGTGCCGCTTAAAGAACTTGGCGATCTTCTGGGTCAGCGAGTGCATAAACTTTTCAGACGCGCAGAAGACGCCCGCTCCGTCTTGAAACACTGGGTCTTGCCCCGGCACGGCGCCCCCGTACACGCGCACCGTCTCGCCGCCGTACTGTGACGTCTTCACGTGGGACGCATACTTGCTGCCTTTCGACTCAATAGCCGTCGTGTCTCCGGCTTTCGCCTTCTTGGACTTCTTAATGCCCTTCTTGCCCATAGTCGCCGCGGAAAAATAAAGAAAAAAAGGGGGGGGGAACAGGAACACGTGGGGTGTTTGAAAACATCCACGTGGGGTCCTACAGAAGCCCTTAAGGACATCATAGCAGGACTAAGTACTAAATAGTCAGATGAAACCACGTTGCTGGCTGCCACACATTTTTTCCCTGCGTGCATTTTTTAATTGACACTAGAGTAAACTACTGTAAACTGCTGAACACCACGCAGAACCTCAAGGCAAACACCTTATACCCCTCCCCCCCTTTGCTCCCCCCCCCCTACCCTACGACAGTGATGAGTACACCCGCAAAGAGAGCAAGCCCGTCGGCCCCGCAGGCGTCCGCGTACAAGAAGCCCAAGCTGGACACGAATTGGTGGGGCAACGTCGCCAAAGAGCAGGCAGACGCGGTGGTGGCCGAGCTCGAAGCCAAGCTGGCGCGCGCGCGCGCGGACGGTGAGGCAGCGGCGCGCGCCCACGCTGAGGAAGTTGCCGCGCTCAAAGCGAAGCTCGACCGTGTGCAGCGCGCGCGCGCGGAATGTGTGGCAGCGGCGCTCGCCCACGCTGAGGAAGTTGCCGCGCTCAAAGCGAAGCTTGACCAGGTGCAGCGCAGCGCCGCGCGTTACCAACGCGAGCGCGACGAGGCAAGGGTGGAGAGAGACTCCGAGAGGGCGGCGCGCAACGATCTGGCCCAACAGCGCGACGACGCGGCTCGCGTCACTGCTGCAGAGCTGAAGAGTCTTCGCGCCCAGCTGAGGAGCGCCGAGGAGGCGGCCGCTCAAGCGGAGCAGGAGCGACTTGCACTGGCAAAGGAGCGCGACGATTCGCACCACGCCGTATGGCTTTTGGACAGGGACAAAGACGAGCTGGCAAAGAAGCTCGAGGACGCGACCAAGACGGCCGCTCAAGCGGCGAAGGAGCTCGAGCGCGTGGCCAAGACGGCCGCTGAAGCGGTGCAGAAGAGACTTGCGCTGGCGAAGCAGCTTGAGGAGATGACCAAGGAGCGCGACGATGTGCGTGAGTCGCAACTTGTTATGAAGACGATGTACGACGATGCAGCCGACAAGTACAACGCCGTCGTCGATCGTCTCGACGCAATGGTTAAGGAGCGCAACGAGTTTCAAGAGAAGTACAACGAAGGTGTGAAAAAGTTCAACGGCATGGTTGACAAGTTGTTGTCAAAGGAGGAAGCGGTGAAGACGCTGGAAGCGCGTCTAAAGCATGAAATTGACTGGTGCCAAGGTATTGCTGAGGAGCGCGACGATTTTCAAGAGAAGTACAAGAGTTACAAGAAGAAGACGCTGAACCGAGACAAGAAGCTGGCGGAGGCGCTTGAGCAGTGCAAGACGGCGCGCGAGCTTGGGCGTCGCGAGGCAGCGGCGGACGCGGCCGCGGCGAAGGCACGGGCGGACAGCGCCGTGGCGTCCCTGCAAGCCGAGCTTGCCAAGTCCAAGAGCCTCGAGGAGGAGAACGAGGGGCTGAAGAAGCAGCTGGACACGGCCAGGGAGCGGCTTGGTCAGATTGCCGCGTTTCAGCGCCAGCAGGCGCGCATGCGCGCGATGATGATGAACAGCGGTTTCATGAGTTTGGGCGACGCGGCTTTTCCGGTCGTGCCGGCGGGCGAGCCGCAGCAGGAACAGGTGGTTCTGACGGTAGACTGAACGACGAGAGACGGCCACGCAGGCGTGTTATACACAAACAAATAAATACTATAAACACAATACATATATATTCAAAAATAAAAGAAAAGATAACGTCGTTGGCCGCATTTTTTTCTATTGCAATGTACGGAGGAGAGGGGGAGTATTTTGAGATGGACTACGATCCGGTTTTTCTTGCAGAAAGAGAGCTTGGCGCGACGGGCGCGGCGACGGGTCCCGCCGAGGAGCCTTTGCCCGACTGTGTGTCCGGCATTTTTGACGCGTGCGGCGTGTGCGACGGCAACGGCTTGTCCTGCGGCACAACAACCACGACGGCAGATACCCCAAATCACCACGCAGCCATTCTGGTATCGCTTTTAATGTTTGCAGCGTTCATGATAGTTGCCTTTATTTCGTGCGCAGGGTGTAGGTGTGGGCGGCGAGACCGCCCGCGCACATGGAGACGAGGCTACGAGCCCGTGTAATTTTGCCTACACGGAGAGGCTGCCTATAACCCCTGGCAGCGGCGTCCTGCAAGACACTCTTCCCACCATGTCTACCTCCAAAAACATTACTCGCTCTGTGGTCATGATAGAGAGCACGACGCGCTCTCTCAGCGCCGTCGAACCCTACCGCTGCTTAGGGCGCGACAAGGGCATGGGCACGGGCTTTCGCGTCAACAAGAAATGGTTTCCTCCTGCGGCCGAGTGGAACAAAGACAGTAACATTCTGCTGCTCACCAACTGGCACGTGGTGGACTCGGCCGAAAAGTGCAAGGTGCGCGTGCGCACGCCAAAGTCTCCCGAGTACTGCCGCGGCGAAGTCGTGCACGCCGTGCCGCACCTAGACTTTGCCGTCGTGGCAGTGAGCCTGAGCGGCGACGCGGAGGACGAAGACGACCCCTTCTGCTCTGCGCCCGGCGACGTGCTGTCTCACATACAAGACGTTGAACTGCACGTGGGGCACCTGCGCGCCGAACAGCAGAAAATCATTTGCTGCGGCTTCCCGTCCGCCCTAGAAGCCTACGTGACCAAGGGCACGCTGGGCGGCAGAAACAGTGGGCTTGACATTTCCGATTTCTGGCAGATCGACGTGTCCGTCAACTGCGGCAACTCGGGCGGGCCCGTGGTGCTCGAGGAGGACGGGCGGTGTTTCGGCATTGCTACGGCAACCGAGGCGGCGGCGGAACAGATCGCCTACGCGACGCCGATCTCCTCGGTGCTGGCTTGGTTCGCCAACCACTGGAAGCCCGGCGAGCGCATCGGAAGGTTTCCGCGGTGGGATTTCGGGCTCATGGCGCGCACGGACGCGTGGGAGGAGGAGCACGGCTACCCGTCTCAACTCGAGGGCGCCATCGTGTGCGGTCTGAAGAAGAGCTGCACTTTCCCTCACATCCAAAACGGCGACGTGCTTCTGTCCGTCAATCGTCAGGGCGCGAGCGTGCAGCTCGACAAGTTCGGGTTGGTCACAGACTACGAGCACGGCGAGCCTCGATTCAGTATTCATAATTTGGGGTTCGTGAGCTCTTTGCACCCCAAGCACACCACGCTGACGGTGTGGCGCCCGTCGTTGAAGCAGAAGCGCACGTTCAAGTGCGCCCCGGGTCCGCAGCTGGTGGCCGGGTACTCGTACTACCAGGAGTACGCCCCGCCTCCCTTTGCGTGCCTTGGCTCCATGGTCCTCATGAACGGCAGTCCGGATCTTTTGGGAGCCGCGGACGACTCGGACGACGAGGACTGGGACGGCATTCCGGCCGTGCAGTCGTTCCACATTATGCGCCACGTGCACGCGCAGCGCGAGCTCGTCGCGCCGAAGCCCGTGGTCGTGCTGTCTCACTTCCACCCGGACGCCTACGTGTCCTCCACGCGCACGCTCGCCCCCGGCGACATTGTGCAGAAGATAAACGGCGTGGCGGTGAAGAGCGTGGCGCACGCCGAGAGAATCATTCAGAAAGCGGCTGCAAAGATGTTCTCGTCGTCCACCGACCGCAACCGGGTGTGCATCTCGACACCCGGCAAGCGCGTGTGGCTAGATCTGCACAAACTGCTGCAGGAGGAGACGCTGTGCGCCCCAGAGCGCGAGCCCAGCAAGCTGCACCTGCTCAACGCCTGCGCGGCGTGGCGGCAGACGAATTCGCAGAGGCGCAGCCGCAGAATCACCGACCACCGGGCCATCTCCGCGCTGACAATCGCCACGGCCAAGGCGCTGCAGGAAACGGTGGCGGCGAGCACGCCGCGCGGCGCTGCGCGGGTCAAACCGGGCGCCAAGCGTGGCAGGCGCTCTCGCCCGAGCTCTCCGGTGGCTAAAACGAAGCGCAGGCGCAGCAAACGGCTGGCCGACTCTGCGCGTTAACGTATATAACGTACGCCGACTATAATAGCAGACGTTACACAATATAAAAGAAGTCTATACATCTGAATTACTGTAAATGTATTTCGTCGCAGTCTTAGGGGCGCGTCACTCTGGCAAATCTGTGCTGGCCCGTGCGTGTGCCCGAACTCAAGATCCACTCTCCTCCGAGCCCTCCTCTCCAAGACCCTTTGCCGCGCTGCAAGCTCTTGGCAGCGACGCTCTGCGCGTGCTCGACCCGAAGAGACACAGCGACGACGCGACTCTTGGGCGCGCGCTGGCCAGACGCTCTCCGTTTGCCGTGCTGCTGACTCTGCCTAGAGATATCGAAAGCGCGTCGCAGGCGCAGAGGGAGGCGCTGCGCTGGGCCAACCTGGCCCGGGCTCACACCGACAGAGCAAGGCTGGCCCTTGTGGTGACCAAATGCGACGTGAAAGACACACCGTTGACCGACGTGCCGTTCGAGCGCGCCGCGTACGACGTCATGCGCGTGGCCGGCGTGAAGCAGATTTTCTACACCGAGGCGCTGCGCCGCGGGCCGGAGGGACTGCACGCGTGGCTGATGGACGTGCTCGCCGAGAGGCAAGATGGGGACAAACGCAGCACACAAGCGGACAGACGCAGCAGGTACACCGTGTGCCTGGACCCTGTGCACTGGGGCGTGGCCGCCGGTACGCCTGCCGGTACGGCCACCGGCACCGGCACCGCGGAAAATTTAGAAATCGCGCACGCCGGCCCGCAACAGCGCACGTGCGACCAGTGCGCCGTGAGCTGAAAATATTCTTTTTTCTGTCGAGTATAAATAGACGCGACGGCGGAAGTCAGAACTCACACCGTCGTTGTTGTCATGAGCGCAAACACAAGTGATGGAAAGGATCAACTTTTTGTTGGCGATGAAAAAATACTGATTTTGAAGTGGGGTAAGGGAGACGGGAGAAAAACCAGAAACCTGTATCTCAAACGTGAGCCAGGAACTGAGATCGACGGCTACAGCGGACCGCTGGCGGCTCCAGGAGAGGCTAGGATCAAAGCTAAGTATGGTAATGTTCTCAACTTTAACGGTGACGCTATCGATTTTGGCGGCGCCCCGGAAATTGATTTCAGCGATGCTGACTCCATTCAAAGGGCCATGAAAATGCACCCCGACGTGGCCACGCTGCTGTTCCTCAGCCTGCCGGCGCTTGGAGACATCGCGGGACCCACAGTAGCTTCCGTGTCCGCCCAAGTAGCTTCCCCAGTGAACATAGAGGCATTGCAGGCGTCTCTCAAACAGGCAAAAAAAGATTATGAGAATATAAGAGCAACGAAAGATGCGGAAATCGCAGCGCTGCAAGAGCAGGTATCTCAACTGGAACAAAGAAAGGCGGAAGACGACCAAAAAATCGCGCAGTTGCTAACGGAATTGACCGCAGCAAAAAACACGCAGAGTCCTGCTAGACAGTCGAAAAATAAAACCGATGCAGAAAAGCGTGCAGAACTGAAAACAGTCTACGATAGTAAATTTGAAAAGCTGTTGCCGCGGGTTGGCGCGATACAAGCTGCCCTTGATGAGGACAACACTACTCTTCAAAATCTAGAAGACTACAACACTGAAGTTGACCAGTTTATAAAATCCTTAAGGGTTACAGGACAGGGTTCCGGACCCAACAAAGCTTTAAAAGCTGCGGTGAGAGCACTAGCAGGCAAACCCCAAAGCGACGAGACGTTTCAATGGAAGATTGGCGACCGCGATGTGGGCGTAGAGGACGTGAAACAACTTCTGGATGCCTTAGCCAATGAATTACAGGCAAAGATCAAAGAGGTAAAAGCCGCTGTTAAGAAGAAGAAGGACGAGGCGAAGGCGCGCAAAAAAGAACTCGAAAATTTGCAAAAAGCACTAAACAAAGCAATGAGTACTGCTCAAAACAAAGTTGACAAAAGGTATGCCACGCAGTCCGAAACTGTCGACAAGATCATAGAAGGCAGTGATTTACCAAATCGGTTGAAAACAGCTGGCGCGCAGAAAAACGAATTAGCCGCTTACGAGGAAGCTACCGCAACGTATGAGACTCTTCTTCAAAAACCCAAAGATGCTCAAGAAGCTCTCCTTGTGTTAACTGGGTCTACAGAAACTTTCAAACCACTTGACGATTTGATCAAAAAAGTCAGAGAACTGAAAGTGAAGATCGATCAAGCAGTCGCTAAAGTGGATGAGAGACAAGCCGAGGAAGACGCCAAAAAAGCGGAGCAAGACAGGCTTGCCAAAGAAGAGGCAGACAGGCTTGCTGCTCTTGCGGCTAAAGCAGAGCAAGACAGGCTTGCCAAAGAAGAGGCAGACAGGCTTGCTGCTCTTGCGGCTAAAGCAGAGCAAGACAGGCTTGCCAAAGAAGAGGCAGACAGGCTTGCTGCTGAAGCGGAAGCCAAGAAAGAGGCAACTGCCACTTACGAAGCAAAAAGGCAAAACTTACTGCAAAAGGCAAGGGAATTCAAGGTTGATGACGCTGCCGACGCCTCTTCTTTGGAGTCGTTAAAGAATGAACTAGGGTTGTTGACTGGTGAACTACAGGGCGCACTAAAGGTTGCAACTGAAGCAGGTGTGACTATAAGTACAGAACAAGCCGACACTGCGGCTCTTCAGACCGCAGTGGCCGCGGCAATGGAGATATTGGTTGCACAGAAACAAGCCATTGAAGATCAGAGGAAAGCGAGGGCTGACAAGGATGCCGCTGCCGCACAGGGTAGCGCCCTAACACCAGCTCAAGTTCAAATGTTAGCTGCACTTAAAGACGCTCAAAAGGATCTTCGACAATCAAAAGACAACGTCGCTGCCCTTAGCAAACAAGCGGATGGTCTTCGAGCTGATATAGATGCAGATAAAAAAGCGAGGGCAGCACTGCTTGACACTGGCGGTGAAGACCCTGATAGTAAAGATCCTGCTGATATAAGCACCGATGTAGACTCTAACGATGATGACGATGACGACGATGATGACGATGATGACGATGATGACGATGATGACGATGATGATGATGATGATGATGATAAAGACAAGAAGGATGGCGAGGATCCAGACAAAGATGGCACCGGAGGCAGTGGGTCCGGCAGCAATGCTGACGATTCTCAAGATTCTGATGTAGGCGGTGGAGGCAGTGGAGGCGAGGAACCCGAGGAACCCGGTGGAAAAGGCGGGAACCCAGACGGCGGAGGTGCCAAGCCTACAGGGGGACCCATTTCTCTGACAATGGACATGTTGACAAAAAAACCCTCACCAACAGAGGCAAAGTCTGTGACAAGCCTGCTTGGTTTAACGGCCAGCAAACCAGTGTCAGGGCCAAAGTTTCTTCAAGCTCTGAACATGCCAATTGAAGACATCGAAAGGGAGTTTCCAAAGATTGTTCCTTCAAAAAGAAAGGATCTGGCAAAAGTCTTGGGTGCAGATGACTCGGAACCAGCTACGTTGATTCGCAAATTAAAGCAACTGCGAAACATTGAAGACACATCTGTGCCCGCTGCAACCAAAGAGGAGTCGTCTGACTCGAGCAGCGACTCGGACGACGGTGGCGATTTGAGCGATACAGGCACGGTAGATCAAGGACCCGTCAGCGCCGGCGCGTCCAAACAGGCAGAACCCGTAAAGAAGCTAACATACAATGCATGGCAAGCGTCAGTGAAAGGGAAGTACTCAAAAGACAAGTACGGCACACCAGCCAAGGCAAAAGCGGCCAAAAAAGCTGCGTGGGATAAGTACAAAAGTTCGTAAATTACACAAAAATGACACGGAAACGTGAATAAAATTATGTACGTTAATATAAATATGTAATCACTTATTTTTCTGCTAGTGTTTGTGTTTGGATACGCCGCAGAGCTCGTTGCACATGATCTGCCAGTCGAGCGAGTAGGTGGGGGCGTTGGCGTAGGCGGGTTTGCTGCAGGCTTTGCACAGCGCGCGTCTCTTCTTGTCCGTGGTCCACAGCTGCGTCAGGTTGGTGCTCCTGCACCGCTTCCCGCACCAGTCGCACGCCGCCGTCTCGTAGAGCTTGCGCCCCTGCGCGTCGATGCACCTTCCGCAGCACAGCGACGCCCCGTGCCACGAGTCTCCCTGCAGCATGAAGTAGTTGGCGCAGAAGCAGCAGATGCCGTAAATCTTGGACCGGAACACGAGCAGTCTGCCCACCAGGTTGACGAACGTCAGCTCGGTGTCGGAGCAGTGCTTGCCGTAAAACCTGGCGTGCCTCAGCGCCTTTCCGGTCTTGGCGCCGCGCGCCGACGACTCCTTTTCGGCCGTGGCGGGCTTCCTGCCGCAGTAGAACTTCGTCGGATCCTCGTCGCACACGAGACTCTTCTCGTATCCGAACGCCACGAGCCCGTTGCTCACCCTGGCCCTGTTGATTTTCGGCGTCAGAAAACTGCGGAACGTGTCGCACTCCTCGCAGAACGCCGCCACTCCCATGAGCCTCGGCGTCTTTCTCTGCCCGTCGGGCACGCAGAACACGCGGCGCAGCGCTCTGATTTGCTCTACGGTGACGTGGGCGGGCAGGCGCACGAAGTGGGTCGTGCGCTTGCGCCGGAAAGCTTTGCTGAGCGCGGAGACGTCCACGAGACAGTTGTCCCAAGTATTATCCTTGCCGGCGAGCGCCTGTCTCAGTTTGATTTTAGATCCGTCCGAGTAGAAGGCGCTCTTGGCGCGCTGCAGCGCCGGCACCAGCGCGTGGAGTCGGCGAGCGCGCGCGTCCCACTGCGCGTCGGTCTCTCCCGGGCGGTGCGCCATGCCCCGCAGCCAGCCGAGAGGCACGTCGATGGCGGAGCACCGCAGCGACGCTCTTTTGAGCACGTTTCGATGGCACGAGCGGCCCATCGTGGACTCTTTCACAAAGAACTTGTCGCACTCCACGATGAGCTCTTTTTCAAAGTCTCTGGCCCCGGGCTGCTGGGAGAAGAGTCGGCGTATTTTCTGCTTGCTAACGTGCTGCAGCGTGCGCTCGAACTTTTCAAAATCTGTTTTATCGCCGGAAAGGCTTGCCCTGGCTCTGTCCATGGCTGTGCGCACGAGCTTGCAAAAGGCTGTCCAGCCGTGGTAGTCGTCGAGCACGACGCGCAGCGTGTGGTGACACTCGTTCACGAGATAAACGACGGTTTCCTTCAGCGCAAAGAAAAGCGTTTGATGGCACCGAAGGCGCAGCAGGGTGCTGATGATGCTGTCCTGCGAGGGTAAAAGCGACTGCGCGCTTTCAAACAAAGAGCTTTCGCGTACCATCTTGGCGCGCGCCTCGAGAGAGGGCGGCGTGGCGCCCGGGAAGAGTCCGAGCAGGCTGCAGTGCACCCCCTGCTCGAGAAAGGAGCGCGCGTCGCGGTGCAGGTGGATGGTCTTGGAAATCTCGTCGACGAGGCTGCGCAGCTGACAGCGGTTGGGCACGCACTTCTGCACGAGCACGCTCACGGGGTCGCGCTTCAGGCACGCGAGCGACACCGGGTGCAAGAAAGGCGCCGAGGGAACGACGTAGGCAAAGCGATGCAGGCTCTCCGCCGAGAACACGCTGTCGAAATCAGGCGCCGCCGGATTTCTCAGCACGGCTTGCTGGAACAGCGTCAGCTGCAGGTTGCGCCAGTGCGCGGGGCCCGGATCGACGGCGCCCGACACCGGCATGCGCAGCGACTCGCTCTGCGCGATCGCCTGCGTGGGGTCTGACATCTCTAACGCCAGGGTTTCTAAATGCGGATGCGCCGCAAACAAGTGGCTTAAGCGCTGTGACTTGTCTGCGGCGCCTTCAATAAAAAAGACGACGACTCAGAGGAGGAAGCGGCAGCCGTCTCGGATGCCGTCGGGGATGGAGGCGTGGCGGCAACGGCAGCTTCCGGCAAAGGGTAGCCTTTGTTCTGGCACCAAAAGCGTCTGCCGGTCACGCGCTCGCCCTCGTCCGTTTCGACCGCGGGCATGTTTTTCGGCTCGTAGCCGGAGTCTCTGTGCTGCACGATGGGCAGGCAAATGCCCTCCCAGCGGTCGTGGCGCACTGCGAGACAGTCGATTTTACGGTATTCCCCGTGCACGTTGACAAAGTTGGCGTGGGACTGCAGGCAGCCCTCCCGAACCATGCCCGTACGGTCCATGCGAAGGCGCAGCAGCTGCGCGCTGGCCATGTTGCGCAGGCACATGAGGCACACCTTGAAGTCGAAATCCCCCTTCTTCACGGCGGCGAGGCGGATCGGCGGCGACACGCCGAGCTTGTTGCTCAGCCTCACGCTCTCGCAGCGATCGTTCATCTCGCAGACGCGCATGGACTTCGGAGACACCTCCTTGAGCAGCTCGTCCTCCTCCGCCCGCCGGAATCGGGGCAAGTCCTCGCGCAGCTGGTCCACTCTCGCGTCGGTCTCTAGCGAAAACGACTCCTCCGCCTGCTCCGAAAGAACGATCTTCATCTCCGCTTCCAACCACGCGTCAAATCCGGTCCTCTTTTGAGCGCGATTGAACAGAGCCGTCTCCGCCCGCACCGTCGCGTCCGTGGGCACCACGTTGCCCTCCATGGCGAGTATTTCGGGCGTGTTGTCTGCGCTCACCTTTGTCAAGTGTTTCCGCAGAGTCGGCTGCACTACGTAGACGTCGGTCGGAGCGTTGGTCGCAACTTTAGTCGGAGCGCTGGTCGTAACTTTGGTCGGAGCGTTGGTCGCAACTTTGGTCGAGGGCACACACGACGACGAAGACGACGAAGACGACGAAGACGACGAAGTGTTGCTGCGAGAAGCGGGCGCGGGGACGGCAGGGCGCGGCGCTTTTGCAGCAGCTTTTTTTGGTACCTGACGATTTGCCCGTTGAGACGCCGGCGTTGCCAACGCTGCCGGCAACTTGGGCTTCTTCATCTTCTTGCGTCTCTCTCGATCTCTTCGGCGCTTTCTCTCGCGCTTCTCCGGCGACGTCAAGCGTTTGCGTTTTGCGCTTGTATTTTGCACGCTGTCGCCTCGACGCTCTGTCTTTTTCTTAAACGCGGGGTCTTTCCTCAACGCCTTCCTCTTGCTTTTCTTCTTTGCTACTTTGGCTTTCACACTTGAAGCCGCGCCCGTGTCCGCCGGCCCTGCCATCGCCTTCCTCGCTTTCTTCTTCACACGTTTGCGTCGGGCGACGGGCAAGAATATACACGCTAATTTTTTTTTACGCGGCTCTTTCGTGAGTTTTGGCAAAGCGCCCGGCAGAGGCTTCTGCGCAGCGCGCGGCGCGGCGGTCGTTCCGCTCATCGGACACGACCCACTATTATAACCCCGACACACTGCGCAACTACAAAGAGGGTAAAAAAATCCGAAGAACACGTGTTTTTTTCGATCAAATTTATACACATTCGGTTTAATGGTATGTAATGCTACGGGGTAGCAAGTCAACTGAGTTTGCGCCTATTCCGGCTGCGGAGTTGTCCAAATACGTGTTCGCGTTTCGTGTGATCCTGCTCTTTCTGCTCTGTGCTCTTGTTCGAGGCGCGAGGCTGTGCAGACTTCGCCGAGGCGTCTTCGGGCCCGCCGACGGTCTCTGGCTCTCGCTAGACGTTTTCCTGTGCGCAGATCCCTCCGCGCAGCTGCCCGAAGACCCCGCGAGTCATCTGCGCGCGCTGTTTCGGTCTGCCCAGTGGTCGCTCTTCCTGTTCTGCGGCGTGCCTCTGTTCGTGGCCGCGGCGGAGAGCCGGCGGCGCGGGCTGGCGGCGCTCGTCGTGGGCTTCATGGCCCTGCAGAGATCCGCGGTGGCGCTGCTGACGCAGAGCACGACTAGTATTGGACTCGCGGTGCTGGCTCTGCGCCCGATGTGGCTTGTAGCCTCCATGGTGGTCGGCGCGCGCCAGCAACGGCGACGCGGCGAAGAGCACGTGGTGTGACAGTAGGCGACAGCGCAGCCTCAAGCCTCGCTGTCAGGATTCAAAAACAAATTTGCGGCGACGAGCACGGACAACAGCACCTTGCTCGACAAACTCAGCGAGATGTACGAAAGCTCCACGCACTCGCGACCCGGGCACCCACAGCACTTGCGCTCGGAGCAGCAGCCGTCGGCCGGCTCGCCAATGGCCGCAGGCTTGTCGTAGCACGTGCGGTGCACGAAATCGCCAAACTGCACGCAGCCGAACGTAGAGAAGAACGCCAGCTGCCCGTAGACGATGCCGTACACAAAGGCGGGAGGCGCCACGCCGTTCCCCGCGTTTGCCTCGGCGACGGACTGCTGGAAGCGCAGCAGCACCAACCAGAACGTGGCGCCCATCTGCAGCCACCCGACGCCGTGCAGCAGCCACGCCGCCGGAAACAGCTCCGTCTTGTAACCGTCGTCGCTTCTCTCGAGCAGCAGCTCCGCGACCATTCCGCACAGCTGGCAGCACGCCGTCAGCGTCGCGAGAGCCACTACCGTCTCGAACGATTTCACGTTGAGAATGAACGCGATGGCGACGATCATCACGGTGGCGCTCGCGCTGTACTCGACGAACCGAGACGAGTTGACGCCGCGCATGACGTCCTGGGTCAGGTAGGCGGAGCCTCGCGGCGGGCGCGCCGCCGCGCTTTCAAAATTGCAACATCCGCCGCACACGGCTTGAAGGCACGGCCGCAGACACCGTTCGAAGCTGTTCATGAACGGCCGGAGCCCCTGAAACACGGCGGACAGCAGCGAGAAGCTGAGCACGAGCCACGTCAGGCTCAGCGATCCGTAGTTCACCTCTTTGTCGTAGATGTTGAACTTGCCGTCCGTCGTGTTCACCTTTATCTTTGGGCTGGGGACGGCGCACTCGTCGCTGTGGAAGCACGCGTCTTTCAAGGGGCCGCCCGCCGTTGCGTTCTCCCACACAGAAATTTTCTGGCTGAGCGGACGCTCCAAAGATATGTCCCACGCGTACACGATGGACAGCAGTGTGATGAAGAGCGCGGCGTGCAAGGCGGCGGCCGCCGCGTTGCACGCGAGAACGATAGAGCGCTGCTTGCCGCAACACTTGCATTTCATCTGGGGGCCAGTGCCACCCTTTTTAAAGTCCGTGTCGCTGCCGCAGCAGACGTCCAGGCAGCCGGCCGATGACATGGTGGAACGGAAAGGTAAAGCCCAGGCAATGCCCAGGCAACAGGCAGCATGCATATATACACAAAAAAAATAAGAGCGTGCTTTCACTACGTGCTATCGTTTGTAATTACCACAGGTTGTTTTTTGCGCCGTACTCTGCGAGCACCTCGCATTGCTGCTTCATCTCCTCCAGCGGACGCTTTCGCATTTCCAGCAGGGGCGACAGTTCGAGGCTGCAGAAGGAACTCGACGACTTTGCGAAAACAGCCTCCATGTAGCGCACAGCTCTGAGCCGACGCTGCACGTCGTGTTGAACCGCAGCAATGCTACCGACGCTGACCGCGCTTGCTGCGGTGTCCTCTGAGCTGGTGTTAGACGCGGGCGACAGGCGTGCGACGGCAACAGCGGACATGAGGGTAAGCAAGGATGTTTTTTTCGACCAAAATAACCTAAATTCCCACCCTTCAGTTTTTCTTGTGCCCATGACCGGGCTAAAGTAGTTTGTCGTACTCATATTTTTAGGTTGAACGTTTCCAATTAAATTTTTGCTCCGACCCTATCAGAATCCTAATAAAATAGAATCTTCAATTAATTTGGTCGGATGCCCCTATCAAAACTCCAATGACGCTTTTCTGGGTTGACACA
>Ga0213863_10000563_pt1 | contig 28099 bp, 22 predicted proteins | sample PICome_8_FD_160128 | JGI IMG/M metagenome (GOLD analysis project Ga0213863, IMG submission 160128) | Coastal seawater microbial communities near Pivers Island, North Carolina, United States - PICO497 | ecosystem: Environmental > Aquatic > Marine > Coastal | place: USA: North Carolina... | reverse complement strand
AGGTCCTCAAGCCGCTGGGCCATTTTTGCCAGTGCGGACTGGACATCCGAGTCAATTTTCACATCGCTCCCCCAGGCCTGGGTGCAGAAGCCGATACGAAACTGTCTGCTCTCTACCTGGGCTTGCGGACGCAGTGTCGGTGGGGGATGCGACGGCATAAAACTGCCGCCCAGATGTCGGTGGATCGCAAGCACTTCGGTGACCGCAGCGCAGTCCCTCATACTTCGTACGAGCGCACCCTCTACCGCGCCGGCAAGTATTGACTCGTTGAGGCCCTTTGGCAGAGGGTTGATGCCCCGAGTGCCCTTAAGACCGATGAGCCCCGTCCATGAGGCGGGAAATCGAATTGAACCTGCCCCATCTGACGCCGAGCAGATCGGTGTCATACCGCCCGCTACCGCCGCTGAAGAACCGCCAGAGGAGCCTCCCGGGGTGTGTTCTAGGTTGAAGGGATTTCGTGTGTCTCCTTGTGGAATGCTGTGTGTGATGAGTGTCATACCGTCTTCAGGGACCGCAGTGCGTCCGCAAACGATGAAGCCCGCTTGCCGAAAATTTTCAATCAATGGGTCATCATCGACAGCCGGTTCCGGTTTCTTGAACCCCAGTCCAATTTGTTGATCTCGACCGGCTATTCGAGAGCCCATGTCTTTGATGAGGATGGGCACTCCGTAAAATGCGCCGTCCGGGTTTGCACCGCTGGTGGACGGTGTCTCGATAACATCGTCAAAAAGCTCAATCACCGCATTGAGCGATGGGTTTTGAATGGAAACTGCGTCTGCAAGTTGCGCCATCACTTCGGGTACTGACACGTCACCCTCATTGATGGATTGCGCTAATTCAGTGGCATCCAGACCAGACCAAGTATTCCAATCGAACGGGTGATTCGCCATTACCAGACCCCTACGCAGTCGTTCATCGTTTAAATCGTCCGTCAGGCTATCACCATTAACGGGACAAAACGTGGCTGTGGCATCTAAGAGCCTGTGCGGCGAATGTGAGATGGGTGTTAAGAATGACTACTCTCACTCCTGCAACTTGAGTATCGTTTGTCTATTACCGACGTTGAGAACAACACATGGCTGCTTCGCTCCCAAATCATCCACAACTCCGAGGAAATTACGCCCCTATTAATTTTGAGGCGTCCTATAACGATCTTGTTATTGAAGGCACGGTGCCGACTGATTTATCAGGGTCCTTATACCGAATTGGGCCGAACCCCAAGTTTGTGACAGGTGCCTACCACTGGTTTTTTGGCACGGGCATGGTTCACGCATTTCACGTTGAGGACGGCCAGGTCGACTACGTTAACCGGTGGGTACGGACGCCGAAGTTTGAGCGAGAGACTGAGCTTGGGCATGGCTTGAGCTTGGAAATGTCGATTAATAAAGAAACGGGTCAGATCGAGAGTCATCGACGAAACGGTGTTGCCAATACCCATATTGTGACGCACGGCGAGCACCTACTCGCGCTCGAAGAGGGAAGCCATCCCTTCAGTATGGAACCCACCTCTCTGGCATCCTCCGGTTATGGTCATTACGCCGACGGTATCAACGGCGCCATGACGGCGCACCCTAAAGTCGATCCTGAAACGGGCGAGTTGCATGGATTCGGGTACATGACGGATCATTTTGGCAGCAACACCATGACCTATCACGTCATCGATAAAAGGGGCCGCACAGTGCGCTCGGACACCTTCGAGGCACCCTATGCTGCGATGGTTCATGACTTCATGATCACGCGCGACTACGTATTGTTCCCTTTATTTCCCCTGACTTGCGATCTGAGCCGCATCGAAAAATTTGGATTTCCCTTTGCGTTTGATGGTCAGGCAGGGGCCTATATTGGGGTTCTTGCCAGAGGAGCTAACGTCTCAACGATTAAGTGGATTGAGGCCCCCAGCCGCTATGTTTTCCACTACCTCAATGCATGGAACGACGGGGCGCGCGTGACCTTTGACGCAGTCGACTTCCCCGTTGCACCTAACTTCCCAAACGTGGATGGCAGTATTCCGGCACATGCCGATGCGCAGGGTAAGCTGACGCGCTGGACCCTCGATGTGAAAACAGGCGCCATCGACCGGCACAGAACACTGGATGTGGCGTCGGAGTTTCCTCGTATTGACGACCGATTTACAGCGACAAGACATCGCCACGGGTACATCGCAGCAGCCTCAAAACGCGCGAAAGGTGACGGCGGACTCTTTCACGAGATAACGCATTTTGACTACGAAACGGGCAACACCCAAACGTGGGATGCGGGCTTTGGTAACGGGGTGTCCGAGCCAGTGTTTGTTGAAGCGCGTGGCGATGCGAAAGAGGGCGAAGGGTGGTTGCTCGCCACGGTCTATGACCATCACTCGTCGACCTCTTCAATGGTCATTCTGGATGCAGAGCGGGTCGAGGATGGTCCAGTGGCTACCGCCAAATTAGATCACCGAATACCCTACGGATTTCATGGAAGTTGGCGCCAAAATAAGTAAGCCGATGCACTAAAACTCCCCAAAAAAAGGGATTGATTTACCCGCGATATTGTTTTTTTATGGCGTCATATTCGGGGCCTCAAAACCTCGCTTAAGCACGAGGAAAAAATGATGGTGACGGCGACTAAAAATGCGTTGCATCTTGACTTTCAATGGCCTGACGGCGGCGACTTCTCTGCCCCGGTTTTATGGCTCCGCGATGTCTGCCCCTGCTCTTCATGTCGCGTCACTCAAACCCAAGAAAAACGATTTCATCTTGCCTCGCTCGATTGCGTTGTCGCCGAGGCGATAGATCCTACCTCTGAAGGCGTCACAATTTGTTGGGTGGATGGTCATACGAGTTACTATCCGAGAGCATTTTTAGAGGCGACTCACGCGCGAAGCACGCCGACATGGCAGCCGTGGCGCGAAGACTACTTTCCCAATTGCTATGACTTCTTGGCCTTTCAGTCAGATGATGACTGTGCGACGTCGGCGATCACCGAATTTTTGACGTCGGGAGTGTTATTACTCGGCGCCGCTGGGCAGGAAGGCGACACGCTTGAGCGGCTCTCTGAGCGTCTGGGTCCCATTCGAGAGGTTCTATTTGAGCGCATCCATAACGTCAAAGTCGACCCGCTTGGATACAATGTGGCGCACACGAGTCTGGCACTGCCTCCTCACAATGATTTCGCCAGTTACTCCTGGCCGCCCAGTGTCCAAGCGCTTCATATGCTCGTCAATGAAGCCGTCGGTGGAAACTCGACGATTCTCGACGGGTGGGGGGTACTGGAGGGCTTTAGGCGAGATGATCCCGAGGCATTTGACGTGTTGTGCCGGGTTCCGGTTCCGTTTCGCGAGTTTGATGAGCGCAACGAGACCTACGCTTGTGAGCCGGTTGTGCAACTTAATGCCCGAGGCCAGATCGTTATTTTCCGGTATTCAAATCAGTTAATGCAGGTTATGGATCATCAAGACCCTGAAACAGCGGCGTTTTACGACGCTTATTACGCGTTGAGCCGGCGGCTTGTTTCTACGGACTTGTCGCGAAGCTTTAGACTGGAAGGCGGACAAATTTTAGTCGTTGCCAGCCATCGTATTTTGCACGGTCGAGAAGCGATCGAGAGCAGTGGAAACCGCCATTTACAAGACGCCTATTTTGAGCATGATAACGTGCGTAACCGTTTAACCGTGCTGGCGAGATCACATGACTGAAGTTTCCTTTACCCAGATGAAAGACGGCACTCAAGCCGACTATCAAATGTTGGAGCAACTTGAGACTGACCACATTCAAGGCCTGCCTGATCGAGTTATGACTGCATTGGCGGCACTTTCCAACGGGCTGGCCGGCTATAAGATTGACCGACTTCAACATTCGCTGCAGACCGCGACACGTGCGCAAGCAGACGGCGCCAGCATCGACTGGATTGTCGCTGCGCTGGTTCACGATATCGGTGACGACTTAGCGCCGTTGAGTCACTCCGAATTTGCCGCAGCATTGCTCAAGCCGTTTGTCAGCGAGGAAATTGTTTGGGTGATTGAAAAGCACGGTCTCTTTCAAGCGTACTATTACGCACACCACACCGGTGGTGATCGTCACGCTCGGGACAAGTACAAAGGACACCCACACTATGAGCGTTGCGTACACTTTTGCGAGGTTTGGGATCAAGCGTCCTTTGACCCCGCCTACCCGACGCGACCGCTTGAGTACTTTGAACCCATGGTGCGTGAGGTGTTTTCAAGATCCACGCGCTAACTGGCGATAGGTGTTCATTGCCGCACTGCCTTGCTCTCACGCCACAGTGACTTCAAACTGTATTGTTCACACAAAGTGGCGTCATCATGATCAGCTTTTCTGAGGCTCAAGACAGCATTCGAATACTCTGTGAGGACTGGTTAAAAGATCAGCCACCGACACCAGAACGTGTCCCTTTGATCGAAGGGCTTGGCCGCTATTTAACCGAAGATCTCGTTGCACCGTTGGACCTGCCTCTAAACGATGTTTCTGCAATGGACGGCTATGCACTTTGTGCGGAAGAAAATGAGCTCTCCATCACCGTTTCGCAGCGGTACAAACTGATTGGGGAGTCACGAGCCGGGTTGCCCTATGCGGGGCGGCCGCTGGGTCCAGGCGAGTGCATTCGGATCTTTACCGGTGCGGTGGTTCCGCCGTCGAGCGATACGATTGTTATCCAAGAAAACGTGTCGCCCGTCGAACCTGATTTAATCGAAATTCAAGCGCCCGCTGACGTCGGGGCGAATATACGTCGGCAAGGCGAAGAGATTTGTAAGGGCGCTTATTTGGCGCGGGCAGGGGAACAAGTGACGCCGAATAAGGTGCCGCTCCTCGCCAGTCAGGGACTCGCGGACGTAACCGTACGACAGGCCTTGCGTATCGCGATTTTTGCAACTGGTGATGAACTCAAAAAACCGGGTGAGATACTTGGTGCTGGTGATATTTTTGAGAGTAATCGGCTGTCGATCCATGCAGTCCTTCATCAGTACCCCGTTGAGCTGATCGACCTTGGGGTGATTGAGGACACCCCTGAGGCCATTGCGGCGTGCTTGCGCGCTGCTGCGCTCGCTGCAGATCTAGTCATAAGCAGTGGCGGAGTTTCAGTGGGTGACTATGACTTTGTTCGATCATGCGTGGAGTCAATGGGCGCACTCACCCACTACAGGGTGGCGATGAAGCCCGGCAAGCCCGTCTGTTTTGGACATCTCGATCAACCCGATGGGGGGCGGGCCCTGTTCTTTGGTTTGCCGGGTAACGCCGTCTCGTCGTTTGTCGTGATGACTGAGCTCTACCTTCCGGTCATTCAGTTACTGATCAGTGGCAATGATGTTGGATATCCGGCGGAACAGGTGGCGATTGTTGACGCCGATATTAAGCGACGTCCGGGCAGGCTTGAGTTTCAGCGGGGCGTTCTGAGGCGTGAGGCGACTGATTCGAGTCCTCCGCAATGGCGAGTGAGCGCTTTTTCGAGTCAAGACTCACACCGCGTGATGGGATTAGCACAGGCGAACTGCACGATTCGAATTCCTGCAGATGTGGCGCACATTCGTGCAGGCGCAGAGGTTATGGTTTCCGTTTTCCCTTGGTGTGACGGTGTTTAGTGGGTTTGAAAAGGGATGACTGCGTCTCTGATAGAGATTAATTCGGTTGCGATATTGTCCGGTGGCGAGAGCCGTCGAATGGGTGTCGATAAGGCGATGCTTTTGGTCGATGGCTTACCGTTGATTGAAAAGCAGGTGCGCAACGTGAGGCAAGCCTTCGGTGATATCCCCTTGTGGATGTGCTCAGGCCCGCGCCGATACCCAACTATTGATCACTATAACGTGACCTATCTCAATGATGCTTTGCCTGCGGGAGGACCCCTTGTTGGTATTGCGCAGGCGTTGCACTGGGCTTCACCTGAGGATGGAGATGAGGGGCACGTGCTCGTCATTCCCTGCGATACGCTTATAGCACCAGACGAGATCTACAAGGCGTTGTCATGGGTCCCACCAAAACCAGAGGGCGTGGTGTTTCTGCAGGGGCAACGTGCGCACCCCTTGCACGGGATATATTCCACCGCACTGGCCGACGCCGCATCAGCATACCTGGCCAAAGGCGGTCGTTCCGTCATGGGCTTTTTAGATGAAGTGGCCGTCAGGCGCGTAAGCACACCGCCAGGCTGGGAGTCTTGCCTTAACGTTAACTCGAAGCGTGACTTCCAGGCAGCGCTTGAGGCTTTTTTAAAGCTGACTGAGATTTGAAAGTCCCATAGACAGTGCGCAGACGCTGCGAAACAATCTATAGTGAAACTTGAACGATTGCGTAGGGAAAATGCGAATGAAACGACGTGACTTTTTGACTGTTTTGAGCGGTACGACTTTTGCACTCGGTACGGCACCCAGCTTGGGCCAGTACATTATTCCCCCGGGGCAAGTTAGGTTGGTGTTCAACGAAAACCCTTACGGACCCAGCCCCCAAGCGTTAGCCGAAGTCAAAAAAATACTCGCGCTCACCGCGTATTATCCGGATTCACCCTACGATTACCCCATACGCGACAAACTCGTTGCCGCAATTGCTGCCAATCATGACCTAGGAGCTGAGCATTTATTCGTCTCATCGGGATCCAATGAGGGTTTACAGGCAGCGCTCATGGCCTACGGAAAAAAGGGTGGTATTTTAACGCCCGCGCTGACCTACGACGCGCACCTTGGTTATGCTGAAACCTTGGGCATTCCCATCACTCGGGTGCCTTTACGTGAAGACCTTCAAGTCGACCTCTCTGCGATGGAGGAGCGCATCGATGAGTCCGTCAGCGTGGTTTATTTGGCGAATCCGAATAATCCAACGGGCCTTCCCATTGATCCAGATAAACTGCGCGGATTTTGCCGACGCGTTGGTGATCGGGCCTTGGTTATTGTCGATGAAGCCTATAACGAGCTTATGGCCGATCCTACGCAAGACTCCATGGTCGATTTAGTGCGCGAGGGTGCGAACGTGCTGGTGACGCGCACGTTTTCTAAGATTTTTGGTTTGGCGGGCATGCGGGTGGGATACGGCATGGGACGTCCTGACATTATTGATCGGGTAGGAAACCATATAATGGCGTGGCCAAACGGTATTGGTCTGACGGCGGCCTTCCACAGCTACGAGGATCAAGCGTTTATTGCTTTTTCGCGGCGCAAGGTGCTCCAAGGCAGGGCGATGGTTGAAAAGACATTGCGCGATGCTGGCTTTGCGCCTGTGCAGTCAGAGGCTAATTTCGTGTTCGTCGACATCGGTCGTGACGCGCAAGCATTCCGTGAGGCGATGGCCCAAGAGGGTGTCCTCATTAATGGCGGTTACGCGGGCTATCCGACCTACATCAGGGTCAGTATGGGGAAGCTGGAAGACCTTGAAGTATTTGACCGCGTGTTCAAGCGCGTCATTGCCCGCGCATGATAATGGTCGCCGATCCGTAAGCCGATGGATACGGCTCCAGTCTGTTATGGGTCGTTACTGGCGGTGAACAACTTGACCATTGACCACGGTCATAAGCACCGGTGTCGTACTGATGCTCTCCTGTGGAATCTCAAAGAGATTATTCTTCAGTAACACGAGGTCAGCGCGTTTACCCTCCGTCAGTGACCCTAAGGCGTCTAATTCGCCGAGTTGGATTGCCGTATTTCGCGTCATGGCGACGATCGCCTCTGCGACGGTCACGGCCTGATCGGCGTTACGGGCGGGCATATCGGGTGTGCCCGGTAACCGTCGGGTGACGGCAGCTTCAATCAGTTCCAATGGCTTAAACGTCGACAGGTAAGCCGATGCAGGCCAGTCGGCCCCGAAGCTTTGATTCGCACCTGACATCATAATCGATCGAACGGGGTAGGCATTTTCGACTTTATCCATGCCGACAAAAGACCCGATATTGAAGTATGAGGGATCGCGAGCGGCCCATTGAATAGACGTCTGAGCGGTCACGTTTAAAGTGCTAAAGCGCGGTATGTCCTCTGGGTGAACAAAGTCCATGTGGGCGATCGTGGCTCGCACGGTGTCATTGCCCGTGCTCGTTCGAGCAGTCTCTATGGCATCGAGCGACATGCGCACAGCACCACCACCGATGGCGTGGATATGAACCGGTATGTCTTGGCTGAAGTACGTCTCGATGTTCGAGGTGAGGTCTGCTTTAGAAATCATCGGCTGCCCAAAGTCCTCGTTATGGGAGTCGATATAGGGTGTAAGCAGAAAGGCGGTATGACCTTCGGGCACGCCGTCCGCGGCTAATTTTACCGCCTCAGGGCGAACCAGAGCGCCGCTAAACTCCTCGGAGAATTGCTTAAAGCGACTCGCAATTTTCGTGGCGTTGTCAATTTCGCGAACGGAACCAAAAATCCGCAGTGTCAGCGCTCCAGTCTGGTCGAGTGACCGCCATATCTCGTAAGCGTCAGTCTCACTCGGCGCACCCGCCCAGGCGTCGAAAACGCTTGTCAGGCCAGCGGCGGCAGCTCTTGGTAACCAAGCGACGAACCGTTGCTGATACGCGAGTTGATCACCGGGGATAAATTGCTCCACCAGCTCAGCCCCTGCTTTTTCACGTCCGGTCCCAAGCGGGGTATTGGTTAGCGGGTCGCGCTCAAAAAAACTCACACCAGGCTGAAGGTCTACAGTGCTGGCAGTGATACCGCCTTCTTGGAGTGCGCGGGATGAAAACCAACGAGAGTGACCATCCACCGAACCTAAAATCACAATGCGGTCGCCAAAAATGGCATCGAGCTCCGCCGCTGTTGGCCCCGTTTTCGGAAACAGATGATTTTGCCAGCCGCGGGCATAGACGGGACTGTTTCCGGGGTTCGTGTCTCGTATGCTTTCAAGGGCGAGTTGGAGTTTTTCTCGTGTGTCTGCAAGGCTTAAATTCACGCCGACATCGGCAAATGAGCCGTTGAAGACGTGCGTGTGTGAGTCCATAAGACCGGGTATCAGCAGGCCGTCACCAATCGAGATCTGTTGTGTGTCCTTATCAATAAACGGCACGAGACCCGCTGAGTCCCCAACGTAGACAATTGTGTCTCCTCGGACCGCGAGTGCCGATGCTGCGGGCGTCAAAGGATCTGAGGTGAAAATCTCACCACCTGAGAACACAAGGTCGGCGGGTTCAACAGGGGGCTCGTTCGAACAGCCGCTTAACGTTATGAGAAAGGCGGACGTTATTGAAATAAAACCAGAGCGCATGACGGCTTCCTCATAGCGTGGTGGACGTGGGACACCGAACCGATAATACGCAATTGTCGTTTCGGCTGCGAATCGGACAGTTAGCGTCAGAGTCGAGGCCGATCGCGTCACCTGCTTGGGCAAAAACGCGCTTACTGCATGACCAGCGTCTTGTGATCGCGCTGACGGTTCGCGCGGCTGAGAACAGACGTATTTATCCGTCGTCACGACGGATCGGCTATCGCACGTCTATCAACTTTCAGGTGACTTGCTGTGGACGAGGCCCTCTGCCAAGCTCATTGGTTCTGAGTAGGGAGACCGCACGATGCAGCGAAGGTCGGTTTTACAATTAGCAGTTGCCGGGGCGCTGGCGAGTGGGTTTGCTCTCCCCGCGTTTGCCCAGCAAGGCCATCGACCCCGAAGGTTAACCCCGGGTGATACGGTCGCGCTCGTCGCTCCAGCCTCGGTGACTTACGAGTCACTCGAGTTGCAACTGGCGCTCGAGACCTTGGAGGCCATGGGGCTTAAGGCCAGGATTGGCGATCATGTCATGGATCGATTTGGGTATCTCGCGGGAAAGGATGAGGACCGAGCGGCCGATATCAACGCGGCTTTCGCTGACACGCGCATCGATGCGGTATTCGCGCTTCGTGGCGGTTGGGGTGCCAGCCGCGTTCTGCCTCACCTAGACTTTGACGTTATCCGGAAGAACCCCAAAATTCTCTTGGGTTACAGCGACATTACGAGTCTCCTTAATGCGGTATTCGCAAAGACTGGATTGATCACCTTTCATGGCCCCAATGTCATGTCTCGCTGGAATGACTTTACCCACCAAGGCATGCGTCGCGTGCTTTTTGAGGCGCAGGCGGAAGTCTATAAAAATCCAGTCATTGTTGATGACGATTTGGTTGCCAGAGATCATCGGATTCAGACTATTACCTCAGGTGTTGCCGAGGGGCGGTTGATCGGTGGCAACTTAACACTGATGAGTGCACTTCTGGGTTCGCCCTACCTACCCTCATTGTCAGGCGCCATTCTTTTCCTCGAAGACGTGGGGGAGGCTATTTATCGGGTTGATCGTATGCTCACCCAACTGTCACTAAGCGGTGAATTAAGTAAGGTTTCTGGAATCGTCTTCGGTCACTTTACGGGGGTCGAGCCAAACCCAGGTCTGGGAAATTTCGCATTGATGGATATCTTAAAGCAGCATTGCGAGCCCTTGGGGGTGCCGTGCTATTTCGGCGCAATGATTGGCCACATCGAGCAGCAGAGCACTGTTCCTATTGGCGCCTTTGCGCGAATGAATGCCGATAAAGGCGAGCTTGCACTGACGGCACCGTCGGTGCGCTAGAACAAAAAAGGAGTGTCCGCATGAGTGAATTTTTGCAAAAAAAAATAGAGGTGGTTTGCTTGCTCATCGCGGTGGCGCTGATGGGCTGTTCTCGGCCTCAAGACACTATGAAACTCGAGGCGATTGTGCCGACTAAGGAGATTAACTCGCTGGGCATGGCAGGCGATCAGCCGGCGGATATTAGCCGATACTTAATGGCCAACGGTGCGTCGGGCGCGCAGATTTCTCCAGACGGTGACCAAGTGGTGTATCGCTCGTCAATTACCGGAACGTCACAACTTTGGAGTATCTCAAGTGACGGGGGCGAACCCCGGCAAATGACCTTCGGGCAGGGCATTACATTTTTCAGGTGGCTTCCCAATAGCTCGGGTTTGGTCTACGGCGCCGACAATAACGGGAACGAGCAGGAGACTTACTTCACAATCGATCGTTACGCTGCAACGGAGCGCACAATATTTCCAGCAACAGACGGTGGGTTTCGAGTTCTGGGTGATATCGCCGACGATAACAAAACGTTTTACTTCTCGTCGACAGAACGAACCGGCTTGCACTATGACGTGTATGAAGCATCGCTTGAGACTGGGGATGCGCGTCTTATTTACGAGGGGCGCTACGGTAACTTCGCGCGAGCTTTATCCCCTGATAATCGTTACTTAGTCGTGACTGAGACGGTGGGGGAGGATTCGGACTATTTGTACCTACTCGACCTCTCGAGTGGCACCCTGTCCGTAGTGTCGCAGCCCGAGTCTCGCGCAAATCATGGTGATGGGGGGTTTGCATGGTCTTCAGACAGCAAAACGCTGTATCTCACCAGTAATCTTGATCGTGAGTTCGCGGCAGTCATGGCGTATGACGTAACCGCCAGCCGCTTCGTTTCAGTGGCGGAGTCAGCGTTCGATTTGTCCTCTGTGAACCTCTGTGGTCCGGCAGACAGGTACCTGATGTGGTTGGAAAACCAAAATGGATTTGATGTACTTAGGGGGCGTGATCTCTCCTCGGGTGAGGCGCTTGAATTCCCAGACATTCCCGACGGTGTCTATACATTGACTTGCTCTGATCAAAGCGATGTGGTGTCCATCGGTATTAGTGGCTGGCGAACACCGGGGGACATCTACCTCATGGAGCTCGGCAGTGGTGCAGTTCGTCGGCTCATTAGCTCAAATCTTGCGGGTATTGCGGCTGAGTCGCTTGTTAAACCAGTTAGTGTGACCATGCCCGCAAGAGATGGTGTTGATCTCCAGGGGCTTTTATATCTTCCACTGCAGCGCCCTCAGTCGGTTGCACCCCCTGTGATTTTCGAGGTTCACGGCGGGCCTACCGCGCAGGCGAGAGCGAACTTTGATGCGGTGTCTCAATATCACGTGGCGCGCGGAGTGGCTGTGTTTAAACCCAACGTGCGTGGCTCGACCGGTTTTGGACGAACCTACGTAACGCTCGATGATCAACGCAAGCGCTTGGACAGTGTGCGCGATCTTGTTGATATGCTGGCTTTCTTTGAGAGCGACGGACGGGTGGATGCCTCCAGAGCGGCGGTTTCGGGCGGCTCTTACGGTGGGTATATGGTCAATGCTGTGCTTGCGGCCTATCCGTCAGCATTTAAGGTTGGCGTATCGCGCTACGGGGTTGCTGACTGGGTCACAGCACTGGAGGTGGCCTCTCCGGCACTCCAGGCGTCAGATCGCCTTGAGTATGGTGATATTCGTGAGTCCCAGTGGCGTGAGTTTTATTCGGCTAATTCACCGATTCGTCAGGCTGACAACATTCGCGTACCTGTCTTGTACTCCCACGGAGAGATGGATCCAAGGATTAATATTTATGAAACAGAAGTTATGGTGAAAACGCTTCGTGCCAACGGCGTAGAGGCGCCTTATATCAAAATACCCGATGAGGGGCACGGCTGGCGCAAACGATCGAATCGTATGTTCTACTATCGTCGACAGGCAGATTTTATTGAGTCACATCTGTTAAAACGAGCGGACGACTAATTCGCGCTGAGTTTGTCCGATGTTCGTGCTCCGCCGTTGTTGGCCGCGGCAATAGGCGGCGCCGGACCCCGTCAACCATCGTTTTTCAAGGCGAACCTCAAAACGTTTTCTCATTGAGAAGCGCCGTACGCATCCATGGTATTTAGTGAAACGAACTGTTGGATTAATCCGTGAGCTAATGCTGCACATGTTGACACCATCAGAGGCCGTCCAAGACAGGCAGAGTAAGCCGTGACCGAGGCAGCACAGTAGTTATAACAGTTGCTATAAATGTTGTTATATTGCGGCTCCTTAAACGTTCAAGCCGCAGAGTGCCTTATGCCTAGCCCCGGATTTGCTGAACTCATTGGATTAGAGACGCCAACCTGCCAGCCTGAGGCTGCGAGGGGGAATCTCACGATTAGTGAGATGCACTTAAATCCCAACGGCGTTGTTCACGGGGGCGCACTCTTTTCCCTAGTGGACAATGCTATGGGGGGGGCAGTGATGCAACACTTAGAGGAAGGTGAGGTTTGCGCAACGATTCAGATCACCATGAATTTCTTGAAACCGGTTCGTGACGGCACGGTCGAGTGCATCGCCACTGTCATGAATCGTGGAAAAAAAATTGTTAATGTGCGCGGCGAGCTTTACGTGAGAGACAGACTGATAGGGACCGCAGATGGCAACTTCGCCGTGATACGGTCCGCTGTCAGCGCCGCAAATCAGGCTTGAGCCACGACGAGGATTCCCGGATGCAGGGCGACGACGCGGACACGATCGCCCGAGGCTAGGGACTTATCGCCTTCCTCGCGGGCAAGATCTACGCGCCAGGTCACGCCAGAGAACTGGTGTGTCGAGTGAGTTTCCCGATCTAATAAACTTGAGAGTTCAAATTCGTGTCCAATAAAGTCAGAGCTTTGTCCTGAGCGAGGAGGTTCGGCTGCTTGATATTTCTTGAGCGGTTTCCACAAAGCGACGCCCAGTATGAATGAGGTTATGCCCATGACGGCAAAGCCTGCGAGCCATCCGTTGGGGACAATACCCAGGTAAACCAATAGCCCGGTGACCAAGGCGCCTAGACCGATAAGAAAGAGAATGATGGTGCTCATGCCGAGCACCGCTAACTCTATGACAAGCGCCAACGCCCCTAGTGCGAACCAAAAGCTCGCCTGGTTCTCACTAAAATATTCAAGAAGTCCCATCAGGCTTCCCTTGTGCCGCGTTCAAGCGATTGACAATGGTCATGGCCTCGGCAACGACGTTCGCGGCGTTGGTTTGTGAGTCGCTTAGCAGTACGACCGAAGACTCGCGCGCAATAGCCTCTTTGGCGGTGATGGCTTGTTCAGCAAGATCCAGCTGTACGGCTTTTTGACCGTCTTCCGTATTGGCGGCGGCACCCACTTTTTCAAGCGCCTCAGCCTTCGCGTTTGCGACCGCAATAATCGCATTCGCCTCGCCCTCTGCTTTTAATATTTGCTCTGCTTTCTCAGCCTCGGCAGCGAGAACGCGCGATCGCTTTTCACCTTCAGCGACATTGATTGATGACTGCCGTTCGCCTTCCGACTCAAGAATAGACGCGCGTTTTTCTCGCTCGGCTTTCATCTGTCGTTCCATGGCGTCAAGAACAGTTCGTGGTGGCTCGATATCCTTGATTTCGTAACGAAGCACCATGACACCCCAGGGACCAGCTGCCTCATTAATTTGAGAAACGATGTTGTTGTTGAGAGCCTCCCGCTCCTCAAATGTTTTATCAAGTTCGATCTTACCGATCTCGCTCCGCATGGTGGTTTGCGCGAGCTGTGTGACCGCCCAAACGTAGTCGTCAACACCGTAAGAAGCTTTATAGGGGTCCAAGACTTTTAAGTAGAGTACGCCGTCTACAACGAGTTGAATGTTGTCACGCGTGATGGCCGATTGACTGGGAATGTCATAAGCCTGTTCTTTTAGGGTTCGGTTGTAAGAGACTCGATCGAAGAAAGGGTTTAGAAAGTTAAGGCCTGCCTCTAGAGTGCGGGTGTACTTTCCAAAACGCTCTACAACAAAGGCGCGATTTTGTGGCACGAACTTGACGGCCTTCATTAAGACAACAATCAAGAGAATGGCTATTGCGACCGAGCTAATCAGACCAAACGATAAAAACTGCATAATATCTCCCGAAACTTTTGTGTGTACTAAGACTTGGGGTTGCAAGCCCCACTTTTCAAGTCTAGAAGTCCTGCGGGAAAGAGCAAAAAAGTTTCTCGCGGCTATTCCATTGAGCGAAACATCAAGGCGAGGCGTTTTCCGCGACTTAGATTCTCAAGAAAATCTTTTGCATTATCCTCGCGTGATAAAAAATCAGAATAACCCTTGAGCGTCTCCGGATTTAAGCCATCAAGGTTCAGAAAGCCCATCTGCCAGTCGGCAAACTCGCGTTGTTCAACATGGCCCTCGAATAACACATCAATGGCCTTGTGACGCTTGTCTTTTCCTATGTTCTCAAACGTTCGCTTGACTTCAGACTCTTCGCCCTCAAGCACCTGATAAAAGGAGCGGTCGCGGTGGAGAAGAATACCGGTGAGGTTACGCTCCGCATTGATGCGCCTCGCTTCGTCTAAAAGGCTTACCATTCCTTCTGAGCCCAGGTCGCTCGTTTCAACGCTGACATAACCGAGATGAAAAAGTTTCTCGCCGTTCGTGCTGGACATGATTTGAGGTCTCTGATGAAGTGGGGATGGACTATCAACTTGATTGAATGGCCAAGGTAAAATAAAGTTTACACTTTAATAGGCTAAAAATCTGTACATTATGGTGTTAGCTTTGGAATGCCCTAATGAGCACATGGAGGAAACATGGCACAAGATTCGGCGGCGATGAACGAGAGCACCAAGCAAGCCATAGAAAGTCGTGCGCTGGCGCCCAGGTTTTACACGACAAATTGCCAGGAGATTGGTCAGTACGACATTGAAGCCGTTCGAGGGGAATGGGATGCCATGATGGCGGCCTTTGAACTGGATAAGAACCGTGAGCACTTCAAGCAGAATTATGAGTTTGATCCCGCGGAGCTTGACGCCGATCCTGAGTTGAAAGCAGAGTTCTTGGACTTGTTGGTGAGCTCGATTACTGCCGAATATTCCGGTTGTGTGCTGTATCAAGAAATCGAGCGAAAGGTTGATAATCCAGAGATTGCACAACTATTTCGATACATGGCACGTGATGAGTCGCGTCATGCCGGCTTCATCAACCGTGCGCTTAACAAGTTGGGTGTGGCGGTCGACCTCAGTGTGTTGAAGCAGGCTAAGGAATACACTTACTTTCGTCCCAAGTTTATTTTTTATGCCACGTATCTTTCTGAAAAGATTGGCTACGCGCGTTACATCACGATCTATCGTCACCTTGAGCGAAATCCGGAGCGTCGATTCCACCCTATTTTTAATTGGTTTTACGAGTGGTGTAACGATGAGTTCTCTCACGGGGAGGCGTTTGCCTTACTTATGCGTGCTAACCCGAAGCTGCTCACCGGTTTTAATAAGCTGTATATCCGCATGTTCTTGGTTCTGGTCTACACCACCATGTACGTTCGTGACCATTCACGGCCAAAGCTCTACGAAGCGTTTGGAATGGATGTCACCGAGTTTGACCATACGGTCTTTGATATTACGACCGAGATCTCAAAGCAGGTATTCCCGCTGACCTTGAATACGCGTGATCCAAAGTTCCAGCGTGGTTTGGAGCGGTTGCTGGACCTCAATGTACGTGCTGATGCCCTCGAAAATGAACCGGGTCTAGGCGCTAAAGTACGACGAATGTCGCTGCAGGTGGGGATTGGCGCGACTATTTTGCGATTATTCTTCTTGCCCACGATTCCGAACGAAATGCCAAAGCAGGTGGCGATGCAGCCCGCGTGGTGAGTGTGCTACGTACGTGACCCTCGCCGCCAGTTCTTGCGAAATTCTAAGAGGTGGCAAAGACCGGCGAGTGTTAAGCAGCTGAGGAGTGCTGTGTTGGAGGCATCCCATACGGCAAGTTGCACAGCGATCATCAGGAAAAAGCCGGCGAGTAAGTTGGGTAGGTAGTGACTGGTTGCCATGCCTTGGTGAATGCCGCGTTGCCGTGACCACAGTGCCAAGGTTTCAAGCGCAATGAGACCGGCAATGCTGCCTATTAACAATCCCGAATCAAGCAGTGCGCCCACGAACTATGAAGCTGTTTTAGAGAGGCCAAGCAGTTGCGCGACATCCTTTACAAAAACGCGTAGGTGTTCTTTGCGTTTCTTCTTAACCAGCTTTTTCTGAGTGTAAGACTGCCACGTCAGGGTCTGAACATCTTCGTCTTTGCACATTTCAACAAACTGCTCGCGCCGCTTGTCGCTGTGATACCAGAAATATTGAAGCAGACCTAATGCCCAAAACGTTCGACCGTGAAGTTTCATGAAGCGCTTGCGTGGTGCTTTGAGTGCGGCGGGCTTCCCAGAGAGTAAAAACTCATTGACGGCGTCCGCACTGAGCCTGCCGCACAGCATGGCGTAATAGATACCTTCGCCTGATGCGGGCGCGACGACACCTGCTGCGTCACCCGAGACAAGAACACCTTTCCCATCGTCCCAGCGCTTCATTGGCTTCATGGGTATGGGGGCACCCTCCTTGCGAATAGTCTCCGCTGTATCGAGGCCCGAAATCGCTCTTAAAGCACTGACTGAGTCCTGTGCTGAGAAGTCCTTGAGCGCACTTCCGACACCAATGCTCGCAGAATTTCCGTGGGGGAAAACCCAGGCGTAAAAGTCGGGAGAGAGCTTCCCTTGGTACCACACCTCGCACCGCTTTGGGTCATAGTTCTCGGTCGCGGTATCCGGGGCTTTAACGATTTCATGATAGGCGAGCACCCAAGGAACGTCGGCATATTTTGGAATGCCCTGTCGCGCGACTTTAGAGCGGGCACCGTCAGCACCTAATACGCAGCGAGCGGTTGCTTGGCGTACTTCTGTGTCCTGGCCCTTCGACACGTAGGTGACTTGGATCGTCTCGTCGTCGAGATATTCCAGCTTCTTGAAAGCGGCGAGCTCAAGCTCGGCGCCAGCCTGTTGCGCTCTGGACCGGAGCCATGGGTCAAATTCGTCACGGTCGACCATACCGACAAACGTACCTTCAATGGGCATGTCGACCTTTTGTACTGACGGGGAGATCATTCGCGCTGATTGAATTTCAGCCTTGAGAAGTGACCGTGGGATATCAAATTCCTCGAGCATGCAGGGCGGTATAGCGCCACCGCAGGGCTTGATTCGAAAGGCTCGTTCCAGCAGTAACACGCGGTGACCTGCAAGCGCGATCTCGTGGGCTGCGGTTGCACCTGATGGGCCTCCACCAACAACGATAACGTCAAAGTCAGTCTGGGTATTGCTCATGGGTTTACTCCCCCCAATTGGTTTTTCAGCGTGTAGGCTTCATCAACTTCCGAATCAGTTTGCTCAGAGTCGATGATTTTTTGATCGATGTTAAAGATGAGGCTTGCAGCCCACAGGAATAAAATAGCTTCAGCGATAAAGACAATGCCATAAGAGGTTGCGGGGTTTTGAAGCCAAAGACCTGTGAGGTCAACAGCCACAGTTCCCAAAAAGCCGCCCATGGCAAAAGAGATCGCCTGAGCTGCTCCCCACAGTCCCATACGAAGGCCGTCCCGCTGTGCTCGCCCTTGACTGGCAAGCATCATCATCCCGCCAATCGCGGCAACAGCAAAACTGCCATTGGCAACGCCGAGGACGAATACATTAAGGTTGATCGGCCAGTCGGTGTTACTAATTCCACCGAAGGCGAGGAGAATTAACGCGAAGGCCGACACGATGCAGCCGCCCCGAATCCAAAGGTGTAGGACATGGCGTGTTCGGCGCTTAAACGCATAAGTGGAGACCGCCATGGCCAGCATGCCCAACAACATGCCCGAGTGCTGTATGCCCGCCAAGGCGGTGGTTTGACCGACGGTCCAGCCGAAGGTTAGGCCCACGAAGGGCTCCAGAATTAAGTCTTGAGCGCTGTAAGCCAGCATGGATGCAAAGACGAAAATGGTGAATCTTCGAGCATGGTCTTCGGACCAGACCTCCTTGATAGCCTCTAGGAACGGGGGCTTTTCTTCCGGCTTAGCCGTGACGGGCTCGGTAGAATCGGGGGTTTGTTCGATGCCCACAATCGCTATGAAGGTCACCAGTAGGGCTATCGCCGCGGTCCCACAGATGACCGTCATGAGGCGGCCCTCGGAGAAGGGATCAAGCAGTTGGCCTGTAATACCGCCCGTTACGGCAAACCCCATAATCATCATGAACCAAACGAGTGAGGCCGCAGCGGGCTTGCGCTGGTCACTGACTTGCTTGGACAGCAGTACCAGTAATGAAGTCCCTGCAGCACCCGAGCCCACCCCGATCAGTAGGTAGCCTCCGGCTGCAATAACGTGACCGATAACGCCCAGTTTACCCACTAATGTGGTGCCGAGCGCCGCGGTAATGCTGCCGATAGCCAGAATAATCATGCCGCCAATGATCCACGGTGTGCGTCGACCGCCCCGATCACTGCCGTAGCCGATGTACGGTCGTGCAAGCTGTACGACATGGTGCAGCGTAATTAAAAAGCCAGGCACCGATGCGGCCAGCGCATATTCCACGACCATAATGCGATTCAGCGTATTTGTTGGGAGGAATATGAGTGCGCCAAGACACGTCTGTATGAGGCCTAAACGGATAATTGCAAACCAAGTAAGGGTTTTTAATTCACCCAAAATGACCCCCAATTGCACAGGCTGTCACCATCATTCCTGCGACGTATTGAGTGACTCCCACGCCGTTATACCAAGGCGCGAAGTCGCGCGGTGCCTTTAACAGCTTGCGCATAGCCAGTGCCTGACCCGCAACGAGTGCGGCGATTATCGAGCCGGCTAGGGTCTGCTCCCAAAACAGGAGGAGACCAAAAATAACGAGTTGCGGAGCAATCATAACGAGGCAGGCCAATCGCGCCGCCCGCTGAGGTCCTAGTTGGACGGGCAGCGTTCGAATGCCGACGGCGATGTCGCCCTCAATGGCCTTGAAGTCATTGAGCGTCATGATGCCGTGTGCACCCAGGCTGTAAAGGCCAGCGACGATCAGAATGGTTGTCGACGGTAATCCACCGCCAATGATGATGGCTGCACCGGTGACCCAGGCTAAACCTTCGTAACTAACGGCCACCGAGAGGTTTCCCCACCAGCCATTCTGCTTAAGTCGCAGGGGCGGTGCGCTATACGCCCACGCGAGCACTAAACCCAGCGCAGTTGCACTGGCAACCCAAGTGCCAAGCGTAAAGCTCCAGGCTTGTGCCAACAGGCACCAACAGACGGCAAATCGCAGCGCCGCTTTTTCTGAAATACGGCCAGAGGGGATTGGGCGGTGAGGCTCGTTGAGTGCATCGACTTCGCGATCATGCCAGTCATTAATAATTTGGCTCGCACCGCAGACCAGTGGGCCGGTGAGTAAAATTCCAGCAGCAAACAACCAGGGGGCTTCGAAAGGAGTGGTGCCCGCAGATACGAGTCCGCACATAAGTGCCCACATGGGTGGAAACCATGTGATGGGTTTCAGGAGCTGAATATAGTCAGCTGATGACGAGCGTGACGTGGCCCCCGAATTAATCGCCGTAGAATTGCTCATCACAGCATGGTGTACATGCTGGGACAAACAGTCAATAAATCAAGACAAATTAGATGTAATAAATTATTTACGCCAGTCTGCTGTCGCTGTCGACTTCGGCTTCGCCCAAGTCAAAACGGCGGAGTTTCGTATAGAGGCTTTGACGGCTGAGGCCCAGCAGTTCGGCGGCTGAGGCTCGATTGCCACTGGTCAGCTTAAGTGCCGCTTCTATACACAGCGCCTCAATCACATCTGTCGATTCTTTGACGAGCTCTTTTAGGGGCACGCGCCCGACACGTTCAGTAATTTGTTCAATTGAACGGGGGAGGTGATCGTCGACTGATTGGTCCGGTGTGATTCGCCGTGTGATGTCCCGAACGAAAAGCATAATGCGCGTGGTGTTGTTTTTCTCAACACGAGAAACCGACAGTTCGATATCAATCGATGACTCGGTCTCGGTTCGTAGCGTTGTCGAGTAAAGTCGAACCGAGCCTTCATGTTTGGAGTGGTCCAGAACAATGTTGAGATCAACGGCCGACCGACCGATCCACCGATCTGCTCGCCGACCCTCAACGAGCTCAGAGGACGAAAGCCCTAACATGTCAAGGAAGGCGTTGTTAGTCGCGACAATCATTCCTTGCCCATCCAGTTCAACGATTCCGTCCGGTGCGTCACGAAAGAAGGGCTGAAACTCGGCGCCGTTGAGATCGCGCTCGCTATCGTCACGAAGTCGAATTAGGAGCCGGCCTTCGCCCGATTGTCGAAGGTAGATCATGGCAACGTTCAGTTCCAGTCCATCGTCATTCGCTAGCATGCCATCGACCGTCGTGGTGACGCTGCGCGCTTCTCGGGTGAGTCGCTCGAGCGTGTGGCGTGCGTCCTCTCCGAAGCCCTGAGGGAACGGCTTCCCAACGAGCGTAATGCCTGGCGAGGCTAAGAGTGCGGCGGCCGCAGGGTTGGCCTCCAGTATCCGTCCGCTCGAATCATCAACGACAATAAACCCATCGGAGACCATGTCGAGAAGGCGACGATATCGCGCTTCTAAGCGTCTCTTGGACCAGTAATCGCGCTCCATGGCGTGTTGTGCGTTAAGTAGTTGGTGGCGCAGGCTTGCCTCGGGCAGTAGATCGATGGCCGCCACCCGAATGTCAGTCGCATCGCCCTCGGCACACATCCAGCATAATAAGGGGACCGCGTTCCCACTTCGTGGTTCAACTGACGTGTCGCAGCGAATCGGGGTGCCCGGCGTTCGACGCGCTTCTTCTAATTTCTCTTGCACTGTTGCCTTGGAGCTCGGATCGACCAAGTCGGGCAAGTGATGCCCCACGATGTCCTCGGGCTGCAAACTGCTTGAAGGCCCACTGACTTGCGCATCTACTACGATGCCAGATTCGTTAACCACGAGCTGGATACTTGCAAGGTGTTGAAGCAACGCTTCGGAGGAGAGTTCTGACATCATATTCATTGCGGGCGCGGCTCTGCAGCGGGTTCGTTCGGTCTTTTTGAAGTGCGCGAGATGTTACACACGCGAATTCTGGATGTCATCATGCTGGTTGCACTTCACCGTTAGTTTATCTGTTACGTCCAATTTGTAGTCCAGGATCACTGTAATATTTTGTTGACACTTAAATAGTCGGCTACTACTCTGGAAATCAATAAGATGTCGCTAAATCTGCGTGTTTTACGCGGAACGGGGTATGTGGCGTGAATGATAAAAATAAAGAAGTGAGAGGCGCTGGCTTGTACACGCCCGAACAGAAATTGCGCCGTGATGAAACGGTGTGGACCTTAGTCCAAGGCGTGTTAGCACCCTTGCAGTTCCTGGTGTTTGCGGTGAGCACTGTGCTTGTCGTTAACTTCTTGCTTAATGGAACAGGACTTTTTGCGGCCAGCGCATCCGTGGTTGTTAAGACGGGTATCCTCTATACCATCATGGTGACGGGTGCGATTTGGGAGAAAGTCGTGTTTGGGCGCTATCTTTTTGCGTCCTCGTTCTTTTGGGAAGACGTGGTGAGTATGGGTGTTATTGCACTCCACACGCTTTACCTTGTGATGTGGTTCTCAGGTGCAGGGTCAGCTCAAGATCAAATGTGGGTGGCCTTAGCGGCTTACGCCGCTTATGTCGTCAACGCGATACAGTTTTTGCTTAAGTTCCAGCAAGCCAAGGCGGGCGGACGAGAGGGTCTCACAACGCTGATGCCCGATGAGTTTTCAGCGGGGGTCAACTCATGAGCGCTGTTATTGCGAGTTCGGGCGAGTCGCATCATGCAGGCCCGCAGGTGCAAGAGCGCGGTCAACGTGCCGTGTTCTGTGGGTTAACGTCCATTATTTGGCTTCATCGACGAATACAAGATGCTTTCTTTTTGGTGGTTGGGTCTCGCACCTGCGCTCATCTTATTCAATCTGCTGCGGGGGTGATGATCTTCGCAGAGCCGCGTTTTGCGACAGCCATTTTAGGTGAGCGCGATCTAGCGGGTATGGCCGACTGCCATGAGGAGTTGGATCGGGTCGTGAGCGAACTTATTGCCCGTCGTTCAGGCATAAATCGTCTGTTTCTCGTGGGATCCTGTCCTTCAGAGGTGATTAAGCTTGATTTGGAGACAGCCGCTGCGAAGCTGCAAGCGAAACACGAAAATAAAGTCCGAATCTCGTCGTTTAGTGGCAGCGGAATTGAGACCACGTTTACCCAAGGCGAGGATCAGTGTTTAAAAAGCACGGTTGCCGAGCTGCCTACATTAGAGGCGGGCAAGGAGAACTTGATTGTCCTTGGTACCGTCTCGGACATCGTCGAAGATCAGTTCCGTCGTTTGTTCGATGAGCTTGGAATTACAGACGTTCACTTCTATCCGGGTCGTAAGGCTGGTGATATGCCACCGATTGGTCCAGGAACACGCCTTATAGCGGCTCAGCCGTTCGTCGGTGAGACTGCACGAGCGCTAATTGCCCGCGGTGCCGTCTTGATCGAGGCGCCTTTCCCGCTCGGCGCGGAGGGCAGTAAGTCGTGGTTTGAGGCCATTGCTGAAGCCTACAGTCGCCCTGATGACCTCGTTCAGCACGTGTTGGAGCTCCCGTATCAGCGCGCAAAACGCGCCGTGTCCTCACACCGATCAAAGCTTGAAGGAAAGCGGATTCACTTCTTACCTGATTCACAGCTTGAAATTCCAATGGCGCGCTTCTTGTCTGAGGAGTGTGGATTGGCCATCAATGAAATCGGCACCCCGTTTCACGATCAGCTCGTGATGCGAGGTGAGTTGTCACGTCTTGCGCCTGAGGTTCCGATTGTGGAGGGGCAGGACTTGGATCCCGCCTTAGAAAGAGTTCGGGAGTCTCGACCGGACCTTACGGTCTGCGGTATGGGTATAGCGAACGCGCTTGAGTCTGAAGGATTGCGAACCAAGTGGTCCATTGAGCTTGTGTTTTCGCCCGTTCAGGGTTTTGACCAGGCCGGTGATCTCGCGAGTTTATTTGCCAAGCCTCTGGTTCGGGAAAGCATATTGGAGGTTGGCTCGTGGAGTTAACGCTGTGGACTTATGAAGGACCGCCTCACGTCGGTGCGATTAGGGTCGCTGCGTCAATGCGAGACGTTCATCTCATGCTCCACTCGCCGCAAGGTGACACCTACGCTGATCTGTTATTCACCATGATCGAGCGCGATGGTCGAAGACCGCCCGTGACCTACACCACGTTTCAAGCGCGAGATCTGGGTTCATCGACGGCTGAAATAGTGATTAAGTCACTCCGGGAGGCTGCAGAGCGTTATAAGCCTCAGGTCTTAATGGTGGCTGATTCGTGCACAGCAGAACTCATTCAAGACCAGCCCGGCGCCTTAGCGCTTGGAGCTGATCTGCCGGTGCCGGTCATTTCCTTGGAAATGGCTGCCTACACCCGAAAGGAAAATTGGGGTGCTGCGGAGACCTTTTACCAGTTGGTTCGGGGGCTCTTGTCTCGTAATGCGCCGGCGCCTGGAACACAGAGACCCAGTCGCGATCCCGCTGTACGACCCAGTGTCAATTTATTAGGCCCTACTAAATTAGGGTTTCGCTGTCGTGATGACGTGGTCGAAGTTGAGCGACTGCTTAATTCAATGGGAGTGGACGTAAATGTTGTTGCACCACTTGGAGCCTCCCCTCAAGACCTATTATCAATACCCAATGCCGATGCCAACGTGAATTTATGCCCAGAGGTTTCAGATTTGACCTGCAGTTGGCTTGCGCGGACGTTTGGAATGCCGACGATTAAGACCATTCCAATGGGGTGGGGTGCGACCCGCGATTTTATTGCTGAGGTTGCTGCTACGGTGGGGATTGAGGTGAATATGGATCAGGTCGGTGCCTCTCGACTCCCCTGGTATTCAAGGTCCATCGATTCAACATACCTCACAGGGAAGCGCGTCTTCGTATTTGCCGATGGCAGCCACGCCGTTGCTGCGGCTCGTGTTGCGCGTGATGAAATGGGGTTCGAAGTCGTCGGGATTGGCACCTACAGCAGAGAAAGGGCTCGCGATGTTCGCGCCGCGGCGAAAGAATACGGATTAGAAGCGCTGATTACGGATAACTACCTTGAGGTGGAAGCGAGAGTTCAAGAGCTGCAACCTGAGATGGTCCTCGGTACTCAGATGGAGCGGCATATTGCGAAACGTTTGGGTATTCCATGCGCCGTTATTTCAACACCAGCACACGTGCAAGACTATCCTGCGCGGTATTCGCCGCAAATGGGTTTTGAGGGAGCCAATGTCTTATTCGATACCTGGGTCCATCCTCTCATCATGGGTCTCGAAGAGCACTTGCTGCACATGTTCAGGGATGATTTTGAATTTAACGACAGTGTTGGCCCGTCGCACTTAGGAAGTGAGGGCGAGGGTGCGCGCGCGGCGAAGACCGAAAACGCACAGGACTCCGAGACTGACGAGACGATTGTTTGGGCATTTGAAGCAGAAAAAGAACTCAAGAAAATTCCATTTTTTGTTCGGGGAAAGGCCCGTCGAAATACGGAAAAATTTGCAGAAGAACAAGGTCTCTCGACCATTGAAGTAGATACGCTTTATGACGCAAAAGCACATTTCAGCAACTGACGACGCGACGCCGATAAACGTCGTGCTCGTCACGCTCGATAACCATGTAAATGGTGCTATTGCGCGCGCTGAGAAACGCCTCATACATGATCTTCCAGGTATTCATTTTTCCAGTTTTGCGGCCACTGAATGGGACGGTGATCCGCAGTCTCTGGCCGATTGTCACAGCGCTATTGCGCAGGGTGATATCGTCATCGTAACGATGCTGTTCATGGAGGCGCACATCAAGGCCGTCTCTGATGCGCTGGCCGCACGCAGAGACCATTGTGACGCAATGATCTGCTGCATGTCTGGACCCGAAATCATGCAATTAACACGCATGGGGCGCTTTACGATGGACGGTGAGCCGTCTGGTCCGATTGCATTACTGAAGCGACTCAGAGGCGCCCCTAAAGATGGAAAGCCTGGGGCCTCCGGTGAGCGTCAACTGGCCATGCTCAGACGACTGCCCAGAATTTTGCGATTTATTCCCGGTACGGCACAAGACGTCCGCGCCTATTTCTTAACACTTCAGTATTGGCTTGCCGGCTCAGAGGATAACTTAGCCCGAATGGTTAGTTTCCTCGTGCATCGCTATGCCGCGGGACCGAGGGAGGTCTTACGGAAGGTTGCGCTAGAGGAGCCGCCGATCGAATACCCTGATGTTGGTATTTATCAGCTTGAGGGTCGTCAGCGAATTGTTGACTCGGTGGAGGCTATTACAACTCAGGCTGGAGAGACATCAGGAACCGTCGGACTGCTGCTCATGAGGTCCTACGCTCTGGCCGGTAACACGCGACATTATGATGCCGTTATTCGCGCGTTCGAGGCGCGGGGACTGCGCGTCATACCCGCATTTGCCGCAGGGCTTGATGCAAGACCCGCGATAAAGCGTTTCTTTATGGACGGTAAAACGCCAATTGTCGATGCGGTGGTCTCTCTCACGGGTTTTTCACTGGTCGGGGGTCCTGCTTATAACGATACCGATGCGGCGCAGGAAATTCTTTCTGAGCTCAATGTGCCGTATCTGGCAGTGCAAGCGCTCGAATTTCAAAGCATCAACCAATGGCGTGAATCGCCAATGGGCCTGATGCCTGTAGAAGCGACGATCATGGTTGCTATTCCCGAGCTGGACGGTGCAATTGGCCCCATGGTGTTCAGCGGCAGGGATCAAGAGGATCCGAAACGTTCATTTGATATGAGTCCCGAGAGCGAGCGTATCGATCGCCTTGCAGACCGGGTGCGAAAGTTAGTTACATTGCGACGCAGGTCTCGATCGGAACGCAAAATTGGCATTACCTTGTTTAACTTCCCGCCCAATAGTGGCGCCACGGGTACCGCTGCGCATTTGAACGTATTTGAGTCGCTACTCAATACGCTGAACGCGCTCGCCAAGTCGGGTTATCAGGTGGAGGTGCCCGAGAATGTCGATGCCCTGAGGGACGCCTTGCTGAAAGGTAATTCTCAGCAGTACGGGGCAGAGGCCAACGTCTTTGGAACCATTAGCGTTGACGATCACGTTGCGCGAGAACCTTATCTTGAGGAAATCGAAGCGCAGTGGGGACCGGCGCCCGGCAAGCATTGGACTGATGGTCGTCAGCTCTTCGTCTTGGGTCAAACCTTTGGCAACGTCTTTGTCGGTATCCAGCCTGCCATGGGATATGAGGGTGACCCGATGCGGCTCTTGTTTGAGGGTGGACTCGCACCGACGCACAGTTTCTCAGCCTACTACCGATGGCTTAGAGAAGACTATGAAGCTGATGCTGTGCTGCACTTTGGTACACATGGGGCGCTTGAATTTATGCCGGGTAAGCAGGTGGGCTTATCCAATAAGTGCTGGCCCGATCGACTCATTGCCGATTTGCCTAACTTTTATTTATATGCGGCTAACAACCCTTCCGAGGGGCTCATTGCAAAGAGACGATCGGCAGCGACGCTCATCAGTTATTTAACGCCGCCGGTGACGAAGGCTGACTTGCACAAGGAATTTGCAGAGCTACGCTCGATGATTGACCGGTGGCGAACACGAGATCCAGCGACCCATGACGAGCAGCTCAGGCTACTGATCGATGCGATTGCAGGTCATGCCGAGCGGTGTGAGTTGAGCCATGGGGGAGCGCCAGACGCACTCTCGGAGGCTGAGCGTTGGGTTGGAGCTTTGCGCACACAGCTTGATGAAATTGAAACATCGCTGATTCCGTTTGGAATGCATGTTGTTGGGACGCCAATGCTGTCCTCTGAGCGCGCGGAGACGATCTCTGCGATTGCCGAAGCGGGTGGAGCGCTGGGTATTGATGAAACACGCTTAGACGCGGTGCTTGAGGCTGGCGATACTGCCGCACTCAAGGGGCTTCTTGCGGAACTTGACGTGCCTAGCGACGAGATCGAGGCACTGACGCTGCGTCTCCTAGAAACCTTCGAGAATTTGGCTCAAGAGCACGAGCTCCCCGCGTTGATTAGTGCCCTAGACGGTCACTTTATTTCGCCGGTGTCGGGGGGGGACCTTATTCGAAATCCAGAGAGCCTGCCAACTGGGCGTAACATACACGGCTTCGACCCATTCAGGCTTCCCAGCGCATTCGCTGTTATCGAAGGACAACGTCAAGCAAGCCAGCTGACAGATCGGCATTTTGCGGACACAGGCTCAGTGCCGACCTCGGTCGCATTGGTCTTATGGGGCACCGATAATCTTAAAAGTGAAGGCGTTGCGATTGGTCAGGCCCTGGCACTCATCGGTGCCAAGCCGCGATTTGACAGTTATGGTCGTCTTTCAGGTGCTGAGCTCATATCTCTTGAAGAATTAGGGCGAGCACGGGTCGACGTGATCGTGACCTTGTCGGGTATTTTTCGCGATCTGCTGCCGTTGCAAACACAACTGCTGGCCGAGGCCGCCTATTTGGCAGCGGCTGCTGACGAGCCTCTTGAGCTCAATCCGATTCGTCGCAATGTTTTGGAGTATCAGCG
>Ga0213863_10000560_pt1 | contig 28174 bp, 21 predicted proteins | sample PICome_8_FD_160128 | JGI IMG/M metagenome (GOLD analysis project Ga0213863, IMG submission 160128) | Coastal seawater microbial communities near Pivers Island, North Carolina, United States - PICO497 | ecosystem: Environmental > Aquatic > Marine > Coastal | place: USA: North Carolina... | reverse complement strand
GGGGCCGCGTCGCCCTCGAGGGTCTGGAGCCCGTCGAACCGGAGGAGCTGTCCGCTCGCGCGTTCAGCGACCCAGAGCGTGTCCCCATTCCAGGCAACATCGCCCGGGTCGTCGAGCTGGGTGCTGGGCCCGGCGACCGTAGTCGCGACCGGGGCGAGCCCGCTGGAGGTCCTGGCGGCCTCGATGACGTAGATCGCCCCGTCGCTCCCGCTCCCTGACGCTCCCCCCACGTCCGTGAGCACCAGCAGGTCTCGCTCTGCGTCGTGGACGATGCCGTGCAGGTCCGTCGAGACCTGCACCGCCCCGAGAGGGTCGCCAGGAGTGATCGTGCGATCCGGCAGGTCTCCGGGCACCGCGACGAAGTCCTCGTAGACGAAGACGGCGCCGCTGGAGCAGGCCACGTACAGGGTGTCGGACCCGAAGTCGTAGTCGAGCCCCTGGGGCACGTTGACCCCGGTGGAGAAGCCTGCAAGCAGGCGCCGCGTCGCGTTGGCGGCCGGGCCCGCGGTCTGGCCAAAGACCCAGATCCCCGGCAGCCCCACGTCCGCGATCAGCAGCAGGCCCTCCCGGTCGTCCACCTCGACCGCCACCGGCTGAACGATCGGGTCCGGGGGATCGAAGGGTCCAAGCACGTTCTGAACGAGCCGGTCCCGGGAGGGGTCAAAGGCCACATCCAGCGCCTCGCCCCGCTGCTTCGCGAAGCGATTGACCACCGCGACCCCGCCGGGATAGCCGACGTAGGCGTCCCCGGCGACGTCGAGCGTGGCGAAGGTGATCGCCTGACCGACGGCGAAGGTCGCGACGGGAGGCGACTGGAGGTCGTCCGCCAGCCGGACGAGGCTCCCGGTCCCCAGGGCAGGGCGGGTGGTCGCCACGAGGCCGGTGAGGGCCGTGGAAGGATCGTCCACGTCGCTCACGCCCGCGAGGCGGGGCGCATCGATGGGCTCGATGACGATCCCGTTCGCGTTCTGGAGGGTGCTCACCAGGGCCGGGGTCGCCGCGAAGCGCGAAGGGGAGTCCAGAGGATTGAAGAGCGAGAGCCGGTCCGCGCTGGGATCGGCAACGCGCAGCCGACCGTCGGGCGCGAGGACCAGGTCCGAGGGGTCCATGAGGCCGCTGGCGGGGTCGTTCATGACCAGCGCGGGGAGCGTCAGCCCGCTGGCCGTGGACGCGCCATCGATGAAGATCAGGGATCCGTCGACACCGGCGGCCTCTCCCTCGACGCCGATATCGCAGACGATGAGCTGGTCGGCGAACCTGGCGGTGGTGTGGATGATCCCCCTCAGGCTCGTCCCCGAGGGGTCCACGCCGTTCTCCGAGGGGATGATGACGCGGCTAGGAGCCGCTGGCCTCGTCGCGAGGAAGTCGTCGAAGACCGCGATGGTGCCGTCCACGAGGGCGGCGTAGAGGCGGTCGGAGGGCTCGTCCAAGGCCACGTCCCACGCGGGGGCTGGGACGGCAGAGGTGGACGTGGGGGCCACATTCCCGGCTGCGGCGCTCCCCCAGACCTTGACCTCCGGGTCGCCTGCGTCCGCGACGATCATGAACCCGGCGACCTGCGCCAGCTCCACCGCCTTCGGCTCCACGAGGGTCGTCTCGGAGGTCGCGCCGGGGTTGAACGGGTCGAACTTGAAGCCGAGGTCCCTGTCCCGGTCGAGGCGCAGGACGACGCTCTGGGTCGCCTGTGACCGGGCCCGCACGCGCCCGAGGATCCGCACCGTGGCAGGCAGGTCCGGCGTGTCAGAGGCCTGGAAGGCGTTTCCGAAGTAGTCGAGTACGAGGCCCTCATCAGCCTCACCGATGATGGAGAACGACCCCGACACGAAGTCCTTGTCCCCCCGCATGAGGGATCCCAGGAGGACCTGATCGCCCCCAAGTGTCACGAAGTCACGCTCGAAGCCGGCGTAGGTCGTCAGGGCCGCTCCGGAGTCCACCGGTGCGGGACCGCCGCCCCCACCACAAGCGGCGATGAGGGGCAGGGCGCAGAACGGGAGGAGAGGTGACTTTGCCATGGGGGGTCTGGGGCGCAGGCGGTCAGGGGATGGGGCCGTGATTCTGCAGGCCCCGTCCGCCCCGGTCGCGTGCCCCCGGGTCCCTTGAGCGAAGATTAATCGACGTCTAACCGCCCCCACACGGCGCAGGCTGCGGCGCGGCCCCTCGGGCTCCGCCCCACGACGAATCGAGAACCTCCCATGGGTGATAGATCGGTCTCGCGGGATCTGGTCTACTTGGGAAGTTTGGCCGACTCGGCTGAACACCGCGCCCCCCACCTCAGCCCCCAATCGCGCGATGCCCCGTCGAGACGACCTCGAGTCGATTCTGATCATTGGAAGCGGACCGATCATCATCGGTCAGGCCTGCGAATTCGACTACTCCGGCACCCAGGCCTGCAAGGCGCTGCGAGAGGAGGGATACCGGGTCATCCTGGTGAACTCCAATCCGGCGACGATCATGACGGATCCGGAGATGGCCGATGCCACGTACATCGAGCCCATCACCCCCGAGGTCGTCGAGCGCATCCTCGAGAAGGAGAAGCCGGACGCTGTCCTGCCGACACTGGGCGGCCAGACCGCCCTCAACACGGCCCTCGCGCTCCACGACCGGGGCACCTTCGAGCGGCTGGGCATCGAGATGCTCGGCGCCGACGCCCACGTCATTCGCAAGGCCGAGGATCGCGACCTGTTCCGGGCTGCGATGACCAAGGCGGGCCTCGAGTCCGCGCGCTCGGGGATCGCCAATGACCTGGACGACGCCCGCCGGGTCCTGGCCCAGATCGGCCTGCCCTGCGTCATCCGCCCCGCCTTCACCATGGGCGGCGCCGGCGGCGGCATCGCCTACAACGTGGAGGAGTTCGAGGACATCGTCTCCCGCGGCCTCTCGCTCTCCATGAACTCCGAGGTCCTCGTGGAGGAGTCCCTGGTGGGCTGGAAGGAGTTCGAGATGGAGGTGATGCGCGACGGCAAGGACAACGTCGTCATCATCTGCTCCATCGAGAACCTCGACCCGATGGGCGTCCACACCGGCGACTCCATCACGGTTGCCCCCTCGCAGACCCTCACGGACCGCGAGTACCAGGCCCTGCGCAACGCGTCGATCACGATCATGCGCGAGATCGGGGTCGAGTGCGGCGGCTCCAACTGCCAGTTCGCGATCGACCCCAAGTCGGGCCGCATCATCGTCATCGAGATGAACCCGCGGGTCTCGCGGTCGTCGGCCCTGGCCTCGAAGGCGACCGGGTTCCCCATCGCCAAGATCGCCGCCAAGCTCGCCGTCGGGTACTCGCTCGACGAGCTCTCCAACGACATCACCCGGCAGACCCCGGCGTGCTTCGAGCCGACGATCGACTACTGCGTCACCAAGATCCCGCGCTTCGCCTTCGAGAAGTTCCCGAGCGCGGACCCGACCCTCACCACGCAGATGAAGAGCGTGGGCGAGACCATGGCCATCGGGCGGACCTTCAAGGAGTCGCTCCAGAAGGCTCTGCGTGGCCTCGAGACCGGCCTCGCCGGGTTCGGCCTCCATCCCAAGGCGCCGATTGACTCAATCAACCCGCCGGCCCAGGACGAGCTGTCGCGCAAGCTCCGCGTCCCCAACGCCGAGCGCATGGTCTATCTGCGCGAGGCGTACCGCGCTGGCTGGAGCACCGAGGAGATCCACGAGGCCACCCACATCGACCCGTGGTTCCTGGAGAACATGCGTCAGCTCGTGGAGTTCGAGCAGGAGCTCGCTGGCTCCCTGCTCGACGAGCCCCTGCTGCGCCGCGCCAAGGAGTACGGCTACAGCGACGCGCAGATCGCCCTGGCCGTCGGCACCGAGGCCCAGGCGGTTGAGGCCGCCCGGCGCGAATTCGGCATCGAGCGTGTCTACAAGCTCGTGGACACCTGCGCCGCAGAGTTCGAGGCCGTGACCCCGTACTACTACTCGACCTATGAGCGGGAGACCGAGGTCCGCACCAGCGACACCGAGAAGATCATGATCCTCGGGGGCGGTCCCAACCGGATCGGTCAGGGGATCGAGTTCGACTACTGCTGCGTGCACGCCGCCTTCGCGGCCCAGGAGATCGGGTACGAGGCCGTGATGGTCAACTCGAATCCCGAGACCGTCTCCACGGACTACGACACCTCGGACCACCTGTTCTTCGAGCCGCTGACCCACGAGGACGTCATGAGCATCGTCCACGCGGTGAAGCCCAAGGGGATCATCGTGCAGTTCGGAGGCCAAACGCCGCTGAACCTCGCGAGCAGCCTCGAGAAGGCCGGCGCCCCCCTGATCGGCACGTCGGTGGACTCCATCGACCGAGCCGAGGACCGGGAGCGGTTCCAGAAGGTGCTCGCCGACCTGGGGCTGCGCCAACCGCCCAACGGGATCGCCAAGAGCGTTGGCGAGGCCTTCGAGGTCGCTCGCACCATCGGGTACCCCGTGCTGGTCCGCCCCAGCTACGTGCTGGGCGGCCGCGCCATGGAGATCGTCTACGACGACGAGGCCCTCGACCGCTACATGACCCACGCCGTCCAGGCCTCGCCGGACAAGCCCATCCTCGTGGACAAGTTCCTCCAGGACGCCATCGAGGTGGACGTCGATTGCATCTCTGACGGCCACCAGGTGGTCCTGGGCGCGATCATGGAGCACATCGAGGAGGCCGGGATCCACTCCGGCGATTCCGCCTGCGTGCTGCCGCCGTACACCCTCTCCGACGCCCTCCAGGAGGAGATCTCACGGGCCACCAAGGCCATGGCCAAGGAGCTCGAGGTCATCGGCCTCATGAACGTGCAGTACGCCGTGAAGGACGGCGACGTCTACGTCATCGAGGTCAACCCGCGGGCATCGCGTACGGTCCCCTTCGTGGCGAAGGCCATCGGCGTCCCGCTCGCGAAGCTCGCCGCCAAGGTCATGATGGGCAAGACCCTCGATGAGCTCGGCTTCACCGAGGAGGTCACCCCGAAGCGCTTCAATGTGAAGGTGCCGGTGTTCCCGTTCAACAAGTTCCCCGGCACGGACATGCTCCTGTCGCCCGAGATGCGCTCCACCGGCGAGGTCATGGGCTCGGACACCGAGCTCGGTTACGCCCTCGCGAAGGCCTACGAGGCTGCGGGCATGCGCCTCCCCCTGCGCGGCCGCGTCCTCCTGACCGTCAAGGACGGGGACAAGCGCGCCATCGTCTCCCAGGCTCGTACCCTGGCCCAGCTCGGCTACGAGCTGCTGGCCACGGGCGGCACCTGGCGCGCCCTGCGCGCCGCGGGGCTCCCGGTCGAGCGCATCAACAAGGTGCATGAGGGGCGGCCGCACATCGTGGACGCCATCAAGAACGGGACCATCGACATGGTCTTCAACACACCGTCGGGCATCGGCTCGCGGCACGACGACACCTATATCCGCTCCAGCTCCATCACCCAGGGCATCCCCTGCGTGACGACTATCTCGGGGATCCAGGCCGTCGTCAGCGCCCTGAACGCCCTCCACCAGGGGCCGATCAGCGTGCGCCCAATCCAGGAGGGCCGCCCCGCCGCGGCTCCCACCAACGTCCCGGCCGCGAAGTAATCAGCGCAGGCCGCCTAAGACGAAGAGCGCGCGCGGGGTCGGTCCAACCGGCCCCGCGCGCGCGTTCACATCACCCTTCGATCACTGAACGAGGACGTCGTCCACGTAGCCCCGCTCGTTCTTGCGGTTGGCGTTGGTGTCGAACGTGATCTCCACCGCGCCGCTCACTCCGGTGAGCGTGACGGACTCGCTCCCCCAGCTTGTGCTGCTGTAGCTCACGACCTGTGGTCCGCCGGCGCCTCCGGTGATGGTGGCCTGAAGCCGCTCACCGCTGTCGTACCCGCTGGTGCGCCACGCCCAGCTGACGGTGACCTCCGTCGCCCCGGTGCTCACCGAGGTGGCGATCGCCGTGGACTTGCGAAGTTCGGCCGCATAGGTCCCAGTGAGCGAGTTCGTGCCGACCCGCGCGTCGTTGTTCTGACGAGACCAGTTGGCGAACGTCCCGGACTCGAAGCCGTCGGCGAAGATCACGCCGCCTCCTCCACCGCCGCCGCCGCCGCCGCCGCCGGCAGCGGTCGTGAAGCTCCAGCTGGAGCCTCCGGTGACGCCGTTGGCGTTCTCGGAATCCACACGCCAGTAGTACGTGGTGCCGTCCGCCAGCGTCCCGGGGTCATAGGACGTCCCGGACTGGTTGGAGGAAACGAGGGGCGGGTTCGTGGACGATCCGAAGTACACGTCGTACTGGGTCGCGCCGTTCGCGCTCGCCCAGGAGAGCTGGGTCGAGGCGGCCACGTCCGTGGCGCCGCTCGACGGCGTGCCGCCAGCTACCTGGTCCGGCGCTGTACCGCCGCCGCCTCCGCCGCCACCGTTCTCCCAGGTGGTGAGGTTCACTCGCCAGTTCTCCAGCGTGCAGCGCATGCGCAGCGACTGGTCCAGGGAGAAGTGATCCATGCACGCGTCCTCGGAGTAGTCCATGAAGTTGCGAACCGGGTCCGGGCTCCCGCAGGTGGCACGCTCCGTCGAGGAGCAGGCCGAGTAGTTGGGCGAGCTCTCGGGATTGGTATCGCAGCAGAGGTCTCCGCTGGCGTAGCAGTTACTCGTGCCGCACCCACCCTGGAACGTGTGCTGGAGGCCCAGGTAGTGACCCACCTCGTGAGTCCCTGTGCGCCCCAGGTCATAGGGGGAGTAGTTGGTGTAACCAACGGCGCGCCACAGGAGCCGGACTCCGTCGAAGTCGGAACCCACAACGCCCCCGCCGTTAGGGAGGTAGGCGTAGCCCAGGTTCCCGCCGGCCGTGTTGGTGTAGATGTTGAGGTAGCGCGTTGTATCCCACCCGATCGTGGACGCGTAGCTCCCGCGGTCGTTGTACCAGCTCTTGCTCCGGTGCCTCGTGATCCCCGTGGTCGCGTTGCCACTGGGGTCGATCGTGGCGAGGTGGAACTGGATCTTGGAGTTGGTCAGGGCGGCGAAGTCCGCGTTCAGTATCGCCACCTGCTCGAAGATGCGCGCGTCCGGGATGTTCCCGGTGCCGTTGTTCGAATAGAGCACGTGGAACACGACCGGGATGTCATAGACGACAGCCGCCGAGCCCGACGGGTCGTACCCCGGATTGGGCACCGTCACCGAGTTCGTGCAGTCACTCTGGGAGCCGATGAAGGCCACCGACGGCGGCATGTTCAGCGCGTCGATACCGCAGCGCTTGCCGTTCCTCATGAAGAACGGAGACGCGAGGTACTCGTCCCAGTCGGCGAAGAGGTAGGTGCCCTGGATGTCATGGGCGAGGATGGAACCGTCCTCGAGCTCCGTGACCGAGTTGCGCTGGGTCGGTGAGCTTTGGTTCTGCTGTGCAGAAACAGGAACGGCGAGCAGGAGAACTGCCGCCGCCCCCAGGGCGAGCGTGTGCTGAAACATGGCTTCTGGACGTAAGGAGTCTTGGCAGGCAGTCCGAAGAGCCGGGTGCCTCAAACACGAGGCTATACGCGACCCTCGATTCCAATAAGGTCCGGTTTCGGTCAATCGAAGAAGCGCCGGGCTCGCCGCCACCTTGTGCCCCAGAGGCGCCCTATGGCGAGCCCGGGGTGTCCGACCCTGGGGCACGGGAGCCCCTGCGTACACTCAGGCCCATGAAGACCTTCCGCAAGGCCCTCGTGACGGGCGCCTCCTCGGGGCTGGGTCGCGCGATCTGCAAGGAACTCGCAGCTCGCGGGACCGAGGTCGTCGCCTGCGCGAGGCGGGCTGACCTGCTGGGAGATCTGGTTCGAGAGCTCGAGGCCGCGGGCGCCACGGCCTCTGCGGTCCCCCTCGATGTGACGAGTCCTGACGCCGTGCGCGAGGCGGTGGCCTCGGCGGCCGCGGACGGTCCGCTGGACCTCGTCCTGGCCGGCGCTGGGGTGGCCGAGCACTCCGTGGAGGCCCCTGATCGCGCGACGAGGACGCTGCGACTGCTGGACGTCAACCTCGGTGGAGCGGTCACCACGGTCGAGGCCGGGATCGACGCCATGGCCCAGAGCGGCGGCACGGTCGGGGTCCTCTCCAGCCTCGCCGGGACTCGAGGCCTCCCGGGCGCGGCCGCCTACTGTGCGAGCAAGGCTGCGATCTCGACCTACCTGGAGGCTCGCCAGATCGAGCTGGCAGGACGGCCCGTCCGGCTCGTCGATGTCCAGCCCGGGTTCGTCAAGACCCCGATGACCGCGCCCAACCGATTCCCGATGCCCTTCCTGATGGACGTCGAGGACGCCGCCCGGCGCACGGTCGAAGGCCTGGCAGCGGGCCACTCCGTCGTCACCTACCCCAGGCGGCTCGGCTGGCCGCTCCGGGTCGTGGCGCGGGTCGCGCCGCGGGGGCTGTGGCGGAGGCTGCTCGCCCAAGAAGCCCAGCGCGGCAACGGCGGTCCAGCCGAGGGCTAGCCCTCCAGGAGCCTGTCGAGGGCGTCGATTGTCTTCTCCGGCCGGAAGAGGAGCCACTCGTGGCTGTTCTCCTCCTCCAGCACCTCGAGCTCGACCCGGTCGAAGGCCTGGAGCAGCCCGCCCTCGATGCCCGCGTGCGCAGGATAGAACTCGTCCCCGCACCCATAGAGCACCCGGACGAGCGGGGAGGTCCCCGCTCCGTCCCTGACCCAGCGGGCGAGGCGCTCGTACCGGAAGGCTCGCAGCCCACCGATCAGCTCGAAGGCCGGTCGCGGCCTGCTCAGCCAGTTCCGATAGAAGCGGCCGGCCCCCTCGGAGAGCACGGCCCGGGCCGTGGCGCCGTCTCCCGCCAAGCCGAGGAACATCTTCGTGTTCATCCACGCCGAGCGGAGCATGAAGGTGACCGGGGCACTCGAGGACGGCTGGACGGGGTTGATCGCCAGCACCGCCGAGGGCCCCGGCTCCAGCCTTGCGAGGGTATAGCTGACCGCGGCCCCCGTGGAGTGGCCGAAGACCGGCGCGCCCGGGGTCAGAAGCCCGTCGCCGATCAGCCGCTCCACCGTCCGCGCCGCGAGGGCTGCGCAGGACCAGAAGTGGCGCGGCGGGGTCTGCAGGCCGTTGTTGCCGAACAGGAAGGGCGCGACGACCCGCCAGCCCCGGCTCCCGGCCTCCTCGAGCACCAGCCGGTAATCCAGCGGGTGGCGGGCATAACCGTGCAGGAACAGAACGTCGCGCGGCGCCGCAGCACCCTCGCCCTGCGCGGGCTCCACGACCGTCACCGGCACGGACTCACCGCGAACGCGCAGCGTGATGTGGGTCGTGGATGTCATCACAGAGGAAGACGATAGCGGACCGGCGCTCAGTCCCTTGCAACCAGACGCCGTGGCGGGTCTCCTTCTTGGGTCCGAATGGCCGCCGCGACCTGCTCGTCCCGGCTCGAGGCCCTCCTTTGAGACCCTGACTCGGCATCCAACCGACTCGTATGAACCTCGGAATCCCCAAGGAATCCCACCCCGGCGAACGCCGCGTGGCCGCCTCTCCGGCCGCCGCGAAGCGCTTCGTAGAGCTCGGCTTCGACGTCACCGTCGAGGCCGGCGCCGGCGATGGCGCGTCCTACCCTGACTCGGCCTACGAGTCCATCGGCGCCAAGATCGGCAGCGCGGAAGACGCGTTCGGCGCGGACGTCATCCTGAAGGTCCGCGCACCGCAGGACGCAGACGGCGCTCGCGAGCTCGACCTCATCCGTGAGGGCGCGACTCTGGTGAGCTACGTCTTCCCCGCCCAGAACGAGGACCTCGTTGCGGACCTCAAGGCGCGCAAGATCACGACCCTGGCCATGGACTGCGTGCCCCGCATCACGCGCGCCCAGAAGGTCGATTCGCTCAGCTCGATGGCCAACATCGCTGGCTATCGCGCGGTGATCGAGGCGGCCAACGAGTTTGGCAGCTTCTTCACCGGGCAATTCACCGCCGCGGGCAAGGTCCCGCCGGCCAAGGTGCTGGTCATCGGCGCGGGAGTCGCCGGGCTCTCCGCGATCGGCGCGGCCCGCGGCCTCGGCGCCATCGTCCGCGCGTTCGATACGCGCGAGTCGGTTCGCGACCAGATCAAGAGCCTCGGCGGCGAGTTCCTCACCGTCGAGATCGAGGAGAGCGGCGAGGGCGGCGGCGGCTACGCGAAGACGATGAGCAAGGAGTTCATCGACGCCGAGATGGCCCTCTTCCGTGAGCAGGCCAAGGAGGTCGACATCGTCATCACAACGGCGCTGATCCCCGGCAAGCCCGCCCCCAAGCTCTGGCTCAAGGACATGGTCGAGGCCATGAAGCCCGGCTCGGTGGTCGTCGACCTTGCCGCGGAGCAGGGTGGCAACTGTGAGGTGACCGAGCCCGGCGCCCGCGCCGTCCACTCGGGCGTGAAAATCCTCGGCTACACCGACATGCCGAGCCGCATGGCGAACGTGGCCAGCGACCTGTACGGCACGAACCTGGGGCACCTGCTCGACGAGCTCGGCGGCGCGGGCTCGTTCTCGGTGGACCTCGAGAACGACATCATCCGCGGCGCCATCGTCACCCACGATGGCGAGATCCTCTGGCCGCCCCCGGCGGCCCCCGAGCCCTCACCCGCCGCCAAGCCGGCGCCCAAGCCCGCCGTAGAGCCGGCACCCAAGCCCGCGGCGGCGGCGGCTCCGAAGGCCGATGCCCCGGCGGCGACCTCGGAGGGCAGCGGCTTCTCACGCAAGGCGCTCATCGGCGTGGCCCTCACGGCCCTTTGGCTCTGGCTGCGCTTCGGGAGCGGGGCCAGCGACGCCGTCGGCGAGACCGAGAGCGAGTTCCTGCAGCACGTGACGGTCTTCATCCTGGCCTGCTTCGTCGGCTGGCAGGTCATCTGGAGCGTCACCGCGGCGCTCCACACCCCGCTCATGAGCGTCACGAACGCCATCAGCGGCATCATCGTCGTGGGCGGCCTCGTGCTCGCCACCGACGAGGTCCCCCAGACCGCCGCGATCATCGGTGCCGTCGCCATCCTCTTCGCCACGATCAACATCGTCGGCGGCTTCATGGTCACGCGGCGCATGCTGCGGATGTTCAACAAGTAGCGCGCCAGCACCATGGAAACGGCACTCATCACCCTCGCCTACCTCACGTCGGCGGTCCTGTTCATCCTCAGCCTGCGCGGCCTCTCCAGCCAGGAGACCGCGCGCTCGGGGAACACCTACGGCATGCTCGGCATGGCCATCGCGATCTTCGCGACGGTCACCGCCGACGGCATCAACCTCTACGCGTTCATCGCGGTCGCCCTCGTCGTCGGCGCCTTCATTGGGCGCAACATGGCCGCCAAGGTCGCCATGACGGCGATGCCCGAGCTGGTCGCGCTGCTCCACAGCTTCGTAGGTCTCGCGGCGGTCCTGGTTGGCTATGCGACCTACCTGGCGCAGCCCAAGTCCGGCGCGGTCTTCGAGACGGAGATCTTCGTCGACGTCTTCATCGGCGGGATCACGTTCACCGGGTCGGTCATCGCCTATCTCAAGCTCAAGGGCAGCCTCAGCGGCAAGCCGCTGCTGCTCCCTGGCAGGCACATGCTGAACCTGGTCGCCGCCCTCGCCGCGGTGGGGATGGGCTACTGGTTCACCACCTTCGACGGCGCGGATGGCCTGGTGCCCCTGGCGGTCATGACGGTGATCTCCTTCGCCCTCGGCGCCCACCTGGTGGCCGCCATCGGCGGAGCGGACATGCCCGTGGTCGTCTCGATGCTCAACAGCTACTCCGGCTGGACCGCCTCGGCGGCGGGCTTCATGCTCGGCAACGACCTGCTGATCATCACCGGCGCGCTCGTCGGCAGCAGCGGCGCCATCCTGAGCATCATCATGTGCAGGGCCATGAACCGCTCGATCGTGAACGTGATCTTCGGCGGGTTCGGCACCGGCGGCGGCGCTCCGGCGCCCGCGGCTGGAACCGCTGCTGCCGTGACCGGCGACATCCAGGAGACCGACGTGGCCGAGATTGTCGAGCGGCTCGCGAGCGCCAAGAGCGTCATCGTCGTGCCCGGCTACGGCATGGCGGTCGCCCGCGCCCAGCACAAGGTGCAGGAGATGACCGAGCTGCTGCGCGACCAGGGGGTCAACATCCGCTTCGGCATCCACCCCGTGGCAGGCCGCCTGCCCGGGCATATGAACGTGCTCCTGGCCGAGGCCAACGTGCCCTACGACATCGTCCTCGAGATGGACGAGCTCAACGACGACTTCGCGTCCACCGACGTCGTGCTCGTCATCGGCGCCAACGACATCGTCAACCCCAGCGCCATGACGGACGAGTCGAGCCCGATCTACGGCATGCCGGTCCTCGAGGTCTGGAACTCCGACTTCGTCGTGATGATGAAGCGCAGCCGAGGCACGGGCTACGCCGGGGTCGACAACCCCCTCTTCGTGGAGCCCTGTACCCGGATGCTCTTCGGGGACGCGGGTGACTCCATGGACGGCATCGTGGGAGCCCTCCGCGAGCGCGCCGGCTCCTGACCTGGCCCTGGCCCGAGCGGACGGCCGCGCTTCCCTGGAGGGAGGCGCGGCCGTCCCCGTTTGAGACGAGCACCTGCGAGCCGGGCGCTGCGCGGAGCGCTCAGCTCGCGAATTGAGCGGCGCGGGCCCCCCTGGGCACCTCCCTACGCAGCTCAAACCCGCACGCCGCGCTCCGGCCCCTCACCGACGAATCGGGTTGCGCTACTTTCGGGCGCCGGTCCAACCGCTCGCGCCTCCCACGCGCCGCCGCAGTGGCCCGCCTCCCCCGAAGGACCCCCCCATAGAAATGATGCTCCAGCACCTTCCCTACGCCCCCGCCCTCGCCGCCGCGCTCCTCGCCACCTCGGCCGCTGGCCAGTCTGTCTTCATCAACGACGACTTCGAGACCGACACGTCCGCCGACTACATCATCACGAACGACGGGACGCCCGACGGAACGCAGACGTTCGCCTACGACTACATCGCGGCGGGCATCCCGCTCGCCCCCAACTCCTCCCCCGGGGAGACCGGCGGCCTGAGGCTCACCGCCAACGACACCGCCGGGGCCAGCGACGCCTGGACCCTGTTCCACACGAACCCGATCGCCGCCGACTTCTATGTCCTGACGGTCGACGTCTGGATGAACTTCACCTCGGGTTCAGGGACCACTGAATACGCGGAGGTCGGCGTCGGCGGCGACGGGGCGACCTACAACTCGGTCTTCCTCCCCATCGAGGGCTCAGGTGCATTCCTCGCCTTCACCGGCGACGGAGGGTCCATCTCTGACTTCCGCTGGTTCCGCGCCGTGCCCAACACCCCCATGGGCGACTCGAACAACACGACGCTGCCCAACAACCACCCGAGCTACCTCGGCCACGGCAGCGACGGGTCCGGGTCTTTCTTCCAGGGCCTGTTCCCATCTCCTCCCGCCACCACGGCGGGCTCGCCCGGGAACATCTGGACCACCGTCCGGGTGGAGGTGGACAACGTGGTCGGGCAGATCTCGTTCTACTTCGATGACCAGCTCACGTTCCAAGGGGACTTCGCGAACGACTTCAACGGCTTCGCCAGCCTGAGCGTCGCCGATGTCTTCTCCTCGGTGTCGACGGCGAACAACTTCACGCTGTACGACAACTTCCGCGTGGAGGTGCCCACCAACACCATCGGGGCGAATTACTGCACCGCCGCCGCCAACTCCACCGGCGCCGTCGGCGTGGTCTCCGCCGTCGGAAGCGAGTTTGTGTCGGACAACCTCGTGACCCTCTCGGCGAGCGACCTCCCCGCGAACTCGTTCGGCTTCTTCCTGACCGGCCAGAACCAGGGCTTCACCGGAAACCCCGGCGGCAGCCAGGGCAACCTGTGCCTCTCTGGCTCCATCGGTCGCTATGTGGCGGCTGGCCAGATCAAGAACTCAGGGGGCGCGGGGACCTTCGACCTCACCCTCGACCTCAACCTGACTCCAACGCCGATCGGTCTGGTCAGCATCGCCGCCGGCGAGACCTGGAACTTCCAGGCCTGGTATCGGGACGCCGTCGGTGGCGCGGCCACGTCCAACTTCTCCGACGGGCTCTCGATCGGCTTCCTCTGAGCGTTGAGGCGGAGCGCATCACCGCGATGCGCTCCGGCGAGCGCCTGCACTGAACGGCCCCGCCGCCCCCTCGGGACGGCGGGGCCGTTCAGCTGGATCGCGGCCGCTTCACGCGGCGTCCGCGTCCTCGACAGGCGTGACCCTCACCTGGACGGAGGGGCTGATCGCACCCGAGTCCGCCGAGCTGCCCAGCCGCTCCAACATGCTGACGGAGATCACGTTGCCGCGCGCAACAATGAGAGTGCCGGAGCTGGCATAGACATCCTCGTCGATGATCATCCCGACGTGGAGCTCTCGGACGCTCATCCGCTGGACGACCCGCTCCTGGCCCGGGAGCTTTGCCGAGCCGAGGAGCTTGAGGACCCGGGGGTCGAAGCGCCCCGCGTCGCGGGCGAGGCTCGAGGCGGCTGACTCCGGTGAACGTCCACCGACCACCAGCTCGTCAAATGCCAGCGCCGCAGAGAGCGCGCTGGCACCGACCCGCACGGTCCTCGGCACCGGACCCAGAGCGGGATCATCCGCCCGAAGCCCCTGGTGAGCGACGATCTCTGCCACCTCCTCGAGTCGCGGGATCTTGCACAGCAGGTCCCGTGCCACCGAGGCATGTCGACCGAGCATGCGCTCGGCGTGAGCGGAGAGCGGCTCGCCATGGGACCGCCGGTGGAGGATGTCAGGGGGCACCGCAATGTGACCGATCTGTGAGAGCAGCGCCGCGGTCTCGAACCTCCACGAGTCCGCAAGGCCGAGGCCCGCGGCGACCTGGCCGACATAGTGCCGAACACGGCTCGAACGCCCGAAGGTCTCGGGGCTGGAGAGGGCGAGGACCTCCACGAGCACCTCGATGCTCCCGCGGACCGTCTCCTCCAGCAGGAGGCGCTCCGCCTCGTGCAGCGCGTACTGCTCGAGGCCCGCGTCGACCGCGGTTCGGAAGGTCTGGGGCGGGCAGGGCTTGGTCAAGAAGCGGAAGATATGCCCCTGATTGACCACCTCGATCGCGGCATCGAGGTCCGCGTTTCCTGACAGCATGAGCCGGACGGTGCTGGGCGACAGCTCCTGCGCCTGCTCCAGGAACTCGGCGCCGTTCATGTCCGGCATCTGATAGTCGCAGATCACCACGGCGAACGGCCCGTCCTGCTCGAGCGCGTCGAGACCAGCACGAGCGCCACAGGCCACCTTGATCTCGTACGACTTGCGGTGCACCCGACGGATGCCATCGAGCAGGCTCTGCTCGTCATCGACCACGAGGATTCTCCGGCCCGAGGCGTTGCTCGAGGACGGTGCTTCGGAGTGCATCGACATCGTCCCTAGGCGGCCTCGGCCCCTTCAGCTCCGTTGGCTTCGTTCGCCACGTCAAACCGGCGGGCGATCGCGCGCCACTCCTCCAGGCGCCCCAGCACGCCGATGCGCTGGAGGTGATCCGCATCCATCGCCTTGGTCGCACCGTCCCGTTCAGGTTGAAGCTCGTGGGCGAGCACGTCGGCCACGTGAACCGCGGTCACGACGCCAAAGCTGTCCGGCTCCGCGGTAGCGGGGTCATGGTGGTGTCCGACGGCATCGACCACGGAGAGCGGAATGCCCCAGAGCGTCAGCAGATAGGCCCCGACGCTGGCGTGGAGCACGGCCTCGTCGCCGCTCGACACCTCATCACCGACCCCGACGGAGGCGAGCACGACCCTCCCGACATCATGGAGGAGGCCCGCGAGGAAGAACCGATCCGCGAGCTCCCGGTCGTCCGTCAGTTCACGAGCGATGTTCGCCACGAGGGACCCGTGCGCCTGCTCCCGCTCCAGCGAGAACCCCGGCTGTGATGCGGCCGCGCTGAAGCGCTGGTGCACCTCGGCTGAGAGGACGAGCATCTTCACGAGGTTCATTCCGAGGTAGGACGCCGCGTCCCGAACGCTATCGACCCGCTGTGCCACGGCGAACATGCTCGAGTTCACCAGCTGGATCAGCTTGGTGCTGATTGCCGCGTCCTCCTCGATGATCGCCGCCACTTCGTTGAGGCCTGCATCGGGGTCATTCATGACCCTCGTCAGTCGGGTGTAGATCTCCGGGACCGACGGGAGCGACCCGAGCGACCCTGCGAGCTCCCGCATCTGGTCCGTCCCCAAGGTGAGGCGCGTACGAAAAGCTCGCTCGATCGCCTTCCGAAGCTCGAGTGGATTGCACGGCTTCGAGAAGGACTGGTGAGCTAGAAGCGCTGCCGGGAGCGTCGACTTCACGCCCGCTGCCCCGGTGAGCATCAGGCGAACCGTGCCGGGAGAGCGCTCCTGAACCGCCTTGAGGACGGCCTCGCCATCCATGGGCGCCATGTTGAGGTCGGTCATCACCACGTCCGTGGGATGCTCGGCCATGAAGGCGAGGGCGTCCTCCCCCCTCTGGAAGTAGTGAGAGTCCCAGTCCTTCCGCGTCGAGCGGAACTGGCGCTGGATCGCGTCGAGAACCAGCTGCTCATCGTCGATGACCACGAGCCGCTTCATGAGACCGCCGCCAGCTCTCGCCCGAGAGGTAGACGAATGATGAAGGTGGTCCCCACGCCGACTTCACTCTCCACGGAGATCGTCCCGTGATGCTCCTGGACCACGACCTTGTGGGCCATCGAGAGGCCCTGCCCTGTGCCTTCACCGACCGCCTTCGTGGTGAAGAACGGGTCGAAGATCCGCTGGCGGATCTCCTCGGGAATCCCGGAGCCCGAGTCGCTCACGCGGATCTCGACGTATCTCCCGGCGCTGCGGGTGCTCAGGCGAATCACGCCCTTCTTCCCGGCTTCCTCTCCGTACTTCTCGCGAAGGGCATAGGCCGCATTCACGATCATGTTCAGGAGGACCTGGGCGATCTCGCCCGCGTGGCAGAAGACGTGAGGGAGATCGCTGTCGAGGTCCTTCTCGATCTCCGCCACGTACTTCCACTCGTGGGACGCCACGTTGATGGTGGTCTCCAGTGATCGATTGAGGTCCGCGAGAGCCATCTCGGAGGGGCCAGAGTGCGAAAACTCCTTCATCGCCTTCACGATCGTGCTGACCCGCTGGAGGCCCTCGATGGACTGGTCGAGCGCGGTCGGGAACTCCTCGAGGATGTAATCCAGCTCGATCTCCTCGAACAGCTCCTTCACCGCCCTCGCCTCGCGTCCACAGTCGCCGCCAGCGATCGCGGTCTCCAGCAGCTGGCGGACCTGGCCCAGCGCTGGGGCGAGCTGCTCGAAGGTGTCCTTGAGGAAGCGGGTGTTGTCACCGACGAACTGCGTCGGCGTGTTGATCTCATGGGCGACGCCCGCCGCGAGCTGACCGATGGACTCCATCTTCTGAGCGAGCAGGAGCTGCGCGTGGGTCTCCTCGAGCATGTCCGTCGCCTCACGCAGCCCCAGGTGGACCGCAAGACGTGCCTTCACCTCGCCCATGTGAAAAGGCTTCGCGATGCAGTCGCAGCCGCCCACTGCGAAGGCCCGCTCGATGTTGGCGGGCTCGGAATGGCTGGTCAGAAAGAGCACGGGAATGGCCGCGGTCTTCTCCATGGACTTCATGCGAATGCAGGCCTCGAAGCCGTCCATGACCGGCATCTGGACGTCGAGCAGGATGATCGAGGGGCGATGCTCCAGCGCCAACTCGATCGCCTTGGCGCCGTCCGCGGCCTCGATCGTCGAGTAACCCGAATTGGCGAGCGAGCGTGCGAGTAGGACCCGGTTGGTCCGATTGTCGTCCACGATCAGGATCGTCTGCTGCGTCTTCATGCTCCAAGCCCTCCCTCGAGGAACGCAGCGACCTCGACTCGGAGCTTCTCCAGCTCCTGTTCGAGCGCGTCGATGTCGCCGCCGGCGCTCTCGTTACCGCCCGCCCTGAGATCACGCTCGAGCCGCTCTGACACGGCGCGCAGCGACTCTGCCCCAACGTTGGCGGCTGCCCCCCGAAGCTCGTGGGCGATCTCCACCAGCGCACCTGTGTCTCCTTCGGTCGCCGAGTGGGCCATTCGCGCCAGCAGGAGCGGTACGTGCTCGAGGAAGATCTCAAGCACCTCACCAAGGAGCGCACGATCGCCCTCGAAGCGCTGGAGCGCCGAGTGAACCGCGAAGACCGTGGAGGAAACCTCGACGGCTTGAACCGGCTCGACGGACCCGAGCAGCTCTGAGAGAGCCTGCTGGTCCCGCGAAGACATGAGTTCGGTGATGTCCGGCCATAGGGTCGCCGCACCGCCTGGGACCTGCAGGTGCCCAGCACGAATCCCCTCGTGGACCTTCGCGATGAGCTCGCGCAGCCTCTCGGTGGCCTTGGGCTCAAACCTGGACTGACCGGCCCTCGCGCGCAGGAGCTCCGCCGACTCCTGGACTGCCCGACTGTGTTCGCTGACTCGATTCATAGGGTGATGCCTGCACCGCCCGGATTAGGGGTAACCCGTAGCGCGCCTCGCAGGTTCGTGATCGAGCGTGCATGGGTGTTCCCTTTAGGAATCCCCGCGGACGGACGCTCCCGCCCCATAAGAGCGCACTGACGGCGGGATCGCCCTGGTGGGAGGCCTCGCCTCGGGGCAGGCTCACTCATCAGGATGAGGCCCCATCGGACGCCCCTCCGAGGGACCGTTCGAGCGCGGGAGGCTCTCGCAGGCTCGCCTCCCCGCAAGGACGCGCTCGACCGTGATTCCAGAGCCGTGGTTCCGGGGCCGTGGTTCCGGGACCAGCGGCTCCGGGGGGCGCGCCTCAGCCGACAGCAGCTCCTTGTGTCAGGGCCCCGACTGGGGAGTCCCCGGGGGCGTTGACGCCGTTCGCCGGCGGAGCGCTCGCGCCAAGGGGCGCCGCGGTCAGCCCCTGCCGGGCCGGGCCCGGGCTCTCAGCGACCGTTCGCGTGAGAGCAGGTGAAGCACTTGTGGTAGAGCCCACGCTGCTTCGACTGGCACTGACCCTGGGTGAGGCGGTGCTGGATCAGCGGCGTGATGCCGTCCACGCGCGTGGGACACTCCAGCGCCGGCTCAGACTTGGTCTTTGCCGCACCCAGGTCCACGTTGGACTCGAACAGTTCGGCCTGGACGGCCGGTCCTTGGTTGCTCCCGCTCATCTGTGCTGTCCTCCTGAGACGCTCGCGCTGGTCGCGCTTGGCCACGGATCCCTCCCATCACCATGGATGAATCAGCGGTCGGGGAACGATCCCGAGCGCCGACCATCGGTGCGCCGGACACGTTCTAAGGGTGACATCGGCCACGGATGCCGAGGATTGACCGAAAAATGATCCGTTCAGCGATCAGGGAGCCTTCGGGCCCGCCCAGTGGCGCCGAATCAAAGCCAGAGACTCGCGCGCGGCGTCCGGTCCACGATGGCCGTCGCGGGAGAGTTCCACGGCGCCGATCCCTTCAAAACCGGATCGGAGCAGACCGTCGAGCGCGTCACCGAGGTCGAGATCGCCATCCCCCAAAGCAACATGCTGATGGAGCCCCCGAGGACAGTCCGCCAGGTGGACGTGCACCAACCTCGGCGCCCAGTGGAGGATCGTCTCACTCACCGGCTCCTCTCCGGTCACCACGCAGTGACCAAGGTCCAGGGTCAGACCGAGCTCATCGAGGGCTAGCCCGCCCCTCTCGAGGAGCGCTCCGAAGCCAGCCGGGCGCTCGATGAACATGCCGGGCTCTGGCTCGAAGGCGACCTGCACTCCCGTCCCCCGCGCGTGCTCCAGCACCCGCACGAGCCCCTCCACCAGGCGGTCGCCGAGCGGGTGGTCCGGGTCCACATCGAGGGTGCCGTCCACGTCTTGCGGCGCTGAACCTGCCCAGAGAGAGACGACGCCAGCGCCGAGATCCACCGCGAGATCCACGCAGCGGCGGTAGAAGTCGATCCGCTTGCCGCGGCCATTCGCATCCCCTTCCAGGAGCGAGGGGCGGTGCTTGCGCCGAGGGTCGAGCAAGAACCGGGCGCCGGTCTCGATCGCCACGGCGAGCCCCAGATCCTCGAGCTGCTCGCGCGTCGACGGCACCTCTCCCGGGCGCAGAAGGAAGGGGTCAAGAGCCCCGACGTCGGGGGTGATGGCCACCGCCTCGTAGCCCAGATCACTGATGAGGTCGAGCGCCTCGGGGAGCCGGTGCGAGCTGAGCCCGTTCGTGTTGTAGCCGATACGGAACATGGGCCTGCCGTTCAGCCCTCGCGCCGCGCCGGGTCGCCTTCCACGTCGCCCGCTTGGGCGCCCTCTTGGGTATCCGCTTGGGTATCCGGGGCCTCTTCATCCTGAGCGCCGGCGTGGGGCTCCGCCGAGCCTGCCGAGCCTGCCGGGCCAGACGGGCCAGCCGTCTCGCTCTCACCGAGGGGCTCCGGCGCGTCAGCCGAGGCCTCCTCTCCGGACGGCTCTCGCCGATCCAGGTCGTCGTCCGCCGACCACTCACCGCTCGCGATGATCCCCTCCGCCGGCCGAATATCGACGGAGGAGTCGTAGTACTCCTCAGCCCGCGCATGGTCAGGATCGACCGCCTCGTCGTGGTGATCTGCCTCGTCGTGGTGCTCATCCAGGGCGGCGGGCGGAGGCGCAGACGACGCGACGTCAAAATCAGCGGCGCGCGGGACGCTCATCTCGATGTCCCGCCGCACCCGGCGAAGCTCCTCCTCGAGGCCCGTATCACGCCACATCTTGGTGACCGCGCGCCTCGCTCGCATGACGTGGGCGACCGCGCGCAGGGCCACATCGGGGAGCCGCGATCCGAAGACCATGAGCGCTGCCGCGACGACAACGAGGAGCTCGAAGCCGTTGATCGTGCCGAAGATCGCGAGGGCCTGAGGGATCATCTGCGCTCCGCTCGCCGGGCCCACCGGACCACAACAGCCGGCACACGGAAACCCACCAGCGCGAGCGCCGCCGCGGTGATCAGGAGGAGCTCCGCCGCGTTGACGGAGCCGAGGAGTGCGAGTGAGACGGGGGTCATCTGAGCCGGGATTCTAACCGCACATCCGATCAGAGCTCGAAGAGGTCAACCCTTCGAAATTCGGCCTCTGCCCCCTCGGCCTGGAGGGCGATCTGCCCCGAGGACGCCGTGCAGTCTCGGCCCTGATTCACCAGCTCACCGTTGACCCAGATGTCGATGCTCCGGGCTCGGCACTCGATGGTCATCCGATTCCATTCCCCTGCCGGGTTCTCGGCCCCATCGGTGAGGTTGATGATCCGGCGGCGCTGCCCCTCCTCGACGCCCCACTGAGTCGGATCAGGACCGCGACGCGTCTCCATATCCGGCGTCTGGATGTCCTCACCGATGCACCAGAAGTCGCCCGCGTTCCCGTGATACATCTGGCACTCGATGGACTGCGGGAACATCCCGTAGAGGCGACGAGGGGTCGAGCAGTGGACGAGCACGCCGCAGTTGCCCGGTTGTCCGGTCCACCGATACTCGACCTCCAGCCGGTAGTCACCGTACGACTCGTCGGTGATCAGGTGCCCCTGAGGGGCACCCCGGCTGACCAGGACCCCCTCGCGGACCACGAACGTCGGCTCGATCTCGGGCTTGCCGTCCGCCTCCGGGACGTCCACGTGCCACCCCTCCAGGCTCTCGCCATCGAAGAGTGGTTGCGCCTCTTGAGCCCCGCTCGAGCTCCCACGGAAGGACGCGCAACCTGTCAACGCGGCAGCGATCAGGAGGGCGGCAGGGAGCGCTCGAAGGCGGGGTGAGTTGGCGTTCATGAGGCGTATGGAGTGGGCGGTGGAATCGGCAGGTGAGGACCCAGGGTAGCGATCAGCGACAATCCCGAACGGCACACCCCACGAACGAGCCGAAGGCTACGCTCACGGCGATGGAATCCCAGTTCGTCCTCGCCGCTGGCTTCTACGTGGTGTTCGTGCTCTCGACCGTCCTGCACGAGGCGGCCCACGCGTGGGCAGCGCTGCGCCTCGGGGACGACACGGCCCAGCGCGCCGGACAGGTCTCTCTGGACCCGATCCCGCACATCACCCGGGAGCCCATCGGCATGGTCCTGCTCCCGATCCTGACCCTCGCCTTCATCGGCTGGCCCCTGGGTTTCGCCAGCGCGCCCTACGACCCGATCTGGGCGGAGCGCTACCCGCGCCGGGCCGGCTGGATGGCCCTCGCCGGTCCAGCAGCCAACCTGATGCTCTTCCTGCTCGCCGCCGCGGGGCTCCGCTGGGGTCTGGCGACCGGGCTCTTCCAGGCCCCCGAGGCCCTCAGCGTCTACTCCGTGGCCGAGACCGCCGGTTCCGCAATCGGGCGCTCCTTCGCCATCTTCCTCAGCCTCGTGTTCGTCCAGAACCTGCTGCTGATGCTCTTCAACCTCATCCCCGTCGCGCCTCTGGACGGGAGCGCCGCGGCCGCCCTCGTGCTCCCCTCACGGGCCTTCGCCGCCTACTCGAGGGTGATGGGCCAGCCAGGCATGTCCATCATCGGCCTCGTGCTCGCCTGGAACGTCTTCGACCGGCTGTTCTATCCCGCGTATCGCGCCGCGGTCGATCTCGTCTACTCCGGGGCCCTCTAGCGGAGATCATCTGGCGCACAATCGCCAGCGCGCCCTGCGGGCCAAGAAACTAGACGGCAGAATTGTGGCGTCCAATGGAGCCCAAGATGACGAAGACCCGCGCTGTGACTTGCCTGCTCGCCCTCTGCTGCATCGCCCTTGGCGCGACCCCTCCTGCTGCCGCGCAGGAGGTGCTCACCTCGCCTCCGGCCAATGAGTCGGGGGTCGTCGAGGTCGACGTCTCGTTCCTCCTCGTGGACGTGATGGGCGTGTACGACGCGGAGCAAGAGATCAGCGCGGACCTCTTCTACCGGCTCAACTGGTCGGACCCTCGCCTCGCCTTCGACGAGGCGGAGAGTCGCTTCCTCAAGATGGACTCGATCTGGGCTCCGAACTTCCAGTCCACCAGCAACCGGGGGGCAAGTGAGATGCTCCCGAGGGTCGTCATTGTCGACCCTGACGGCAACGCCACGTACACCCAGCGACTCACGGGCCGCTTCGGCGCGCCGACCTACCTGGCCGACTTCCCCTTCGACCGGCACGAGATCTCCTTCCCCTTCTTCTTCGCGACGAGCGAAGGCGTGGTCGAGTATCAGGTGAGCGCCGGACCGATCGTGGAGATCTCGAGCCTGCTCGCCACACCCGACTGGCTCGTCGAAGGCGGCACGATCAGCACCGAACCGCTCTCGATCAGCGCGGCCCTCCCCCCCGTGCCGGGCGCCACCTTCACCGTCGAGGCCACGCGGATCACCTCGCACTACATCTGGAACACGATCCTCCCGCTGATCGTGATCGTGATGATGTCTTGGACGGTCTTCTGGGCGCCGCCCGCGCAGATCGCCGTCCAGTTCGGCTTCAGCGCGACGTCGATCCTCACGGTCATCGCCTACCGCTTCGCCCTCGCCAACCAGGTGCCGCCGCTGTCCTACAGCACGCGCCTCGACGTCTTCCTGAACGGCGCCTTCATCCTGGCGTTCTTCGCGCTGGTCGAGGTCATCATCACCGCCCGCCTCATCTACCGAGAGCGTGTCTCGGCCGCGGAGCGGGTCGACCTGCACGCCCGCTGGGTCTTCCCGCTGCTGCTGGCAGGCATCGCGGTGCGCGCGTTCCTCCTCTAGGGGGACTCGGCGCCCTGCGGGTGCCCGCTCAGGCACCTGCCCTGCGCAGCAGCAACAGGTTCCGCGCCTGGACAAGCGGCCCGGGGAGGAAGCCGGCGATGAAGACCGGGTCCCCGAGCTCGACGACGTAGGCCAGCAGCAGCAGGTTGCCGGAGAGGCTGAGCCACCAGAAGGAAGCCGGGAAGTGGGCGTCCCCCGATCGCTCGCTGGCGTACCACTGGACGACGAAGCGCGAGCCGAAGAGTGACTGCCCAAGGAAGGCCACGGCGGGCCACAGCGCGTCGGATGTGCCCTCCGCGGCGCTCTTCAGGGCCAACGCCAGGAACCCCAGACCGCTGAGGCCGGCGAGCAGAAGGGCCGGGCGACGACTGAGCCGCCCAGCCTTGGAGCCGAGGTAGGCAATCGAGACGTTGCGCAGGTAGATGAGGAACGTCAGTCCGTAGCCCAGGCTCAGCGGCAGGTCGCCCAGGTGGATCGCGTAGCTGCCGAGGAGGACCGCCCCCGCGACCGAGAGCCACCAGAAGATCCGTGGCGCGACGCTCCTGCCCGCCCGCTCGGAGAGCAGCCACTGGACCAGAAATCTGGAGAAGTAGCAGGCATTACCCAGCCAGCCAATCGCCGCCATCCACGTCATGTCTTGGGGCGGGGGCTCCGAGTCGCTCCGTCAGGGAGCGCTCGACGGTCCAGCCTGCGCAGAGGCTAACACGCGGGCAGCCGGCTCAGCGGTTGCGGTAGACGGAGTGGCACTCGAGGCAGCTCTCAGCCACCACCTCGTAGGCCAGCTCAAGCTCATCCGAGCGGTCCGCCCCAGGCTCGGACCGGCAGTCCGTGAGGAGCTCCACGATCTTCCCGGTCCCCTCCCGGCTGTCCGTCAGCCAGGCGCGGAAGTCGTCGGCGAAGGTCGCCGTCTCGTCCATCTCGACGCAGGCATCGAGATGCTGGAGGACGGTGGTCGCGGAGCGGAGCGGATCGATATCCGGGTGATCGGCGCTCAGCTGCCAGTCGTTCTTGCGGATGAGCTTCACCTCATCCCAGGACCTGGTGAGGGTGATCATCGCCTCACGGATGCCGGACGGGCTCTGGGACGAGGCGAAGTCGAAGTCGTAGGCCGCGGTCTCCTCCGCCGTCGGGAACTCCGCCGTCGCCACCGTGAGGTAGAGCCCCTCGTACTTCTTGGCGGTGGTGCACCAGTGCCGCATCTCTGCGATCGCGCGGTCTCGGTTCAGCCCGTCCAGGGCAACCGACCCGATCGCCGCCGCCGCGGGTCCACGATGACGGCCGTGGAAGCAGTGGACGTAGAACGGCGCCTCGAGCTCGCGGAAGGCCTTGGCGATCCGGAGCACCTGATCCTCGGTGATCCCCTTGTACTGGATCGGCACGTGCACATAGCGCAGACCAAGCAGCTCGGCTCCCTCAACGTCCGGCGCCTTGCCGTCCACCGAGAGGATGGTCTTGACGCCCCAGGCCTCGAGCTGAGCCAGGGCCTCACGGTCCACGGGCTCGCTGCCCGTGATGATCCGATCACTGAAGCGATAGACGTTTTGCAGCCCGGGGTAGTTGCCCGGGGGCACCGCGGGCAGGGCGAAGTCACCCGCGGCATCCCACGCGCTGCCCTCGAGGGGCAGCGGGGGCGCCACCTGAGAGGTCATCGTGCCCGCGGACTCGACCCGCACGCCGCTCTCTCCCGCCTGGCAGGCCACCGCCGCGAAGGCGAGGAGCAGGGCCGTGTTGAGCTGAGGGGTGAAACGCATGGGTCGGACGCTGGATCGCGGGGACGCACTCACCCAGGCAAGGGCTGTGCCATCCCCTCGTCACAGGGCCTGGTGGGCCCGAGAGGCCCCTCGGACGGAGGGGCTGTCACGGGACCGGAACAGGGCTGGACGCAGTCCGGAGAGGATAGCCGGGACGAGCCATCTCGGGGGCTGGAGGGCGCATCCAGAGCGAACCAGCGCCTCGATCGAGTCAATCTGTCCCCAGCAGCTGCGCGGGAGCCCCCGGATCGGGGGTCTGGGGCAGGCTCCGCAGCGCGACAAGCGCCGCTCCGACCACGTTGGAGGCCCGGGGGGCCACGCAGCGAGCCGCAGGAACCCGGCGCTCCACGGCGCGGTAGACGAGCTCCCGGTAGGCCGGGACGTGCTCGCCGAGCCCCCCCGCCAACGCCACCTCCAGGGCCCCATTCCCGAAGTCCAGGGTCCTTGAGACCGCCTCGACGCACTCGGCGAGGCCATCCGCGCCCTCCTTGAGCAGTTCGAGGGCCACCGAATCGCCGGCGTCTGCTGCCTCTGTCACGAGGCGCGCCAGCGCCGCGCGGCGGGACCGCACCTGGGTCCCGCTATCGATGACCGGGAGCAGCTCGCGCATCTGCCCTAGTCCCAGGGTCTCCATCACCCTCGCCTCGAGCGCGGTGGCCGGCCCACGTCCATCAAAGGCCCTGATGGCGGCAATCATCGCTCCGGTCCCAAGCCAGGTCGCGCTCCCCACGTCATCCAGGAGGCTCCCCCAGCCCCCGCACTGGAACGTGCGCCCCGATCCGTCTCGGCCGTAGCAGGAGCTCCCGGTCCCGGCGATCAGGACGATCCCATCGCCGCCACCGAGCCCCCCGGCGAGGGCACCCACGAGGTCGATGTCCACCGCGACCGCGCCGGGGGCCCCGATGCCGACCCTTGTGACCACGTCACGGACCGCCTCTCGGTTCCCAGGGGTCCCGACGCTCGCCATGGCGCAGAACACCGAATCGGCCCGTCGCGGTTCGGCCCCAGCCGCAGCCCAGGCTTCACGCCAGGCCTCCTCCAGGTGCGACGCGAGCCGCGCCTCGCCCACGTCGTGGAGGTTGCCGCTCCCGCTCTGACCCTGGCCAAGTCTCCGACCGTCCCCGCCGACCAGCAGGACGCGAGTGCTCGTCCCGCCGCCGTCGATCCCGACGGCGACCGCCCCTGAGAGTGCCGACTCAGTCACCAGACCCCATCGCCTCGAGCGCTTGAGTCACCCGCGCACGGTCAGGGTCAAGCTCGAGGGAGCGCTCGTACGCCGCTCGCGCCTCGGCTGATCGACCGAGCTTCGCCAGCACGTTGCCACGGTGGTAGGCGACGCGCGCGAGGCTCGGCATCAGGTCGCCCAGGGGGTCCGCGAGCTCGTACTCCTCGAGGTCCGAGAGCGCGCGCTCCAGCTCGAACTCGCCGCTCGACCGCGCCTTCGCGGCCTGGTACATCGCCTGGAAGGAGCGCTGGGTCCTGGGCTCCTCGACGAGCCGATCAAACTCGGCCGCCGCGCCGCGCCACTCGTCCTTCTTGGACAGCAGTTCGCCGACGTTGTAGATCACGTCAGGGTCGTCCGGGCGGCCCTCCTGCAGCGCGCGGAACCCAGCGAGCGCCTCGTCGATGCGCTCATCGTCCCCGACCAGCAGCTGGACCTCCCAGAAGTCGCGGCGGAAGGCGTCGAACTCCCCGAGCTCCTCGATCAGCCCCCTGGCCTTCTTCTTGTTCCCGATGGGCCACGGCCCAAAGGCGTAGACGATGATCTGGCGCACGCGCGCGTCCACGTTGGAGGGGTCGAGGGCGACCGCTGCGGCCAGCTCCGACTGGTAGCGCTTCACATCGTCGAGGGCGCCCACCATGGCAGCCACGCCACCCGTCTCGGCCTCCTTCACGACCCTCGCCATGATCGTCTCCGCGAGGATGAAGTGCGCCTGACTGTTCCCCGGGAGGCGCTCCACTCCCGTCTCCGCGAGCTCGAAGGCGCGGTCGAGGTCGCCAGTCATCCGGTTCCCCTCGGCGAGCAGGACCGTGAGGAGCCCCTGCTCCTCGCCGATCGCCTGGGCCAGGGCAGCCTCCACACGCACGATCACCGCCTCCATCGCCACGCGATCCACCATCTCGCGGAGCCCCTCGAGATCGGGGAGGGGACGGGCGTCATCGCTCAAGTCCAGCTCGATGGCGCGGGCGCCAGAGCCGCTCGCGCGCGCGGCCTCAATCTCCTCGGCGCTGAGGTCCGTCGAGTCCGCCCCGGCCTTCATCCAGACGGCGAAGCTGACGATCGAGAGGACGATGAGCCCCAGGAGGAAGGTGATGAAGCGAGCCATGGGCGGAGGATAGGCGACCGGCGCCGGGTTCAGACCGGCTAGTCGCGCTCCAATCCGGACTCTGACGGCGAGTCCCGCCAGGTGGGGACCTCCGGGCGCGGAATCCAATCGACCCCATAGAGGGAGGCGAAGGTCGGCGCGAGGCGGTCGTCGGTGAGGGAGAGGTGGAAGCCGACCGGGCTCGGGCCGAGGTCCTTGCCCCGACCGTTGAAGGTCGTCCGGCCCCAGCGGGTCCCGACGGCGACGAGCTCGAGGGCCTCGAACGAGCGGTCCTCGAGATCCAGGGTCGCCGTGCCGAGGAGCTCGCACTCGAGGCCGTGGGGGATCCTCCGCCGGGGGGTCCAGTTGTTGTCCCCCAGGAGCCAGGTGTCCGCCGATCTCGCCCTCGTGCTCCCGGAGAGCTCGACCGTCACCTTCGGGCCGTTCACCTCCACCACTCGACCAACGAGCCGCGCGCGCTCGATCTCCGCCGGGGCGTAGGGGAGGGTCTGCCCGCGAGCGTCGTCCACGAGGGCGTACCGCGCCAACCGGTCGGCCAGCGGCTGAAGGTCGATGCCCTCCGGTCCTGCAGGTCCAAAGAGGACATCCGCGAGGTC
>Ga0213863_10000559_pt1 | contig 28230 bp, 21 predicted proteins | sample PICome_8_FD_160128 | JGI IMG/M metagenome (GOLD analysis project Ga0213863, IMG submission 160128) | Coastal seawater microbial communities near Pivers Island, North Carolina, United States - PICO497 | ecosystem: Environmental > Aquatic > Marine > Coastal | place: USA: North Carolina... | reverse complement strand
GCCGCGGGCGGCTCGAGCGAGACCGTCCCGCCGGCGACGACCTCGTCGTCCCGCCGGAGGAGGTGGGCCAGGTCCGCACCGGCGCTGGAGCCCGCGGCGGCGGGGGGGCGGGCGTCGCGGAACACCCTCGGCGCTCCCCCCATGAGGAGTAGCTCCTCGTCAACCCCGTGGACGACGGCCGTCAGCCGCGGCGCGCAGTCCAGGGGGCGGTTCCCGGCGCGCAGGGCGACCTCGACCTGGGCGCTGAGGGCGGGCCCGGGCGTCACCGGCGTGGTGGCTCCGCGCCGCACCTCGGCCCGGGGCATGAGCGGTGAGATCGCGGTCAGGGCGAGCACATGCACGTCGCCGTCCCGGGGTACGGACAGCCAGGTCCAGCTCCCGTCGGGGCCGCCGACCTCGACTGCGGGCGGCAGGAGGGGGTCCTCGGAGGAGGGGAGGGCGAGGGCCGCGAGGGCGGCGAGCCAGGCGCTTGCTGCGATCATGGCGAGAACCTACGGGAGGGGGAGGGCGCGAGTGAGTCCCCGTGGACGGAAAGACCCCGTCCGGCCGGGGCCGGACGGGGTCAGGGGTCGGTCGATCGGCCGCGCTCAGCTCAGCTTGAGCTCGCGGACGTCCTCGATGGCGAAGTCGATGGAGGACTCCTTGTCCACGTCGATGACCCGGCCGCTGCCCTTGAAGGGGTTGAAGATCAGTGCGCCGGTCGCGGCGCGCCCGTTCTTGAAGTAGACGGTGACCTTGTCCGCCGTACGGGCGCCCTGGAGCGCGTCGTAGATCTTCTCCTGGGTCATCTGACGGGCCTTGCGGACCGAGGCGGGTGCGGGTGCGGTGAATGCCATGTTGGTGGTTGGTTGGGTGCGGTGAATGCGATTGGTGGACGTCCGACCCTGAGCGAGCTCAGGGCTGTGCGGTGGACGCCGCTTTCTCGCGGGACTTTGCGGGGGGCACGCTGCCCTCCGCCGCTTCGCGGACCCCGTCCGCGACCGATGTGCTGGGAGAGAGAAGGTGATCGAGATGGGGGACCAGGAGGCTGGACCACGTCTCGAAGTTGGCGCCCTCGGCGAGCTGCTGCGGCAGCTCCCGCCAGGGGACGAAATCACCGCGAAGCTGGTCGACCTCGCGGATTTGCGCGTCACCCCCGAGGAGCTCGAGGGTCTGAACCAGTCCGACGTGGACGGCTCCAACGGCGTTGCTGTCGTCGTTGAGGAGACCGATCGCGGTCAGGCGGGTGTCGCCCTCGACGATCAGCTCTTCCTCCATGACCTCACGGCGCGTGGCCGCAGGGAGCGGGTCGAGGAGCCGCGCCTTGGCGCCCTCTCCGTCCGCACTGGTGGCGTCGACCGGGTTGACGTGTCCGCCAACTCCGATGGAGAGCTTGTTGTGGAGGCGAGCCTCGCCTCCGCCCTTCGTGCGCTGGAGGAGGAGGATCTCCTCGCCGCGGGTCACGAGGGTGTACGGGATGATCTGCTTCAGCGTCGGCGTCCGCTCGGCGTACTCGCGCTCCACGAAGAACCCTTCCTCCTCGACGCAGCGCTGGAAGCGCTCGCGGGAGAACTCCTCACCGAAGGCGGAGAGTCCGTGGGGTGCGAACTCCGGGAAGATCGCGGTGCGGGGAACGACGAAGACGAATTCCATGGTGGAGAAGGACGACCGGCGGCGGAGCTGCGGAGCAGCGGTCGGAGCAGGAGCGGCAGCCGCTTCGTGGCTGCCAGGGGCGGTTCAGCGGTGGCCCTGGTGCATGGGCTGGGAGGTGACCGCGGGGGTCATCGCCAGCCTTCGTCCAAGGCCAGCCCGGGCGCAAGGTCGCCCGGGGTGCGAAGTCGGTGCGGGACAGGGACCGGTGCACGAGAGCCAGGGGCCCTGACGCCGGGCGCCCCCGATGTGCGCGGGGGCGGCAGGTGAGTGGTGCGGGTTCGAGAGCGGTGCGCCGGCGGCCTGGGTGGATCTGAGGGGAGAGCCTCGGGTGATCACCCTGGCTGAAACGAGTCGCTTGAGGCGGGGCCTTTCGTCGAGCAGGACGAGCGCCGGATCGCAAGCAGCCCGTTCCGGGCCGACAAGTGCGAGAATGGAGGCACCCCTGGAATCCGTCAAGGTGCGCAGCACGAGATCGAGCGTGGAAATCACCTCACCACGCAAGATGTCGTGGGTCGGCACGACTAAGCGTCCCAGCGTGCGTGCCTTACGGAAATCCGCCTCGATCGAACCCCAACACAACCGGTTGTGGATCACGCCGCTCCACAGGATGGGCGAGCTCTTCGAACGGAAAGTGATAGGTGGCGCGAGAGGCCTTGTAAGCCGGGTTCTGTTCCTGGTCCCGAAGGCCCAGGCGACAGTCATTTCTCTGGGACGAGCGTCGCCGCCCGCCTCGAACGGCCAACCCGGAAGGACATGGACGCGAGCCGCGCCGCGGGTCCCTCCCTATTTGGCCTTTCTCCAGGTGGGGTTTGCCGATCCGCCCCCGTCTCCGGGGGCGCTGGTGCGCTCTTACCGCACCGTTTCACCCTTACCATCGACCGGGCGGACCCGGTCCATTCGGCGGTCTACTCTCTGTTGCACTTTCCCTGGCCTTGCGGTCGGTTGCCGTTAACAACCACCATGGCTCGCGGAGCCCGGACTTTCCTCCCCGGTGTGAACCCGAAGGTCCCACCGGAGCGACTGCCCCAGCCTCTCGCGCCGTCGGGCATGATATCGCGCGCGCAAGACTGCGGGTGACCGGAACGACCAACGAGCTGAATCCATGGCGATCGAAGACGATTTCTTCCTGACGAACCTCGAGCTGCGGGACTCCACCGAGACGGGAGAGGTGGCCTCGGGGCTCTCCCATGATTCCATGAAGGGAATGGTCCTGCTGACGGTCCTTGAGCTCGCCGCCCGCGGCGAGCCGACCGGCGCGGTGACGGTCATTCACGACGCGGGGGATACGGGCGAGCGCTACCGGACCCTCGCCTCGGATCTCGCCGAGCGAGGCTGGGCGGTTGCGCTACCGGACCTCCGGGGGCATGGCCGAACGGAGGGGCCCCGCGGGCACTCCAACGGACTGCGCGAGGTGGCGCGCGACATCCAGGAGATCCAGGATCACCTGGCCTATCGGATGCCAGAGGTCCCCAAGGTCCTCGTCGGCGTCGGGTTAGGGGCCAACTACGCGGCGATGTACGCGCTCGAGACGCCGGGGGTGGTCAGCGCGCTGGTGCTCATCGCTCCGCTTCACACGCCGCGCTTCATCGCGCCAGAGCCGCCCAGGGGGCTCTCGAAGTTCTTCAAGAAGGTGACGCCGCAGTCCGAAGGCTCGACGGGGTACGGGCCCGATGACCTGACCTCCGCCGCCGCGCAAGCGACAGCATGGTCCGCCTCCGAGCTCACGCACGAGGTCATCACCCAGCGCGCCATCGACGAGGCCGCGCGGAGCTCCGGGGAGCACCTCGCGCGCGTCGCTGAGCTCGACATCCCTGTGCTCATCGTGCACGGCAGCGACGACCCGATCAGCAGCCCCGACTGGAGTCGCGCGCAGGAGGGAGGCACCGTGGAGGTCCTGGTGGTGGAGGGACAGCGGCACCATCCGTTGCATGACTCGAAGAGCGCAGAGATCCGCGAGCGGATCGTGCGCTTCCTCGACTCGAACACAGGGTCCTGAGCGCTGGACCCTGCGCGCGAGACCCTGCGCGCGAGACCCTGCGCGCCGGGGTCGGGGCGCCGGGGTCGGGCCCGCAGCTGAGGCCGGCGGGTGTCCGGGGAGCAGCCGCCGGGGAGCCGTCGCTGACCGGGCTTCCGCCGGGGGTGGGGCGACCGACGCTTGGTGAGGCCACAGAGGCTCGGCGGGGCCACAGGGGCTTGGTGCGGCCAAAGGGGCTCGGTGCGGCCACAGGGGCTCGGCGCGGGCTATCGAGGCTCGCCGGCGCTGATCCAGTCCTCCAGGAGGATCATCGCGCTCCAGGAGTCCTTGCGGGCCTTTCGCTGAGCGCCGTGATAGCCGGCCTCCCGAAGCCGCTCCTCGGCTTCACGGGTGGTGAGGCGCTCGTCCTGCCGGACCACTCCCAGCTCGGGGAAGCGCTGCTCGGCGAGGGTGATGAAGGCGTCGACCTCCGCGACCCGTGGTCCAGTGGCGCCGTCCATGTGGAGCGGATACCCCACCACAAGGACTCCCACATCGCGCTCCTCGCAGAGGGCTGCGATGGCGTCGAGCGCCTCTGCATCGCCGCCCTGCACCGGGTCGAGCGGGGAGATCAGGATCCGAGAGGCGTCGGCCGCGGCGAAGCCGGTCCGGCGTGTGCCGTGGTCCACGCCCAGGGCCACGCGCTTCGGGTCATGTGGGGCCATCAGAAGCGCCTCGGCCTGCGAGAGAAGCCGGGGAGGGGAAGGCGGTCGCGGTCTTCGGCAGGAGTGAAGAACCTGGAGGCGAGTCCCCGGAGCACGACCGCCGGCCGTTCAACGGTCCCACGGATGGAGACGCGCAGGAGGCTCTCCTGGATCCAGTAGACCAGCTGCGTGAATGGCCCCAGTCGATCAACGAGCGAGTAACGAACGTCGAGGTCGCTCGTGACATTCCCCTCGAAGCTGACGGTCCCCGCGCCGACGAGGGAGAGCAGGTCACTGTTGACGCGCAAGCGGTCCATCTCGAGCACACCGTCAGCGATGGTGTAGCGCGCGTACATCTCGCGGAAGAGGACGGTGGTGTCGATGCCGAGCCCCACGGAGAGGGCCTGGAAGACCGGGATGGCCCAGAGCGCCGAGTCACGGAGCTCGATCTCACCTCCACCGGTCATGGCGGTCAGGTGCTCGAAGTCGCCCCCGAGTCGGAGCGTCATGTCCATCCGGCCACGGTTGGCGAAGTCGGAGTCGAACAGTCCCCGCAGGAACTGGCCGACGTCAACGTCACGCATCTCTGCTGCCAGCTGAAAGGGGAATGGCGGGGCCAGGTCGATCACGAGCAGGGGGGCCGCGGCGGCCTCATCGCTGCCCACCGCCAGGAGCCGGCCTCCCTCGAAGTCGCCCTCGAAGGCCTCGATGACTAGGCGTGGCTCCACATAGCTCAGCTGTAGCGTTGCCTCCTTCAGGCGGCGATCGGCGAGCGCGCCGTTCAGGCCTTCGATGGTGGCGCGGGTTCGGAGTCCGCTCCCCTCATGCGCCAGCTTGAGCCGCATCCGGTCGATGTTGTCCACCTCGATCGGGACGCCGAGCAGCAGGAACACCTCCTCGATGGCGACGTCCCCTTCGAGCAAGACCTCCGTGGACCCGTCCTTCTCCGTGGTGATCTCGAGGGTGGTGTCCTCGAGGGCGAAGCGCCCGCTCGCCTTGAGGTCATCGAGCACCGTTCGAAGGGTCCCGGGGTCGAGGAAGAACCTCAGGTGCTCCTCATCGATGGGGAGATTCGGGGCGGAGATCCGGGTGCGGAAGGTGGAGCGGTCCTCGCCAGGGGCCCATGAAAAGTCAGACAGCTGCACCGGAGTCCCAGCGAGGCGCCCGTTGATCTCCTCTCCGATCCACTGCCCCGTCCCGGGCTCAAGCCTGAAGTGCGCGGACACCTCGCTCAGCCGCTTCTCGTCTCCGAACCCAAGTCGATCCAGGCGTGTCTCCACGGAGACCTCGAGGTCCTCGACCGGGGCGCCGGGCTCCTCGGGTAGCCGCAGTCGAGTCTCGAAGTCTGCGCGCCCCTGCAGTTCGAGTTGCTGATCGGCGAAGGAGGGTCCGGTGGACTCATCGGGCAGGGCGATGCTGGTCAGAGCGGAGACCAGCTTGTCGTCAGCGAGGTCGAGCCCGGCGCCGAAGGCGCGTAGTTCGGGCGCTCGGGCTGGGCCGGTCTCGAGGAAGGCCACCACGGGGACGTGAGGGCCGTCCTGGGCCCACCGGCCCTGGACGCGCCCTTGGACCCAGGTGAGCGGCTGCGGAGCCCCTCCTCCCGCCAGGGCGGGCTCGGAGGGCAGCATGGTCCACGCCCGGACGCTCCCGTGGGTCTCGCGGGTGGTGATCCCGGGCGCCGAGGGGCGAAGCTGGACCCCGCTGCGGGAATCGGTGGGGCGGAACTCGAGCCAGGCTTCGGGCCCTCCGAGGTAAGCCTCCTCGTTCGACCCTGTGCCAACAGCGCTCCCCTCGCCACCGAGGGCTCTGGCGTCAGCCAAGGGGATGGCCCGTGTGACCGTGGCCTTCACGTCGACGGACCCCGCGAGCCCCGAGCCATCGAGGGCAGCCAAGGCCTCCGAGCCGTTCTGCACGAGGCTCGACCGGAGAGCCTCGTGCCCTGGATTCAGGCCGCCCAGGTCGACCTCGAACCACTCAAGCCCGCGGTCGGTGCCCGCGCTCATCGTTCGGCCTTCGATCTGGATTGGGCTGGCAGCGATGGGGGACCTGGCGGTCGCCTGAAGCTGGAGGGAGGAGCGCTCCCCCTGGGTGTGGGTGCGGATGCGCAGCTGCCCGTTCGTATCCGTGATCGGCACCGGCAACGCATCCCACGTGAAGCCGACGTTTCGAAGCTGGGCGTCGATCGCTGTGATCATGTGGAGATCGTCCGGTCCCCTCCATAGCTCCAGCTTGAAGTCGAGCGCGCCGCCGTCGGGACCCCAGGTCGGCACGATCTCTTGTGCTGCGTCCACGTCGCGGAGCGAGTCAAAGGACGCCCTGAACGCAGAGTCCACCGGGAGCGAGTTGGACTGGACGATCAGGTGGAAGGGCGCAGGGGGTCGATCTTCCTTCTCGGGCAACTCACCCGGCGGAGTGGGGGTGAAGTGCAGCGACCCCTGGACCTCGAGCGGGCCGCCGGCCTGGAAGCAGGTCACGTCGTAGAACGCCAGCTGTCCGCGGAATTCACCCTCGGTGCGCACGCTCCAGGTGACGTCGCCCATGACCCCTTCCACCGGAACGGGAAATCCGGTTCCCTGCCGCCGGGTCCGCGGATCGACGACCCCGTGGTATGCGAGGGCTGCGCCGCCGGTTGGGCGGACGAGGGCGAACTTCTCGAGGTTGTCGACCAGCTCGCCGCCGGGGTCGCCGTCGGTCCGGAGTCGCACCCCGAGGCTGATGTCTGCCTGTCCCTGGCTGGCCAGCATCTCGTGGACGTCAGAGAGGCTCTGCTCATTTCCGATCAACACCATCAGCTCCTCGCCCAGCGGGGCGGCGGGAACGTCGGCCCAGACCTCCAGGGAAGAGCCCAGCGGAGCGTCCTTTCCGAGGCGGAATCCGGCCGCCGCCTTGACGCCACCGATACGCCCCTCGAGGACGCCTCGCCCTTGCCAGGCCTCGGGGTCGAACGGGTGGTCGGGATCCTCCGGGTTGAACCGCCCGTCCACCAGCAATGCGATGTCCGTGGCTGTCCGCTTGGACGGGTCCTCGATCCAGGGGAGCTCCAGCGCACCCTGGGAGAGTTGCAGCGTCCCGTTCACGTCCGGGAGGAGCGAACGGCCAATCTCATAGCTCGCGTGGGCGACCAGGTCGATCTTCGCGCTGGGGTCGAGGGCGAGGAGCTCGGGGGGGAGGAGGCCGTTCGAGAGGGCGCGGCGTTGCAGCGCGCTGCCCAGCTCAAGGCTGCGCGCGACTCCCCGTACGCGCGCGACCCTGTTGGCGTCGAGGGTCCCGTTCAGCCACACCACCCCGGCGCCGCCCGGAGTGCTGCCCAGCGCGGGCACGAGGCGACCGTAGATCGACGCCAGCTCGTCCGTGAGTCGGGTCATACAGAGGTCGACGGACCCGAGCGCGATGGTGCTGCTCTGCGGCGGGACCACCCGCACGCGGAGGTCTCGGACGACCACCTCGGGGCTGTTGGCGAGGAAATCGAGGGTGGTCTGGTCCCCTTCGCCGACCTTCTCCATGTCCACAGCGAGCGCCTCGGAGAGCTCGAGGACGCCGCCCTCGAGGACCACTCGGTCGAGGTGCAGGCCTCGCTCGGGGTTCCAGCCGATGCGCAAGGTGAGCTCATCGAGCTGGAGCTCACGCCCCGTCGGCCCGAGGGCGATACCCCGGAAGGCCACCGAGCGATCCAGCCACCGGAAGTCCACGTCGTCGACCTGCACGGAGCGGGTCAGGGCACCTGCGACTCGGTCTCGGACCACCTGGGCGACCCAGCGCTCGAGGGCGGGGTGGTTCTCCGCCAGCAGCGCCACCAGGATCCCCACGAAGCACACCCATCCCGCCAGGCTGACGACCGCCCGAGCGGCGACCGCCAGCGGTCGCCGCGCCCGGAGGGAGCGTCGCAGCGCTCTCGTCTCAAGATCCTCAGCGGTGTCCTTCATCTCGACTTGGTCAGGCTGCGGGGGGCCCGCTTCCTGGATCGGCTTTATTTAGGCCCATCTCGGGTGATTCTGGCCGTTGACATCGCCTCGCGCGACCGTCACTCTCCCCGAAGCGTTACGGAATCCTCTCTCTCACCGCACTGAATCCAAACCCAGACCCTCCCAGCCCCACTTTCGGGGCATCGAGTCATGGCAAAGAAAAAAGCCAAGCGCGCCACCAAGAAGGCCCCCGCCAAGAAGGCCCCCGCCCGTAAGACGAAGAAGAAGGCCAGCAAGAAGAAGGGCGCCGTCGACATGATCATCAGCAAGAGCCGCACCAAGGCCTGCGCGTCGATCAACGTCTCCGGTGACTTCTACGCCGCGCTGGACGAGAAGGTTCGCGAGATGATCGCCGGCGCCGAGGCGCGGGCCGACGCGAACAACCGCCGTACCCTGCGTCCGCAGGACCTCTGATCCCTCGGCGGGAGGCGTGCCTCGCGGCACGGTCCTCTCGCCGAACCAGAGCATGAAGGAGCCGCTCCCCACCGATGGTGGGGAGCGGCTCTTCGCGTTCCGTTGGATTGGGTCCTGGGATAGACCTTGGATTGGATCCCGGGGTGGACTCACCCGTTCGCGCGACGCGGTCAGCGTCGGCGCACCTTCGCGTCGTAGGGGCGAAGGTAGAGCGGCCGCAGGGTCTCTGCGCCAGGGACTGCGCCGGCCTCCAGCCGCTTGAGCCCGAGGTCGAGCAGATGCTCTGCCTTCGCACGGGGAGCCAGCCGCACCTCCATCGAGGCCGGAGGATCTGCCGCGAGCGCCTTCAACGCCGCCCCGTCGGCCAGGAGCACGGGCACGTCGGCGAGCAGCTCGAGACTCGCGGCTGGCTGCAGGCATGTGGGCTCCTCCAGCTGGAGGACGTCCTCCTCCGGGCGTTCGTAGACCGCGACGTAGAGGTGTCCTCCGAAGGCGTTGCGCAGCACGGCGCCGCGCTCTCCGGCGGCGAGGCCGTCGGCAGCGATGGCGTCAAAGGAGGGCAGCCCGAGGACCTCTGCGTCGGAGCCGCGCATGAGGCCAAGGGCAGTGGAGGCGCCGACCCTCAGGCCGGTGTAGCTCCCTGGGCCGGTGCCGGCGAGGACGAGGTCCAGGTCCGAGGGTGTCGCGCCGACCTGCTTGACCAGCTCACCGAGGGCGCCGAGCAGATCGCTCGCGTGCCGGCGGTCCTCCTCCAGGGTGAGCGCAGCGCGTTGACCCTCGGGCCCACGCGCGGCGATGGAGGCCGGGCGGGTGGAGGTCTCCAGCGCCACCACGAGCCTCGGTGTCTCGCGGACCCTCTCCCGTGACCTGTCGTTCATCCGCGCTCGATCTCCCGGGCGAGCGCCTCGGAGAGCTGAACGGCCATCTGTTCGATTCGCTGCTCGTCAGGCCCCTCGATCATCACTCGCGCCTTGGGCTCCGTACCGGAGTAACGGACGTTGACGCGTCCGTCTGCGCCCAGCTCCTCTTCGAAGCGGGCGCGGAGAGCCTGGAACTCAGTGAGGGTCTCCAGGTCAGGCTTGGATGACACCACGAGCCCGAGCAAGACCTGCGGAAAGGGGATGAACGGGGCGGCGAGGCTGGAGAGGGTGGCCTGGTTGCGTACGGCCACGCCGAGCACGTGCAGCGCCGTCAAGAGCCCGTCGCCGATGAAGCCGTTCTCCGAGCCGAAGATGACGTGCCCTGACTTCTCGCCGCCGAGGCGGAGGCCCTCCGAGCGCAGGCCCTCGACGACTTGCCGGTCGCCGACGCCGACCTCATGGACCCCGATGCCGCTGGGGGAGAGAGCCCGGTGGAGGCCCCGGTTGCTCATCACGGTGGCGACGATACGCGGGTCCTTCCAGAGGCCTCTCTGGGCGGCGTCGCGAGCGATGATGGTCATGATCGCGTCCCCGTCGACCAGCTGCCCCTGCTCATCGACGAGCAGGCAGCGATCTGCGTCGCCATCCAGGGCGATGCCGAGGCTCGCGCCGGTCTCAAGGACCCGCGCCTGCAGGGACTCCGGGTGGGTCGAGCCGCAGTCGGCGTTGATGTTCAGCCCGTCGGGCGCGCAGTGAAGTCCGGTGACCTCGGCGCCGAGACGCCGGAGGACATCGGGGCCGACCGAGCTCGCGGCCCCGTTGGCCGCGTCCACGACGATGTTGAGGCCGCTGAGGTCCAGGGGGTCCCCTTCCGTGCCGAGGGCGACCAGGTGATCCGCGTAGGCGGAGTGCAGGGACTCGTCTCGGGCCAGGGCCGGCCCGGCCGGCTCGTTCGACTCAGCGTCCGGGTCGACCCGTTCCAACTCATCTCGCAGGCGGACCTCGATCTCGGCCTGCTCTGCGTCGGTCAGCTTGTTGCCGCCCCCGGCGAAGAGCTTGATCCCGTTGTCCTCCGCGGGGTTGTGGGAGGCGCTGATCATGGCTCCCAGCGTCACAGGCCTCGACCCGGTCAGCCAGGCGAGGCCCGGCGTCGGAAGGAGCCCCGCGGTCGTCGCGCGGATCCCGGACTGGGCGAGGCCGCGGGCCAGCGCCTCCTGAATCGGAGCGGCGGAGGCGCGGCCGTCGTGGGCGATCAGCGCCTCGCCTTCGCTGCCGTCGGAGTCGCGGCTGAGCACCGCCCCTGCGGCGCGCCCGAGGGCCTCCACCGCTGCTGTCGTGAGCCACCCCTCCAGGGCGCGGCCGCGGATCCCGTCGGTCCCAAAGATCGGGCCTTCACTTCTCTTGGTCGTCATCTGGCAGTTCGCGGACAAGGGCGATGGAGCTCGTGGAATCATCCACGATGAGGCGGAGCGAGGACGCCGGGTCGGCCTTGGCCTCGTTGAAGTAGGGGCCGAGCCGCTGGCGCCAGAGCGGGTCGAGGGCATCAATTTCCACCGGCGCTCGGTTACCCGGTTCACGGAGGGCACGGTCCACGTCCACGAAGACCCGCGCGTTCTCTCTGGCAAACTGCAGGACCTCCTGGAGCATCTGGGTCCGTGTGGCCTCGGGGAGCCCCTCAGGAAAGAGCCCGCGCTCCATCACCCGGACCTTGACCAGCTCGGTGGGGGGGAGGAAAGGGATGTCGCCTGTGAGGCGCGCCGCGTCGAAGGACACCAGGGCGACCTCCAGTTCCAGCGTGGTGATCAGGATCTCCTTCGGGGCCAGCTCTCCCCGCAGGAACAGCTCCCCGTCGATCTCGATCTCCGGCAGCTTCGTGCGATCGATCCGCACGCGCTCGACGAAGCCTCGCCCCGACTAGCCCGCCAGGTCGATCGGCTCGAAGGCGAGGATCGAGGGGTCGGCGGAGATGGACTCGATCACGTCCGCCGGGCCGCGGACCCCCACGCGCGACGGGTTGAACTCGAGGGACTCGGCGAGGAGGCCCGAGGCCTGGGGGAGGGAGATCAGCGCGAAGTCTCCGGCCGCAGCAGCCTCCGGTGAGGTGGCCAGGGAGGCGATCGAGGGCTCGATCTCATCGTTGGCGTACTGCTCGACCTTCAGGACGAGGGCCTCCGGCGTGACGAATTGAACCTCCAGCTCCCCCAGAACCCGCCCGAGTCCCCATGAGAGGTCCGAGGGCTCCACCTGGCGTTCCTTGCCCACCCAACCCTCGTCGACGAGCAGGACGCCGCCGAGGCCCCCTCGGATCATGTCGAGCTGCGCCTCGGAGGCCTCCGCGCGTACCTCAAGGCGGGCCCCGTCCATGGGGTTGGCGAGGTGCAGACCCTCGCTCGGGAGCACGACGGTCAGGACGCCGCGGGTCGGAATGGTGTTGGCCTCTGATCCCGCCTCGACTTGCACCTCGACCGTGAAGGTCTGCTCGCCCATCACCGCGCGGCCCGCGAGGGAGAAGATGAAGACGGCGAGGAGCAGGGACGTGAGCTTCCCGCCGGGGTCTCCGAAGGCCATCTTCGCAAGCCGCCCGAGGAGGGGGCGCCGCTCGGCTCGACTGGGGGCGGCGAGGTCGTCCCCGCCGAGGCGCGCGCGGAGCACATCGCCGAGCTCATCACGGAGGACGCGCCGCTCCATCGTTCCACCCTGGAAGACCGAGATGAGCCCCGTCTCCTCGGAGACGGCGACGACGACGGCGTCGGTCTCTTCGGTGAGGCCGAGGGCCGCCCGGTGTCGGGTGCCCACCGAGCTCGCCAGCTGATCGTTCTCTGACAGCGGGAGGATCGCCATGGCGCAGAGCACCCGGCCCTCCCGGAGGATGACGGCCCCATCGTGCAGGGCGCCGCCGGTGTGGAAGATGCTGTCCAGCAGGTCCCGATGGACGTTGCCGTCGACCTTGACGGAGTTGGTCGTGTAGGAGTCGAGGGTCGCCTGGCGTTCGAAGGCGATGAGCGCCCCCTGTTTACGCTTCGCCATGGAGATGCATGCCTCGGCGACCTCATCCACGGCGTCGTAGGACTGGCGCCCGAGGAAGCGGCGGAGGAGGGGGGTGTCCCCGATCCTCACGATCCCGCGGCGCAGCTCCGGCTGGAAGACCACCGCCAGGATGACCACGGCGAAGCCCGTCACGCTGTTCACGATGACCTCCAGCTCCACGAGGTCGGCCTGCTCCGCGACGCTCAGGAGGACCCCGTACAGGAAGAAGTACGCGAGGGCCGCCCCTCGAATCATCCGGCTGCTACGCGCGGTCGTGAGGAAGGACAGGAACAGCTGGATCCCGACCGTCAGGATGAAGACCTGAGCGATTGTCTTGGGGTCGGGGGGCATCTTTGGGTGGCGTGCGGTTCTGGCGCGATCGGCCGCTACGAACCCCAAGACTATCGCCCAAGAGGTCCGTGAGCACGCGCCGCATCCCTATACGGTCGTCCGTGGCCGGCTCGCGCCCTCTCCCTGGATCGGCGGTCCAGGGGGCTGGAGTGAAGCCCTGTTCTCGGGCGGCGGCCCGGCGGCCTCCCTCGCGTCAATCCGCAGCTTGTGGGCCGGTCCTCTCGGAGGGGCTCGACGCGGTCCCTCCCTGGCAGGGGCCGATGGCCGCGGCTACGAGGACGGCCTCTCGCATGATCGCCACGTCATGCACCCTCAGGATGTCTGCGCTGCCGGTTGAGACCGCGAGCGCGATCGCGGCCGCGGTGCCCCCGACCCGCTCCCGCTGGTCAGGCGCCCGTCGGCGGGCAGCCTCTTCCCAGTCGGCGGCGCGTTCCTGGCCCGTGATGTGCCCGATGAAGGACTTCCGGGAGACGCCGAGGAGCAGTGGCGAGCCCACGGCGCGCAGTTCGGTCAGGCCCCGAAGGAGCTGCAGATTGTGCTCGAGGCTCTTCCCGAAGCCGATCCCCGGGTCGAGGGCCAGCCGGTCAGCGGGGATCCCTGCCTCGAGGCCGGCCTCCATCCGCCCCTGGAGGCACCGCCGAACCTCTGAGAGGGCATCTCCGTACCGAGGGGCCGCTTGCATGGACTCCGGCGCGCCCTGTCGATGCATGAGGACCAGGAACAGGTCATGGTCCTCTCTGAGCTGGGCGACCGTCGGGATCATCTCTGGATCCGCGAGCCCCCCGCTGATGTCGTTGACGATGCGAGCGCCTGCTTCCACCGCGAGACGGGCCACGCTGGCCTTGGTGGTGTCCACGGAGATCGGGACGGAGCCTCGCGCCGCGAGGGCCTCGATGACCGGGAGGATGCGCCGTAGCTCCTCCTCGGCTGGGACCGGGTCGGCCCCGGGACGGGTGGACTCGCCGCCCACGTCGAGCACGTCGGCGCCCTCGTCGATGAGCTGGAGGCCGTGCTCGATGGCGCGATCCGGATCGAGGAACCGTCCGCCGTCCGAGAAGCTGTCGGGGGTGACGTTGACCACGCCCATCATGGAGGGCGTGCGCGACCCGGGGGCGAAGCCGCGCTCAGGATCAAGGGGCCAGGGGCGGGGCGGCCCCTGGCCGTGGGGGGCGACGGCGCTCAAGGTCGACCGTCAGGCCGGCGAGAGGCCGGGCATGGAGCCGCTGTCGCCGTCGATGTCCAGCTCGGGCGCTGCCACGGGAGGGGGGGAGGGCTTGGCCGAGCGGCGCTCCTCGCGGATCTCCTCGGCGGTCTTCTCCCGGAGGCTCTCGGGTGCCTCGCCGTCGATCAGCTTTGCGATCTCCTCGCGGTCCAGCGTCTCGTAGAGCAGCAGCGCCTGGGTGAGGCGCTCCATCGCTTCGCGGCTCTCTCCCACGAGGTCGCGGGCGAGCTCATAGGCCTCGCGCATGATGCGCCTGATCTCCTCGTCGATCTCGCGAGCGGTCTCCTCGGAGTGCCACTTGCCGCTCATGAGCTCCGTGCCCAGGAAGTCCGAGCCCTGGCGCTCCGCGAAGTTGATGGGACCCACCTTGTCGCTCATGCCGAGCTCGGTGACCATCGCGCGCGCCAGCTCGGTGGCCCTCCGGATGTCATCTGAGGCGCCGGCGGAGATGTCGCCGCAGAAGATCTCCTCGGCGACTCGACCTCCGTAGAGCATGGCGAGCTGGCCGAGCAGCCGGCGCCGCTGGGTGTGGTAGCTCTCCTTCTCCGGGAGCATCATGGTCGCGCCGAGGGCGCGCCCGCGGGGCACGATGGTGACCTTGTGGGGCACGTCCACCTGGTCCTCGAGCTTCGCAGCCACGATGGTGTGACCCGCCTCGTGGTAGGCGGTGATCTCGAGGTCCTCCTTCTCGACGTTGCGGGCGATCTTCTGTCGCCCGTAGCGGACCTTCGCCGCCGCCTCCTCGAGGTGCGGCATCTCGATCTCGTCCTTCTTGTCAAGCACGGCCATGATGGCCGCCTCGTTCACGATGGCGGCGAGGTCGGCGCCGGAGTAGCCGGGCGTGGCTCGGGCGAGGTCGATGACCTCGATCCCCTTGGCCACGCGGACCTTCTTGAGGTGCACGCCGAGGATCGCCTCACGTCCGTCGAGGTCGGGCAGGTCAATGGTCACCTCCCGATCGAAGCGGCCGGGGCGGAGCAGCGCGGGGTCGAGCACGTCCGGGCGGTTGGTCGCGGCCACGACGATGATGCCCTCGTCGGTGCTGAAGCCGTCCATCTCGACGAGGATCGCGTTGAGGGTCTGCTCACGCTCATCGTGCCCTCCACCCATGCCGCTGCCGCGCCTGCGGCCAACGGCGTCAATCTCGTCCAGGAAGATGATGCAGGGCGAGTTCTCGCGGGCCTGCTTGAAGAGGTCCCGGACGCGGCTCGCGCCGACACCCACGAACATCTCGACGAAGTCGGAGCCCGAGATCGAGAAGAAGGGCACCTCAGCTTCACCGGCGATCGCCTTGGCGAGCAGCGTCTTGCCACAGCCGGGTGACCCGACGAGGAGGACGCCCCGGGGGATGCGGCCGCCGATGCGCGTGAACTTACCGGGGTTCTTGAGGAACTCGACGACCTCGCGCACCTCGGCCTTGGCTTCCTGGGCTCCGGCGACGTCCTCGAAGGTGACGCCAGTCTGGTTCTCCTTCGTGTACATCTGCGCGCGGCTGCGTCCGAAGCTCATGACGCCCGCACCTGAGCCCTGGCTGCGCATCTGGCGCATGAACAGGATGAAGATGGCGAAGATGAGGATCCACGGACCGTAGGTCAGCAGCATGAGCGTGAACGACCCGTCGGGGGGGCCGTGCACGGTGCCCCCGTTGGGAGTCAGGTCGAAGGACCACGGCTTGAGCGTGGCCCCCTTGGCGACCAGCGCCTCCCGGATCTCCGTGAGCTGCGGCGCGACGTTGCCGACCTTCAGGGCGATCTCGTAGTCGCCCTTCTCTCCGTTGGTCCCCTCGCCCACCGTGCCGTCGGTGGGGGTGAAGCCTGATCCCGGGGTGGCCACGCCGAAGACGTACAGGCGGTCGGTCTGGCGGGTGCGGGGCACCGTGGGGACCTCGTCCGCCTCAGGGGCTCGCGTCGACTCCACGGAGACCTCGGTCACCTGCCAGACCTCGGTCGGCTGGAAGGTCCCGTCGGACAGCGCGGTCAGGAGCGGGCCGGGCTGGACGCTGGTGTACCTCGCGCGCGCCTTGACGTCGCGCCAGTAGTCCTCGTGCTCGGCGACGCTGGCGAAGGACGTCTGGAACGACTTCCCGGAGGTCAGGACGCCCTCCACGTCGGTCTGGCCCTTCAGCTCGAGGCGCTGGACCGTGCCCGTGACGAGCGCGTGCAGGAAGACATCCTGCGTGAACTCCTCGGTCTTGCGCAGGCTGCTGCCGCTGAACGCGACCAGCACCACCACGATGACGGTGAGGAACAGGAGGAACGAACCGAAGGGACGGGGCTTGCGCGCCTTGTCCCCCTGGGGCTGTGAATCGGCCATAGCTTGGTTATCGGCCCGTCGTCAGTGATTCTCCAGCCCCTGAAACCGCCAGGACGCGAGAGACGTGCCTGGGAAGCTGGAAGCGCCCGCGATGGCCCTTCAGGGCCGGCAGAGCGGAATGGTCGACGTGCTCGGAGCAGTGTAGGCCATCGGGGCCAGCGCCTCTGCGTTGACCCCCGATCTTCATCGGGGGCTTACGGGAGGTCAGTCCAGGGGTGGTGGGGTGTCGCGATACTGCAGCTCGGCGACGAGTGAGAGCACGATCTGGTCCGCGGCGACCTTGAGGGCGCGCTCGCGCTGCACGGGCTCTCGGCCGGGGATGTCGATGGCGGACCCAACGACCGTCTCCACGACGGTGGTCCCGAGCTCCACGCCCCGCGCGCGATCCACGAGGGTCGCCTCGATCACGATCACATCCCTGGTCTCGACGAAGAGGTTGTCGGGGGTCCGAGCGCCGGGCAGTCGCTGGAAGTCCTTGATCGATCCCCGCAGGACCAGGTCGCTGCGGCTGGGGGAGCGGAGCTCGAGGTCCAGGAAGCGGCGTGCGGACTTGGTCGTGGCGGCGTGCAGGGGCTGCTCGAGATTCGGTAGCAGGCTCTCGTTGCCGAAGATCTCGATACCGATCGACTCGGCGGTGCGGCCGTCGGGCATCGTCGGGCTCAGGCCCGTCTGATATCCGCACCCCCCGAGCAGGCCAGCGCTGAGGGCCAGGCCTGCGCCGAGGCCCAGGCCTGCGCCGGGGACCAGGCCAGCAACGAGGACAAGGAGAGCCGACAGGCGCCGTCGCACGGAGCTCACAGCGTCCCTCCGCTGCTCTCCGAGCTGGAGGCAGGAGCACGCGGGGACTCATCGCTCTGGTCGACGTCGCGCTTTCTTCGGTCGGCCTCCGGCGTCTCGGAGCCGGGCGCCAACTCGGCGGGTCCCAGCTGGTCGAACTCAGCGCCGAGCGGGAGGATGCCCTCGAACTCCGCTCCCTGGGTGATCTCCATCGGCGGCCCGAGAGACTCGATCTCATCGACGGCTGCGAGGAACGTCCGGATCTCCTCCAGCTGCTCCGGGTTCCCCGCTCGCTTCGCGAACTCCAGCGCCCGGGCAGCGTGCTGGCGTGCGCCCGTTGCGCTCAGGACGGTGCGGTAGAAGCGGGCGACGACCATGTCGTTATCGGCGAGGCGCTGCAGGCAGTCGATCATGGTCCTCTCCACGTCAGGGCGCAGCTCGTTGTCGGGGTACCTCGAGATCCAGGTCTCCAGCTCCGTGAGGGCGATCAACATGGCGGCTCGGTCGTACTCCGGCCCATCGAGCGCGGCGAGACGGAGTTCCGGCACCGCGGCCTCGCTTGCAATTCGATAGGGGGAGTCCCGGCACCAGAGGATGAGGTTCTCGCGCTTCTCGATGGCGAAGCTGTACTGCCGGTTCTTGGCGTAGGTATCGGCCAGCCGATTCAGCGCGTCATCGGTCTCGGGGTGCTTGGGGTACTCCGTGCTCAAGTACTCGTAGACCTGCGGCGCGTTGCTCGAGTAGGGGAACAGGAAGAACTTGCGACGCTTGTCGAAGTAGTAGCTGTTGCCGATCTCCATGAGCAAGTCGCCGGCCTCGTCACGGAGACCGTGGGACGGGTACCGGGTGTCGAGCTTCTTGATCGTCTTGAACGCGTCCTTGCGATCCTCACGGGCGAGGTAGAGGGTCGCGGAACGAATCCCAGCCGGCACGGAGATCCGGGCAGGCAGGTCGGTCTCCGAGAGGTCCTCGAGGGCTCGCGGGTTCTCACCGCGGTCCGCGAGCTCCTGGGCGTAGAGCTCGAGCGCGGTGCGAACCTCCACCCGGGTCCGCGTGTCGAGTCCACGGGCCTTGTTCGCCGAGAGCAGGTCCGCGACGGTGTCCACCAGCTGCCCATCTGCCAGCTGGTCGGCTGTCGAGGCTTGCGCGGCCATGAGCGTCGCCGGGACCTGGTCGGGGTCCATGGGAGACACCGAGGCGATCGGGCTCGAGCTGCAGCTGGCGAGCGCGAGGAGTGCGAGGCCGGGCAGCAAGGGGGACTTTGTGGTGATGGGGGGCGTCAAGGGGCGTCGGGGCGTGATGCGGGGCGTCGGTTTCGATCTGGCGCCGCCAGGAAGCGAGCGTGGCTCTTGGGTCGTGCCTCCAGGTGGTGATCCAGGAATCGGCCAGCGAAGTCCAGAACGCGGATCGAGCGATCCGTGGGCCATCCGGCTCGGTCGAGCTCCTCGAGAGGAGCGCTGAGGGCGAGCTGGGCAGATTCGAGGATGGAGACCGGGAGGGTACCGACGCGGAGTCCCGAGGCGTGAGCCTCGTTCGCGTGGATCGGGCAGAGGCGGCCCCCAACAGCCGTGGAGAAGGGGGCTCTGGGCTCCACGGAGCCGGGGTCCACGGCCGCGGCCGGCGCGCCGCAGGTGGCGCAGGTGACCAGAGCTGGCGCGAGCCCGAGCTGCTCCAGCAGCTTCAGCTCGAAGCCAGCCAGCAGGGCGGAGGGGGGACCTTGGGCGCGGTCGAGCGCGTCGAGCGCACCCTCAGCCAGCGCGAACTGCTCACGGTCCGAGAACCCAGCTCGTGTGACGAGGTCGGCGAGCTCGACGACCGTCTGGGCGGCGCGATAGCTCCGCAGCGACCGCGTCAGCTGGCGCCGCCGGATGTGAAGCTCTCCCTCGCGTAGCGTGCCGAGCTCGGAGTCACCACGTCGGACCCAGGACAACTCGAGCGTGTCGAACCAGTCGAGGACGCCGAAGAACCTCGAGCGCGGACGGTGGGCGCCCTTCGCCATGAGCTCGACCCGCCCGTGGTTGGGTGTCAGGACGTGGACGACCAGGGAGGTCTCTCCGAAGGGCGTCCGACGCAGCATGATTCCCCGGTCGCTGGCGCGCGAGGCCGGACGACGACTGACGGAGCGTGAGCGGGGCATGGGGTGGTGGGGCTCAGGCGCCGCGGCGCTCGAGTCCCTCGTCCTTGCCGGCGCGGCCTCGAGACGTCGATGGGGCGAGGCGTGGCGATGGGGAGGGAGCTCCGGGCTCGCGGCGCAGCTCGAGGCCCCCGGGCCGTTCCATCACGACCCGCAGGACGCGGCGATCGCTGGCCTCGCTGACCCGAAAGGTGACGCCATTCGAGGTGAAGCTCTCTCCGGAGGATGGGAAGCGGCCAATCTCCGAGAGCACGAACCCGCCGAGAGTCTCGTAGTCGGATTCTTCGGGTATCTCGAGGTCGAGCGCCTCGTTGACATCGGAGACGTGGAGGCTGGCATCAGCCTCCACCGCGCCGCTGTCGAGCTTGCGGAACGCGGTGTTCTCCTCCTCGTACTCGTCGCTGACGTGCCCCACGATCTCGGAGACCACGTCGGCAAGCGTGACGAGTCCAGCGGTTCCCCCGTACTCATCCACGACGATGGCCATCTTCTGGCGGTTCGCCCGGAACTGGTTCAGCAGGTCGGGGACCCGGACGGTCTCGGGGACGAGCAGGGGGGGCCGCATGATGTCGCGAATGCGGGTGGTCTCCAGGCGCCCCTCAGCGACGGCTTTGGCGGCCTCCAGCGCTGTGAGGGTGCCAATGATCGTGTCGATGGTGCCCTCGTACACGGGGATCCGGGAGAAGCTCGCGCTGGCGAACACGGCGACCGCGTCCGAGAGGGCCGCGTCCTCTTCGATGGCGAAGATCTCGGTGCGCGGGGTCATTACCTCAGCCGCGTCCACCTCGCCGAACTCGATGGCGTTGGCGATCAGCTCCCGTGTTTCGGCCGCGAGGTCGCCGTCAAACTCGGCACTCTCGACCATGGCGCGGAAGCCCTCGACCATGCGACGCGTGCCCTCGTCGGCCTCCGAGGATCGGACTCCTCGGAGGATGGCCCGGCGGATGATGCGCAGGAGGCCCACCAGGGGGAGCATGGGGGCGGACAGTCGCGCGAACCACGGCAGGACGGCTCGCAGGAGGGCGTCCCCACGCGAGCCGGCGAGCGCGGCGGGGAGCGTCTGCGTGGTCAGGTGAAGGAGCGGCGCGCCGAGGACCAGCGTGAGGACGGCGGCCTCGGTCACGGTCCATCGTGCGGGCTCGGTCAGCAGCGACAGGAGCACCAGCGTGGCGGCGACCCGGCACAGCTGAGCGCCAAGGCTGGCGGAGGCGCCGAGCGACTCGCGCCGCTCGACGTAGTCCGCCATCGGATCCAGCGGCAGGTCGTCATCGCCCGACGAACCAGCGCGGGGGACAGCGCGCTCGATGGCCTCTGCCAGCATGGCGAGCAAGCCTGCGCCGAGGAGGAGCGCGAGGAGGCTCAGGGGGCCCGCCATGGGATAGGGCCAGGCGACCGCGACGGGGCCGGCCTCAAGGGCGCTCGCGTGGGGCCCCACGGAGACGGTCCAGGCCTCGGCTGGCGGAGGCTCGAGATCGAGCTCGGCGTCGGGAGAAGAGAGGGAGCTGGGCAATGGAATGCGCGGTGGTCGGCCGGATCCGCGATCATAAGCGCGAGGGTCGAGCCAGGGCCAATCTGAGGGGGGAGCGCTTGGGGCAGGGGGAGCGAACTCTTGGATCCCCGGAACCTGGCGCGACAGAGGGTCACAGGCCAGGCCGAGGTCGTTACGAGGACGGAACGCCACTCAGCGTAGAACGATCCGATGGGTTCGGATGGATCCGTCCTTAGTTGCTCATGTGTAGACTCTTAGGTCGAAGATCGGGCGGCCTGTTCGCGCCCTGGCACGGCGCTCGCCTCAGGGTGCCTGATGGCTATCCAATCCGCAGCTGTGGCGACCGCGTGCCCGCTCTCTCAGGCGCAACAAGAGACCGAGTTGATGGTGGCCTTCCAGGCCAAGGGCGATCACCGCTCCTTCGAGGCGCTCTACCGAGCAGCGGCCCCTGGGCTGCTCACCTGGATCACCCGGCTCCACGCTCAGCGCCTCCACGGGGGGGACCCTCGGGAGACGCTCCAGGACGCCTTCTTGAACATCTATCGCTACGCGGGCTCGTTCAAGTCCGCCGCGCCGGGCGGGTTCCGTGCCTGGGCGCGGACCATCGCGGGCAACGCGCTGCGCCGCACGCGGCGGGCCCGTGCACGACGCCCGGTCCTGGAGAGTGAGATTGGCGAGCGCGCGCAGGAGCGGGGAGACGGCCGCCTCGAGCCCTCCGCAGCGGCGTCCCTGGACGAGATGGCGACGACCGCCCGCTCAGGGCTGGCCCTGCTCCTCGTGCACTACGCCGCGTGCTTCGAGCGTCTGTCCGAGCGTGACCAGGCCGCGCTGCGAATGGTGGAGGTCGAGGGCCGTTCCTACGCTGAGTTGGGCGCGTTCCTGGGCACCGAGCCTTCCAACACGAAGATGGTCGTCTTCCGGGCCCGCAAGCGCCTCCAGGGGCTCGTCAACTCCGCCCTTGGTGCCCCGGCGAACTCTTCGGTTGAAGGGCCGGTGGAGCAGGTGGGCCATCGGGCCCGACTGATCGCCTGAGCCGGGATCTCTTCCCTGGGGGGGCGCCTCCAGGGTGACGGCGTGATCTGTGGCCTGGGGGGTCGGTTCCCTCGGGCCTTTCCGTAGTCTGGTGCCCCATGAGTGATCAGGCGAGAACGGCCGCGGGAGATGAGCGCCGAGAAGAGCCGCTGAAGGAGGTGGATCTCCTCGTGGTGGGCATCGGAGAGCTGGCGACTCCGGAGGGCCGGCTGCCTCGAGCGGGGGGAGCGATGGGGCAGCTGTCCACACGCCGTGACGTCGCGGTGGCCTGCGATGGCGGGCGCTTCGTCGCCATCGGTGACGAGGCTCAGATCGCGGCCAGGTTCCGTGGGCGGGAACGGATCGACGCCGGGGGCGGGCTGGCGATTCCCGGACTCGTGGACGCCCACACCCACCCGGTCTTCCTCGGGACCCGTGAGGGCGAATTCGAGCAGCGAGTCGGGGGGCTCAGCTACGTGGAGATCGCGGCCGCTGGGGGCGGGATACGCTCGAGCCTTGAGGGGGTCCGGGCGAGCACCGAGCAGCTGCTGGTCGAGGTCTTGATGCCGCGGCTGGATCGCTTCCTCAAGCTCGGAACCACCACCATCGAGGCCAAGACAGGCTACGGGCTCACGGTCGCCGACGAGCTCAAGGGCCTCGACGTCATCGCTGCGGCCAACCAGGTGCACGCCGTGGAACTCGTGCCCACCTGCCTGGGCGGGCATGACGTGCCGCCGGAGTTCAAGGGGCGTCCGGGCGACTGGATCGAAGTGGTCTGCGCGGAGCTCTGGCCTGCGGCGGCCGCCAAGGCCTCGTTCGCCGACGTCTTCACCGAGAGTCACGTCTTCGGCCTGGACGCGTCCCGGCGGTTGATGGAGTCCGCGCGAGAGCAGGGGCTCGGGATCCGGATGCACGTGGACCAGCTGACCTCCCTCGGTGGGGCCGAGCTCGCCGCAGAGCTCGGCGCCTCGAGCGCGGATCACCTTGAGCACGTCTCCGAGCACGGCATCGCCGCGCTGGCGGAGCGCGGGGTCCAGCCGGTGCTTTGCCCCCTGGTTCCGCTCTATCTCGGGGAGGCCCAGGAGGCACCCGCGAGGAGGATGATCGAGGCGGGCTGCGCGCCGGCGCTCTCCACCGACTTCAACCCGGGCTCTTGCTACTGCATGAGCCTCTTCGAGGTCATGAGCTGGGCCGCTCTCCGCTACGGCATGAGCGCTGCGGAAGCGCTGACGGGGACAACCCTGAACGCTGCATGTAGCCTCGGCCTGGGGGGCGAGCTGGGATCCGTGGAGGTCGGCAAGCGCGCTGACCTCGTGCTGACGGACTTGCCCAACCACTCCCACCTGACCTACGAGCTCGGGCGCAATCCGGTCCAGCGAGTCATCAAGAGCGGCGCGGTCGTTCAGTAAGGGATTCCGCGCCCTACGGCGGCTAATTCCGGCGACCGCGTTCTCGGGGCTGCTAATCTCCCGCCGCACCCCTCCACCTCCCAGACATGTCCAGCAAGAACCAGCTGATCCAGCCGCGGACCCTCAAGGGCTTCCGCGACTTCCTCCCCGCGGCGATGATCCCCCGTGAGCGGCTGATCGACACGGCCAAGGGCGTGTACCGGTCATTTGGTTTCAGCCCGATCGACACCCCCGCGCTCGAGTACACGGAGGTGCTGCTCGGCAAGGGGGGAGCCGAGTCGGACAAGCAGATGTACCGGTTCACGGATCACGGCGGCCGCGACGTCGGCATGCGGTTTGACCTGACCGTGCCCTTCGCGCGCTTCGCCGCGCAGCACATCGGCTCGCTGGGCACCCCCTTCAAGCGCTATCACGTCGGGCCGGTCTGGCGAGGTGAGAACACGCAGCGCGGCCGCTACCGGGAGTTCATCCAGTGCGACTTCGACACGATCGGGACGACCAGCGCGGCGAGTGATGTCGAGGCCGCGCTCGTGATCCACGACCTCTTTTCCGCGATCGGCTTCGAGCGCTTCACGATCCGGATCAACGACCGCCGCCTGCTGACCGGGCTGCTCGAGTCGATCGATCTGGTGGAGCGCCAGGCCACGGTCCTTCGCATCCTCGACAAGCTGGACAAAGCCGGAGCGGAGGCGGTGGGCGCGGAGCTCAAGGAAGGGGCTGGGCTCTCGGACTCGCAGGTCAGCGCGGTCCTCCAGTTCGCTCAGCTGAAGGGGGCTCCGGGGGAGTTGCTGGAGGCGATCGAACCCCTCGTCTCGGGCTCGGACGTTGGGGCCGCGGGGCACAGCGGGCTCGCCGGGCTCTTCGAGGCGGCGGCCGCCGCCGGGATCCCCTCGGATCGGATCAAGTTGGATCCGTCCATCGCCCGTGGTCTGGATTACTACACGGGGGCGATCTTCGAGACCTTCCTCGACGACCTCCCGGGGATCGGGAGCTGCTGCTCCGGGGGTCGATACGACGACCTTGCGACGGTCTATACCAAGCAGCACCTGCCGGGGGTCGGCGCCTCCCTGGGGGTCGACCGCCTGCTCGCTGCGATGGAGGAGCTCGGGATGATCGAGGCGCAGGCGGCTCCGTGCCCGGTCTTCATGCCCATGCTCGAGGGCGACCGGCTCGGTGACTACCTCGCCTTCGCAGAGGAGCTGCGCGCCGCGGGGATCGGGGTCGAGCTGTATCCGGAGCCCAGGAAGCTCGGGGCGCAGCTCAAATACGCCGACCGACGTGGCTTCGCCTTCGCCGTGATCGCGGGCAGTACTGAGTTCGAGGCCGGGACCTGCCAGGTCAAGGATCTCCGCGCGAAGGAGGGGGTCGAGGTCCCGCGCGCGGAAGTGATCGCGCGGCTGCGCGGCTCCTTCTGATCGGCCGCCCTTGATCGACCCTGCCTGATTGATCCTGCCTGCTTGGCCTATTCGAGCAGGCCCATTCGAGAAGGCCCATTCGAGAAGGCCCATTCGAGAAGGCTCGGTCGAACTGGCCCGGCCGAGTAGGCCCGGTCGAGTAGGCCCGGCCGAGTAGGCCCGGCCGAGTAGGCCCGGTCGGATTGGCATCGTCGAATTGGCACCGTCGAATTGACACCGTCGAATTCGCTCGGGCTCATCGGGGCCGCGAGCCAGGCGCGAGGATCTCGCGCTGTTGGCCGGGTGGAAGCGCGAAGCTGTGGGGCCTGGGGCTGCCCCGTCTACACCCCAGCGACTGTCTTACCCTTCGGGCGCTGTGGGGCACGTTGCGAAGGTTCGGGTACGGGTGAGCAGCCCGTTTCGATCTCGCGGGGGCAGGCAAGGGCTGGCTCCTGCCGGTCCAATCCAGGCCGGTTCGAGAGCGCTGGTGCTCGGGTCGAGTTGGCGCGGGTCGACCGGCGTGGCCGGCAGAGATCGGGACCCGGTGGCGAGGGGCCCGCAGTCGCCCTAACGGGGGTGCTTACCGGGTCGCACGGTCTCAATCTTGGGCTTCAGAGGGCTGCGGCAAAGCCCCTTTGGTTCCGCCGGGGGGCGAGGCTCAAGCGCCTGCATTTCGACGGACGATAGACCCTAAGCGTGGACGCCCGAGTGGTTTCCCGCAGCGCGTGTCACCATGAACAGCTCAGAAGGAAATCGGCCCACCGCGGCGGAAGAGCGGCGCGATGAACGACGAGGGGGCCTCTGCGAGCCCGCGGCGCTCTTCCCTGCTGCCGGCCCGCTCGAATTGACGGTCGAGAACGTCTCAACGGGCGGGCTCTTTGCCGTTGTGGACCGTGGTCTCGAGTTCGAGATCAAGCTGCAGGGTGAGGCCCGCACACGCCGGGTCCAGCTGGTTCGCTCTCAGTCGCTGCCGGGGGGCAAGGCGGGGTTGGGCTTCAAGTTCATCGACTCCGAAGAGGGGGGCCGGGTGCGCTGATCTGCCGCGCTCAACCTTTAACCTGCCATGAGGTCCCTCAACACCATCCTCGGTCTGCAGCTGCTCGTCGGCAGCCTCGTTGCACTCGTGGTCTCGATGGGGATTCAGGCCTTCCGTTTCCACAGCGAGGCGGTCCGTCGAGCCGATGAGGGAGTCGGACTCGCGGTGCAAGAGGTGGCCTGGGAGATCGGGCGACAACGGGACGCCGCTCTCGACGGAGCGATGCTCGCGGCGCAGCAGGGAGCATCAGGCGGCGAGGGTGCCACGAGCAACCGTGGCGGGCCCGCTTCGGTCATCCTCGAGTTTGACGGGGACCTGAGAGAGCGAGTCGCCCGTGGGGAGGCGCCTGGGGTCCTCTCTCAGCTGGTCGAGATGATCCGCTCTGCCTCCGTCGCAGGCGTCACGGGGGCGCACCTTCCGAGCAGCGCGGTGGTGGCCGTCGACGGTGAGCCCTGGGTGATCGCTGCGGCTGACCACGTCGGCGGCGAAGGCTCCAGGTCGGTCCTGGTCCGTCCACTGGATCTCCGCCTCGTGCGGGCTCTGCACCCGGAGGTGGAGTTTGCGTTCCACGACCTCAACGGCGAATCCCCGCCGAATCACGTCGCGGGCGCGCTGGACCAGCTTCTGACAAAGGGCGGCGGGGTCTCGCGGGACGCTGAGCCGCAGGATGCTGCATCGGGGGGAGCCGTCTCGCCGTGCACCGTGTCCGCCCGAAGCGGCGGCGGCGCGGTCGGGATGCAGCTCTTCCGGGATGGGATGGGGCGGCCGGGTCTCGTGGTCTCGGCCACTCAGGTCCCGTCCGCGGCAGCTTCCATCCTCGCGGTCGCGCGGGAGCTCGTGATCTTCCAGCTCCTGGCTGCCGGGATTGCGGCTCTCGTCGCCTTGCGCTTCCTCATCCGCTTTGTGCGACAGCCGCTCCATCAGATCCACGGCCACGTGACCCAGCTCACGGCCTCCTCCAAGGCCAAGTCCCGGCTGCATAGGTGGGACGCGCTGGAGTTCCAGCGGCTAGATCAGGCCCTGATGGGGATGATCGACAAGGTCGCCGTCGACCGGCAAACCGTGGTCCACGACGCCCGCCGTGCGGGGATGTCGGATGTCTCGATGGGAGTCGTGCACGCCGCAGGCAACATCCTGAACAGCATCAATGTCTCGACGAAGCTCCTGCTGCGCGATGTCGCGGCCGTGGATGTGACCGACATGCACAGCCTCGCCCGAGAGCTCGAGGAGCACTCGGAGGACCTCTCGACCTACATCACGGAGAACGAGAACGGCAAGTTCCTCGTTCCCTTCATCATTGCCATGGCGGATGCGGTGGGGGACCTCCGCTCCCGTTGCATCGTCGAGTTGGAGTCCCTTGATCTGGGGCTGAGCCAGGCCATCGATCTGATCCGAAGCCAGGAGAAGTACGCCGTCGGGCCGAGCATCGAGGAGGAGGTCGAGCTCTCCGGTGTCGTGGAGCGTGCCCTGGAGGTCGCGACCACATCTCTGCCGAGCGTCGTTGGTGTCGAGATCGAGCGTGACTTTGACGGTGCTCCGCTCGTTCGTACGGACTCGCACCGACTCAAGAGCGTCCTCATCAACGTCATCGTGAACGCGTTCGAGGCCCTGCAGGGTCCGGACCTGCGTGAGCGGCGGATCGTGCTCCGTGTCTACGGGACGGAGGATCGCCGAGTCGTGGTCGAGGTGACTGATACAGGGTGCGGGATCGACCCTGGCTCGCTGGACCAGATCTTCACCTCCTCGTTCACCAGCAAGGAAGGGCACGCGGGAGAGGGGCTTCACATGGCGGCCAACGTCTGTCAGGAGCTCGGGATCGCGATCGGCGTGATGAGCGAGGGACCGGGCGCCGGCTCCAGTATCAAGCTCCGGATCCCGACCGTGGGGTCGGCCGAGCGCGCGGAGACGGGACCGGGCGCGAGCGAGCCCGAGCCTGCGCCGACGCAGAGCTGAGCCGCCGTGGTCGTCCCAGTGGCTCAGAATGAGGCGCTGGGCGGATCATGCCGCCGCGACGGTCCGTCCTAGGTTCCGACCCTGAGCCCGCCAACGTGGGCAGGAGCTGCGGGTCCGTGAGGTGCGCGGGGACTCACGGCCCTGGGAACGAGGAGGAGGGTATCCTCAGGGGTACCCGCTTCTGCCCGTCCCCAGCAGCCTCCAACGTCCACCATGCAATCTCAACGGCCGTCCATCCGAAGGTCGCGCTCGCGCCGCTCGATCCTCGGCGTGCCCACGACGTTGCCCGCATCCTCGAGCGCCACCGCGCCCGTCGGACCCCAGGCTGCCGCGCCCGGGGCCGCTGGCCGACAGGACCTCGATCTGGCCCTCGCGCACCGGGCGACCCAGGGCTTCACGCGGGCCACCCTTCTGGACATCCGGAGCGCGGGCCGCGCCGCCTGGCTGGATGCGCAGCTCAACCCCCAGTCGATTCCGGACCCGGTGGCGGACGCCTTTGTCGCGCGGTTTCCCAGCGTCTCGATGTCGCTGCCGGACCTGCACGCCAACTTCGCCAACTCCGCGCTCGTGCCGTGTGAGCACCCGCAG